>Ga0081538_10005874_pt1 | contig 10936 bp, 9 predicted proteins | sample TabmetS5T2R1_FD_71022 | JGI IMG/M metagenome (GOLD analysis project Ga0081538, IMG submission 71022) | Tabebuia heterophylla rhizosphere microbial communities from the University of Puerto Rico - S5T2R1 | ecosystem: Host-associated > Plants > Roots > Rhizosphere ...
CGCTCGAAGGCCGCCAGCTCTTCCGGCGTCAGGCTGCCGAGGAGGTAGCCGGCGACATCCTCGTGGCGGATCAGCGGCTCGGTCACAGGAGATCACGCTCTTGGAGCAGCTCGCGAAGAGCCCGCAGCGCGTGAAACGTTCGCGTCTTGACCGTGCCGAGCGGCACCCCCAGCCGGGCGGCGATCTGCGTCTGAGTCATGTCGGCGAGATAGTGCAGCTCGAGCACCTCGCGATGTTTCGGTGACAGGCTCTCGAGGGCGTCGCGGACGTCGAGAGCGAGAACGAGCTCGTCGAAGGCTTCGTCGCCTGCGGGCGCGTCCAGGTCCTCGACCGCGATCGCCTCGGCCGAGCGTGACGACCTGCGCCGCAGCAGGTCCACCCCGGCTCGCCGCGCCAGCGTGAAGACGAAGGCGCGCACGGTGCCGCGACCCGGCTCGAAGCGGTTGCTCGCGCGCCAGAGACGGAGGAATGTCTCCTGGACGAGCTCTTCCGCGAGCCCGCGATCGCCGAAGAGCCGAAGCCCGAGCCCGTAGATCCGCCGGCCGTAGATCCGGTAGAGCTCCGCGAGCGGCTCCTCCCGCTCCCCGGCCGCCAGCCGCGCCACCAGGAGGGCCTCCTCATTGGCAACACGATCGCGCTCGCGTGTCGGGAACGATTCCATCGATGGTTCCGGGACACAGGTCGTTCGACCACGAGCGCGGAAAGGTTCGCGGGGCGGGCTGGGCTGGCCAGCCCGCCCCGCTCACGCATCGCTACTGGTCCTGCCAGGCGGCGAGGCCGGTGATGGTCACACCCTTGCCGATGCGGCCCAGCGAGCGGGTCTCGCCCGTCGCCAGGTCGACGCGCCACAGCTCCGACGAGCTGCGGCCGACCTGGGTGCCGGCGACGTACCCGAGGTTCCCGGTGGCGTCGCTGCCGACGATGTCGAAGCCAGCGGCGGGGCCGAGATCGAAGTCGAGCGAGACGGGCATGATCAGCGTCCCATTGTTGGCGGGGCGCTGGATCCAGAGCCGGTCCTTGCTCGGCGCGATGTCGAGCGCGTAGAGCTCGGTCACGGTCGGCCGTGTCGCAAACGCCGTGAACGACGAGTTCGTGTACGCGGACCCGACCACCGCAACCTCCGCGGGAGTCAGGCTCGTGTCCTTCGACAGCAGGTTGCCCTCGTCGGGATTGAGCCGGATGTTGTCGTCGGCATCGCTCGTGACGCGGATCTTGTCCACGGTCGGGTTGAAGTCGAAGCCGATGTTTCCACTGTTGAGCGCGTCCGGAGCCAGCTCGAATGCGGGCCCCTCGGCGACCGCGATGGCGGTCTTCACGTTCACGCGGTAGACGACCTTGTCGCTGCCGAGTGCGTAGAGGTCGCCCGTGGCCGGACGGAAGTCGATGCCGCCGAGCGTGACGCCCATCGGCAGGCCCGTGATCTGCTTCGAGCTGACGTGCCGCGGCGAGCGGGAATCGAAGCGCAGCAGATTGCCCGCCGTGTCGGTGGCGAAGAGGACGCGGCGATCGTTTCTCTTCCCGTCCGAGCCGCCGTCGGCGGCGGCTCCGAGCGGCACGACCAGCGCGACCAGCGCGCCGAGGAGGACCGCCCAGCGTGTGAGCTTTCGCATCGTGATCTCCTTCGTGTGGTTGCAGAAAGGGACGAACAGCCCTTCGCAGGCCACACGCCGGACGGTTCACTTGGATGAGAGGGCTAGACGGGCTCGAGCGGCAACGCCTGCTCGAGAGGCGTGAAGCCGAGACCGCACGCGTCCGCGACCGCTTCGTACGTGAGCTTGCCGTCCACGACGTTGACGCCGCGCGCGAGCGCCTGGTCGCGGGCGACCGCCTCGCGGAAGCCGTGCTCGGCGATCGACTCGACGTAGGGGAGCGTCACGTTCGTGAGCGCGAAGGTGGACGTGACCGGAACGGCGCCCGGCATGTTCGCCACGCAGTAGTGCACGATGCCGTCGACCTCGTAGATCGGATCGGAGTGCGTCGTCGGACGGGACGTCTCGAAGCAGCCGCCCTGGTCGATGGCGACGTCCACGAGCACCGCGCCCGGCTTGAGTCCGGCGAGCATGTCGCGGGTTATCAGCTTCGGCGCGCGGGCCCCGGGAATGAGGACGGCGCCGATGATCAGGTCCGCGTCCGCGGCGGCGAGCTCGATCTGAAGGCGGTTCGACATCGCAAGGGTGATGCGGCCGTCGAGCATCATCTCCAGGTCGCGCATCCGCTCGACCGACGTGTCGAGCACCCAGACGTCCGCCTGCATGCCCACGGCGATGAGCGCTGCGTTGTACCCGACGATGCCGCCGCCGAGGACGACCACCTTCGCCGGCGGTACGCCCGGCACCCCGCCGAGCAAGAGGCCGCGGCCGCCCTGCGCCTTCTCGAGCGCCCATGCCCCCATCTGTGCGGCCAGCCGGCCCGCCACCTCGCTCATCGGAGCGAGGAGCGGCAGCTTGCCGTCGTCCGTCTCCACCGTCTCGTACGCGACGCAGGTCGCTCCGCTCTCGAGGAGGGCCCGCGTCAGCTGCTCGTCAGCCGCCAGGTGCAGGTACGTGAAGAGGATCTGCTCCTCGCGAAGCCGGTCGTACTCCTCCGGCAGCGGCTCCTTGACCTTGAGCACCATCTCCGACGTCGCCCAGACGTCCTCGACCGACGCGAGCCTGGCGCCGACCCCCTCGTAGTCCGTATCCAGGAAGGCGCTCCCGGTGCCGGCACCGGCCTCGACGATCACCTCGTGCCCGCGTTGCCGCAGCTCACCGGCTCCTGCGGGAGTGAGCGCGACGCGGTACTCGTCTTGCTTGATCTCCTTGACGACGCCGATCCGCATGCCGCGCGCGAACGATAACCGAAGCTCGGTCAGGGGAGTGCGCGCGGCGCTCCGCGGCCGCGGCCAGTAGGCGCGCTACCTTCGCGACTCCTGTCCAGCTCGTATCGCTTCTTCCCTCTCGCTGTCCCGACCCGCGCTGCGAGTCAGGCGCCGATCCCACCGTCGAGGGGGCCGAGGAGACGAGCGTCGAGGAACAGCAAAAAGGCCGGCCTCGCGGATCGCACGGGGAGTCTCCGTCCTCGGCGACGAGGTGCCCCGACGGAGCCCGGGGAAGCCCGCATAGATCCAGCCGCCGAGGATGCCGACGGCGAACGCGCTAATGATGATGATGATGAGCGTCATCTCCGCTCCTTCGCCGTGTGCGTACGCCGAAGCCCGTAGGCTCCACGCGCTTTCTAGACGGAGAAGGAGCGCTCGACCTTCCCGCCGGCGACACAAGAATGACAGGGTGTTCAGCGCCGGAGCGTGCGCGCGAGCGCGCCGGCCGCATAGGCGGCCGCGAAGAACCACGGCTCCTGCTCCGGGCCACGGCTCATGTGCGAGAGCGGAAGCTCCTCGCAAGCCTCGCGCCAGTGGGAAGCGTCAACGGTTTGGACGGCCCCCAGGTCGGCCGGGATCTCGAGTTCCGCGGGCCAGGCGACCCTGACATCGCCCTCGACGAGCTCGAGCACCGCGAGCGTGTGGTGCGAGAGCCCGCGGTGGCGCTCGCGCTCGTCGGCAGCCGAGACACGGGGCGCCAGCACCGGCGCGCCGCCGAGCGCGCCGGCGGCGGTGACAGCTTCCGCCGCGGCCAGGGCTCCGTGGCCGAAACGAGAGCCCGTGCCGACGATCCCTGGGCCGATCCCGCAGACGACCGCATCGAAGCCGCGGGCCGCGCAGGCCAGCAGGGCCGATGCGGTGGTAACACACGCGAGCTCCCCACTGACGCAAGCGCCGACCGCCACCGTCGTCTCGATGTAGTTCTCCGAGCGCAGAACGCGCACGGTGTCCGAGAGAGGCACCGGCAGTGCCCCGCCGGGGAGCTGGACGTAGGCGACGCGCAGGTCCCGTCCGAGGCCGGCGCACGCAGGAGCAACCTGGCTGTGGAGCGAGCAGCAGACGACTGGCAGGCCGGCCAGGTCGCTCACCGCGTCCTCGGGCCAGGACTCCTCCTCGTGCCGAACGGCATGCTGGAGCGGCGTGTAGGGAAGCTTCATCACGTGCGCCCCCGCGTCGGGCGGGAGTCCCAGGCCGCGCGTCAGGTTCGCGTGCAGCACGTCGAAGCCGCCCGTGCCGAGGCGGAGCTCGACGGACTGGGCGTTCACGAGGACGTCGTCGCCGAGCGCGACGGGCCCCGTCAGCGCCGGATAGGCGACACAGGGACGCTCGTCCACCTCGAGCCGGACGAGGCCGTCGTGCCGCTCCACGATCGCGGTCACCGTTCCCCGCCGCAGCGTGACCGGCACTAGTGCTCCTTCAGGGAATGCTGGCTAGCGTCTGCGTCGCGAGCACCAAGCCTGAGTCCGCACTCGACCGCGGCCAAGGCTGGACGCCTTGGCAAGGGCGAGGGTGGGCTCAGGCGCCGCGTGATCGCGGGGCAGAAGCAGGTGCGTATTGCCTGGAGGGGCACTAGCCCTCTCGCGCCGCAGCGACCAGCTCGAGCGTGACGCCGACCATCGCCTCCAGGTCGGCGACGGCAATCTCCTCGTCCGCCGTGTGCACCTTGGCCATGCCGTTGGCGAGGTTGACGCAGTGAAGGCCACGCTCGTTGAAGACGTTCGCGTCGGCACCGCCTCCGACCTCGACCTCCCGCGGCTCGATCCCGGCGCGCGCGAGAGCCGACCGGGCGAGCGCGAGCGCCGGATCGCCGGGAGCGAGGCGGTAGCCCCGGTACTTGTCCTGAACCGTCGTCTCCACTTCGCACTCGCTGACGGCGGCGGCGAACGCGAGCGAGTCGAGGGTCTCCTGGACGAGGCTCGCGAGCTTCCGCTCGTCGCGGGAGCGGACATCCAGCGCGAGCCGGCAGTGCGCAGGGACGACATTGAGCGCGCTCCCGCCCTCGATCACGCCTACGTTCGCAGTCGTCTCGTCGTCGATCCGGCCGAGGCGGAGATCCACGATCGCCCGGGCGGCGGCGACGATCGCCGAGCGCCCGTCCTCGGGGTTGATGCCTGCATGCGCGGGCCTCCCCGTGAAGATCGCGTCGACCACTCGTCCGGAGGGGGCGGCCACGACGATGTCCCCGACCGCGCCGGAGTAGTCGTAGACGAATCCGAGCTGTGCCCGGAGCCGTGCCGTGTCGAATGCGAACGCCCCCTCGAGCCCGATCTCCTCCCTGGTGGTGAAGAGGAGCTCGACGCCTGCGTGAGACCGCCCCTCGGCCAGGAGCAGACGGGCGGACTCGAGCAGCACGGCCACGGCCGCCTTGTCGTCGGCACCCAGAATCGTCGCCGCCGAGTTCGTGACGACCCCGTCCTCGACGACGGGCTCGACCGGGCCGTGGACCGGCACGGTGTCGAGGTGCGCGCAGAGGAAGATCGGCTCGCCGCCCTCCACTGTGGCCGGTATGCGGGCCAGGAGGTTCCCTGCCGCATCGTCCTCCGTCTCGATTCCGAGGCCGCGCAGGTAAGCCCGGACCCGTGCCGCGACGGCCTCCTCCTCACCCGACGGGCTGGGAATGGCGGCGAGCTCGAGGAAAAGCGGCAGCACCTCCGAAGCCCAGGTGGTCGTCACGCGGACGATTGTAGGCGGCGACCCCAGAGAGGGTTTTCGAGCCCTCGGCCGGGGCAGCTAGTCTCCGTCCCGAATGGACAGCACGACCGCCGAGAGCGTCCGGCTCCCCTCCCTCCAGCTGGCGGAGTGGGAAGCAAGCAAGATCACGTTGCACCTCTGGCTCCAGATCGTCGGAAAGATCCGGATGGCTTCGGTCTCGCCCCGGAATCACTGGTGGCACGCTCCTCTCTATCTCGACGTCCGCGGGCTGACGACGCGACGCCTGCACGCGACCAACGGGATCACGTTCGAGATCGCCTTCGACTTCGTCGATCACCAACTCGTTGTCTCGACGAACCAGGACGCCGTCGAGTCGTTTCGGCTCACCGACGGGCTCTCCGTAGCCGCCTTCGACCGGGAGCTCCACGCACGGCTCGAGGCCCTGGGCGTCGACGTCGGAATCGAGGAGTCGCCGTACAGGGTACTCGTGACTACGCCCTTCCCCGAGGACACCGAGCACGCGAGCTACGACCCCGATGCAGTCGCTCGTTTCTGGCGGATGCTGGACTGGAGCGACGGGGTGCTCGAGGAGTTCGCCGGGTGGTACTCCGGCAAGACGAGCCCGGTGCACCTCTTCTGGCACGGGTTCGACCTCGCGGTTACCCGCTTCAGCGGCCGCCGTGCCCCCGTGTCACCGGAAGCCTCGGTCGTCACCCGCGAGGCATACTCGCACGAGGTCATTTCGTTCGGGTTCTGGGCGGGAGACGACAAGGTGCGCGAGCCGAACTACTACTCGTACACGTCCCCCGAGCCTCCCGACCTGCGCTCGCGCCCGCTCAGGCCCGACGAGGCGCACTGGACGGAGTCACTCGCCCTGCTCCCGTACGAGGCGGTGCGGTCGGCACCTCGCCCACGCGCGCACCTGCTTGCGTTCCTCGAAAGCGCGTACCGCGCCGGCGCCGTCGGGCCGAACTGGGACCGGGACGAGCTCGCATCCAGCTGGTATCCGGATCCGTCCGAGCTGAGCGAGCTCCTGGGACCCGGCTTCTAGTCGGTCTCAGCGGGAAACGCCCTCAGGCCGACTCGGCGAGCCAGGCGACCGCCGCGTCCGGCTGGGCGGAAGGTCGCCGTTCCCTCGATCATGCGCGTCGCCCCTACCGACTCGCGGCCTCGGCGACCCTGCCTCGCTCGCGGGCGCGCGCGAGCGCGGCGCCGACGAAGTCGCGGAAGAGCGGAGCAGGTCGGGTCGGCCTGGACTTGAACTCCGGATGGAACTGGCTCGCGACGAACCAGGGATGATCCGGGAGCTCGATCACCTCCACCAGCCGGCCGGCCTGGAACGTGCCCGAAACGACGAGCCCCTGCTCGACCAGCCGTGGGCGGAAGTGGTTGTTCACCTCGTAGCGGTGCCGGTGGCGCTCGTGGATGACGAGGTCGCCGTACGCTGCGTGGACCTTCGTGCCCTCGACGAGATCGACCGCGTCGGCACCGAGGCGCATCGTCCCGCCGAGGTCTTCGATCTCCTTCTGCTCGGGCAGCAGGTCGATCACGGGGTACGGCGTCTCCGGGTCCATCTCCGTCGAGTTGGCGCCGTCCAGGTCGCAGACGTGGCGGGCGAACTCCGAGACCGCCACCTGCATGCCGAGACAGATCCCGAGGTAGGGAATGCCCCGCTCGCGGGCCACCCGGCACGCGGTGATCTTGCCCTCCCAGCCGCGCGAGCCGAAGCCGCCGGGGACGAGCACGCCGTCGACAGCCTCGAGCTCGGCTGCGGCCTCTTCGAGGCTCATGCCCTCGGCGTCGAACCAGCGCACGTTGACGCCGACCCCGTGGTGGATGCCGGAGTGCTTGAGCGCCTCGTGCACCGAGAGGTACGCGTCGTGGAGCTTGACGTACTTGCCCACGAGGGCAATCTCGACCTCGCCGTCCCGCCGGGCGATCTGCGTCGCGAGATCCTCCCACTCGCCGAGCTCGGGCTCGACGTCGGGAAGCCCGAGCTTGCGGACGACGAGCGAGTCGAGCCCTTCGGCCCGGAGAGCCTGCGGCACGAGGTAGACGTCGCTGACGTCCTCGTTTGCGACCACGGCCTCGGGGTCGACGTCGGCGAAGAGGGCGATCTTCTCGCGAATGTCCCGTGAGAGCCGGTCCTTCGAGCGGCAGATGACTACGTCCGGGTGGATACCGATGCGCCGCAGCTCGTTGACCGAGTGCTGGGTCGGCTTCGTCTTGAGCTCGCCGGCCGTCTCGATGAACGGGACGAAGGTGACGTGGAGGTAGGCGACGTTCTCGGGTCCGACCTCGCGGCGGAACTGCCGGATCGCCTCGAGGAACGGAAGCGACTCGATGTCGCCGACGGTTCCGCCGATCTCGGAGATGACCACGTCGGTGTCGCTGACGTCGGCGACGCGCCGGATCCGCGCTTTGATCTCGTTCGTGATGTGCGGGATCACCTGGACCGTGGAGCCGAGGTACTCGCCCTTGCGCTCCTTGCGGATGACCGCGTACCAGATGGAGCCGGAGGTGTGGTTCGCGTTTCGTGAGAGGTTCTCGTCGACGAAACGCTCGTAGTGCCCGATGTCGAGGTCGGTTTCCGCGCCATCCTCGGTGACGAAGACCTCGCCGTGCTGGAACGGGCTCATCGTCCCCGGGTCGACGTTCAGGTACGGGTCGAACTTCTGCACTTGCACGCGGAGGCCCCGTGCCTTCAGGAGGCGGCCGAGCGAGGCAGCGCTGATGCCCTTCCCGAGCGACGAGACGACCCCGCCGGTCACGAAGACGTACTTGGTGGGGCGCGCCCTCATCCGCGCCGCCCCAGTCTGTCGAGCTCGCGGAGCCCCGGCGTCCGCTCGATGAGACGGCCGACCGACGTGCGTTCTCCGAGGATGTTCAGGCCTGCGAGCGCTCCGATCGCGGCCCAACGTGTCCATCCGTGGAAGCGGTCCACGGACTTCAAGCCTAGCACGGCCCCGAACGCATTCGATCCCGAATCCCCCAGCATGGCCTTCTCGGCGAGATCGTAGGGAAGAAGCAGGACGGCTCTGCCGACGGGCGCTCCGAGCGGGAGAGCGGCCAGGAGGTACGCCTTCAGGCACCGGCCCGGGCGCGTGTCCAGCTGGTTCAGCAGGTTCGCGCCGAGGGCGAAAAGGAGCGCGCCGCTCGCGCTCCGCGTCCGCCAGAGCCCGATCAGGGGGATGCCCACCGCCTTGAGCACGCCGGTCGTCCGCCGGGCCCGCAGGTGCTCGCGGAGACCCCGTTCCTCGCCGCTGAAGGAATCGTCGAGCCAACCGAGGAGCATGACCAGCGTGATCCCCGGATCGCTCAGGTTGGCGGTCGTCCAGCCGACGAGCGGCAGGCGGTAGCCCCGATGGTTGATGCTGAGCGGGCCGGCGGCGAGGACGGCGTCGAGCAGCTGGCGGCCCCTGTGCAGGAAGCCAGGCGCGTCGCGGCCGGTCGCGCGGTGGTCGAGGTCGAGTTCCACCTCCTCGAAGGTCAGCCCGCCGCGGAGCGCGTCGATCGTCATGCGAACCTCGCACCCGAAGCCGGAGGCCAGCGGGAAGCAGGCGGCGCGGGCGCGGGCGCTCAGGAGCCGCTGGCCCGAGAGCGGCTCGCGCGGGGCCACTCCCGTACGCAGCCAGATCAGCCCGCGGCTCACGCGCTTGGCGAGCCCGAAGCCTCCCCCCACCCGCTTTGTGAACGCCGCGACTCCGAGGTCGGCCGTGCTCTCGCTGAGCGGCAGAAGCGACCCGCGAAGGTCCGCGTCGGCGAGCAGCAACGGGCCGGGTGATGCGGCCCGCTCGCCGGCCGAGAGCGCCTCGCCCTTGCCGAGCCGCTCGAGCCGGAGGACGACGGCTCCGGCGGCCTCTGCGCGCTCGGCGGTCCCGTCGCCGGAGCGCCCGTCGAGGACGATCACCTCGCCGTCGGGGAAGTCCCTCCGGAGCGCGGCGACCGTCTCCACGATCCGCTCCGCCTCGTTTCGAGCCGGAACGAGGATCGTCAGGCCGACGGGCCCGGAAGCGCTACTCACCCTCGGTCGTGACCGGTTCGATCGGCGGGATGACCCCGTCCGTCGCGGTGTCCCGAAGCCCGTACTGGCCGGGCTCGGCACCCGCGAGTAGGAGAGCGAGGGCGAGATGGCCCTCCGCTGCGTCGATGTTGTCGACGCTCGAGAGCCCGCGATCGCGGTAGAAATCGATCACCTCCGTCGCATCGCCGGACGCGGCGACGCCCACGACCGGGACATTCGTACCGTCGAGGCCGCTCACGAGGCCGTCCAGCAGGGAGGCGGTCGCTTCGCCTGCCGCCGCCTCCTCGGCGTCACCCTCCTCCGGGGGCGTCCAGCTGTGGACGACGACGACCGAGTCCATCGGATTCGAGATCGTCCCCGAGCGCTCCTCGACGAGCCTGGTCGCCAGGGCGTCCCAGAGCGGCGTCTCTTCGGCCTCGACGAGCTCGCGCCCCAGCTCGCGGCCGAGGTCCGAGAAGTCGCCACCCTCGTCCGCGTAGGACGCCAGCAGCTCGTCCTCCTCGAGCGACGCCTGGAGATCGGCTGCGTCGACGGGGACATCCAGCGCAATGACGCTCGCGGGTGCGCCTCCGTCGGCGTCCGCCAGTGCTCTCTCCACCTCGGCGCGCACGCTCCCGTCCGCGGGCCCGAGGAAGACGACCGCGACGTTCCGGCCGTCGAGGCGGCCCTCCATGAGCGTCGGATAGGCGCGCGCGAAGAGCTCGTCGGCTCCCTCGCCCATCGCCGTGGCGGCGTCGGCCTGGGCGCGGGCCGCCTCCAGCTCCTGCTGAAGCTCGTCGACGTCCTCCTCGAGATTCTGGCGCTCGGCGTCCTCCCCGACGTTCGTGAGCTCGCCGGAGACCGCCACGCCGAGCAGGATGCCGACCGCCAGGGCGACGAAGACGGCCGCCAGCGAGGCCACGTGGTAGCGAAGGCCGAACATTCGTCAGAGAGCGTAGATGCTGCGCGCTCTCTAGAGCGTCGCCGCCGTCTGGCACAGGTCGCGCAAGCGGATGAGCGCCCTCTCCGGAAGGCCCCGCGCGCCCTCGGCGACCAGGCGGAGCCACGAGCCGGACACGAAGGTCGTCGCACGCGTCCGGCCGGTGCCGGCGTTGTCGAGCTGGACGCCTGCCTCGAGGTCCTGCTTCACGTCGTGCCAGCGAAGCTCCCAGCCCTCGACCACCTTCGTGATCACGATCAACCCCTCCCCTTCCGGTCGACGGAGGAAACCCGGCGACGTGCTGCGGATGACCTGCCAGCGCGCGTGCTCGGAGAGGCCTCTCCGGTCGGGCTTGACGCCCGTGTAGGAGGGCCACCAGTCGGGGAGGTGGTACGGCTCGGCCACGAGCGCCCAGACGTCGCGGCGGGCGGGCTGGAGCTCCCCCCCCGCCTCGCTCAGGCTCATTCGATGCCGAGGAGCGACC
>Ga0081538_10005875_pt1 | contig 10935 bp, 16 predicted proteins | sample TabmetS5T2R1_FD_71022 | JGI IMG/M metagenome (GOLD analysis project Ga0081538, IMG submission 71022) | Tabebuia heterophylla rhizosphere microbial communities from the University of Puerto Rico - S5T2R1 | ecosystem: Host-associated > Plants > Roots > Rhizosphere ...
AGCTGAGGCCGATGACCTCTTACCGCTGACTGTGCCGGAGGTGCGGCGGCTGGTCTGGTGGTTGGTATGGCACCAGCCACCGACGCCGCAACAGGTGAGTGACTGGTCCAGGTGGCGACGCAGGCATCAGGCAGTGGCCAAGCGCTGTCATTACAAACGCCGCTCGCCCCGAACGATACATCTACAACTGTAGTACTATAGCGATTCTTGATTGCATATACGGTAGTCGTCTGTTAGGCTCATCGGTATGAAAGCCTATTCCATTGACCTGCGAGAAAAGATTCTCCGCGCCTGTGATGAACGACTCGGCTCCCAACGAGCCATCGCCACCCTGTTTAGTGTCAGTCAGTCCTTTGTCGAGAAATTACTCCGACAGCGCCGAGCCACCGGGGACATCCGCCCCCGCCCCCATGCGGGCGGCCGGCGGGCCCTCTGCGACGCGGGCGCCTTAGCCCACGTGCGCCGGCTAGTCCAGGAGCACCCTGATGCGACGCTGGCGGAGCTTGCCGCGCAACTGGAGGCTCAACACGGCCCACGCGTGAGTGTGCCCACCATGGGGCGCCTCGTCCTCGCCCTGCAGCTGCCTCGCAAAAAAAGTCGCTCCACGCCGATGAGCGCGACACTGAACGAGTCCAGCAGGCGCGCACGGCCTATCAGCAAGAGATCGTGGCGCTCGACGCCGCGCGCTTCAAATTCATCGATGAATCGGGCGTCAACCTCGCGATGACCCGGCTCTATGGGCGGGCGCCTCGCGGGGACCGCGTCGTCGGGAGCGTCCCGCAGAACTATGGAGCGAACGTGACCCTACTGGCAGCCCTGGGGAGCCACGGCGTCGAGGCGGTCATGACGATCGACGGGGCTACCGATGCCGAGGTGTTCCGCGCCTACGTGGAGCAGGTGCTCCGCCCGACGCTGCGCCCGGGGGACATCGTGCTCATGGACAACCTACGCGCACACAAGGCCGCAGGCATTCGTGAGGCGATTGAGCAGGCTGGTGCCCAGGTGGTATACTTGCCGCCCTACTCGCCCGATCTGTCGCCGATCGAGCCGTGCTGGTCGAAGCTCAAGACGGCCTTGCGCACCGCCAAGGCACGGACCCGAGAGGCCCTTGAGCACGCCACCGCCCGGGCGCTGGCGACCATCACCGACACGGATGCCCACAGCTGGTTCCACGATTGTGGCTATGCCCTACAGTGATTTAAGAACCGCTATAGATGGCAGCTTGAGACGTAATCTCCCGGCTGCTGTTTACCACCTTGAACCATCCCAAATGCTTAATCTATCCGAGCTTGTGGCCACGGTGGCACCCGGAATCTAAGAACCTCTCTCAAAGTCCACACCCGATTCGTCAGTCCCGCCGCCATCGCGGGTGTTCGCGACTGCCAGCGTGTACCCGACTCCTTCTGGTTCATCGGATCGGCCAGGGGTAATCGTAAACTCGTGTGAGGCAACACGAAATTATGATAGGCATGGAAGATCGCCAGCTGTTGCCGTCATCCGCCTTCATGCTTGCACCGCGTGTTGACCCGCCGCCCGATTGCGGCTACATGCTGACGTAACTCCAGGTTGAGGCGCTCGACAAAACTCGTGTTGATCTTCCAACCGCACTTAGTCAGGATCGACTCGATGACCTCTGCCGCGCCGAATACGACCCGGTGTTTCACCCCGACAATGCGCCGGCGCCGATAGCACTTCACCACCTGCGCATAGAGCAGCCGAGGCTGCGGCATCCAACGCGACTTGGGCCGGGGTCCGCTGGCCTAGCGGCGCTCGGGTTGAATCCACTGCCCGTAATGCGTCACGAACGCGGTTAAGTACTCGCGAAATCCGTCGGTGAGAAACAATGGGGCACAGTCCGGAGCGAGCACCTGGGTGATCTGATGGACCAGACGTTGGGCCATGGCCAAGGTGCGATCCCCGACGTCGACCGCCAGGATCAGCTTGCACACCGGGTCCATCGCCACCCACACCCAGTGGGGCGAGCGCGACAGACGCGTGATCGCTTGGGCCTCGGTGACCTCACCGTGTTGGACCGCACTGAGCAAGGCGAACAGCTCGTCCATCTGCACCTGCTCGACGTGGAGATCGCGCAAGTCATGATCTGAGAAGGCTTCGAGGTGCTCAGCCGCCTCGATGAGCCAGTTCAGAACCGTGTTCGGGTCCACCTCAAAGACGCGGGCGACGGCACGGATGCCGAGCCCTTCGGCCAAGGCTGCGATGGCCCCCACGAGCGTGTCGGGGTCGACGTGCCTGGCGTGAAATGGCGTCCCCACGGTTTCGAAAAAGAGCCGCGGCAACTGAGACACACCAGTTGTCGCCAGCGGCGACCGTTGGGATGGCCGTTGGCGCGGATATTACCGAAGTCGACCCGGCCGTGGTACGCACACTCGATATGGGGGCAGAAGTGGCCAGAGGTATCGACCTGGCGGCGACGCCCGCGGGTGCACGTGAGTCGGGGTGGCGGCGCGCCGAGCAGCGGCGGATGAGACGCAACTTCTTGCTCACAGCGCTCGCACTCCGGCTTGCGCGTATACCCGGCAAATGGTTTGGGGTCACGCTTGCGCCGCGTCGGTTTCGGCGTCGCCGGCGCCGTCGTGCTGCGGCTCCAACGCCAATGGGTCAGGAGAACCAGTAGGATGAAGAATACCCCGGTGACGAGGTAGAGAGCTAGGTCGGGTCGCATCATCAGCCCCTGCGATTAGGTGATCGATGACCTGATCATACCGCGTTTTGAGCCGGTTGGAATTAGCAGCACGGTTGACCTACACGACCCCCAACCATGGCGCGATGAGTAGGCCGTGACGTCAAAGGCCTTATGCTGTTTGAATTGTGTTTTGCGAGCGATGGCGTCCAACGCTACACGTCCAATTCCGACCACTCATGTTCAAAATTGACTATCCTCTAAACCCCTTGCCAACTCATGCCTGCGTGGCTTCTCCTCCCGATGGCCGCCATCCCGCTGTGTCGCCTTGCGCCTCCGCTCCTCAGTGCTCGGGTTCAGACTCACGCAATCATTGCCGGTACTTCGCCTTGGTAATCAATACCGGTATCATTCTTGCTTTACATAGGACTGACGGCGCTGAACATGTGATAGCACGCCACAACTGGAGGTGGGCCACACCTCTGATGGCGTCTCCTCACAGCTCCCGTGCCCTAGGTCCAGATAGTATTTCAGCGCTTTGAGACATCGTGGACGCCAGCGCTGCCGGTTGGTTTCCCCGTCTCCCCTTCTACCCATCGTTGAGTGAAGGGCGTATGTCGCACATTGGATCGCCGTTGTCACCTCTCGGGAGGATGGCTCATGTGGAGGCCGCGTGTACTGATAGCGATGATCTGGGCGTGCGGGTTGGCTGGGACCGCCCAGGCGGATATCTTCGCCTCAGGCCCGGTCTACGGGGGCCCAAGCCAAGTATGAGTCGCGTGCCAGGTCTTCAATGCGGGCAGCACTCCGATCACCTTTGTCAGTACGGAGATTTTTGACCAATTGACTCCGGGCGGGGGCCCCATCACGTTGGACTTCTCCAATTGTGTCGGGTCGCTTGCTCCGAACGACATTTGTACCTTCCAAGCGCCCACGAATGACCAGGCGTATGGCTGTAAAGTCAACATCCTTGAGGAGAAAACGGATGTCCGCGGCACCATGGCGGCGTTAGGCCCCTCGAATGCGCTGTTGAGCGAGGCCGACCTCCGCTAGGTCCGGGGGACAGTGCGGCCAGTTCCAGGGGATGCCCTTTGAGGCGCCAGCAAAGGCGTGAGGAAAGGTCGCCGCGCTGTCCCCAGTTGTCTACCGCACATCCTTCCAGACTCATCAGGCGAAAGGATGTGCGTCCGTTCACGTGCGTGCGAGGTCGAGGAAACACTGATGAAAATTCAGATACTCTACTTTGGAGGGTGCCCGAATCATGCCCCCACGGTGGCGCTGGTGAACCAGGTCGTGGCCAAGCTTCAGATGGATGTCCAAGTCGAGGAGGTCGAGGTGGCGAGCCCCGAGGATGCCGTCGCTAAACGGTTCTTAGGCTCTCCGACGGTGTTAGTGAATGGGGTCGATATCGATCCGCAGGCGCGACAACGCACAGACTGCGGTTTCAGCTGCCGCATATACGATGGCGTGTCTGGCCTCCCCTCTGAAGACCTGCTCATGTCGGCCCTGCAGTCCTAGTGGATGGATATCCGCTGCTGTCGTAACAGCCGGGTGCCACTTGTCTCGGAAGAGCAATGCGTACGGGAGACCGCATGACAGAGCCGCGTCCAGGGACACGCAACAGCACCATCGATAGGCTAGCCCGAGCGGCGTTAAGTCCTGAGGAGAACGACCTCCGCAAAGCCATCTTAACGGCTTTCGTCAAAGGGGGAAGCGCACCGAGCGTGCATGAGATCGCACACGGACTGGCCCGCCCCGCTGGGGAGGTGCTTGAGGGAGTCCGGAAGCTCGCCGCCTATGACTTAATTGTCTGGATGGAGGATGAAGCGCGTCTCGTCAGCGCGTATCCCTTCTCCGGGGTGCCAACAGCGCATCATGTGCTCATCGACGGCCACACTATTCTTTATGCCATGTGCGCCATCGATGCGCTAGGTATCCCCTTTATGCTCGGCCAAGGGGCAAAGATTCGATCACGGTGTTTTTTCTGTCAACAGCCGGTGCTGGTAGACGTCCATGGAGGCGCACTCCAAGAGGCATCGCCGCTGACCACGGTGGTCTGGTTCTCGGAACGGGACGGGTGCTGCGTCGCGGAAGCCAGATGCCCATTGATGAATTTCTTCTGTCACGAGGGGCACCTGCACGTCTGGTTGACCACATCCCCCGGTGAACGCGGCACGGCCCTGAGCGTGAGAGAAGCGGTCAACGTCGGTAAAGCCATCTTCGGTGAGCTGCTGAGGTAACCCCCCGGCGTCAGCAGTCGCCATGGTTCTCAGAACCCTGGCAATCATTGGTCAATTTCCGATACACACACGATATCGGAAACAACCCCGGTTTCGCCTTTGGGGTGTTTTGCCCAAAGCGACGAAAAGGTATAGTTCAGACGTAGCCGGTCATGACCTGCCATACTGGGAACTGGGATAACTCCCGGACAATCTCATGGATGTTGATCGCCTCCGGCCCGTTGCAAAACTCGTCACGCCCATACCAATTGGACCTGCAGGAGCAGGCGGACGAAAATGAGCGGTTCATCCCGATTAGGAACATGACCCTTCATTGAACGGTTTGATTTTTATCGTATGATGGCCTAGGCGCCATCGCACAGGGTGTCTGAAACCGGAGGTATGTTCGCCTGCATAACGAGGCTTTTCTCGGCTTTTTGGCCTGTTGTTGAAGTCAGCTCACACGGGAGAGAAAGTGGATAAAGCGTTGTTTTTTAGGTAGTTGACAAGGTTGGCCCGAGAGTGACCTATCCTCTACCGCTACCAATTGTCTATTTGCTACAAGGGGTCCACCATACACTGGAGGGCGACATCACATGGGTACGACCGACAACAAACAGCTCCTGCAGCACCTCTTCGCCAAGATGGCCACGGGCAACTTCGAGCCGTTCCTGGGACACCTGGCTGACGACGTCCGCTGGACCGTGATGGGCACCACGAAACTCTCTGGGACGCTGACGGGGAAACAGGAGGTGATCACCCGGCGCTTGACCCCTATCCTCGCCCAGCTCGACGGCCCGATCAGGATCGCCGCCCAAAGCTTCATTGCCGAAGGGGACTACGTGGTGGTCGAGGGACGGGGCCAGGCCATGACCAAGGCTGGGAAGCCGTACCACAACCGCTACTGCTTTCTCTTCCGTCTCGCGAACGGCAAGGTCCAAGAGCTGACCGAATACCTGGACACCGAGGCGGTCACGGCGGCGTTTGGGCAGTAGCGACGCGGCGCTCTCAGTGTCTCTGAAAGCGCACGTCAACCCCCGGAGGCGGAGGTTGCTGAGCCGCTTGGAAGCGAAGGACGGCAAGCCTCCCCTCTTCCTGGGCTCCAGCGTCTCTGCCCACACGCAGGCAGCGCACGAAGGGGAACGGGGAACGGCCCCGCAGCGACGGTACGCGCTGCTCAAGGGAGAAACCGCCCGCAAGCGGCTGGGCCCCCCTAGGCTGAGGGAGGCGTTGTCATCTATGGACCCGCCCGCAGCGTCAAGGGGCTCTTGAATCAAGCACGCATCGGCACAGATGCCGTCATCTAGAGGGCCTTATTGTGAAGGCATCTGTAGTGGACCCTCCCCATTGAACAGATGGCCTCGTGGGGGACCATCTGTTCCAAGACAGGAGTGCCCTTGATGGCACCACGGCGAAGATGCCCTGGCCAGTTCAAGACCCAGGTGCTCCTCGACCTCTGAACCGGCCGGCGCAGCCTGGCGCAACTCTGCCGTGCGCATGACCTCAAAGAGCCGGTCGTCACGCGATGGCGGGCGACCGATGTCGTCCGCAAAAATGTTGTCAGGCTGCTTTCGCTTCAGGCCGGTATTCATGGGGCAAGCCGCCCACGACCGGACGGGCCACCCCATGGAGATGGGCTGGAAGCCGATGCCGGTGCGCTTGCAGCCGTATGGGCACCGATGGAGGCGGCTGGGGGATCCCTGGCCCCAAGGCTCCGTGAGGACGACCTTTGTTATAGTGCGCCGCCCACTCGTCCAGTAGACGTCGCAGGTGGTTTTCGGTCAGAGGGATCACAAAATCCAGGCATTCCCGCCGCAACGTGCCGATGAGCCGCTCGCAGAGGGCATTCGCCTGGGGGCTTTGGGGTGGCGTCTTGAGCACCCGGAGACCCAAGTGGCGCGGGTGCTGGTCGAGGCCCTGTGAGAAGATCATATCCCGATCATGGATGAGAAAGCGATAGGCGTGGTCCGCCGGAACCGCTTCACGCAGCTGCTGTCTTGTCCATAGCGCTGTGGGGTGAGCCGTCACATGGACGTGCAGGACACGACGCGGCGCGTGTCCCATGAGCACAAAGACGTAGAGGGGCCGAAAGGTCGCCGTCACCACCATACAGAAGTCACAGGCGGCGATCGCCTGGGCATGGTTGCGGACAAAGGTCCGCCAGCGTTGGGACGGGATGCCGTTGTTCCGACCACGGTCGAAGTGCTTGGGCATATACTTGCGCACCGTACATGATGAGACGCGCAGGCCAAACTTGAGGAGCAGTTCATTGGCGAGGCGCTCCTCGCCCCATGTCGGGTTCTCCCGAGCCATCCGATCGATGAGCGCGCGCAGGTCCGCCGGCAATCGCGGGCGTCCCGGTCTGGATTTCCAGCCCCAGAAGAGCCGGCACCCTTGCCGATGCCGACGGATCAAGGTCTATGGCTGCACGATAACCAAGGCCTGTCGCCAGTCAAACCAGCGAGCGAGTACGGTTCAGGCCAGCCGGGTGGCATGGGTCGCTCGTCTGGGGTTGACCTTTTGCTCCTGATAGAGGGCCAGCTGTGTGCGCAAAAAGAGGTGTTCAGCCGCGCGGGCCGCCCGTGGGCGTAGACAGCGCACGAGGACGCGCGAGGTCTCTACGAAGCCCAGCAGCAGCAGATAAGCGAACTGCACCAGATAGCGGATCAGGCATGTGCATTGTATCATCACCAAGGGATGTCTCCGAGCCATGAGTGGTCGTCCTTCTATATTGTCCCTGCCGGAACGCGTGCTGTCCAGAGAGATGTCATCACCAGCTGCGTACGAGCCAACCCACGTGAGGCTCGGAGATACAATTATTGCGGACCACAGGGGTAGGTGCGAGACAAGGAGCACGCGTAATTTGACAACGCCTCGAGATTCGCTCACGCAACCAGATCGACGAGAAAGGAGACTCAGATGGCTGAGCAACCGCACGTGCAGCCAGGACCGGGACGATCGGAGGGATCCAACAAGATCACACCGCGGGAAGACGCGCTTCCCATCGGGCTGATGCCGCCCACGTTCGACGCGGACTACGTCGCAGGCGCTGTGGCGCCGTTCCTCTTGAGCGGCAGCTATATCGGCGAAAGGCCGTCGCTCCCCATGATCGACCTCATGTTGAGCAAGGAGAACGCCGTCCCCATCCAGTTATGGGGCATGTTGTACGACGGCTGGACGCCAAACGGCGAGGAAGAGGGGCTCTCGGTCTTCATGCAAGGGTACGAGAATCGCGGACCGAACAACGAGCGCAAGAAGATCTATGTCTCAGCGGTCACGCCGGATCTCATTGCGACCAAGTACCGGGGCAAGCTCACCGGCTTCTTCGAGAAGCTCCTCGCCGATGCCAATGCCGGCACGCCGCTGATGCGTCACTACGTCGAGAATTACGACAACCTCTACTGGGACCTGCATGTCGGTGCGACGCCTGACGAGATCCCGCCCGCGGTCAGGCAGTTCAGCGCCAGCTTCAATGCCGTTCTCGGCTTCTGGTACCCAACGTCGGACATCGTCCGCGACGCCTACATGCGTGCGCGCGAATCGCGCCCGGCGCTCAAAGCATGGCTCGACGTCCGTGTCCAGGCGATCATCGACGGCAAGGTGCCGAACGCCGATCGTACGTTCGTCCATTACTGGCTGAAGAACGGCGGGCTGGGCGAGCACTTCCGCCGGAAGGACGTCGTGTTCGAATGCTTCCACAACTTCCTGGCGCTCAGCCAGTGGGGCAATATGGTCTACAACGTGGCGGCGCGGCTGGAGCCGACCCACGGCGATCCGAACGTGCGGGCGTGGTTCGAGCAAACGATGACGAATGGACCGGACGAGGCCGACGGCGGGGCGTTCACGCCGCTCGATCGGTTCGTGATGGAGTTGTTCCGGACGATCAATCCGAACGCAGGTAGCTTCTCCACACTTCAAAGGAGCCGTGAGCTGCTCGGCTCCACCTTCAGCGGCATCACCACGCCTCACTTGCCGACAAGCATGGACCCCCGGCACTGGAAGAACCCGCAGGAGTTTGATCCGGATCGCTACAAGGCGGCGCCGACGACCGTCGATAACGACGAGGCGAAGTGCACGGACGCCGGGTTGGCGCGATGCCCCTTCAGCAAGGAAGCCTTCCCCTTCAAGGACGGGCGCACGGGGGAGATGACGAACAGTGCGTTCGGCGCCGTGTACGCCGTGTCCGACGACAAGCCGTACCCGCTGTGCGACACAGCCGGCTACGCGCCCTTCGGATTCGGCTATCGCCGTTGCGCCGGGGAGTACATCACAGTGGAGTTCATCAAGGAGTTCCTGCGAGCGGTCTGGAAGAACAAGCTCTCGTTCGTCAAGCTTGCTATCGAGATGCCCGAGCAAGTGCCCGTCAACCCACGGACAGTCCTTAACGACGACATCGCCTTCACGAGGGCGACGTAAGACCGCACATACCCGCTTCGAGGTTCTTATCTGGAGCGTTTCAACCAAGGAGTGAGAGGAGTTCATCCTGGTTCCCATGGACCCAACACTTGGCACACAGGGCCCTCGTGAGATCCACCATTGCTGTGGCTTTGGAGGCGATGATGGGTGTTTGGGAGCAATGGAACAGCAAACCGGCTGAAGGCCCGGGCGAGGATCTGAGTTCACTTCGAAGTTGTTGATTTTTTGGTTCTTGATCAGTGCGCAGGTTCTCGGTCAGAGCTGGCCGGGAACGATCGTCGTCTGTGCTTGGGAGGTATCAGAAAGGTAGCTGATTCGGGACCTTAGGATCTGACGCCTTCCTTAAGCCAGTGAGGTCGTCCAGGTGCGCATCGACCTTCGCCAGGGAGAGGTGTTCGGCAAGCACACGCATCCGGGCGAAGAGATCACCTATGGGGTTATTTGCACGCCCCCTCGAAATGGTGCCCCAAGCCGATTACGCCGTATCTGACCCCGGCGCCAAATGACGAACGCGACTTTGAATTTCTTGAGGATATGAGCGAAATCGGGCCACGGCGAACAAGGTCTCTCAAGGTATCCGTTCAGAGACAGCCGGGTATACGTGTCTCTTTCCAGATCGTATGAGACGATGCTCAAATCATCTTTAAAGCTCTGAGACATCAAACGTTGATAGAAAGCTTTCCTCACGACCGAAGGGGTAACACCACCCTAATGCACCGATGCGAGGGGTCGTGCAAATAACCCCAACAACAGGTCGTCTACCATAGCGTTTCCCCTGCTGTGTGGGAAAACGATGATAGAGCATCCGTTTCTCAAGCGACGGAATTATCCGCACGCGAGAGGTACACGACCCAGGAAGGCCTGATAGGCGTTGAGCCAGCGCTGCCGCGTGCGCCCGCTCATCCCTAAGTCCTCGGCCATCTGGCGCTGGCGGCGCCGGCGCGCGGCCAGCAGGATCGCCTGGCACCGGTCACGCAGACGGCGGTCCGGAGTGGTATGAAAGGTGTCTTCTCGCCGCCGACCTTCGGCTTCGTCCAAGTAACCGGTGATCATCGTCGTACCCTCCCAGGTTCAAGGCTGGAAGGGTACCACCATCAACCAGACACATCTATCTGCGATGTGTATAGGGCGCCGGTTCCAGGGCTAAGGCGACGTCCTCTTCACCCACCTCAAACCGGGTCCCAAAAGGGGAGGACATGTCGCGCATGCGTTGGACGACCTCCGGCACCTGCGCGGGCCGGGCAAAGTCCGGCGGCCCCTGTCCCCGAATGATGCCGGGGACATAGGAAAGCCTCTGGATGTTCCCACATTCCACTGAATTATGTGGTGGAGCCCCGACGCCCTTCGTGATCCCCTTGCAATTATTCAATCTTACCCCCATCTTGGGTCATCAGTTGCAACGATCACCTGACCTGAGGGTGACCCATGCGAAACACCGCTCGCCAGACCCGCGAAAACCGCACCATCACTGTCGATTTCCGTAGCGAAGCGACCTACTTCCAGCTGCTTGGCAATGGGGAGGCGTTCCTCGAGTGTGTCATCGCCTTCGTCATGTCTCTTGGCGTTCAACTCAAGCACAAGGCCACCTGTCGCGGGGATGGGTGTCTGACACGCCACTCCCATTACGTCCCCGTCCGCCTGGGTGGGGTCGCCATCTGG
>Ga0081538_10005876_pt1 | contig 10933 bp, 11 predicted proteins | sample TabmetS5T2R1_FD_71022 | JGI IMG/M metagenome (GOLD analysis project Ga0081538, IMG submission 71022) | Tabebuia heterophylla rhizosphere microbial communities from the University of Puerto Rico - S5T2R1 | ecosystem: Host-associated > Plants > Roots > Rhizosphere ...
TTCGCCGCGTCCGTGTCGGCGGCCGACGACTGGCTCCGGAACTGGGTGTCCACCTCGAGCGACTCGTACCGCGCCACGAAGGGCCCCCGCGCCGGCCCGCCCCCCGCGGGCGCGACGTACACGGCCGCCGCGGCGTCCGGGATCTGCGCCCGGGCCGCGGTGAAGAGCCCGAACGCGTAGCGGTTCGTGCCCGCCACGAAGTGGTCGAGCGACGGGGCCAGCACGGGCCCGCCCTCAGGCAGCTCGTTGTAGAGCTCGAGCAGGGTCTTGCCCTGGGCGCTCGGGAACTGGTCCGGCCGCGCCTGGGGCGGCGGGCGGTCGGCCTGCTCCTCGCCGTCGTCGCCTCCGCAGCCGGACGCCACGAGCAGGCACGCCAAGAGGCCGGCGGCGATCAGTCGTCGGCTGGTCACGGGTGGAGAAGGCTAGGGAATGGCCCGAATCCCCGGCCCGATCCTTAACCCGGGGTTCAAATAGGCTTCCGGGCCTTGACCGAGCGCGCCGCACTGATCACCGGAGGCTCGAGCGGCATCGGGCTGGCGATAGGGCGCGCTCTGGGGAAGGACGGATACGGCATCACGCTCTCGGCCCGCCGGCCCGAGAAGCTCGAGGCCGCGGCGCAGACCCTTCGAGACGAGGGGCTCGAGGTGGAGGCGGTGCCCGCCAACATGGCGGCCGAGGAGGACATCAAGAGAGCGTCGGAGGCCCACCGCGAGCGCTTCGGCCGCCTCGACGTCCTGATCAACAATGCCGGGATCGGGATCGGAAGCGCGGTCGCGGACACCGAGACCAAGAAGCTCGACCTTCAGCTGGACGTGAACCTGCGCGGCGTCTACCTGATGGCGCGCGAGTGCATCCCGATGCTCAAGGAGGCGGGTGCCGAGCACGGCAAGGCGCTGATCGCCAACACCGCGTCCTATGCGGGCAAGCACGGGCAGGGCTGGCTGTCGGCCTACTCGGCCACGAAGTTCGGCGTGGTCGGCCTGTCGCAGGCCCTCCACAAGGAGCTGTCGGGCGACGGCGTTCAGGTGACCGCGCTGTGCCCGGGCTTCGTGGCCACGGACATGACCGACTGGATCGAGGAACAGGTGCCGAAGGACGAGATGATCCAGGCGGAGGACATCGCCGAGGCGATCCGCTTCGTCCTACGAACCTCTCCCCACTGCATCGTGCCGGAGATCCAGTTCGTCCGCCCGGGCGACAGCGAGCTCTGAGACCGCCCTCTCATACTCGTCGAGCCGGCGGAAGGGGCGCAGCCAGGCCCAGCCGGGCTGGTGGCGAAGCTCGCGGGCGCGGTGGCGCTCGCCCGTGGGCCGGCGCTCGCGCCGGGGCCTCTCGACGCCGCTGAGCGCGGGTGTCTCCTCGAGCACGATGCTCGCCTCGAGCATCGTCCGCAGCGTGGTCACCTCGCGGTCCGTGGCCGGACGGGGGCGTCCGCGGGCGCGGGTGTAGCGGTCCCAGGCGCGGGCGAAGCTCGCCAGGCTCGTGCGCCCGCCGTTTCGGTGGGCGGCCAGCATCGGACACACCCCGCCCTGGCGGTCGGTGTACGCCCCCACGATGATGCGGTTGGCCTCGATGCCCTCGAGCATGGCCCTGCGCGTCTGGATCGGCAGGCAGTCGACCGCGGTGCGCAGATCGCGCGCTGGACGTCGGCGTCTCATCGGAAGGGCAATAGGATGCGCGACCCGCCCGACTCGCGCAAGCAGCGAAAGGAGTAATTCATGCGGCTGGGGGTGAACCTCGGCTACTGGGGCCTCGGCCTGACGGCGTCCGACCAGCTGGCGCTCGCGCTCGAGGCGGAGGCCGCCGGCTACGACTCGCTCTGGACCGCCGAGGCCTACGGGTCGGACGCCGCCACACCGCTGGCGTGGTTCGCGGCGCAGACCGAGCGCATCAAGCTCGGCGCCGGGATCCTCCAGATGCCGGGCCGCTCCCCCGCCATGACCGCCATGACCGCGGTCACGCTCGACCACCTCTCGAACGGGCGGTTCCTGCTCGGGATCGGCACCTCGGGCCCGCAGGTGGCCGAGGGCTGGCACGGGGAGCGCTTCGGCAAGCAGCTCGCGCGCACCCGCGAGTACGTCGAGATCGTGCGCAAGGCGCTGGCCCGGGAGCGCCTCGTCTACGAGGGCGAGGCCTACACGCTGCCGCTCCCGGACGGCCCGGGCAAGGCGCTCAAGCTGATGCTCGGCCCGGTGCAGGAGCGGGTGCCGATCTACATCGCGGCGATCGGACCGAAGAACACCCAGCTCGTGGGCGAGATCGCCGACGGCTGGCTGCCCGTCTTCTTCTCGCCGGACCACGTGGACGGCTCGCGCGCGCTGCTCGAGGAGGGCGCCGCTCGGTCCGGCCGCTCCCTCGACGGGTTCGACATCGCCCCGACGGTGCAGGTTTCGATCGACGACGACGTGGAGCGCGCCCGCGACGCCATGCGCCCGTTCGTGGCCCTCTACGTGGGGGGCATGGGCTCGCGCGAGAAGAACTTCTACAACCGGCTCGTGCAGCGCTACGGGTTCGAGGACGCCGCGCGCGACATCCAGGACCTCTACCTCGACGGCAAGAAGAACGAGGCGGCGGCCGCGATCCCGCCGGAGCTGATCGACCTCGTGTCGCTGGCCGGCCCGCGCGAGATGGTGAAGGAGCGGCTCGAGATCTACCGCGAGGCGGGCGTGGGCACGCTGATCGTGTCGCCGATGGAGTTCGACCCCGGGCGGCGCAAGCAGACGATCCGCGATCTCGCGGAGATGCTCTGAGCGCCGCCCGGCGGCGTATCCTGCTCGCCGCGTTCGGCGACCCCGGCCACGCCTTCCCCGCGATCGCGCTCGGCCGGGAGCTGGCCGGGCGCGGGCACGACGTGACGCTGGAGACGTGGTCGCGCTGGCGCGAGCACGTCGAGCGCGAGGGCATGCGGTTCGCGGCCGCGCCCGAGTACCAGGTCTTCCCCACCCGCGAGCGCCCGCTGAAGCCGTACGCCGCCGCGGTGCTCGCCTCCGCGGAGACGGCGCGCGTGATCCGCGAGGTGGACCCGGAGATCGTGGTGGCCGACATCCTTACGGTGGCCGCCGCTCTCGCGGCCGAGCTCGAGGAGCGGCCCTGGGCGACGCTCGTGCCGCACGTGCTGCCGATGGGCGAGCCCGACTTCCCGGTCTACGCGCTCGGTGCTGTCCCCCCGCGTACCCGCGTGGGCTCACGGCTGTGGCGGCTCACCCGGCCGCTCCTGATGAAAGGCGAGGAGCAGGGGCGCCGCGAGCTGAACGGGGCGCGTGAGCGCGTCGGGCTGCCCCCGCTCGGGCATGTGCACGGCGGCATCTCGCGGCTGCTCGCGCTCGTGGCCACCTTCCCGCAGCTCGAGTACCCGCGCCGTTCGGCGGAGCCCTGGCTGCGGGTCACGGGCCCGCTCCTGTGGGAGCAGCCCTTCGGCGAAGTCGAGCTTCCCCCTGGCCAGGAGCCCCTCGTGCTGGTGGCGCCGAGCACCTCGCAGGACCCCGACGGGCGGCTCCTGCTGGCGTCCCTCGAGGGGCTCGCCGGAGAACCGGTGCGGGTGCTGGCCAGCACCAACCGGCGCGCGCCCGCAGGGGTCAGACCCTCCCCCCGGGGGGAGGGTCTGACCCCTTACGTGCCGGCGAACGCGAGGCTGGTGGACTGGGTCTCCTACGCCCGCACGATGCCGCGCTGCGATGCCGTGATCTGCCATGCGGGTCACGGCACGGTGGCCCGCGCGCTCGCCTCCGGCGTGCCGTTGGTGGCGTGCCCGCACGCGGGCGACATGGCAGAGAACGCCGCCCGCGTGCGGTGGGCCGGCGCCGGCGTGTCGCTGCCACGGCGCTTCCAGACGCCGCGCGGCGTGCGTCTGGCCCTGCGGCGGCTCCTGGCCGACCCGGCCTACTCCCGGCGTGCGAAGGAGCTGCGCGACTGGGCCGGGCGCCATGACGGAGCCGCGCTCGCCGCCGACGAGCTCGAGCGCGTTATGCGGCGGTGACGCCGCCCTGCGTACCGTCGCGGGGGTGAGTCGCCGACCCAGCCTCTGGATCGACCGGGAGGACGGACGCGATCCCGACGCCGGCCCGTTCTCCTCGGCCCGGTGGCGCCGCCAGGCGCGCGAGGCCGAGGAGCGCCGGCGGGTGCCGTCGGAGCCCGAGCCGCCCGGGGAGCCGACGCCGGGCGGCCGGCGGTGGCTCGTGCCCGCCCTGGCCATCGCGCTCGCCGTGGTGGCCGTGGCCCTCTCGGCGCTGGCACTCTTCGACGGCGGCCGGGACGAGGCCGACCTGCTCGCCACCGACGGTGGCCGGCTGGCGCCCACCCAGGTGGGACGGGTCTACGAGGCGGCGGCGCCCGGGGTCGTCTCGGTGCAGGCAGGCCCCGCCTCCGGGACCGGGTTCGTGGTGAACCGAGACGGCACGCTCATCACGAACGCCCACGTGGTCGCCGGCGCGGAGACGGCGCAGGTCAGCTTCGGCGACAGCGGCCGGATGGTCGACGCCGAGGTGCTCGGGACCGACGTCTCCTCCGACATCGCGGCGCTCCGCGTGGACCCGGGCAGCGTGGATCGCCTGCGGCCGCTCACGCTCGCCAACTCCGACCGCGTCCGCGTGGGCGACGCCGTGGTCGCCGTGGGCAACCCCTTCGGGCTCGACCGCACCGCCACGGCCGGGATCGTCTCGGCCGTCGGACGCGAGATCCGCGCACCCGACGGCTTCCAGATCGACCACGTGATCCAGACGGACGCCCCGATCAACCCCGGCAACTCGGGAGGCCCGCTGCTGGACGCGCGCGGACGCGTGATCGGCGTGAACACCCAGATCGCGACGGGCGGCACCAGCGGCGGCAACGTCGGCATCGGCTTTGCGGTGCCCTCCAACACCGTCCGCCAGGTGCTCCCGGCCCTTGTGCGCGGAGAGCGGATCGAGCGGCCCTTCCTCGGGGTCACGAGCTCCCCCCATCCCCTGGGAGGGGCCGCGGTCCAGGGCGTCACCCCGGGCGGCCCCGCGGCCAGCGCCGGCGTGCGGGCGGGCGACGTGATCGTGGGCGTGGACGGCAGGCCGGTGCGCGACCCGGACGACCTCTCCGAGATCGTGTCTGGGCTCGAGCCCGGCGATGAAGTGGATGTCGAGGTCAGGCGGGGCGGCGAGGAGCGCACGTTCAAGGCCGAGCTCGGTGAGCGGCCCGGAGGGCCGTGAGGCCCCGCGCCGGACGATGAGCTTTCAGTCGCCGATCTATCTGCTCGCCCTGCTGGCGGTGCCGGCCTCGGTGGCCGTCTACATGTTCGCCGACCGGCGCCGTCGCGCCGCCGCGGGGCGCTTTGCCTCCCCCCTTCTGATGCCCTCCGTGGCGCCCTCCGGACCCGGCTTCCGGCGCCACCTGCCTCTCGCGCTGTACGTCGTGGCGCTCGCCGCCGTGGGTCTCGCGCTGGCCCGGCCGGAGGCCACCGTCGCCGTGGCCGAGGAGCGGGCCGCGGTGGTGCTCACCACCGACGTCTCGGGGTCCATGGAGGCGCGCGATGTGAGCCCGTCTCGCATGACGGCCGTGCGCCGCGCCGCGCTGGAGTTCCTGGAGGACGCACCCGACGAGCTCCGCATCGGCGCGGTCGCCTTCAACCACGCGGTGCGCCGGATCCAGCCTCCGCGTGCCGAGCGCGAGGACACCCGCGCCCTGATCGAGGACCTGAGCCCGAGCGGCGGCACGGCCACCGGCGAGGGGCTGGCCGCGGCTGTCGGGCTGATCAGCCGCCCGGGCTCCCGCGACCGCAAGCGCCCGCCCGCGGCCGTGATCCTCCTCTCCGACGGCGCATCCACACACGGCCGCGACCCGGTGGACGTGGCCCGGCAAGCGGCGCGCCTGCGCATCCCGATCTACACGGTGGCGTTCGGCACCGACGGCGGGACGATCGAGGTCGAGGGCCGGAACGGCAACACCTTTACCAGGCCGGTGCCGCCCGACCGGGACGCGATGCGGCGCGTGGCCACCATCAGCGGCGCGCGGACCTTCAACGCGAACGCCGGCGCGGAGCTGGCCACGGTCTACGAGCGGCTCGGCTCGCAGGTGGCGACCCGGGAGGAGCGCCGCGAGGTGACCGCCGCCTTCGTGGGCGGCGCGGCGGCCTTCCTGCTGCTCGGCGGAGCGCTGTCGCTGCGCTGGTTCGGCCGGCTTCCCTGACGCTTCGCCGAAGAGTCACACTGCAGCCTGGTCCCGTGCCGCGCGAGCGGTGATGGTCCGGACATGCCACGGCGCCGCGGCATCAAGGGCGAAATGACGCATGGGGAGCAGCCCAACTGGGACCCGTTGGTGGAGGCGGTCGGCGAGCGTGTGGCGGGCGACTTCATGTGGATTAGTGGGCAAAGGCGGTGAAGTAGCGGCCGGGTGGGCCGATCTGCCAGCTGTGCCAAGGCCGGTGGCGTGCGCGAGCACCCCGATGCCGATCCGGGCGCAGAGCCCGGGCAGCGTGCGGGCCCCGCGGCGCTCGAGCCGGAGCGATAAAGGGCGGGCCTGAAGCGAGGCAGGCGGGCCCGTCAGCCGGGCGGGGCAAGTTTGTTGCCTCCTGGTTGACTAACTTGCCTACCCTCGCCGGCGCACCCCTCTTAATGCTGTCTTTCGCCGGGCATGCGACCCGGAAGACGCTCGACTGCCTGATCGCAGCTCCATGCGTGCGAACCCGGCGCCCCCATCCTGCACGAGGACGCCGATTTCGACCGGCTCGCGTCGTGCACCTCGCTGCGAATCTTCAACTGACCGCGGTGACGACCCGCCCCTCTGCGGGAGACTTGCCGCCATGGAGATCGCGGCAACGGACTATCACACCGCCGGCGAGCCGTTTCGGATCGTCGAGGGCGGCGTGCCCGAGATCCCGGGTGCCACCGTGGCGGCCCGGCGTGAGCACGCCGCGCGCTCCCGGGAGGTGGACCGGCTGCGCCGGCTGCTCTGTCACGAGCCGCGCGGTCATGCGGACATGTACGGCGGCTTTCTCGTCCCGCCGGACGACGGCCACGCCGATCTCGGGGTGCTGTTCTGGCACAAGGACGGGTACTCGACCGCGTGCGGGCACGGCACGATCGCGCTCGGGGCGTGGGCGGTCGACTCGGGACGCGTGTCCGCGCCCGCCGACGGCGAGGTGGACGTCACGATCGACGTGCCGTCCGGCCGCGTGGTCGCGGGGGTGCGGCGCCGAGCCGGCGCGGTCGAGAGCGTCACCTTCCGCAACGTGCCGTCGTTCGTGGTGGCGCGCGGCGTGGAGGCGGGCGAGGTGGAGGTGGACGTGGCCTTCGGGGGCGCTATCTACGCCTTCGTGCCCGCCCGGCGGCTCGGGCTGCGGGTGATCCCGGGCAATCTGACTGATCTCATCGCGGCCGGGCGCGAGGTGAAGCGCGCGCTCGAGGGGACCGAGGTCTCGCGCCACCCGCGCGACGACCGCCTCTCGGGCATCTACGGAACCGTCCTCTACGAGGAGCTCGGGCCGCTTCACCAGCGGAACGTGGCGATCTTCGCCGACGGGGAGGTCGACCGCTCCCCGACCGGCTCGGCCACCTCGGCGCGGACGGCGCTGCTGGCCGCCGAGGGCGCGCTCGCCGGCGGCCAGACCTGGCGGAACGACTCGATCGTCGGCACGACCTTCCACGCCCGCGCGATCGGTGAGACGCCGGACGGGCTGCTCACCGAGGTCGAGGGCACCGCTTTCCGCACGGGCGAGCACCGCTTCTTCCTGGATCCGGCCGACCCGCTGGGCACGGGCTTCGTCCTGCGATGAGCCTGCCCTTCATCGACGCGGACGAGGTCGGGCGCCGCCTCGACGCGCCGCGTGGGGCGGACGCCTTGGAGGCCGCGCTCGTGGGCGGCCTCGACCCCGAGGCCGACGCGCCGCGCGGCATGGTGGAGCTCGATCGCGGGCAGCTGCTCGTGATGCCCTCCGGCGCCGCCAGCCACCCGGTGGTCAAGCTCGTCACGGTCGGGGGCGAGCCCCGGATCCAGGGCGTCTGCGTGATCTTCGACGGCGCGACGCTCGCCCCGGCCGCGCTGGTGGACGGCATCGCCGTCACGAACGTCCGCACGGCCGCGGTCTCGGCGCTGGCGGTGCGGCACCTGGCGGTGCCGGAGGCGCGGCGGCTGCTGGTGTTCGGCCGCGGGCCCCAGGCGCACGCCCACGTGGAGGCGCTGCGCGCGGTGCGGCCGCTCGAGCGGGTGGACATGGTGGGCCGAGACCATGGCCCGCTCGACGAGCTGGTGGCCGCCGCCGACATCGTCTGCTGCTGCACGACCGCCCGCGAGCCGCTGTTCGACGGGGGGCTGGTGGCGGACCACGCCGTCGTCGTGGCGATCGGCTCGCACGAGCCCGTGGTCCGCGAGACCGACGACGCCCTGGCCGCACGCTCCACGATCGTGGTCGAGTCCCGCGCGTCGGCCCTCCGTGAGGCCGGCGACGTGATCCTGGCGATCGAGGCCGGCGCGACGAGCCCGGGCGAGCTGGTGACGCTCGCCGAGCTGGTACGCGGGGAGGAGCAACCGGCGCCCGGACGGCCCCGGCTCTTCAAGAGCACGGGGATGGCCTGGGAGGATGCGGTGATCGCCGCATCCCTCGTGTACTAAGGTCCCAGTGGTGAGGGGAGTGGCCATCGGGACGATCGCCGTGGCGGGGCTGGGGCTCTTCGGCACCGGCGTGCACGGCCTCGCGCAGGTCGACGGCAAGCTCGCCGACGCGGCGGACCGGCCCGCCGCCAAGCAGGTCAGGGACGAGCGAGGCGTGAAGGACGGCTGTCCGGAGCGCGAGCGCCACCGTTCCTACGAGCTGCGCCAGCTCTAGTCCCCTCGGCGGTGGCGCCGCGCGGCAGCCGTACCGACACCACCAGCCCGCCCTCCTGGCGCGGCTCGATCACCAACGAGCCGCCGTGCGCCTCGCTGACCGCGCGGACGATCGAGAGGCCGAGGCCCGCTCCGCGGGCGTCGGCCTCCCGCTGGAGCCGCTCGAAGGGCTCGGCGAGCCGGGCGGCCGCCTCGCGGTCGACCGGCGGGCCGCTGTTCTCCACCTGCAGCTCGGCGCCCGCGACCCCCTCGCGCGTGCAGACCTCCACGAACCCCCCGGGGCGGTTGTAGCGCACCGCGTTCTCGAGCAGGTTGGCGACCAGACGCTCGAGCAGCGCTGCGTCCCCGTCCACCACCGCGGGGTCGAGCCGGGTTCGGAGCCGCACGCCCTCGTCGTCGGCGGCCCGCGCCGCTGCCGCGGCCGCGGGCTCCGCCACCGAGGCGAGGTCCACTGGCTCGCTCCGCAGCAGCCCCCGCTGGCTTCGGGCCAGGATGAGGAGGCTGGCCAGCAGCGCCTCGGTGCGGCGGCTCGCGTGCACCACGGACTCGGCCATCGCACGCATCTCGTCGAGGTCAGGCTCAGGGTTGGCCAGCGCCACCTCGGCCTCCGAGCGGATCACGGTCAGCGGGCTGCGCAACTCGTGGCTCGCGTTTGCCACGAAGCGGCGCTGGGCGTCGAATGAGAGGGCGAGCCGGTCGAGCATCGAGTTGAGCGTCTCCCCCAGCTCCCGGAGCTCGTCCTCCGGCCCGGTAACGGGTATGCGCTCGCCTAGCCGCTCCTCGGAGACCCGCTTCGCGGTCGCGCTGATGCGCTTGAGCGGCGCCAGCACGCGCCCGGCGACGAGCCAGCCGACCGCCGCCGCCACCAGCAGCACGCCGGCGAAGGCGATCACGTACTGAAGCGCCACCTCGTCGAGCGCGTCCTGGGCGAGCGGCTCGGGGAGCGTGCGGTCGAAGTGGCGGCCGAGCAGCCAGTAGCTCACCAGCAGCAGGGCGCCGGTCGAAACGGCCACCAGCGTCGCGTACAGAGCGGTCAGGCGCGCCCGGATGGTCGGCCGCGGCCGCCTCATACGCGGTAGCCCACGCCCTTCACGGTCTCGATCACGGGCGGTGAGCCGAGCTTGCGCCGCAGGCGCAGGACGGTCATGCGGACCGAGTTCGTGAACGGATCGGCGTTCTCGTCCCACACCCGCGCCACGAGCTCGTCGTTCGACACCACCCCGCCGCCGGCGGCCATCAGCGCCTCGAGCACGGCGAACTCCTTCGGCGTCAGGTCCACGGCCCTGCCGGCGCGCTCGACGGTGTGGCGGGCGGGGTCCAGCTCGAGATCGCCCGCCCGCAGCCTGGGCGGGAGCGGCGGGTGCGCGCGCCGGGACAGAGCCTGCAGTCGCGCGACGAGCTCGTCGAAGGCGAACGGCTTGGCCATGTAATCGTCGGCGCCAAGGGACAGGCCGTCCACCAGGTCCTCGGTGCCGGAGGCGGCGGTGAGCATCAGCACGCGGCTGTGGTGTCCCTCGTCGCGGAGCGCCCGGCATACCTCGTCGCCGTGCATGGCGGGCAGGTCGCGGTCCAGCACGACCACGTCGTAGCCGTTCAGCCGCGCCTTGTCGAGGGCCGTAGCGCCGTCGTAGGCAACGTCGACGGCCATGCCCTCGCGGCGGAGCCCACGGGCGACCGCGTCGGCGACCCTGCGTTCGTCCTCGGCGACGAGCACGCGCATCTCGTCCCAGGGTAATGGCCCGGCGTTATGTGCCGGTGACCTTCCCCTCCGTAGCGTGGCCGCCATGAGCGACACCCAGTTGCAGGAGGAGCCGCGGGAGGCGCTCGAGAGCGCGCTCTTCGAGATCAAGCGCGTGATCATCGGCCAGGACGCGATGCTCGAACGCGTAATGGTCGCGCTGCTGACCGGCGGCCACGTGCTGCTCGAGGGCGTGCCCGGACTGGCCAAGACCCTCACGATCAAGACGCTCGCGCAGGTGGTCGGCGGGACCTTCAGCCGCATTCAGTTCACGCCGGATCTGGTGCCCTCCGACCTGGTGGGCACGCGCATCTACCGGCCCGACACCGGCCGCTTCGACACCGAGCTCGGCCCTGTGTTCGCCAACTTCCTCTTGGCCGACGAGATCAACCGCGCGCCGGCCAAGGTCCA
>Ga0081538_10005877_pt1 | contig 10932 bp, 7 predicted proteins | sample TabmetS5T2R1_FD_71022 | JGI IMG/M metagenome (GOLD analysis project Ga0081538, IMG submission 71022) | Tabebuia heterophylla rhizosphere microbial communities from the University of Puerto Rico - S5T2R1 | ecosystem: Host-associated > Plants > Roots > Rhizosphere ...
GCCAAGCCGACGCAGGCCGTGCGCACGGATCCGGCTCTCGGGGCCCCACACGCTCACCACCGCCGCCGGGCGCTCGCTTTCGTCCAGCGTCGCGGCGGAGACACCCCAGAGCGCCGGCTCCAGCTCGCCGCGGGAGACGGCGTGCCCCCGCCGACGCACGTCGCCGAGCTCGGCCTCGAGCGCCACGGGGTCGGTCACGGTCGTGTCCGTGTAGCGCTCGAGTGGCCCGTCGAGCGCGGCCGCCCGCTCGTCGGCGGGGAGCCGGGCGAGGAACGCCTTGCCGGTGGAGGTGGCGTGAAGGGCGACGGTACGCCCCAGCCAGTTCGCCGTCATGACGTGGGGGGCCTGCAGCTGGCTGACGTAGACGAGCTGCAGAAGGTGCGGCACGGCGAGGTTCACGGTTTCCCCGGTGTCGTCGGCGAGGCGGCGAAGCATCGGCTGGGCGCGCCGGGCAAGTGCCTCGTGGCCCGAGGCGCTCGCCATCCGGACGACGGTCAAACCGACGCTGTAGCGGTTTGTCGCGGGGTCGCGATCGACGAGGCCCTGACGCTCGAGGGTGGCAAGGAGTCGCCAGGTCGTGCTGCGATTCAGGCCGCAGCGCTCGGCCAGCGCGGGGGCGCTTTCGGGCTCGCCCGCGCTCGCCACGGCCTTGAGGAGGTCGGCCGCGCGGTCCACCGATTGGACCGTGTTGACAGACGGCGGCGCGGTGTTCATATTGCGGGAAGCCTAACTCACATTACGAACGAGGGAAATCGGATGGACTTCACATACACGCCGCAACAGCTCGAATTGCAGGCCCGCGCTCGGGCCCTGGCCGAGGAGATCATGGCCCACGAGGAAGCGTGCGAGGCGGCGGGTGGCCTGCCGGAGGAGGTTCACCGGGAGGTGGCCGAGAGGGTGCGTCACCATCGCCTGAACGCCATCAACATGCCGGCCGAGTGGGGCGGACAGGGGCTGGGCGTGCTCGACCAGGTCATAGTCCAGGAGCAGCTCGGGCAGCTCACGAACGCCCTCTGGGACATGGTCTGGCGCCCGGCCAACGCGCTGGGAGCCTGCGACGAGGAGCAGCGCGAGCGCTATCTGCTTCCGGGTATCCGGGGCGAACGCCGCGACTGCGTGGCCGTGACCGAGGCCGACGCGGGGTCTGACCCGAGCGCGATCCAGACGACCGCCGAGCGCGTCGACGGCGGCTACCGGCTGAACGGCGAGAAATGGTTCGTGACCGTGGGCGACGTCGCCGACTACCTGATCGTTCTGGCCGTGGTCCTGCCCGATCGCGAGCCCACGCTCTTCCTCGTGGACAAGGACACTCCCGGAGTCGCGGTCCGGCGGACGCCGCGCTACATGCACACGTTCGTGTACGAGCACCCGGAGTTCGGCTTCGAGGACGTGGCCGTCGGCGAGGACGCCGTGCTGGGCGAGGTCGGCCAGGGCTACGAGCTCACGCGCGACTGGTTCGTGGAGGAGCGGCTGATGATCGCGGCGCGCGCAGGCGGCGCGGCCGAGCGTGCCCTCCGCACCGCGACCGACTGGGCGGCGGGCCGCGAGCAGTTCGGCCGCCCGATCATCGAGTTCCAGCTGATCCAGGGCCTGATCGCCGACAGCGTGGTCGACATTTCCACCAACAGGGCGCTGGTGCACCAGGTCGCCTGGGAGGCCGACAACGATCTACCTCGTAAGGCGCTCCACGCGAAGGCCGCCGTAGTGAAACTCTCGGCATCGGAAGCGGCGGGCCGCGTGATCGACCGCGCCGTCCAGATCCTCGGCGGCCGCGGTTACATGCGCGAGAACCCCTGCGAGCGCCTCTACCGCGACATCCGGGTGGATCGGATCTGGGAGGGCACCTCCGAGATCCAGCGCCTGATCATCGCGAACGACGTGGCAAAGCGGGGCCTCGACGGCGTGCTCGCGCTCGGCGCGGCGGGCGAGGCCGCGACCCTGGCGGCCTGAGCGGAGCACTCAGCCTGGATCCAGCCTCAGCCGCCGTTCGAGGCCGGCACGTACCTGCGGCTCGGCTGGCCCCTGAGCGCGGTCGGCCCGGGAAGCGGGGTGCCCTTGGCGGTGGCGCCCGCCAGCACGGGCAGCACGAGGCGGGAGCCCCGCGGGCGGCCGAGCGCGATCGTGTTGCGGGTGCGGCCGCGGTCGAGGCTGGCGAAGCGCCAGCGCGGGCGGTCGCCGCCCGGGGCCTGAAGCGTGACCCTGATCCGGGAGCCGGCCCGGAATGCGTGCGCCACGGGGAAGATCGGGACCCGCACCAGCGCGTACCGTCCCCTCGGCAGCGGCGCCGCGTCCCGCCTCAGGTGGGTGGGGAACGGGTCGAGGGCGGTGGACCTCGCCGCGTCCAGCTTGCGGTGCGACGCGCGCAGCCAGCCGTTCTGGACGTACGTCTCGTTGCCGTCCGGCCGCACCTCGCTGAGGGTGACCTGGAGGTCGGTGTCGCGCGCGGAGGACCTGAGGTGGACGTCGAGGCTCGACGGTCCGGCGATCACCACATCCCGGCCGAGGCGGGCCGAGGTGAAGCCGATGCCCTTGCCGCGCGCCAGTGGAGCCCAGTTGTACGGAGGCTGCGCCTTCCAGGCGTCCTCGGCGCCGCTGCCGGGCAGCGTCTGCCTCGGCCGGGCGGACGGGTCGGCCGTGTAGCGCGCGGTGCCCGGCCTCGGGGCCTTCGACCCGAGCGCGCCGCGCCGGCCGAGGTAGAAGCGGGTGGCGCGGACGCTCGGCGGCGGCCAGGCGCGTGAGGTCAGCTCCCAGGTGGCGCCGATCGATCCCGGCCCCTGCGGCCCGGCACCGTTGTCCATCAGCAGCCGCACGCGCGCGTCCCTCTCGAACTGCGCCCTGGCGGCGGCCACGCTCGTGAAGCTCGCGAACCGCGACTGCTGCACCGGCGCCGCGCCGGCGTCGGCCAGGAACCGGTAGAGCTCGCCGCTGAGCCCGAGGATCGCCGGCGGGATGCTCGGGATCTCGTTCGCGACGTACAGCTTGAGGAACTCCGCCCAGCGAGTGATCGTGCTCGGTCCGAGCGAATCGGCGTGCACGCCGTTCTGCAGCGAGATCCACACCCTCGGCTTGCGGTTCAGCCGGCTGAGGCTCTCCGCGAAGTGACCGCCGGTCTGCTCGTCCTGGAACTGCCCGACCAGGAAGATGGGCACGCGTGCCTGCCCGAGCCACCGGCCCGGGGCGCGCTGGTCGAACAGGGAGGGCGTCCGGAACGGATTCTCGCGCTGGATCCTGAGCGCATTCTGGGTCTGCAGGCGCAGGCGCTGGTTGTCGCGGCAGTGCTCGTCGCCCATCCTCACGAGCGCCCTGGCGTACGGCTGGCCGCCCGCCGGCGCCGGCCGCGCGTCGTGCATGCGCTCCACGACCCAGGTGCGCGCGAAGCCCGAGTTGAAGATGCCCCCCGGGTACCCGGTGGCGGTGTAGAGGTCGTCGGTGACCGACATCGGCGCGATCGCCGACAGGTGCGGCGGCCTCGCGCCCGCCACGAAGAGCTGGCTGATGCCCGAGAACGAGATCCCCGCCATGCCGACGGTGCCGCCCTTGACCCACGGCTGTGCGGCCACGGTCTCCACCGCGTCGTAGCCGTCGTAGGTGGTTGGCAGGTCGAACAGGTCGAAGGCGCCGCCCGAGCAGCCCGAGCCGCGCATCTGCACGCTCACAACCGCGAAGCCGAGCAGCGGCCCGAGGAGCGAGCCCACCGCGGTGGCGCTCGCCGGCGCGAGCGGGTCGGATGCGCCCGGCCCTCCGGTGAGCGTGCCGATCACCGAGTTCAGCAGGTCGTGGGGGGCGGCCACCTGGTAGCCCGAGTACTCGATGAACGTGGGGAAGGGACCGTCGGCGAGGGTCTTGCCCGCCGGCAGGCGCACGGTCATCGCGAGCTCGATGCCGTCGCGCATCGTCACGTAGTTGAGGCCCTGCTTCAGCCTCTTCCGGCGGTAGAAGGACTGGGACGGGTTGGCCCCCGCGCGCAGCACCCGGAACGGACGCGTCCTGCGCTTGTCGGCGCGCACCCGATAGCCGGCGCCGGGCGCGAGCTCGCGAAAGACCTTGCTGCCGAGCCGGTCGGCACGAGCGGCGGCCACGGTGCGGCGCCCGGCCGTGAGTACGAGCCTCTGCCCCTTCTTCGCCCCGAGCACGTAGGCATGGTTGATCCCGCCCCGGGCGGTCATCTCCGCCTCGGCCGGGACGGCCAGCGGGCCGAGCAGCGCGCCCAGGGCAGCGGCGATCGGAATGGCTCGAGCAGGGACCGGCAAGGGGTCGGCACCGTACAGCCCGCCGCGCGCGGATGCGCCGCCTTAGTGCTTAGGGCGCGTCGAGGCGAGCCCGCCGCTGCAGTTCGTAGAGGTCGGCGCGGTTTCGCACGTACTGCTTGGAGGCATCGACGTACGGCTGGAAGTCCCACGCCGTGTTCTGACCGCTGCCGAGAGCCTCGGCCACAAGGTGTCGTTGGCGCTGGCTCTCGAGGATGCGGGACGTGAGCTCGCCCATGTCCCAGCGGGCCGTCACCTCGTCGCGAAACGCGCTGCACAGCTCGGCGTGCGTCGGTTCCCCCGCGAGGTTCACGAGCTCGTGAGGGTCGCTCCCGAGGTCGTAGAGCTGTTCCGGGTCGCCCTCACACCAGATGAACTTGTGCGGGCCGCGCCGGATCATGACCGCCGGCGAGCTCACGCCCTCCGCCAAGTACTCGGCGACCACGGCAGCCGATGGTTCGAACATCTCCGGAGCGGGATCGGACGTCACCAGCTCCACCAGAGTGGGGGCGAGGTCCAGCAGCGACACGGGCTCGGCGCGCCGGCCCGGAGCGACGACGCCCGGTGCGGACACGATCAACGGCACTCGAGCGGACGGCTCGAAGAAGGACATCTTGTGCCAGAGCCCCCGTTCGCCGAGCATCTCGCCGTGGTCCGCGGTCAGGACGACGGTCGTCGAGTCGTCCAGGCCGGAGTCGCGCAGGGCGGCCAGCAGCTCGCCGATGCGGTCGTCCACGTAGCTGATCGCAGCGTAATAGCCGTGCCGCGCGGTCAGCATCTGCTCGTCCGAGAGCCCGGCGTCGTCGATGCCGATCATCTGCCGCAGGCGGCGGCTGTGGGGGTCCGCCTCCGGCCACGGGATCGCGGGCACGGTGGGGGGGTCGATCGTGTCTCGGCTGTAGCGCTCCCAGTAGCGCCGGGGCACCTCCCACGGGTCGTGCGGGTGGGTGAAGGAGACGAGGAAGAAGAACGGCTCGCTCGCGCCCGCGCGCGCGAAGTCGAAGATCCGTCGCGTTGCGCGGAACGCAACCTCGTCGTCGTAGTCGACCTGCATGCTCGCCGCGCAGGGCCCAGCCGACAGCACGCTCTCCATGGTGTGGTACCAGGGCAGGCGCTCGTCGACCGGCCGGCGCCAGTCGGGCGTCCAGCCCAGGTCGGCGGGGTAGACGTCGGTTGTCAGGCGCTCCTCGAAGCCGTGGAGCTGGTCCGGGCCGACGAAGTGCATCTTCCCGGCCAGGCAGGTGGCGTAGCCCGCGGCCCGCAGCCGGTGCGCGATCGTCGGAAGCGAGGCTCGCATCTCCGCGCCGTTGTCGAAGACCTCGGTTCGCGAGGGAAGCCGGCCCGTGAGCAGCGATGCGCGCGACGGCGCGCACAGGGGCGAGGGGCAGTACGCGCTCTCGAACACGACGCCGGTGCGTGCGAGCCGCGAGATGTTCGGGGCCTCGACGACCGGGTGCCCGTACGCCGGCAGCCAGCCGGCGCCGAGCTGGTCGACCATGATCAGAAGGAGGTTCCGGGGGCTGCCGCCCGCGGTCTGCACGCCGCGAACCCTACGGCTCTGCTCCGAGTAGCCTCCCTGAGCGCAATGGCCGGCCTGCCCGACAGCGCGCGCGCCGTGATCGAGTCCGCCGCGTTGGCCCATCTGGTCACACTGAATCCGGACGGATCTCCGCAGGTGACGTGCGTATGGGTCGGCCTGGACGGGGACGAGATCGTGTCCGCCCACCTGCCCCGCCACCGCAAGGTCCAGAACATCGAACGCGACCCGCGTGTGGCTCTGACGATCGAGGCCGAGGGGAGCAACGAGATCGGGCTGAAGCGCTACCTGGTGGTCTACGGCCGCGCGAGAGTCACCGAGGGCGGCGCGCCGGAGCTGCTGCAGCGTCTCGCCGAGACCTATCTCGGCCCGGGCGTCGAGTTTCCGCCGATGCCCGACCCGCCGCCCGGCTACATCACCCGCATCACGGTGGACCGCCTCGCGGGCGTCGGCCCGTGGACCGCTGCTCGGTGAAGGCCTCGGCCGCCTCGCGGGCGTCCTCGGTCTGGGCCAGCATGCCGTAGGCGAGGCGCTCGAGCGCCAGGCCCGCGTCGCGGGAGGCCTCGGGCATGAAGTCGATGGCCTGCTTGGCCACAGAGGCGGCGCTTGGCGGCAGCGCGGCGATCCGCTCGCAGAGCTCCAGCGAGCGGTCGAGCGCGGCGCCCTCGGCCACGACCTCGGTGACGAGCCCGAGGGAGTGCGCCTCGTCGGCCCCGAAGCGGTCGCGGAGGAGCACCAGCTCCTTGGCCCGAGCGACCCCCACCATGCGGACGAGGCGGTGCATGCCGCCGGAGCTGGGCACGATGCCGATGCCGACCTCGGGCAGGCCGAAGGTCGCCGAGCGGTCGGCCACCCGGAAGTCGGTGGCCAGCGCCAGCTCGAGGCCGCCGCCCAGGCAGTAGCCGGCGATGGCGCTGATCGTGGGCTGGGGCAGCGCCGCCACGCGCTCGTAGACCGCGCCCGTCCCGCGGTAGTAGGCGAGGATCGCGGCGGGGTCCAGGTCGCGCATCTCGCCCACGTCGGCGCCGGCCGAAAAGGCACGGTCGCCGCCGGTGAACACCACGCACGCGCTCGCCCGCACGTCGGGGTGCCCGAGCGCGTCGGCCAGCGCCCCCTCGAGCCCCGTCGAGAGCGCGTTCAGCTTGTGCTCGCGCCGGAGCGTCACGACACAGGCGCTGCCCTGCATCCGTACCTCGACGAGGCCTTCCTCGTTCACCCGTTCTCCCCGGCCGCCGGCACCATACGCGCGTCGAGGGCGAGCGCCCCGTCCGCCGTCGCGAGCAGCGGATTGACCTCGAGCTCGGCGATCTCCGGATGGCTCGCCGCCCCCCGCGAGAGGCGGGCGATCGCCTCGGCGGCCGCCGCGCTGTCGACCGGCGGCCGCCCGCGCGCTCCACGCAGGAGCGGGGCGGCCCGCAGCGACAACAGCAGCCGCTCGGCCTCGGACCCCTCGACCGGCGCCAGCGAGACCGCGACGTCACTCAGGATCTCGGTGTACAGGCCGCCGAGCCCGACCAGCACGATGGGGCCGAAGCGCCGGTCCCAGCGGGCGCCGACCAGCAGCTCGACCCCCTCGTCGACCGCGGCCGTACGCTCGACGGAGAGGGCGGGCGGCCGGAGCCGGGCACGCAGCTCGTCCACGGCGCGTGTGAGCTCGTGCTCGTCCCGGAGCCCGAGCACGACCCCACCCACGTCGGACTTGTGCAGCGGCCCGAGCGCCTTGAGGACCACCGGGTACCCGATCTCCGCGGCGGCGTCGGCGGCCTCGGCCGCGCTGCCGACCGTACGCGCGGGAACGAAGCGGACGCCCCCGGCTGCCAGCAGCTCGCGGGCCTCCTGGTAGCCGCCGCCGCTGATCGGCTCCGCCCGCGGCGGCAGCGCCGGCACGCCGCGGGGCCGCCGCTCGGCGGCCGCGGCGAGACGGCCGAGCACGGTGACCGCGCGTTCGATCGAGCGGTAGACGGGCACGCCGCGGCGCCGGAGAAGGTCCGCCGCGCGTGCGCTCGGATACATCGTCTGGACCAGCAGCGGCCTGTCGTTCAGACGTGCCGCGTCGGCCAGCGCCTCCGCCACCGAGGCCTCGCCGCGGGCCATCGTCTCGACATATTCGCTGTAGCCGCCGAAGTAGCCGGTCATCAGGACGGCATCGACCTCGCCGGAGCCCAGGAGCAGCCGCACGCTCCGGTCGAAGCTGTGGATGTCCTGCTCGCCCCCTCCGGCCAGATCGATCGGGTTCGCGCACGCGGCCGTGGGCGGCAGGCCCTGCCGAAGCCGCGCGACGAGCCCGTCGGAGAGGAGCGGGAGCGTCAACCCGGCGTCGTGGGCGAGAGCGGAGGCGATGCCGCCGTGCCCGCCGCCGTCGGCCAGCACCGCGACGCGCCGTCCACGCGGCGCGGGGCCGCGCAGGAGCGCCTGGGCGAGGTGGATCAGCTCGTACGGGGTGCGCACCCGCTCGATGCCCGCCGCGCGGCAGGCGGCGTCGATCGCGCGTCCCTCGCTCGCCAGGGCCCCGGTGTGGGAGCGCACCGCCCGGGCCGCCGCCTCGCTGTGCTCGATCGTGAGGAGCACGACCGGCTTGCCGGCGTCGACCGCCGCAGCCGCGGCCCCCGCGAAGGCGCGGCCGTCGCGGAAGTCCTCGGTGTAGAGCGCGATCAGCTCGGTCGCGTCGTGGTCCGCGAGATCGCGGATGAAGTCCGCCGCCTCGAGGTCGGCCTGGTTGCCGAGCGAGACGAAGCGCGAGAACCCGAGTCCCGTCTCCTCGGCCAGGATGCCGAGCTCGAGCGCAAGGTTTCCGCTCTGCGAGATCAGCCCTATGCTGCCCGCCGGCAGGGGGTTGGGCACGAGCTCGAGCTCCGCGCCGGCGTCGAACACTCCCAGGCAGTTGGGCCCGAGCAGGGCGACCCCGGCCTCGCGGGCACGGGCCGCTATCGCCGTATCGCGGGGACCGCCGGCGTCGCCGTCGGACTCCCCGGCCGTTATCGCGACGATGGCGCGCGCGCCGGTGGCGATCGCCTCGTCGACCGTCGGCTCCACCGCGTGTGCGGGCACGGCGACCACGACGAGATCGGCCGGCTCGGGCAGGTCGCCCAGAGTGCGATACGCCGGGCGCCCCAGAACCTCGCCGCCACGGCGATTGACGAGATAGACCGCGCGGCGGCCCTCACCGCGGAGGGCGCCGCGCCCAAGCCAGTTGCCCCACTTGACCGGATCGTCGGAGGCCCCGACCACCGCCACGGCCCGAGGCGCGAACAGCGCCGTCAGGTCGCGGCGCACGATGGTCCGCCTCGCGCTCATTCGCCGACCGCCTCCACGCCGGGCGGCGGCTGTCCGATGCCCCAGGCATCGACGCCGCCGTCGACCACGATCGTCGTCCCCGTCACGTAGGCCCCTCCCGCCGACGCCAGGAACGCGATCGTGCCGGCCACCTCCTCGGGCCGGCCGAGCCGCCCGAGTGGAATCGCCCGCTCCCACTCGGCCACGGCCTGCTCGCCGTAATCCTCGAGGCCCTCGGTGAGGATCGTCCCCGGTGCCACGCAGACGCTGCGGATGCGGTGGCGGCTCCATTCGAGCGCCAGCCCGGAGGCGAGGTTTGCGACGGCCGCGCGGCCGGCCGAGGCATGCGCGAAGCCGGGGATTCCGCGCAGAGGGCTGAAGCCGACGAAGACGATCAGCCCGCCCCCGCCCGGGATCATCGACCGCGTGGCCACCGCGCGGGTCAGGCTCCACACGGCGTCGACGGTGACCCGGCTCACCGCGCGCCAGCCGCCCTCGGAGATCTCCTCCGCGGGCGCGGAGAATTGCCCGCCGGCGTTGTTCACGAGCACGTCGACGGCGCCGAAGCGCTCCAGCGCGGCGCTCACGACGCGGTCGACCTGGTCGGCCTCGCGCAGGTCGGCAGCCACGTCCAGGCACTGGCCGCCGCGGCTCTCGATTTCCTCTCGCACGCGCGCGAGCGGCTCCTCGCGGCGCCCGCAGACGGCCACCCGCGCCCCGCTGCCGGCGAATTCGAGCGCCGTCGCACGCCCGATCCCGGTTCCGCCGCCGCTCACCAGGGCGACGAGCCCGGCGTTGGCGTCCGGCCGCAGTGGAGAGCTGTAGGCGTCCATCAGCCGATGGAGGGTCCGGCATGGGTCTCGGCGCCGGCCGTCAGGGGCCGCGGCCCGTCCCCCTCCTGCAGGTGCAGCACGGTCGGGCGGTCCGCCGCGAAGCCCTGCTCGAGGGCATCCGCGAGCCCGTCCTCGTCGTCGACGACCACGCCCTCGCAGCCGAGCACGCGGCCGAGGGCGGCGAAATCGATGACGTCGAGGTCGACGGCGTGCACCGGATCTCCTCGCTGGGCCATCTCGTCGCGGATCTCGCCGTAGCCCGCGTTGTCCACGACCACGACCGGGAGGGGGAGCCGCAGCTGCGCGGCGGCGGCAAGCTCGGCGATCGTGAACATGATGCCCCCGTCGCCCAGCAGCGCGATGACGCGGGCGTCCGGGCGGCCCAGCTTGGCGCCGATCGCCGCCGGGAGGCCGTACCCGAGCGTTCCGAAGCCGGTCGGATAGAGAAACGCCGCCGGGTGGTAGGCCGGCAGTGCAGCGACCGCGCCGCGGTAGCAGACCATCGCGCTGTCGCCGGCGACTATCCCGTCGCGGCCGAGCACCGTCGCGATGCCGTCGAAGATCCACGACCAGCGGGCTCCCAGCGTGCGGGCCTCCTCGAGGTGGCGGGAGCGCCACCCCGCCGCCCGCTCACCGTCGCCCATCCCCTCGCCGAGCCGGGCGAACAGGCCGGCCAAGGCGACGGCCGCGTCGCCGACGACCGCGACGGTGGGCACGGCTCCGACGACCACTTGATCCGCGTCGACGTCGACCCGCACGACCTTGTCCCCGAACGGCAGCGGGCCGAGCCACAGCTCCGCCGGCGACAGGCCGCTGCCCACGACCAGCACCACGTCGCTCTCCTCCACCAGCTCCCGCACGACCGAGCGCGTGAGACCGGCGCCCGCGCTGAGCGGATGGTCCTCCGGCAACACACCCTTCCCGTTGATTGTGCACACGACCGGCGCGCCGAGTCGCTCGGCGATCGCACGGACCTCCGTGGCCGCCACCCGCGCCCCGCCCCCGGCGATGATCGCGGGCCGAGCAGCGCCGGCCAGCCGGG
>Ga0081538_10005878_pt1 | contig 10932 bp, 7 predicted proteins | sample TabmetS5T2R1_FD_71022 | JGI IMG/M metagenome (GOLD analysis project Ga0081538, IMG submission 71022) | Tabebuia heterophylla rhizosphere microbial communities from the University of Puerto Rico - S5T2R1 | ecosystem: Host-associated > Plants > Roots > Rhizosphere ...
GACGGGCGCCCACGCGCCGCCGGCGTTCCCGGACGTCATCCACTCAGGCGATCCCGTGCCGCTGCTCGTGGCGGGCGCGGGAGTGCGGGCAGACGACGTCGACTCCTTCGGCGAGCTTCAGTGCTCGCGTGGGATCCTGGGGCATCTCCGAGGCCCCGATCTGATGCCAGTCCTGCTCAACGCCGCCGACCGGCCGCTGTTCCTCGGCTCCCGTCCGACGCCGTTCGCCCATGCCGACGGCTACCCGGCTGTGCTCGATCCGCTTCGCCGATGAGAGCGGTCGAGGGGCGGATCCCGTTCCGTGGCTACGAGACGTGGTATCGCGACGTCGGTCCCGAGGACGGCGTGCCGCTTCTCTGCCTCCACGGTGGCCCTGGTTCCTCTCACCACTATTTCGAGCCGCTCGAGGCGCTCGCCGAGGACGGCCGTCGGGTGGTCCTGTACGACCAGTTGGGCTGCGGCGCCTCGGATCGGCCGGACGATCCCGACCTCTGGACCGTCGAGCTCTTCGTCGACGAAGTCGGCGCCGTTCGCGATGCGCTCGGGCTGGAGCGGATCCACCTGCTGGGCTCGTCGTGGGGCTCGATGCTCGGCATCGAGTACGTCCTGACGAAGCCCGCAGGGCTCGTCAGTCTGACCCTGAACTCGCCGCCGACCTCGTCGCAGACGTGGCAGGAGGAGGCGCTGCGGCTGCGAGACGCGCTTCCCGAAGACGTGAAGCGCACGTTGGCGAAGCACGAGGAGGCGGGGACGACCGACGACCCGGAGTACGAGGCGGCCGAGGAAGTGTTCTGGCGGCGGCACATCTGTCTCGTCGACCCGATGCCCGACTGCGTCCGCCGAGGCAGGGCCGCGAAGAGCCGAGCCGTCTACGAGGCACTTTGGGGCGTGAGCGAATGGAACCCGAACGGCAAGCTTCGCGACTGGGACGTGAGGCACCGGTTGCACGAGATCGAGGTACCAACGCTCGTCACCTCGGGCCTCCATGACGAGTGCACGCCGAAGCTGGCGGAGGACGCCCAGCGCCTGATCCCGGGCGCCGAGCGCGTGCTGTTCGAGGAGAGCTCACACATGGCGTTCGTCGAGGAGCCCGAGCGCTACCGCGCCGTGCTGACGGAGTTCCTCGAGCGGGCGGAGGCGGCCTGAACGCGAAGAACTTCCGGCGACTGGCGGTTGCGTCGGCCGCCGCGCTCTACGTGATCATCATCACCGGGTCGCTCGTGCGGCTCACCGGATCCGGGCTCGGCTGCGAGGGCTGGCCCGGGTGCGAGGAGGGCGCCTTCTTCCCCGAAGCCGACCACCACGCGTTCGTCGAGTTCGGGAACCGCATCGTCGGCATTTTCCCGATCACGCTGTCGGTGCTCACCGCCTGGTTCGCGCGGCGGCGCGCCCGTTGGGTGTTCTTGACGGCGTTGGGTGTGGCCGTCCTAACCCTTCTCGAGGCGCCGCTCGGGCTCGCGACGATCCGCTACGAGCTGCCGCCGGGCATCGTGATCCTCCACTTCCTGCTCGCCCTGCTTGCGCTCGGCGGCGCGGTCGTCGTCGCACTGGAGGCGGTGCGGGAGGAGCGGGGGAGCGCGGCGATCACAGTCCCCAAGGAGCTGCGCTGGGCAGGTGTCGCGCTGGTCGCCGCCTGTCTCGGGCTCGTCGTCTCCGGGACGTTCTCGACCGCCGCCGGCCCACACTCGGGCGACGCCGAGGTCGTCGAGCGACTTTGGCATCTCGACGACGCCGTGTACCTCCACGTGCGGATCACGGCTGTCTTCGGCGCGCTGTTTCTCTTCGTCCTCGGGTTGCTGGCAGCACGCCGGCACCTGGCCCCGCGGCTCCTGCGCTTCGCGCTCGTCCTGCTCGGGGTGCTCGTGCTCCAGATGGCGGTCGGCGAGCTCCAGTGGCGCCTCGAGCTTCCGTGGGGGATCGTCGCCGTCCACGTCGCTCTGGCGGCGGCGGTCTGGACGCTCACCGTGGCCCTTGGGTACATGCTCTGGCGGCCGCCCGCCTGGCTTGCCGAGGCACCCGGCTAAGCTGCGCCGATGCCGGACGAGCTCCGTATTCACGAGCGACCTGATCTCGAGCGGCCGATCCTGATCTCGGCGTTCCGAGGCTGGAACGACGGAGGCCAGGGCGCCTCGCTCGCCGCGGGCTACCTCGCGCGTCTCTGGGACGCCGAGCAGATCGCCGAGCTCGATCCTGAGGAGTTCTTCGACTTCCAGACGACGAGGCCGCACGTCAAGCTCGTCGACGGCGTCACACGGCACATCGACTGGCCGGAGACCGCGTTCTACCGCGCCCGGCCCGACGGATTCGACCGCGACGTTGTGCTGCTGCTGGGCGTCGAGCCGAACCTCCGCTGGCAGACGTTCACGCGGCTGGTCGTCGAGTACGCATCGGAGCTCTCGGTCAACCTTGTCGTCAGCCTCGGCTCGCTACTTGCCGACGTCCCGCACACGCGTCCCTGCCCCGTGACGGGAAGCGCCAGCAGTCCGGAGCTGATCGATCGCCTCGGCCTTCAGGCTTCGCGCTACGAGGGACCGACGGGCATCGTCGGCGTCCTGCACGATGCCTGCCGCCGCGAGAATCTGCCGTCCGTCAGCCTCTGGGCCGCGGTGCCTCACTATGTCTCGCTGACACCGAGCCCCCGTGCGGCGCTCGCGCTCTGCGAACGCCTCGCGTCGCTGCTCGACATCGACATCGACGTGTCGGAGCTCAAGGAAGCGTCGGACGGCTACGTGGAGCAGGTGAGCCGCGCCGTCGCCGCCGACGCTGACACGCAGGCCTATGTCGACGACCTGGAGTCCCGCGCGGACGAGCTGGACGAGAGCGACCTGCCCTCGGGCGAGGCGCTTGCGGCCGAGCTGACCCGGTTCCTCAGGGAGCGCGACCGCGAGAACGGCCCGCCGGACGCCGCGACCGAGCAGTAGAGCCCCCGCTTTACAAGCGATCCGCATCTTGTAACGAAGCGGCCTGCGTACTAACCTCAACGCGCAAATCAGGGGTCGCACTGAACGCCGCTGCGGCCGGACTTTGGGCTTGTGCCCGACATCCGAGGAGGCGAAGTGAGGATCTTTCTGCGGACGCTTGTCGTGACGGCGGCTCTACTCGTCTTTGTGCCGCTGGCTGCCGGCCATGAGGAGGAGGATGGTTCGAAGCCGGCTCATTCTCTCTCGTTTGTTCCGCGATTCTTGGTCGCAGGCGAGACGGGGGACCAAGGGAGCCAAAATGCGCTCCACCTGGCCAACTCGCCGAAGCCGGAGAGCTCCGATCTCGCCTTCTGGCGTGGCGCGCCGCTCCAGGGCCCGTACCGGAATCTCGCCTTTGCCGGGAACTACGACGGCTTCCGGATCTTCGACATCGCTGTCCCGTGGCTGCCTCGACTCGTCGCCGACGTCCACTGCCGGGCGGTCCAGGGGGACGGCTCCGTCTATCGCGCGCGCGACCGGCTGATCTACATCCAGTCGGTCGACGGCGTAGTCACGACCCCTGACTGCGCGGAAGCCGTGGACATTCCGCCCGGGCACACCGGTGCCCGGTGGGAGGGCCTGCGCGTCTTCGACGTGACCAACCCGGCCGCCCCTGCGCACATCGCGTCGGTACGCACGGTCTGCGGTTCACATACGCACACGACGATCCCCGATGCGAAAAACCAGCGCCTGATCGTGTACGTGCCCTCCAATCCCGGCGGTAACGGGACACCGTTCTGCCCGCAGCCTCACGCGAAGATCTCGATCGTGGAGATTCCGTACGCCGACCCGGCCGCCGCACGTGTCTTGAAGGAGCAGCCGCTTCACCCCGATACGCCGGAGATGGTTCTCAATGGTCGCTCGATGGGCGTCGCCTGTCACGACATCACTGCCTTCCTGCACCCGAAGCGCCCGGTCGCCTTCGCCGCCTGCCAAAGCGAGGGTCAGCTCTGGGACATCTCCGACCCGGCGAACCCCTCGACGTTGGGACCTGTCACCCACATTCGGAACCCGGCGATCGCGTATTGGCATTCCGCGTCGTTCACCTGGGACGGGAAGGTGCTTGCCGTCAGCGACGAAACGGTGAACGGGCTGTGCGAGGGCACGAGCCACACCACCGGAAACATGTGGTTCTACCGAGTCGTCAAGCCCGGAGAGGAGTCCACGCTCCTCGGCCGGTTCACCCCGAGCCGACCGCACGGCGGATCCTGCTTCGCGCACAACGGCAACGTCATCCCGACGAAGAAGGGCTACATCGGCGTCGCCCCTTACTGGACGGGCGGCACAGTCGTTTACGACTTCACGAATCCCGCGGCGCCGCGCGAGATTGCGTATTACGACCCCGTCGGCATCGACGGTAGCGGGCAGCCGGAGACGTGGGGCGCGTACTGGTACAACGGCTTCATCTACTCGAGCGACTTCAATCGCGGCTTCGACGTGTTCCTGCCGCTCGCGCGCGAGGTCATACCCAGCAAGACCTGGACCCACCTGAACCCGCAGACGCAGGAGGCGTCGCAGATCCCGTAAGTCCACCAAGCCGCGGCGCCTAGGCGCCGCGGCCGCCGCTCAGGATGCCTCAGCCGCCGGCTCGGGATCTGCCGTCGGTTGCTCCTCCGGCTGCGATCCATTCTGCTGCTGTCCCTGCTGCTTCTTGCCCTTCTTCTTGCGCCGGCGCCGCCGGCGGGAGCGCGACTGCAGCTTCGGCTGCGGCAGATTCTCCGCGAGCGCGGCGGCGACCTCCTCGACCGTGCCGACCTCCTCGCGCGCGGCTTCGATGAGGCGCGTCGCCTTCGGCGTGTAGCCCTCGGCTGAGGCAAGGAGCGCGGCGCCGACCTCGATCGGGAGCTCCTTCGCCGTCGTGATGAGCTTCTGCGCGTTCTCCTCGTGCCGGTGGCCGCGCGAGTTGGCAAGGGCGCCGAGCAGCCGCTTCGCCTCCGGGTACTCGGCGCTCGCCCGACGGTCCTGAATCTTCCGCGTCGCGCGCGCGAGCCGCCACGTCCAGCGCCAAAGGATCTGCTCCGGGGCGTCGACCTTGCCCTCGGCGAGCCCGCGCAGGAGGATCCGCACGCCCTGCGCGCGGTCCCGCTCCCACGTCGGCGCCTGGGTCACGAGCGTCACGAGATCGTCGAAGCTGGCGCGGTCGACGCCCATGCCGACACGGTCGGCAAGTGCCGTCATCCGCAGCCGGCGGTTCGGGTTCTCCGCGGCGCAGGTGAAGAGGAACTGCTCGAGGCACCCGCGGCTCGCACGCCCGTCGGTCAACTTCTTCGCGAACTCGACCCGCTCCTCGAAGCGCACCTGCCGCCCGGCGATCGTGGCCCAGAAGCGCTGCTCCTCCTCGTCGAGGTACTTCGGATCGACCCGCTGCCACTCCCGCGCGATCACGGCCAGGCGGCGTCTGACGTCCGGCGTCACCGGCACGAGCCACGGCGCGGGGGAGAGTCTCCGCCGTGCGCGCCGTTGCGCACGACGTCGCGGCGCCGGAGTAACTCGCGCGCCCTCGCGATAGAAGTCGGCGTCGAGCAGGCTGTGCAGCGAGATCACGCGCTCGTTGTGCGTCGCGCCCTTCGGAACGAAGTCGACGACGATGCCGGCCTCCTTGCGCGGGTGGAGCCGCATGATCCGCCCGATGCGCTGCTGGTAGACGCGGCGGCTCGCCGTCGGTGCGAGGTGCATGACGACGGTCGCTCGCGGCGAGTTCCAGCCCTCCGCGAGCAGCATCGCGTTGATCAGGATGTCGATCTCGGCGCGCTCGTAGGCCGCGAGGATCTCGGCCAGCTTGACTGGTGGTGTCCGGCCGCTGACCGCCTCCGCCCTCAGGCCGGCGGCGCGGAACTCGCGCGCGAGGTTGTAGGCGTGGTCGACGCCGGCCGCGTAGACGATGCCGGGCGTCGAGTCGAACCGGTCACGGTAGAGGCTCGCCGCCGCTTGGTTCAGCGCTTGGTGGTCGAGCACCTCGGCCAGCGCGCGCTCCTCGAAGTCACCGCCGACGATCGGCACGGAGTTGATTGCTGCGGCCGGCGGTACCCGGAGGTTTCGCAGCGGCGCAATCAGGCCGCGCCGGGCCGCGTCCTGGAGCGGAAGGTCGTCCACGGAGGCGGGGAAGACATCCGAGACCTGCTTCGCGATCAGTTGCTCGGTCGCGGTCATGCCGATGTAGACCGGCTCGGTCAGCGTGCGGATCGCCGTGCTCGTCTTCTCGCCGAGCGCTGTGTGCGCCTCGTCGCAGATCACGAGGTGGTAGACGCCGCGTTCGAGATCGTTGACGTGGCGCGCGAACCAGGCGTACGTCTGAACGGTGATCAGATTCGCCTGCGGAGCTTTCTCTCCGCGCGTGACGGCCGGCGCGAGCCGGTCGCCGTAGCCCTCCTCGGTGAGCTCCCGGTTGAACTGGGAGACGAGCAGGCGGCGGTGCGTGAGGATCAGGACGCCCATCGTCCGTGCCGCCTCGACGAACCCCGCCGCGGCGATCGTCTTCCCGGAGGCCGTCGGGTGACGGAAGCGGTAGCGGCGCTCGGCGCCTCGGTCGTGGGCCGCCGGCTCGATCGGCTCGAGCTCCTCGCCTGAATCCTCGTCGTCGACATCGTCTTCGGCCTCGAGCTCGGCCACTTCCTCGGCGGTCAGCGCGCCGTTGCCGTTCTCCGCCGACCTCTGGTTCGCCGCGATCAGCTCCGTGAGCATCCCGGCGAGCGCGTCCACCTGGTGACGCCGCAGCTCGGTGCCGGAGTTGAGCTTGGGCGGGCGCTCGCTGAGCACGCGCTCGAGACCCAGCATCAGCGCGTACCGGATCTTCCAGTCGGAGGACGGCTCTGCGCGCCCCTCCTCGATCTCGATCAGCGCGTCGTCGAGAGCACCGCGGCGGGCCGTTCCCGGCGCGAGGACGATGGTCGGATCCTCGTCGCTGTGAAGGAAGGGCTCACCCGCCCAGGCCTCCGCGCGCTCGACGTCCTCGACGAGCGGAGGGGCCGTCTGAGTAGGAACCGGCGAATGCTCGATAGCTTCGTGCAACACGGGCGGCACACCGAGTGCCGCAACCTCCTGAGAAAAGATCAGGCTCGCTCAGTCCCCGCGCGAGCGCTGTGGTCGGAGTGTACCCGAAGTGGCGGCGAGCCACCGGGGTCGGGCGCGAGCGACCGTACCCGAAATGTCTGTTGTGCCGTTCTCTCCGTGGGCGCCGCCAGGTCCGCGGGCGAGGCCCCGAGTGACGACGCCCGGTGATTGCGCATCTGCGAGCACGCGGGGAGGGAGCAACACGTGAGACACTCGACCATCACGCGTCTGTGGCGCCGGCGGCTGTCGTGGCTGCTGGTGGCACTTCTGGCGCTATTCACGGCCGGCACGGCAGCAAATGCATTCCACGGCGGCCCGCATCTCGGCACCTACAGGACGTGGGCGATCGGCGCGAATCCAACGATCGCAGCGGTCGACCCGTACGAGACGGTGGAGGACGTCACGGGCCTGACGGCGCAGGTCGCGACGCCGGCGGCGCCGCTGAGCATGGTCACCGCGATGAACGACATCGGCGGATTCCGCGGACTCCTCTACTGGAACCCCGTCACCAGTGCGTTCAAGGGCTACAGGCTGACCAGCCAACAGTTCACCTCTCAGGTGGCCGTCGATATCAACCGGGGAATCCCCGCGGCGGCGCCGGGAAGTTTCGGCGGCGGAGACGTGTGGGGGGCCGTCTCCGGCGGCGTCGGCTTTGGCGCCTACGTGAACTTCCGCGGCAGCAACAACTTCCGGCGCTGGGCCATCGGCGTGTCGCTTCCCGGAATCCGCGTCAACCCGTCGACCGGCCGTGTCTACGTCGCCAACGATCTCAATCCGTCGTTCGATCCCGATGGCGTTCTTGTGGAGCTCGACCCAGTGACGAACACGCAGCGCAACTGGCTTGCCCAAGGCGCGAGTCCCTGCAAGCTCACGATTGCGGGGGGCCTCGTCTACGCAACCTCGTGGCAGCCTTCTCGACACCAAATCATCCGGCTCAACCCGGTTACGAACGAGATCCGGCGGTGGAACGTGCCGGGCGGCGGCTTCGCTCCTTGCCAGGGGGCCGCGAACAGCATCACGAGCGACGGCGAGGGCAACGTCTGGTTCACGGAGAGCGCCTCCGACGAAATCGGGCGACTGAACCCCATCACCAACGTCATCAGCGAGTACACGAAGCCGGGCGTCGATAATCCTCAAGGGATCGCAAGCTCCGGCGCCGGCCCGACGCTCCAATCGTTCTTCACCGAGGCGAGTCCGTCAGCGCCTGGCGGCGGAAAGGTCAGCGTCCTCACGAACGCGGCCGCAAGCCCGACCGAAACTACGGTCGTTCCGACCACCGAGACTATCGCGCCTTTCGGGCCGTTCGTCAGAACGCCCGTCGACTTCACCGTGACGCCGGTCACCGCGACGATCGCGCCGGCCACGACGCCTTCGACGAGCACGAACGGCAGCGGAATCGACCGCTTCCCGATCCCGAGCTTCACGAGCGAGCCGACGGGCATCACACCGGTCGTCCTCGCGAACACGGTCTTCGGATCGATGACGGGCAGCGACCACGTCTTCCAGTTCACAAGCACCGGCGGCATCGTCGCACCGCCTCCAGGCGCGCCCTGTCCCGACAACGAGGACGAGGACGACGACGGGCTGACTGACCGGAACGAGAACCTCTTGCTAACGCTCCTGCGCGTTGCCGACTCGGACGAGGACGGGATTGTGGACGGGAACGACGACGCGAACGGAAACGCCGAGGACGACGAGGACGAAGACGACGGCGACGACTGTCCCGACAGAGACGGCGATGGCGATGGCGATGACGACGAGGACGAGGACGACGAGGACGAGGACGACTAGGAGCCTAGACACAACGCCCTGCTAGGCCGGCGCAGCGGTACGGGCGTCGGCCAGCAGGCCTCCGGTGACCCGCTCGGACACGCCGGTCTGGTCGAGGTACTTCGTAATCCCGCCGAGGAAGAACGGCCAGCCCGCGCCGAGCAGGAGAGCCGTGTCGATGTCCTTCGCGCTGCCGACGACGCCCTCGTCGAGCATGTGACGGACCTCGTCGGCGATCGCCTCGAGGGCGGCCTGCTGGATCTCTTCCACCGTGCGCCGGGCGTCGCCCCGGACGACTATCTCGTCGTTTCCCTCCGCGTAGTTCGCGAGCGTCGCCGAGAGCGGGAAACGGTCCGGGTAGGCGTCGTGGAGTGTCTCGAGGACGTGGTTCGCAACGCGTGGGCCGACCATCTGGAGGAGCACCGACGGCGCCATCGGCATCCCGAGCCGCAGGATCGCCTCGTCGGTCTCCTCGACCGTATTGCCGTTCTCGAGTGCGTCCATCAGCACCGTGGTCATGCGCGTCAGCACGCGGTTGACGACGAACGCCGGCGCGTCCTTGGCGACGACCGGTCGCTTGCGGAGCTTCGCGGCAACGTCCCACACCGTCGCGAGCGTGACGTCGTCGGTCTCCGCTGTGCGGATGATCTCGACGAGCGGAAGGACCGCGACCGGGTTGAAGAAATGCAGGCCGGCGAGGCGCTCCGGATGCTCGAGGTTCGCTCCCATCTCGGTGACGGAGAGCGACGACGTGTTCGTCGCCAGGATGCATTCCGGCGAGACGACGGCCTCGATGTCGGCGAAGACCTGCTGCTTGACGCCCATCTCCTCGAAGACCGCTTCGAGCACGAAGTCGCAGTCCGCGAAGTGGTCGTACCCGGTGCCGCCCTCGACGAGTGAGGCGAGGAAGCGCGCCTTGCCCTCGTCGTAGCGCCCCTTCTGCACCTGGCTCTCGAGCTCGGCGCGGATGCCGGCGATCGCCCGGTCGACGATCTCCTGGTCGAGGTCGCGAATCGCGATCGGCACCTCGAGGCGCCGCAGGAAGAGCGTTGCGAGCTGCGTCGCCATCAACCCGGCGCCGACGATGCCGACCTTTGCGACCTTGCGAGCCTCGGCGTCGGGACGGCCGACATTCCGCTTCGCGCGCCGCTCGACGAGGTCGAACGCGTAGAGCGACGCCTGCGCCTGGCGGCTCGGCAGGAGCTCGGCGATCGCCTCCTCCTCGGCGGCGTAACCCTCCTCGATGCTCCAGCCGGAGGCGGCGCCCTCCATCAGGTCGAGGACGACGTACGGCGCGCGCGTCGCGCCGTGGAGCGAGTCGTCGAGCTGCCGCCGCGCCTTCTCGAAGACGTTCTCCGTGCCGGTGAGATCGGCTTCCTTCCGAGGTGTGAAGCCTTCGAGCAGGATCGCGATCGATTCGTCGAGGAACTCCGCCGGCTCGATGAGCGCGTCGGCGAGGCCGAGCTCGTGCGCCTCCGCTCCGGTCAGCATCTTGTTCTGGCGCAAGGGATTCGTGACGTTGAACCGGATCGCCGTTTCCACGCCCGCGAGTCTCGGGACGAGCTGCGTGCCGCCCCAGGCGGGGAAGAGGCCGAGGAAGACCTCGGGTGCTGCGAAGTGCCGCACCGCGCTCGAGATCGTTCGGTAGTCGCAGTGGAACGCGATCTCGACGCCGCCGCCCAGCGCGGCGCCGTTGATCGCCGCCAGCGTGGGGTAGGGGAGCGCGGCGATCCGGGCGAAGAGCTCGTGCCCGGTGCGGCTGCCGAGCCGCGCCGTCTCCGGGTTGATCCCGGCGAACTCGTTGATGTCGGCGCCGGCGCAGAAGACGAACGGCTTGCCGGTCAGCACCATCCCCGTCCAGTCGCCGGCCTCGAGCTCGTCGAGCACGCGGGCCAGCGATTCGAGCGCGTGGCGGCCCAGCGACGTCGGCTTGGTGTAGTCCTCGCCGTTGTCGATGGTGACCACCGCGATCGGGCCACGCTCCATCTCGGCGCGGGAGAGCTTGAACTCAGTCTCCGACAAGGCTTTCCCAGAGCACCGCGGCGCCCATGCCCATCCCGATGCAGAGCGCGGTCAGCCCGTAGCGCGCCTTCGACCGCTCGCCGAATCCGTACGCAAGCTGCGCCATCAGGCGTACGCCGGTCGCCGCCAG
>Ga0081538_10005879_pt1 | contig 10931 bp, 12 predicted proteins | sample TabmetS5T2R1_FD_71022 | JGI IMG/M metagenome (GOLD analysis project Ga0081538, IMG submission 71022) | Tabebuia heterophylla rhizosphere microbial communities from the University of Puerto Rico - S5T2R1 | ecosystem: Host-associated > Plants > Roots > Rhizosphere ...
ACAGTCACCGCCTGAAAAGCAACAATATCATTTGTGCCGAAATAATCTGCAAGGCAGAGATGCTTTTGTTTTGAAGAACGAGGAAATTCAAATACAACCTGCTTGCCATTTGGCAGGTCGATTGATAGCCTGCCAGCACCTGCCTGTCCAAATGTCAGATTGTGACACTTGTAGAATCCATATACCGCACAGGGTTCAAATAATCCTTCAGTAAGTACTCGATCTGTCCACGTTCTGAACAATTTTTCAGGATCCTGATCGCTTGCCCCTTTACCTCTTATCCCCCACTGCAATACGAACAGCGATTTCATATTGATGTATTTCCACACCTCCTTGAGGTCAATGTGAAATGGCTCGAGCCTAATAGCCTGATTAATATGAGATGGCATTGGTGGTTCAATAGGCCTGATGCCGCTGTGAGGAATCTGTGATTGTTCTACTGCCATAGTAGACTGTGACCGTTCATCCCATTTCTCCAACTTTCGCTGCCACTCACTGACAAACTGATCTCGATCAGGAGACATAAGTCGGTTCATCACCTTCAGCCCATCAAATGCAGTCTTGCAGTAGAATACACCTGGTGAGTATATACCCCCATCCTTTGCAATCCTATTGATATAATTACTGTTAATTGCTGCCCCACCACAAAGCACTGGAGTATTCATCCCATTCTGCCGTGCATGCTCAACAAAGTATTGCATCTGTTTTGATGTTGAAACAAGTAGTGCAGAGAGTCCTACTGCATCTGCATTGACTTCGGCTATCTTTTCTAATATTTTCTGCAGTGGTACTTGCTTACCAAGATCATAGACTGTATAACCGTTGTTTACAAGAATTGTTTTTACTAGGTTCTTACCAATATCATGGACATCACCATAGACCGTACATACCACAAGCCTACCCTTGCTGACTCCCTCTTGCTTGATTAGGTATTTTTCCAGTTCTGCAACAGCTGCCTTCATACATTCTGCAGATTTCAACACAAAAGGTAGAATTAACTCACCAGCACCGAACTTGTCACCTACCTCTTTCATTGCCGGAAGGAGTACTTCATTGAGCGTCTCTACCGCTGCTTCGTGCGCCGCCTCCTTTGAGGATGCTCTAAGCATAAGCTGCCCTCCACTGTCCTTTATAATCTTCTTGCCATCCTTGAGGCGGTCAGCAATTGCGTGCACTACATCATCTTCTATACCCTCCTTGAGCCTATTGACGATTCTGAAGTAACAGCGTTTGGACGCTTCCCAGCTCGGATCCACCTCTACCCTCTTGGTTGAGCCGCCTGCAGTTACTGCCTTAGCACCTTCAAAGTATGCTATCAGCTCTGCTAGTGCATTTGGATGCCTGTTGAAAATAAGATCTTCTGCCAGCTTTTTCTGATGCTCGTCAATCTCTGGATACGGAATTATATCTCGTGCATTGATTATGACTGCATCAAGTCCGGCCTGTAGCGCATGATATAAGAATATGGAATTAATTATTTTTCTTGCATTTGGCGAAACACCAAAGCTGACATTGCTCAGGCCCAATACAGTAAAACACTCTGGAAATTTCTGTTTAACAAGACGGATGCCGTCCAAGGTATTTTTGGCTGCATCAGCAAGTTCAGGATCTCCAGTCACAATTGTGAACGTAAGTACATCAAAGATGAATTGCCAAGGTTTTAGGCCATATTGTCTAGTACCAATTTCGTAGATGAGCTCTGCAACTTCAAGTTTTTCCTGAGGTGTTTTTGCCATCCCCTTCGGACCTATGCACAGAGCGACAGCTGGCACACCATATTTCGCCATCAACGGTGCCAGTTGATGGAACCTGTCGCCGCTTCCCTCCAAGTTTATTGAGTTAATTACTGGTCTACCTGGAATCTGTCTAATTGCAGCTTCGATCACTTTTGGATCTGTCGAATCGATGACGAGTGGTGCTTCTATCTCCAAGCTGAGCCTCTTGACCAGCTTGACCATGAACTCTTTCTCATCAGATCTCTCAGTGGTAGCAACACATACATCCAAACAATGTGCTCCATCCTCTGTCTGATTTCTTGCAAGGTCAATCAACCCATCAAAGTTGTTTGCAAGCACCAGCTCCTTAGCTTTCCTAGACCCTTGGGTGTTGATGCGTTCTCCAATTATCATTGGACGTGGATCCTGCCTTAGGTCTACTGCCTTTAGAGCTGAACTTATCTTAGGCACCAAAGTGACTCTTTAGTTATTTATTAGCCATTATATTTGCTATACACAACTAGGAAAGTAATATCGATATAGAAATATCCTTCCTACCTGTTTTATAATAAAAATCCAAGTAAGAACCATGGCGACGATTCAACAGTTTAAATTGAGAGGTAATGGGTCTAGTAGCTTCATAGACAAGGTATACACGATTATAAGAAACAGGAGCGGCAAAGTCACAAGCAAAGATCTTGACCAGATTATTGGTAACAAGCAAGATGTTAGACTTGCAATTACCCGCTTGACTGTTCAAGGTAAGATCAAAAGGGTCAGGGGCTTTGGGAAGATGGGAATTGAATATTTCTATAAAGATATTGACCATCAACAACAAAAAACTAGTCGAATCAAACAAGGTACTACTACTACTGTTTCCTCATATCGCTAGCATCCAAGGCTCTTCTTAACTCTGCAATATGTTGGGGACCGGTACCGCAACATCCTCCTATCATTCTTATATGGTTGTATTTGCTAACAAAACTTGAAAGCGCTTCTGCTATTTCTTTTGGCGTCATCTTGTATATCGCACGGCCACCTTCATTCTGAGGCATGCCAGCATTTGGCATAACAAGTATTGGTAGATCTTGCTCACTTAACCATCTTACGTTTGGAGCCATCTCATGAGGGCCGGTGGAACAATTAAGCCCAAACGCATCGATATTCATATTACTTACAGTAGTATAAGCTGCTTGAATGTTGGTTCCAAGCAGCATCTTGCCATATTGATCAAGTGTAACATTGGCAATTATAGGCACTTTTTTGGCTACTCTTTCCATAGCTATATGGCATGCTTCGATCGCGAGTTTGACCTCTAGTATGTCCTGACTTGTCTCTATCAATAGAGCATCAACGCCTCCTAAAAGGAGCCCTTGAGCCTGCATCGCAAATGCCTGGTGTATCTCATCAAGAGGTATTTCTCCAAGTGTAGGGTCATTTGAGCTTGGTAGATATCCACTAGGACCCATAGAGCCAATTACATATCGGGGTTTGTCCTTGAACTCATTGCATACCTCCCTTGCAAGTAGGGCAGCTTTATTGTTAAATTGAATTGTCTCGTCTCCGTATCCATACTCGGCAAGCTTAAACCTATTGGATCCAAACGTATTCGTCTCAATGCAATCCGCCCCTGCCTCAAGATAGCTTCGATGGATTTTCTTTATCCATTCTGGTCGGGACAAGTTGAGACCATCATTAAATCCCTCTTTGCCATCTGGAAAATCTTCCATTTTGGGATTGAGTCGCTGTATCTCAGTTCCCATAGCACCATCGAATAGCAATATCCTCTTTTTTGCTGCCTCAATGAATGACTCTTGCAATTACTGTAAAATATTGTAACCATTGATGGAGTTTAAAACCTTTGTAAATTGACAATAATTTTGTAGCATCACTTGCCGCAGATCTGATAATGCGGCAAAAAAGTGTATTATAGGAGAAATTATCAAGTAGATCATATGACTGATTGTACAACAAGACCCTCAATTTGGAAATTCAAGGCGGGCTCCACATATAGAGTGCATTACGGGCATTATACTATACAATTACTCTCACCTGCACAAGACATCTGCCTTCCACTGGACTTATCAAAAATACTCAAACCTTTGTCAAGAATTGCATATCTCAATGTAGCCCTGCGTTAAGCCAGTCGATGCTTTAAGGACAATTGAGCTACAAGGTGGAGAATATAAAAACCAGTACCTCACATACACTATGTTGCTGATCTATTAGGGTATGACACGGGAAATGGTGCGTGGAAAAGGCACCGTCTCCTTGATATCTCCGACATTTGTTATCCACCGCATCAAACGCTCAATGCCAAGCCCAAACCCACCATGTGGTACGGAACCATAATTTCTCAAGTCAAGATACCAATCATAGGCTGCAGGGTCAAGCCCCTCTTTCTTAATGCGTTCAGTGATTGAGCGGGTATCGTCTTCTCTTAGACCACCACTTGTTATTTCGCCAAAGCCCCTTGGTGCCAACATATCTGCGGCCAGACCACTACCGCTATGCTGCGGATTCTCCTTTACATAAAAGGGCTTGATTGTAAGTGGATATCCTACGACAAATATTGGTTTAGTGGCATCCTTGGTAAGCTCCCGTTCAGATTCAATATTAAGATCATCACCGAGCTGTATCTCTCGCTTGCTGCCATCTTCTTGAGTAATCATTAAGCCTTTTGACCTGATGATTTCAATTGCCTTTTCATAAGACAGACGCTCAAAGGGTGGTGCGATATTTGTCAGTTCAGCAGTATCGCGTTTTAGATAAGTTAGTTCCTCTGTTCTTTCCCTGACCGTGTTTTGGATAACGTGCGAAATAAGCTGTTCCTGTACTTTCAAAAGGTCTTCAAGAGTTACCCATGGCGCCTCAGCTTCCAAGTGAGAAAACTCTGCAAGGTGTCTGACAGTTCTAGATCTTTCTGCACGAAATGAAGGAGTAAGACTCCATACGGGTCCAAGTGAAAAAATCATCGCTTCCAAATATAACTGCGCACTCTGCGACAAGTAAGCTTCTTCATCGAAATATTTCAGCTTAAAGAGCGTGGAGCCCCCTTCTACTGCACCTTTGACAATGACTGGTGCAGTCACTTCCATCCAGTTGTTTTCTACAAACCAACGCCGGGCATAGTCAAGAACGGTTGCTCGTATTTTTGCTATCGCGATCATCTTGCGCATGCGCATTGCTAGATGCCGGTTGTCAAGTAACAGTTCTTCACTCTGATACTCACCTATAGGATAATCTGATCCTGCAATATTGTATATCCTAAGATTGTTTCCCTTTATCTCATATCCTCCCTCTGGAGCTCTTGCGTCTTGGCTTACAATTCCTGTCACCTCAATTGAAGATTCTATAGTAAGTTGGGTTGTCTTTTCAACAGGGAAGACGCATTGGATCACTCCCCCTCTATCATCTCGTACAAGCACAAACGCATTCTCTTTTTGTTTCCTTAAACGATACACCCAACCCCTAATCATAACTTCCCTGCCAATATAGTCTGACGACTTGACCTCGTTTGCTCTGAGAGGCATTGAGGTTAGGTTTCTTATCTAATTCTTAAGTTTATCCAGCTTAAAACTTGAACTATTGATCCTTTGTAGGAGAGGATAATACCTGTCTTATTTAGGGCTACCCCAGATATGTTAATTTTGACAATACATCCCTCTGTTTCTGCTGGTTCAGTAAGAGATTTAAAGTAAAATCATGATCATCTGTAGGATTGTGAAGTTTTTATCATCAGGGCGAGTTCGGTGGGATGCAGCTGAAAATTGAGATGAGTATTAAATGGCAAAAAAACTTTTAACAATTATGAAGCGGTAAATAATAATAAGATTTCACTACTTCTTCGTATTTAGAAGCTACTTTACTAGTAACTATATTACAAAAATCCTGAAACATTGTTTAATAGCGTCTGCCAGCTCTTCAAGTTCTTTTTAGTACCCTTAAGGTCTTTGTTTAGTTAAGGCTCAAGTATTATTATGATAGGCTTTGAACTATGATCAAAATAGGTGTCAAAACCATTATCAGAACGAATTAATGTTTTTAACTGACATTATATCGACAAATGAGAAGCAAGATCCATCAGAGTAGCCGTCAAAAACCAAAGTAAATTTAATGTTAAAATAGAGCCTTTAAGGAGAATAAAGAAGAGTTAAGTGACGATTGAAAAAAAGGAGAAGAATCAAAGACAGGTTGTCATCTCAAGGAGCGCTACCGATGGCATCATCAGCTATTCCAAGTCACTCCATCCCAACGAAGCGATCCTCATTCTGCAGGGCAAGTCAAGTCCTGAACTCATCATTATCGAGGGTCTTGTAATTCCGCCTTTTGCTTTAAGCGGACCATATTATTCGGGATATTCCAACTTTTATCTGCCATCTGATGGTTCATACGTAGGTAGCGCTCACTCTCACCCAGGGGGTTCAAACAAACCTTCGCTAGCGGATATTAATAGAGGGTTTTATGGTGCCGTTTCAATCATAATCGCTTATCCTTATGAAGAGAGGACCATAGCAGCTTATGACAGGAATGGCAACAAATTGGAAATCAAGGTTAAAGATCTCTTATGAATGATTTTACCCTTATGTCAAGCAAGCTTCTGATTTTCTAATTCAGATACACAGTAGTCGCTACATTAAGAACAAAAGACGATCAATATTCCACTTGTAGTTGAGTCCAAACCGCTAGGAATAAGCACCATGCAATGGCAGCAATTGCTAACCTATCCAAGTTCCTGGGACAGTATGACCGATTTCAACGGCTCAAGCAATCTTACAATTTGAAATGGAGCAGTGGGTATCTAGAACTAACTAACACTCATTGCGTGAAGGTGTGGATTATGGTTTATGGCATTACAACTATATCTCCGCTTAGTTTAGTTCCTATCTCGTATGCATCGGAAACATCTTTAACGAATATCATACCACGGGGTTGATTTTCTGAACCTAAACCGGTTACAATATCGTCAACAATCTGCTTTAAAGAAGAATCAGGTACTACTGTTTCAACTTTTGTTCTTGCTTCATATTCTGGAGTAACCGTCCTGACGCTCCATCCATCTCTCTCCCGCATTTCCTTGCGCTTTATACGACCTGCACCTCTAATTTCGTAGAGTGCTACACCACCTACTTTATGCTTTCTGAGAATGTCTGTTATCGTGGGAACATCTTGCGCAAATACAAAGATATTTAGTTCCTTCACAAATTTTCATTGTAACCCTAATAGATAAGTGTTATGTAACAGGATTGGTGGAATTGGAACCTCTGTTAAATCACATTTGTCTTCTTTAAGAGATATCTAGTGTCAAAACTGCGGCGACGTTCTGGAAGCATGGGAAGCTAGAAGATAGCCAGAACCGTCTTCGTAAATCTTCGTCACTTCTGTTGCTGAAGCGACTCCTCTTGACCATATGCTGTTATGGCTACTACGATGTTGACAGTCCCAACTAGTGCAGGGACTGCAAGTACTGTTAGTTCAATCTGAAGTCCAAAATCCATTACTCTTTTCTCCTCCTGCTCCTCCCAGTCGTTTCTTATTCTTGTTCTTGTTGATGATGCTCTCCTCCCTATATTCGCCTGCAACTTTAAGTGCTTCTCGCTCATGAGGGTATATACTTCATCAGGGTATTCTTGACCATTTCTACTAAGGTAAGTAATTGTTAGGTTTGGGGTGATGACTTTAGTATCTAACTAATAAACTAATAATACTCCCACCATTTCCAGATAAGGAGGTGCTATGTAGACCATGTCATTCCCTATCAAGCTATAATGCACAACCAGTTCTGGAATCTTGTCCTTGCTGACACCTTCTGCAATGAAAACAAGTCTGACAACATGGCTCCCTTTCATTATGTAGAGAACCTTATGGCAAGAAATGAATCTTTTATTTCTAGCGCACACTCTCTAAAAGATACACTGATTCGGGAATTTGGTGCGACCCAAAACCAAAGGAGGCAAAAAGTGAGGAAAGAATACTCCTATGCGAAAGGAAAGATTGTCCGCATATGGGGCGGCAGCGATAAATATAACCCAAGCAAAGACCCATTCTACAGGTCGTGGGTTAACTTCATTGGCTAAAATCTACAGCAAAGCTATCCGAGACAGGATACCTGAAATTATCATGGCTAACGGAGAAGAGTGCATAGTAAGACAGCTAACAGATGCAGAGTTTTTATCAGAGCTTGAGAAGTTACATGAGGAATTAGCAGACATACTTGAGGTAGTGTACAAGATATCAGAACTAAGAGGGATTTCTAGAGAAAGGATAGAGACAATTCGTACAAAGAAGGCCGAAGAAAAAGAGAGATTTGAAGAAAACCTGTTTTTGATAAGAACCTATAGTAAATCCAATTAAGAACAGATTGGAAAGCCAAGTTCCAAAGCTGAGCAGTTATGTGCTGCTGACAATTAATATTTGTGAGATTTTGCGTACTAAGAAGTAAGAACCCTTGCAACAATACACTACAATATTTGCTGGCTGTATTCCAAAATATAGTGGTACCACCCTTAACTTTCTAAATTCTTACAAGCTAAGATCACACGTAATAAATCATCAGCGTTAAGCAGAGTTGAGTTAGAAGCCCCAAATCCTATATCTCGATGTTTATCAACTACTCTTGGCACCAAAACGACAAACTTTCTTTGCTCCCTTATTTTAATACAACAATTCGCTTGTATCGAGGCGAGCTTTGAGCGGGATTATTTCTTAAGTTTATCTAGCTTAAAGCTTGAACTATTGATCCTTTGTAGGAGTAGGAAATACCTTTCTTGATTCTGTTGGTTCTCCCGTTGTTTAAATCAGTTGTTGGTTAGCCAGTTGGTACTCTGGCAATATGACAATAAACGTAAATTGATAAGAGCGGGCTAGCGCATTATATTATTGGCGGTAGTAGTAGAATAGGAGCTATTATCTCTGGTCGCCATGACCTGTATTTGACTTGCTCCCAAACTCCCACAGGGATAGATACAGGTCGCTACTACCGCCAACCTCAACCTACATTGTTGTCCCATTCTTGACATCATTTATACATTTTTCCTTCGAGAAGCTACTATTGATTAATATAAATTAGATAGAAGACGATTGGTTGCAATAAGCTATAACCTTCCCACCACGAAACATCGTAGAATGGCTTCAGCAGAATTATCTAGAGAGCACTACATGCAAAAAGAAGTTACATGACGAGCAGGAGAAATCTTTCGACGAATTCCAGTACAGGGTACACACAGAGATGAAGTGCCCGTAAGGATTGACGAATAATAGCAATAATGAGGTAGATGATGTCGCTCCGTAACTCTGTAGGGGGGTGGCGGAGATTAATGAACCGTTATCTGAGTTTCCAGTCAACATCAACACAAATAATTTTTCATAATCTTAAGTTTATCACCAATAAGCAGTGAAGGCAGAGATGTCTTGCGCCCTGTAACGAAAATTTTTATCCTAATTTACCGCATTCAATGAGATAGGATTAACTACAAACAAGCCTTGCTTCTACAGGCTTTAATTATAGCCTATATACCCTAAATTAGCTTTCTGAAAGTTAATTAGATGTCAGATCTGGTTAAAGGCAAGTGTTATCATACCTTTAGATTTAGGTATAAAGAATGGAAAGAATGGAAGCAGCCAAGATTTATGGGGCCAGGGTCCTAGCTACTGCAAGAGCAAGAAAGCATATTGACTTGTCAAAAAAGGCTGGTGCGAATAATGTCATTCCATACCAAGAAAACGAAGAGCAATTCTTAAAGAATCTGAACATGAGGAGGGAGGCCTTCTTCACAGTGCAATTGTCTTTACACCGTCTGACAAGGTCATAAACACTGCCATTAGGTCAGTCAAGCGAGGGGGTGTCATTGTTTTAGGCGTCCATGGCAATGTAGCTAACTTTCCCACGTTTGAAGAAAAAATAATAAAGGACAGCAATATCGGCACAAGAAAAGACAGGGCGGATTTAATCAAGATGGCAAGTGAGTATAGCTTACGAGTTGTCATAGAAGCTCATAGGCTTGCAGAGGCAAATGAAGTATTATATAAACTCAAAAACTTCGAAATAGATGCTCGTGCGGTCCTTATACCCTAATAATTCTTGCATGTGTTTACAAGGATGACAATATTCCTTATGCCCTTCGCACATATTCTATAGGCGATCTTGTGGTACTATTGTGACAATTTTAATTTTCATTATGTATCATTTGTTCTAGCCACAACATTGTTGCCCAATGCTCTCTTACCATTGCCCGGAGCTTAGGATACTTCCTCAAAGCCCAATAGTACGCTTCTTTTGCTAGCTTGTCAGCTTCCCTATTTTCATCACGCTTTACCCATTCAAACCTTATATTATCAGGAGCGAACTTTGATCTTAAGACAATAGCTTTATCATACAGTGAACTGATCCTTGCAGCCCTTGGACTATAATCACTACTCTTTAGCTTTCTCATTATTAGTTGACTGTCGCCTTTCACTAGAATTTCATAGTCAGCGTTACCGTTAGCATAGCCTTTTTGTACCAGCCATTCCATAGCCCTTATCGCACTCCCATATTCAGCAGTATTACTATTGGCCTGAGGGGAAAAAGGTTTAACCGAAGGAACCAAACCATACTCCCTATATGACAGAGTACATTGCTCATTTTTTACGATAAAACCATAGCATGGAATGCCAGCAGGATTGGTTGGTTCACACAAACCATCAAAATTAACAAATAGCTTTCTCCTTGCAGTCATTGTTAATCTTCTCCAATAGCAAGTTCTCTCTCTAAGTCCTCCCAATCAACGATGTATATATTGTGTATGTCCCATATAGTCACAATAAATACAAATATGCAAAAGTGGGTTGACATTAGTATCAAGGAAAGAGAAAAATGTAAACGTTATTTTCAGCAGTAAGCAAGAATGTATGGCAAATTTTTGACGTTCACATTGTCATGACATGACACAGATAGCTTCAACTAATCTTAATTACATGAATTCAAAAATGCTCAAAAAATAATCAGTACGCCCTGTAAGTACGGTTCTATCTGCCTGTTCTTCTCTTCTGTCTTCTATCGTAAATTACCGTATCTCCAACTTTCCGATAAACCATTATGCCATGCAAATCTTTGCCACAACCACAGGTGAGCATATTAATGTCATGTATATTACGATAGCCACAACTAGCACAATGAAATGAGTAAAGTTCTAGGATCTTTTCTACGTTTCTTCTGCCAAAGTCGCTTCCAACGTC
>Ga0081538_10005880_pt1 | contig 10930 bp, 8 predicted proteins | sample TabmetS5T2R1_FD_71022 | JGI IMG/M metagenome (GOLD analysis project Ga0081538, IMG submission 71022) | Tabebuia heterophylla rhizosphere microbial communities from the University of Puerto Rico - S5T2R1 | ecosystem: Host-associated > Plants > Roots > Rhizosphere ...
ACGAGCAGGAACAGCATCATCACCACGGTCAGCGCGCCGCCGAACGGCCAGTCCTCGGCGCCGAAGAACTGCTGCTGGATCAGGTTCCCGATCATGTAGGTGTCCGGCCCGCCGAGCAGCTGGGCGGCCACGAAGTCGCCGACCGCGGGCAGGAACACGAGCACGGAGCCGGCCAGCACGCCCTGGAAGGTCGTCGGCCACGTGACGTGGATGAACGTGCGCCACTCCGAGCCGTAGAGGTCCTTGCCGGCCTCGATCAGCGCCGGGTCCATGCGGTCGAGCGCCGCGTAGACCGGCAGGATCATGAAGGCCAGGTAGCCGTAGACGAGCCCGAGGATCACCGCCCACGGCGTGTTGAGGAAGCGGATCGACTCGCCGAGCAGGCCGTTGATCACGCCCTCGTCGGAGAGCAGCGCGACCCAGGCGTACGTGCGGATCAGGTAGTTGACGAAGAAGGGCAGGACCACCAGCGCGATCAGCACCTGCTTGCGCCGGCCGCCGAAGCGGGCGATGTAGTAGGCGACCGGATAGCCGAGCAGCAGGCACAGCGCCACGGTGGCCAGCGCGTAGCCGACCGAGCGTGCCAGCACGGGCAGGAACAGCGGGTCGAAGACGCGCGAGTAGTTCTCGGGGTACCAGCCGTAGAGCGCGCCGCCCAGCTCGGCCGGCGTGCCGAACGACACCATGACCACGAGCGTGAAGGGCGCCAGGAAGAAGACCAGCAGCCAGAAGCCGCCGGGGACCAGCGCGCGGGCCGCGAAGCGGCCGCTCAGCCCGCCTTGATCTCCGTCCACGTCTGATCCCAGAGTCGGCGTCCCTCGGGCCCCAGATCGCCGAACTGCTGCCCGGTCTCGAGGTCCTCGACGGTGACGTTGATCGACGGGTCGTCCTTCACGAGGCTGGCGAAGGCCTCGTCCGGTCCCGTGTACGGCATCGGGTAGCCCATGTACTCGATGTTCTTCGCGGCGTTCTCCTGGTCGAGCATGAAGTTGATGAAGGTGAGCGCCGTGCCGGGGTGCTCGGCGTTGGCGGGGACGGCGAAGCAGTCGGTGCCGAGCGGGATCCCCTCGGTGCACTTCTGGAACGTGAAGTTCTCCGGGTTGTCGACCTGGTTGCGGATGTTCACCACGTCGCCGTTCCAGCCGTGGTGGATCCAGGCGTTGCCGGAGACCATGTTCTGGATGTCGTCGGTCGAGAAGCCGCGCATCTTCGGCTTCAGGCCGAGCGCCCACTCCTTGGCCTTCTCGACGTCGGCCGGGTCGGTGGAGTTCAGCTCGGCGCCGTTGACCATGTTGCCGGCGCCGATGACCTCCTGGAAGTCGTCGAGCAGATAGGCGCGCCCGTCGGCGGTCGGGTTGCCCATGTCGTTCCACGAGCCCGTCATGCCGGTCACCTTGTCGGCGCGGTAGATGATCCCGCTGGCGTACATCGCGTAGGGGAGCGTGTGGTCGCCGTCGGGGTCGTACCAGGGCGCGCCGAAGGAGTCGTAGACCGTGCCCGCGTTGGGGATCTGCGCGAGGTCGAAGCGCAGGAGCTGGTTGGCCTTGCGCAGCCGGTCGACCCACTCGGAGGTCGGGAAGATCACGTCGTAGCGGTTCCCGGAGCGCAGCTTGGCCATCATGCCCTGCATCGAGTCGAAGTTCGACTCGCGGACCTTCACGCCGTACTCCTTCTCGAACGCCTTCAGCAGCTTGGGCTCGAGGTACTCCGCCCAGTTGAAGTAGACGAGGTCGCCGTCCGGCACGGCCTTCACGACGCGCTCGGTCTCGGTCTGCGGCGGCGCCTCCTGGAGGCCGACGCCGCAGCCGGCGACGCTCATCCCGAGCGCGAGACCGGCCCCTCCTTGGAGCAGCTCACGCCTGCTCCATCGCTCCTTCGCCATGCTCCACTCCCCTCATCGCCAGCTGCAGGCAATGCCGCCGCACCGTATCCATCGACACGGCGGGATCGCCCAGCGCGAGCTGGATCGCGTACCCGTCCATCACCGCTCCCAGCAGCAGCGCCAGGTCGTCGGCGTCGTCCCCTCCGAACTCGCCGCTCGCCTGCCCCTCGCGGACGACGTCCGCGATCGCGTCGCGCCAGCGGCCGTCCAGCCGCTCGCGGGTCTTCGCCAGCTCCGGGTCGTGCAGCGCGCGCACCCAGAGCTCCATCCACAACACGGTCTCCCCGTCGCCCTCGGCCGGCCACAGCTCGACGAGGCGGCGCAGGCGCTCGGTCGCGCTGTCGAGGCCCTGCAACTCGCCGGTGAGCGAGTCGTAGAAGCGGTCGTCGGAGAAGGTGAGCGCCTCGGCCAGCAGCGCGTCCTTGGACGGGAACCAGTAGAGGACGCCGGGTGCGCTGGTGCCGGCGCGCGCGGCGACGTCGCTGATGCGCGTGTTCTGCACGCCGCGCTCCGAGATCACCTCGGCGGCGGCGGTCAGGATCGCCGGCCGGCGCACGTGGGCGGTCGACGGCCGCGGGCTCATGGGGTTCTCCGAACCACCATTCAGGAAACCTACTGCGGGGTGGGGAGCGGCGCAAGTGCGCCCCATACCGCCTCGCGCGCTCGCTCGAGCGGCATCGCCGGATCGCCGAGCAGCGCGCGGATGCCGTAGCCGTCGATGAGGGCGAGGATGAGGTCGGCGGTGGCGTCGGGGTCGGCGTCCGGCAGCTCCTCCTCGATCGCCTCCTTGAACCACTCGTGCATCCGCTCGTAGAGCTTGGCCGCCGTCGGCCTGAGCTCGGGGTGGCGGACGGCGCGCAGCCACAGCTCCACCCACAGCACCCAGTCCTGCTCCTGCTCGCCGGGCAGCGGGAGGCATTGCTCGATCATGCCCCTGAGGCCTTCGCCGCCCTCCGTGCGGGTGTCGCCCGCACGGTCGAACGAGTGCACGAGGGCCTCGGCCAGCAGGGCCTCGCGGGTGGCGAAGTGGTAGTGCACGAGCGCGGTCGAGACGCCGGCGTCCATCGCGATCCGCGCGATCCGCACGTCGTCGATCCCGTCGGCGGCGATCCGGTTGACCGCCGCGTCGAGGATCCGCTCGCGGCTCACTTGAGGTAGGCCTCCGCGACCATGCGGTCGAAGTCGTGGACCGTCGACTCGACCTCGGTGTACCGGCCCGGCGTGTAGCCGGCCGAGCCGAGGCCGAGCTGGGAGAGCTCGCAGACGTGCCAGTCCTGGCGGTTGACGAGGTCCCAGAACTCGACCGCGTCGGTGACCTCGGTCACGCCGGGCTCGAAGAACCACTCGCACACGACCTCGGTGCGGCCCGCGCCGCGCGGCCACAGCGTGTGCAGCATCACGTAGTCGGGGTGGAACGAGATCAGGCAGTTGGGGAAGATCGCGAAGTAGAGGACCACGCGCGGGTCGACGCCGGCGATGGTGGGGCGGACGGCGCCGCCGCCGTTCGTGCCCATCGTCGCGGCCTGCTCGTTGAGCGTCATCGAGCCGCCGCACCACAGGCCCGGTCCCTCGTAGTCGTCGCCGGTCAGGTAGTGGCTGAGGCGGTTGAGCTCGGGGTGGACGCCGGGGCAGTGCAGGCACTCGGAGTAGTTCTCGACGATCGCCTTCCAGTTGGCCTTGACGTCGTAGTCGATGCGGGCGCGGCGCTGCAGGTCGGGCGTGCGGTAGCGCTCGAGCTCCTCGGCGAGCGAGCCGACGACGTCCTCGAGCGGGCCGGCCTCGCCCGACGGGTCGGCGAACACGAGGCCGCCGAGCGTCTCGGTGCGGATCTCGCGCAGGCCGTGGCAGGCCTTGTCGAAGTCCTCGAGCTCCTCGGTGTGGGGCGCGTTCTTGAGCGTGCCGTCGAAGCCGTAGCTCCAGGCGTGGTAGGGGCACTGGAGCCGGCGCGTGGTGCCCTCCTTGTCGGTGAGGAGGCGGGCGCCGCGGTGGCGGCAGACGTTGTAGAAGCCGCGCTCGCCGACGAAGAGCAGCGACTCGCCCGCGACCTCGGCCGTGAGGTACTGGCCGCGCTCGGCGAAGGCGGAGACGTGGCCGACGCAGATCCAGCCGCCCATGAAGAAGTTGCGCGCCTCCCAGTCGGCGACGGCCTCGTCGACGTAGGCGCGCTGGGGGAGGAGCGATGCCTCCAGCAGGGGGCGGAGCGTGGGCGCCAGCTCGTCCGCCGTGAAGGGTCCGTCCGTCGCCACGACTTCGTTCCGCACGCCGATGATCTCGTTCGTCGCCATCGCGACAGCGTACAACTTCGTGCAATTGACTACAAGGTCAGGATTGCGTAGGGTGCCGGGCATGAGCTCGAACGGACACCATCCGACCTTTGACGCGATCATCGTCGGCGGCGGCCACAACGGCCTGACCGCGGCGGCCTACCTGGCCCGCGCGGGCCTGAGGGTGTGCGTGCTCGAGCGCCGGGACGTCCTCGGCGGGGCGTGCGTGACCGAGGAGGTGTGGCCCGGTCACCGGGTCTCGCGCGCCTCGTACGTCGTCTCGCTGCTCCACCCGAAGGTGGTCGAAGACCTCGAGCTCAAGCGCTTCGGGTACGAGGTCCATCCGCTCGACCCGGCGTACTCGACGCTGCCGCCCGACGGGCCGCCGCTGTTCTTCTTCAACGACGAGGACGCGACCGTCGAGTCGCTGCGGCGGCACTCGCCGCGCGACGCCGACGCGTACCCCGCCTTCCAGGCGATGCTCGAGCGGATCGCGGAGTTCCTGCGGCCGATGATGCTGCGGCCGCCGCCGGCGCTCGGCTCGCGCCATCCCGGCGACCTCTTCTCGCTGCTGCGCGAGGCGGGGCGCGCGGCGGGCCTGAGCAAGCGCGACCTGCACGACTTCTACCGCGTGATGACGATGTCGGTGGGCGACCTGCTCGACGACTGGTTCGAGAACGACGCGTTCAAGGGCGCGATGGCGTCGACCGGGGTGGTCGGCGTGTGGGCCGGGCCGCGCACGCCCGGCACCGCGTACAACCTGCTGCATCACGAGCTCGGCGAGATCGACGGCGTGCCGGGGCTGTGGGGACATGTCCGCGGCGGGATGGGAGCGATCTCGACGGCGATCGCGCGCAGCGCCGAGTCGGCGGGCGCGGTCGTGCGCACGGGCGCCGCGGTGCGGTCGATCGACGTGCGTGGCGGTCGCGCGATGGGCGTGACATTGGAGACGGGCGAGGTGCTGCACGCGCCGGTCGTGCTCTCCGGCGCACACCCGAAGACGACGGTGCTCGACCTCGCCGGGGCCGAGCACTTCCCCGACGAGGTCGTCGAGGACATGCGGCGCTACAAGACGCGCGGCGGCTCGGTGAAGGTCAACTGGGTGCTGTCCGAGCTGCCGCGCTACGAGGGTGTGACCGACGACGAGCAGCACAAGCTGGTGCGCTCGGGCGTCGCGTTCTGCCCGTCGGTCGACTACCTCGAGCGCGCGTGGCAGGACGCCTGCCGCGGCGTGCCGTCGGAGGCGCCGTACCTCGAGGTCGAGTGCCCGTCGACGATCGACCCGTCGCTGACCGACGACGACTCGGTGATCGTGACCATGTTCACCCAGTACGGGCCGTACGACGCGGCCGACTGGGGCGACGGCGCGCGCGAGGCGTACGCCGACCGCTGCCTCGAGATCCTCGCCTCCCGCGCCCCGAACGTCCGCGACGCCGTCGTGCACTGCGAGGTGCTGGCGCCGCCGGATCTGGAGGAGATCTTCGGGCTGGTCGGCGGCTCGATCTTCCAGGGCGAGCAGGGCCTCGACCAGATGGCGTTCATGCGCCCGACGCCCGCCTTGGCGCAATACGCGACGCCGGTCGACGGCCTGTACCTGTGCGGCGCCGGCACGCACCCGGGCGGCGGCGTGATGGCGCTCGGCGGCCACAACGCCGCCCAGCGCGTGCTCGGGGACCAGCGCTGGAAGCGCGCCCGCCGGCGCGTCCGGGAGGCGCTGCCGGTATGACGGCGCCGCCGACGAGCGCGGCGCCGACCGACCGCGCGGCCGCCGTGGCGCCGGACCTCGTCGCCCGTGCACGCGGCTTCGTCGAGGGCGTGCTCTTCCCGCTCGAGGAGAAGGCCGAGCGCGCCGGCGGGCGGCTGCCGGCCGAGGACGTCGCGCGGATCAAGGCCGCCGCCCTCGAGGCCGGCCTCGCGGGCGGGCTGCACGCGCGCGAGCACGGGGGCCAGGGCTGGTCGAAGACCGAGTGGGTGCTGGTCGAGGAGCAGTTCGGCCGCTCGACGAACGCGCTCTCGTGGCACGTGCCGAGCGCGTACAACGTGCTGGCCGGCGGCTCGCCCGAGCAGATCGAGCGCTACCTCAAGCCCGCGCTGCGGGGCGAGCTGCACGACGCCTACGCGGTGACCGAGGAGGGCGCGGGGTCCGACCCGTCCGGCATCGCCACGACGGCGGTGCGGCGCGACGGCGGCTGGGTCATCGACGGCGAGAAGTGGTTCGTCACCTACGGCGACGTCGCCGCCGTGTACATCGTGGTGGCGATGACGGACGCGGGGCCGACGCTGTTCCTCGTCGATCGGGGGTGCGAGGGGATCTCGATCGTCGACGATCCGCCGTTCACGCACTCCTATCCGCACGGCCACCCGACGGTCCGCTTCAGCGGCGTGTGGGTGCCCGACGACGCGGTCATCGGCGGCGTCGGCGAAGGTGACGCCCTGCAGCGGGCGTGGTTCACCGAGGAGCGGATCGGGATCGCGGCGCGCGGCGTCGGCGCGATGTGGCGGCTGCTCGAGGAGGCGACGGCCTGGGCGCTGGCGCGCGAGCAGGGCGGCACGCGGATCATGGACTACCAGGGCGTGTCGTTCCCGCTCGCCGACTCGGCGGCCGACGCCGCCGCCGGCCGCGCGTTGACGCTCGAGGTGGCGCGTCTGATGGACGAGGGCGCCGATCTGAAGCTCGTGCACGCCAAGGCGTCGATGGCCAAGCTGTTCGTGTCCGAGGCCGCCTACCGCTGCGCGGACCGGGCCGTCCAGGTGTTCGGCGGGCGCGGGTACCTGCGCACCAACGTGGCCGAGCGGTTCCTGCGCGAGCTGCGCGTCGACCGCATCTGGGAGGGCACGAGCGAGATCCAGCGGCTGATCGTGGCGCGCGCGCTCGAGCGCCGCGGGGTGGAGCGGACCCTGCACTAGTGCACAGGCTGCTTCATCCGCGGACGATCGCCGTCGTGGGCGCGAGCGAGCGCGCCGAGACCTACGCCTCGGAGACGCTCCTCAACCTGCGACGGCTGGGCTTCGAAGGGGAGGTCTGGGGCGTCAACCCGAAGCGCAGCTCGGCGCACGGCTTCCCGTGCTTCGCGTCGCTCGCGGACCTGCCGGGGGCGCCGGACGCGGTCGTCGTCGCGATCCCGGCCGCGGGCGTGCCCGCCGTCATCGACGAGGCCGGCGCGGTCGGCGCCGGCGGCGCCGTCGTGTACGCCGCCGGGTTCGCGGAGGCCGGCGCCACGGGGCTCGAGGCGTCGCTGCGCGACGCGGCGAACCGCCACGGGCTGCCGGTCTGCGGACCGAACTGCGACGGGCTCGTCTCGCTCTGGTCGCGCGCCCCGCTGTGGGGGGACGCCCTGGCGGCGCCCGAGCCGGGCCACGTGGCGCTGGTCTCGCAGAGCGGCAACCTCGTCGTCAACGCGCTCGCCACGCGCCGCGGGCTGCGGCTGCACACCGCGATCTCGAGCGGCAACGAGGCGGTGGTGACGACGCCCGACTGGGTCGAGCACCTCGCCCGCGAGGACGGCGTGCGCTCGATCGCGCTGCTCGTCGAGGCGGAGGGCGACGGGGCGCGGCTGTGCGAGGCGCTCGCCGTCTGCGCCGAGGAGGGCGTGGGCGTGGCCGTGCTCAAGGTCGGCGCCTCCGAGCGCGGAGCGGCCGCGGCCGCCGCCCATACCGGGGCCGTCGCCGGCGACCATCGGGTCTTCCGCGCGCTGATGGAGGAGGCCGGCGCCGCGTGGGCGGCCGACGTCCACGAGCTGCTCGAGCTCGCGAAGGCCCTGGCCGTGCCGCGCGCACGACCGCGCCACGACGCGGCCACGCGCCACGACGCGGCCACGGGCCGCGACGCGGCCAGGCGCCACGACGCGGCCACGCGCCGCGACGCGGCCAGGCGCCACGAGACCGGCTCGTCGCCCGGCGGCGGGTTGGCGATCCTGACGTGCTCGGGCGGCGACTCGGGGCTCGGCGCCGACGAGGCGGCGCGCCTCGGCCTGGCGCTGCCGCCGCTCGCGCCGCGCACGGTCGAGGCGCTGCGCGAGCGACTGCCGGAGGCGGCCACCGTCGCCAACCCGCTCGACTACACGGCGATGATCTGGGGCGAGGTCGACACGCTCCGCGACCTCGTCCGCACCGTCGGCGAGGACCCCGCGATCGGGCACGTGCTCGTCTTCTACGACCGCCCGCCCGGGATCTCGGGCCACGCGGCCGAGAGCTGGGACGCGGTCGAGGAGGGGATCCTCGCCGGCGCGGCGGTCAGCCCTGTGCCGGTCATGGTCGCCTCGACGCTGCCCGAGCTGCTCGACGACGCCGCCGCCTGGCGGTTCGCCGAGGCCGGCGTGCCGGCGATCGCCGGGCTGCGGACCGGCGTGGCCGTTGCCGCCGCGCTGGCGACGCCCCCGGGCGATGCGGCGCGGCTGCGGGAGATCGCCGCGGTCGCCGGCCGCCGCCGAGGTGGGCGCTGGCTCGCGGAGCACGAGGCGAAGGCGCTGCTGGCGGCTCGCGGCGTCCCCGTCGTCGCCGGACGGCTGGCATCGAAGGAGGACGAGGCGGTGGCGGCGTTCCATGAGCTCGGGTCGCCCGTGGCGTTGAAGCTCTCGTCGCCGTCGCTGCAGCACAAGACCGCGGTCGGCGCCCTCGCCCTCGACGTCCGCGACGAGGCCGGCGTCCGCGGGGCGTTCCGGAGCCTTGCCAACGGCTCCGGGCCCTCCCTCGATGCGCAGTTCGAGCCCCAGATCCTCGTCGAAGCCATGGTGCCCCAAGGCGACGAGCGGTTCGTCGCGGTCCGCTACGACGCCGTCGTCCCCGTGCTCGTCATCGGCCGCGGCGGCACCGACGTCGAGCGCCACGACGACGTCGAGATCATCCCGCTGCCCGCCCACGGACAGACCGGCACCGTCGAGGCCATCGTCGCCGCCGCCGACGGCCTCGCCCTCGTCGAATGCAACCCCGTCATCGGCGACGTCGTCGTCGACGCCATCGCCCAGGAGGTCATGCCGTGAACGCCATCGCCCAGCAGCTCGGGGAGGTCGGGCTGCCCGCGCCCGTCGCCGAGCTCGCCGCCCGCCGCTGGGACGCCGTGGTGGTCGGCGGCGGCCACAACGGCCTGACCGCCGCGGCCTACCTCGCCCGCGCCGGCCAGCGCGTCCTCGTCCTCGAGCGCCGCGAGCGGCTCGGCGGCGCCTGCACGCTCGAGCGCCCGTTCGCCGACCCCGGCTACGTCGTCAGCCCCTGCGCCTACGTGGTCGGCCTGCTCGACGACCTCGTCGTCCGCGAGCTCGCGCTCAAGCAGCGCGGCCTTCACGTCGACGTCGCCGACCCCAACCTCTGGGTCCCGTTCGACGACGGCACGAGCTTCGGCCAGTGGCTCGACGACGACCGCACCAACGCCGACCTCGACGCCCTCGGCGTCAGCGACAAGGACCGCCAGGGCTACTGGGCCTACGAGCACCTCTTCGACGAGATCCGCCGCCGCCTCCGCACCGGCGCTCGCGACACGTGGCTCGGCGACTCGCCGTCGCGCGCCGAGATCGAGGAGCTCCTGCACGGCGAGCAGACGATGATCGACGTCGTCTTCGACGCCAGCATCGCCGAGGTGCTCGACGACCACATGACCGACCAGCGGCTCAAGGACGCGCTCTTCGGCCAGGGCGTGATCGGCGCCTGGGCGGGGCCGAAGGACAAGGGGACCGCGTCGATCAAGCTCATGCACTTCCAGGGCGACCTCGAGGGCCAGGGCCCGCTGTGGGGCTACGTCCGCGGCGGCATGGGGATGGTCAGCTTCGCGATCGCCGACGCCGCCCAGGAGGCCGGCGCCACGCTGGCCACCGGCGTGCCGGTCGCCGAGATCCTGCCCGGCGAGGGCGTGGTGCTCGAGGACGGCACGCGGATCGAGGCCGCCACCGTCATCTGCAACGCCGATCCCAAGCGGCTGCTGGGCATGGTCGCCGACCTCCCCGACGATTACCGCGAGCGCCTCGACGCCTGGAAGATCCGCAGCCCCGTCGTCAAGTTCAACGCCTCGCTCACGCGGCTCCCGAGCTGGACGGCGGCGCCCGGCCAGGACTTCCCGGCCCGCGCGACGGTCGACGTCACGACCGGGCTCGACGACGCCCAGCGCTGCTTCGAGGCGTGCGCGCGAGGCGAGTCCGCGGTCGGCTTCGGCGAGATCTACGTCCAGACCGGCTACGACCCCACGCCGGCCCCGCCCGGCAAGCACCTGATGAGCGTGTTCGGCCAGTACGCGCCGTACGGGTTCGACTGGGCGAACCGCCGTGAGGAGGTCGCGCGGCAGTTCATCGACCTCATCGCCCGCTTCGCGCCCGACTTCCCGGACGTGCTCGAGCACTACGAGGTGCTCGGGCCGCCCGACATCGAGCAGCGCATCGGCCTCACGCAGGGCAACATCTTCCAGGGCGAGACGATGCCCGACCAGATGTGGGAGCACCGGCTCAGCTCACGCACGCCGGTGCCCGGGCTCTACCTGTGCGGCGCCGCCACCCACCCGGCCGGCAGCGTGATCGCGCTCAACGGCCGCAACGCCGCGATGGCGGTGCTGGAGGACGCTCAGGCGGTCCCGTCGAGCCACTCGCGCATCGAGACGTGATGCGGGGAGTGCTCGCCTGACCGCAGCTCGCGCCGCATCTCGCCCAGCAGCCCGAACCGCTCGGCGGTCACGTTGTGCTGGTGGATCGTCTCCAGGTTCTCCTGGCGGGCCGACACGAAGTGGCGGTCGGTGAGGATCGGGGAGCGCTCGACCACCCCGCGGGCCATCTCGCGCACGCAGACCTCCACGAACCCCCGCCCG
>Ga0081538_10005881_pt1 | contig 10928 bp, 6 predicted proteins | sample TabmetS5T2R1_FD_71022 | JGI IMG/M metagenome (GOLD analysis project Ga0081538, IMG submission 71022) | Tabebuia heterophylla rhizosphere microbial communities from the University of Puerto Rico - S5T2R1 | ecosystem: Host-associated > Plants > Roots > Rhizosphere ...
TGGTCCGCTTCACCCAGACGGCCGGCGGCCAGCCAGGCATGCCGTCGCCCCGGCGGGTCCGGCGGGCGCCCTACCTGCAGGTCTCCGGGCCGGTGGTGTGGTCGACGCTGGCGCTGGCCGTCCGCACCGACGGCACGGCCGACTTCGAGGTCGTCGGGGCCAGCTCGTTCCCGCGCCACTGGATCTACGGCCACGACGGCACCCTCCAGGCCAAGACCGGCCTGATCGACTTCGACACCTGGTACCGGGAGTCGTTCGGCGAGAAGAACCCCTGGGGCGACGTGGAGTCGCCGGCGGTGGTTACGGCCGTGGAGACCGAGCTGGAGCGGGAGCTGTCGGCCATCATCATCGGCTCCGACCCGCCGTTCCGGCGCCTGCGCGAGGACGAGGTCCTGGTGGAGCAGGGCGAGCTCGGCGACGAGCTGTTCCTGCTCTTCGACGGTGTCCTGTCCGTCGAGCAGGACGGCACGCAGGTGGCCGAGGTCGGCCCCGGCGCCATCCTGGGCGAGATGGCGCTGCTGGAGGGCGGGCGCCGGACGGCCACCCTGCGGGCCGTGACCCGCTGCCGGGTGGCGGTCGTGCCCGGCGACCGGGTGGACCGGACCGCCCTGGCCGAGGTGGCCCGGCGCCGCCGCAACGGCTGAGCACCGACGATGCTGACCTGCGCGAACTGCGGCGAGCAGAACCCGGAGCGGGCCCGGTTCTGCCTCAACTGCGGCGCCGCCCTGGCGGCCGAGCCGCGGCGCGGGGCCCGCAAGGTGGTCACCATGGTGGTCTGCGACGTCAGCGGCTCGACGGCGCTGGGGGAGCGGCTCGACCCGGAGTCGCTGAGCCGGGTCATGGCCCGCTTCTTCGAGCGGACCAGGTCGGTGCTGGAGCGCCACCACGGCCTGGTGCAGAAGTTCATCGGTGACGCGGTGGTGGCCACCTTCGGCGTCCCGGTGGTCCGCGAGGACGACGCCCTGCGGGCGGTGCGGGCGGCCGCGGCCATGCAGGACGCCGTCGCCGACCTGGACACCGAGGGCGGCCCGGCGATCGAGGTCCGCATCGGGGTCGCCACCGGGGAGGTCATGGTCGAGGAGACCGGCGGTGACCCGCTGGTCATCGGCGAGGCCGTCAACCTGGCCACCCGGCTCCAGGAGGCCGCCGGCCCCGGGGAGGTGCTGCTCGACCGGCGCACCTGGCACCTCTCCAGGGACGCCCTGGTGGCGGCGGCGGTGGAGGGGGTGGATGCCTGGCGGCTGGTCGACGTGTCCCCGGACGCGCTCGGGCACGCCCGGCGCTCGGACAACCCGCTGGTCGGCCGGCTGGCCGAGCTGCAGCTGTTCGACTGGATGTTCCAGCGGACGGTGCAGGCCTCCACCTGCCACCTGCTGACCGTGCTCGGCCCGGCCGGGGTGGGCAAGTCGCGGCTGGTCGCGGCCGCCGTCGACGCCCTCGACGACGCCGCCACCGTGCTCTACGGCCAGTGCCCCTCCGACGCCGAGGGGAGCAGCTTCTGGCCGCTGGCCGAGATCGTCCGCCGGGCCGCCGAGATCAAGACCGCCGACTCGCCCGAGCAGGCCGAGGCCAAGCTCCTCGACCTCATGGGGCAGGACGACGGCGAGCAGGTGGCCGACCGGCTGGGGCGGCTGATCGGGCTGCGGCCGGCCCCGGTGACCTCCGAGGACGCGGTCTGGGCGGTGCGCCGGTTCCTGGAGGTGCTGGCCGGGCGGCGCCCGCTGGTGGTGGTGGTCGACGACCTCCACTGGGCCCAGCCGGCCCTGCTCGACCTGCTCGAGCAGGTCGCCGCCCTGGCCCGGGAGGCCCGCATCCTGCTGGTCGCCGTGGCCCGCCCCGAGCTGCTGGAGCAGCGGCCGGGCTGGTCGGGCGGGCGCCTGAACGCCAGCACCATGCTGCTGGAGCCGCTGGCCGCCGAGGAGTCGGCCACCCTGCTCGAGCACCTGGCCGGGGAGGCGGCCCTGCCCCGCGACGCCACCGAGCGCATCACCCGGACGGCCGAGGGCAACCCGCTGTTCCTCGAGGAGCTGCTGGCCATGCTGATCGAGGAGGGCCGGCTGCGCCGCCAGGGCGACCGCTGGGTGGCCAACGACCTGGCCGCGGCCAGGACCCCGCCGACCATCCAGGCGCTGCTGGCCGCCCGGCTGGACCGCCTGGCCCGCGAGGAGCGGGCCCTGCTGGACCGGGCGTCGGTGATGGGCCAGGCCTTCGACCGGGCGGCCGTGCTCGCCCTCACCCCCGAGCCGGCCCGGGCCGAGGCCGACGCCCACCTGCTGGCCCTGGTCCGCAAGGAGCTGCTGCGGGCGGCTTCGGCCCCGTTCGGCGGCCGCGACGGTTTCGCCTTCCGGCACCAGCTGGTCCGCGACGCCGCCTACGACTCGCTGCCCAAGCAGACCCGGGCCGAGCTGCACGAGCGCTACGCCGGCTGGCTGGCCGAGGCCTTCGCGGCCCGCGGGGCCGAGGTCGGGGAGATGCTCGGCTGGCACCTGGAGCGGGCCTACCGGCTGCTGACCGAGCTGGGCCCGGTGGACGCCCACGGCCGCGAGGTCGCCGCCGCCGCCGCGGCCCAGCTGGCCGCGGCCGGGCACGTGGCCACCGGCCGCGGCGACCTGCCGGCCGCGGCCAACCTGCTGGAGCGGGCCATCGCCCTGCTCCCGCCGGGCGACCGGACCCGGCTGCAGCTGCTCACCGACCTGGGCGAGGTGCTGGTCCTCAGCGTCGAGACCGAGCGGGCCCTGCGGGTCCTGGACGACGCCCTGGCCGCCGCCGAGCGCACCGGCGACCAGGCCCTGGCCGCCCACGCCACCCTGGGCAAGCTGGAGCTGCGGCTGGACTCGGCCGACCGCGGTCCCGAGCGCTACCGGGCCGACGTGCGGCATGTGTTGTCGCTGCTGGAGGAGCTGGGCGACGACCAGGGCCAGTCGCGGGCCTGGCGGCTGCTGGGGCTGGACAGCTACCTGCGCTGCCACATCGGCCGGGCCGAGGAGGAGTTCCTGCGGGCCGTCGAGCACGCCCGCGCCGCCGGCGACCAGCGGATCGAGGCCGGCAACCTGTACGCGCTGGTCCAGGCCGCGTTCTGGGGGCCGACGCCGGTGGCCGAGGGGATCCGCCGCTGCCAGGAGATCCGCGAGCGGGCCGAGGGCAGCTACCGGGTCGAGATGTCGGCCCTGCACACCCTGGCCGGGCTGCACGCCATGGCCGGCGAGTTCGAGCGGGCCCGCGAGCTCGGCGACAGCGCCGCCCAGATCGCCGGCAAGCTCGGCCCCAGCCGCTTCGCCGCCCTCTGCAGCCAGTTCCTCGGCCAGGTCGAGCTGCTGGCCGGCGACCCGGCGGCGGCCGAGCGCTGGCTGCGCTGGGGCGTGGGCATCCTGGAGCGGATGGGTGAGCGGGGCCTGCGCTCGGAGCTCACCGCCAACCTGGCCCGGGCCCTGGCCGCCCAGGGCCGCGACGACGAGGCCCTGGAGCAGGCCACCCGCAGCGGCGAGCTGGCCGTCCGCGACGACCTCTACGCCCAGGTCGAGCGGCGCGGCCCCCTGGCCGTGGCGCTGGCCCGGCGGGGCCGGCTGGAGGAGGCCGAGCGGGTGGCCGCCGAGGCCGTGGCGCTGGCCGCCGACAGCGACATGCTGGGCATGCAGGCCGGGGCCCTGCTCGACCTGGCCCGGGTGCGGCGGCTGGCCGGCCGGGAGGCGGAGGTGGCGCCGCTGGCCCGCCAGGCCCTGGCCCTGGCCGAGCGCAAGGGCCACCGGGTGGCCGCCGCCGAGGCGCGGCAACTGCTGACGACGGCCCAGCCGGGAGGGGCCACGGTCCAGTGACGGGAACTGGGGTCCGGGTCGAGCGGCGACCCGCCGAGGAGATGCCTGCGCCCCTGCGGCGGGACGTTCGGCTGCTGGGGCGGCTGCTCGGGCAGGTCCTGGAGGAGGCCGGCGGGCCGGAGCTGCTGGCCGACGTGGAGCGGCTGCGGCGGGCCACCATCGCCCTGCGCGCCGCCGACGGCCACCGCCGTGACGCCAGGGCCCGGGTGATCGAGCTGGTCGCCTCCTTCGACCTGGACCGGGCCGAGCTGGTCGCCCGCGCCTTCACCGTCTACTTCCAGCTGGTCAACCTGGCCGAGGAGCAGCACCGGGTGCGGACCCTGCGCGAGCGCCACCTGGCCGGCGGGCCGGTGCGGGAGTCGTTCGCGGCCGCCGTCCAGGAGGTCACCGAGGCGGCCGGCCCCGAGGGCCTGGCCGAGCTGCTCGACCGGCTCGAGGTGGCGCCGGTGCTCACCGCCCACCCGACCGAGGCCCGGCGCCGGGCCGTGGTCGACGCCCTGCGCCGCATCGCCGTCGAGCTGCTGCGCCTGGACGCCCCCCGGCTGCCGGCCGACGACCAGGACAGCGCCACCCGCCGGCTGCTGGAGGAGATCACCGGCCTGTGGCGCACCGCCCAGCTGCGCCGCGACCGGCCCAGCCCCCTGGACGAGGTCCGCTCGGTCATGGCCGTGTTCGACGCCACCCTGTTCCGGCTGGTGCCGGCCACCTACCGGGCGCTCGAGCAGGCCCTGGCCGGCGGGGCCAGCGGCACCGGGCCGCCGCCGTTCCGCCCCTACCTGCGCTGGGGGAGCTGGGTCGGGGGCGACCGCGACGGCAACCCCAGCGTGACCGCCGAGACGACCAGGGCGGCCATGGCCATCCAGGCCGACCATGTCCTGCGCGGCCTGGAGGCGGTGGCCAGGCGGGTCGGGCACGCCCTGACCGCCGCCGGGGCCACCACCCCGCCGTCGCCGGAGCTGCTGGCCTCCCTGGCGCGGGACCGGGCCGCCTTCCCCGGGACGGCCGCGGCCATCGGCACCCGCTGGCCCGACGAGCCCTACCTCCAGAAGCTGCTGCTGGCGGCCGGGCGGCTGGCCGCCACCCGGGCCGCCCTCCTCGGCGGCGACGGCGCCGAGCCCGGCACCGGCTACCGGGACGCCGGCGAGTTCCTGACCGACGTGCGCCTGGTCCAGGCGTCGCTGGCCGCCGCCGGGGCGGCCCGGCTGGCCTACGGGGAGCTCCAGCACCTGGCCTGGCAGGCCGAGACGTTCGGGTTCCACCTGGCCTCCCTGGAGGTCCGCCAGCACGCCGCCGTCCACGCCGAGGTCCTGGCCGCGCTCGCGCCCGGCGCGGCCGGCGACGCCGCCGCCCTGGACCGGCTGGCCAGCGACGGCTGGCCGGACGGGCCGGCGGCCGCGGGCGGCGCGACCCGGGAGGCGCTCGACACCCTGCGGGTCATGGCCGAGCTCCAGGCCCGCTACGGGCCCGAGGCCTGCCGGCGGTACGTGGTCAGCTTCAGCCGCTCGGCCGCCGACCTGGCCGCGGTCCGGGCCCTGGCCCGGCTGGCCGTCCCCGACGGGTCGCTGGAGCTCGACGTGGTGCCGCTGTTCGAGTCCCGGGCCGACCTGGAGCGGGCCTGCGACGTCCTCGACGAGTACCTGGCCCTGCCCGGGGCGGCGGCGTGGCTGGAGCGCCGCGGCCGCCGCCTGGAGGTCATGCTCGGCTACTCCGACTCGGCCAAGGACGCCGGCTTCCTCTCGGCCAACCTGGCCCTGTACCGGGCCCAGGGCGGCCTGGCCGCCTGGGCGGCCGAGCGCGGCATCGACCTGGTGCTGTTCCACGGCCGCGGCGGCGCCCTGGGCCGCGGCGGCGGGCCGGCCGGGCGGGCGGTGCGCGGCCAGGCCCCCGGCTCGGTCGCCGGGCGCTTCAAGGTCACCGAGCAGGGCGAGGTCATCTACGCCCGCTACGGCAACCTGGCCATCGGCCACCGTCACCTGGAGCAGGTCACCAACGCCGTGCTCGGGGCCTCCACCGGAAGCGCCCAGAGGGCGGTGGCCGCGGCCGAGGCCCGCTACCTGCCCACCGCCATGGAGATGGCCGACGCCGCCGAGGCGGCCTGGCGGGGGCTGGTCGAGCGGGAAGGGTTCGCCGCGTTCTTCGCCACCGTGACCCCGATCAAGGAGCTGGGCCTGCTGCGGATCGGCTCCCGCCCGGTCAGCAGGGACGGGTCGGGCGCGGCCGGCAACGAGCTGGTCGACCTGCGGGCCATCCCCTGGGTGTTCGCCTGGAGCCAGAACCGCTGCAACCTGCCCGGCTGGTACGGGCTCGGCACCGGGCTGGAGGTGGTCGCCCACCGGCGGGGCGGCGGCCTGGAGCTGCTGCGCGAGATGTACGAGGAGTGGCCGTTCTTCCGCTCCCTGATCGAGAACGCCGAGATGAGCCTGGCCAAGGCCGACCCCCTGGTGGCCGAGTCCTACCTGGAGCTGGGCGGGCGCCCGGACCTGGTGGCGGCCATCCGCGAGGAGTTCCGCCGCACCCGGCTGCTGGTCGCCGAGACCACCGGGGCGGGGCGGCTGCTGGGCCACCGGCCGGTCCTGCGCCAGGCCGTGGAGCTGCGCAACCCCTATGTCGACGCGCTCTCGTTCCTGCAGGTCCGCTTCCTCACCGACCTCCGCAACGGCCTCGTGGGGGCGGAGGCGGCCCGGGCCGCCGGCCTGGTCCTGCTCACCGTCAACGGCGTGGCCGCCGGCCTCCAGAACACCGGCTGAGCCGTGGCCGCCGCCGGCCTGCCCGAGGCGTTCGTGGCCCGGATGCGCGAGCTGCTGGGGCCCGAGGCGCCGGCGTTCCTGGACAGCTACCGGCGGCCGGCCGAGCGGGCGGTCCGGGCCAACCCGCTCAAGCTCGACCCGGCCGACCTGCCGGGCCTGCTGGGGATCGACCCCGACCCGGTGCCGTGGTGCGGGGAGGCGTTCTTCCTCCCCGAGGGGGCCCGGGTGGGCGGCACCCTGGCCCACGCCGCCGGGCTCTGCTACCTCCAGGAGCCGTCGGCCCTGGCCGTGGGGGAGGCCCTCGACCCGCGGCCGGGGGAGCGGGTGCTCGACCTGGCCGCCGCCCCCGGCGGCAAGACCACGCTCGTCGCCGGCCGCCTCGGCGACCGGGGCGTGGTCGTGGCCAACGAGGTCCAGGGCGGCCGGGTGCGGGCCCTGGCCGACAACCTCGACCGCTGGGGGTCGTGGGGGACGGTCATCGCCGGCGAGACCGTGGCCCGCCTGGCCGAGCGGCTCGGTGGGGCGTTCGACCGGGTGCTGCTGGACGCGCCCTGCTCGGGCGAGGGCCTGTTCCGCCGCAACCCGGCCGCCGCCGCCCAGTGGCGCCCCGGCCACGTCCGCGGCAACGCCGAGCGCCAGCGCCGCCTGCTGGCCGACGCCGCCCGCCTGGTCCGCCCCGGCGGCGTGCTGGTCTACTCCACCTGCACCTTCGCCCCCGAGGAGAACGAGCACCAGGTGGCCGGGTTCCTGGCCGCCCACCCCGGCTGGCAGCTCGGCGACATCCCCTGGCGCGACGGCTACACCCCCGCCCGCCCTGACTGGGCCCCCGACGGCCCCTCCGAGCTGGCCCGCGCCGTCCGCCTCTGGCCCCACCATCTCCGCGGCGAGGGCCACTTCATCGCCAAGCTCACCCGCCCCGGGGAGGGGGCGGCGCTCGCTTCCGGGGAGAGGGAGGCGCTCCCTTCTCGCCCGGGGGGCCCCCGGTGGGGGAAGGTACCGGACCGCGGCGATGGGGGGCGGCGGTCGTCCACAGCCCCCGCCGCAGCCTCCGCCGCAACCCCCGCCGCAGGCCCGGCTGTGCTGGACGCGTGGCGGGGGTTCGCCGGCGACGCGTTGCGCGGCGAGGTTCCCGCGGTGGCGGTGGGGGAGCGGGCCTACGCCATTCCGGACGAGGAGCTGGCCGCCGCCGGGGTGCGGTTGGTGCGGCCGGGGCTGCTGCTCGGACGAGTTCGGCCGGGGCGGTTCGAGCCGGCGCATGCGCTGGCCATGGCGGCCGGACCGACCGTCGCCCGGCGGGTCCGGGAGCTCGACGAGGACGAGGCGGCGGGCTGGGTGCGGGGGGAGACCCTGGATGCGCGTGGGCTGGCCGGGTGGACGCTGGTGACCTGGAGGGGGTGGCCGCTGGGGTGGGGGCGGGGGGCCGGGGGGGTGCTGAAGAACCACTATCCCAAGGGGCTGCGTACGATGAGACCGGCCCATGAATGAGAGGACGGAGGCGGCACGGTGAGCAGCCAGGCGCCCCACGCCGAGGTCGCGGCGCGGCTCGGCCGCGCCCAGCAGCGCTACACGACCGGCCGACGCGCCCTGGTCGAGCTGCTGCATACGGCCGGGCGGCCGCTCGAGATCGTCGAGCTGGCCGACGGCCCGGGCAACCTGCCGGTGAGCTCGATCTACCGCAACCTGGTCGTGCTCGAGCAGGCCGGCGCGGTCACCCGCTACCCCGGCGCCGGGGGCGGGCACGCCCGCTACGAGCTGTCCGAGGAGCTCGTCGGCCACCACCATCACCTGGTCTGCAGCCGCTGCGGCCGGATCGAGGACGACCCCGTCCCCCCGGAGGTCGACGCCGGGCTGGCCTCGCTGCTGGACGCCGTGGCCACCCGCACCGGCTTCACCGTCACCGACCACCGCCTGGAGCTGCGTGGCCTCTGCGAACGCTGCGGCTGAGATCCGGTTATGAGAATCATTGCCAAAAGCGGTACGATGGCCGGCAACAGCCGCCAGGGGCCGGCCGCCGGGCCGTCCCCGGGTCGGGCCACGGGGAGGGACGGGCATGGGTCGTCGACGGATCGCGCTGCTGGCGGCCTGCCTGGCGGCCCTGGTCCTGGCGGCGGCCGGCTGCTCGGGAGCTGACGGCGCCGGGAGCGGCGATGGTGACCGGCTGCGGGTGGTGGCGACCACGACCCAGGTGGCCGACCTGGCCGCCAACGTCGGCGGCGACCGGGTCCAGGTGACCAGCCTGCTCAAGCCGGGCGTCGACGCCCACGACTACGAGCCCTCCCCGGCCGACCTCGACGCCATCGCCCGGGCCGACGTGGTGCTGGAGAACGGGGTCGGCCTGGAGGAGTGGCTGGGCGACACCATCCAGGCCTCCGGCTTCGACGGCCCGGTGGTCGACACCAGCCAGGGGGTGCGGCTGCGCATGGTCGGCGGCGAGCCCGACCCCCACATCTGGCAGGACCCCGGCAACGCCCAGGTCATGGCGGCCAACATCGAGGGTGGCCTGGCCAGGGTCGAGCCGGCCGCGGCGGCCAGCTTCCGGGCCAACCTGGCCACCTACACCAGGCAGCTCAAGGCCCTTGACGCCGAGATCCAGGGGCAGGTCGACAGCTTGGCCAACCGCAAGGTGGTCACCAACCACGACGCCTTCGGCTACTACCTGGACCGCTACGGGTTGGAGCTGGTCGGCTCGGTCATCCCCAGCTTCGACAGCGCGGCCGAGCTGTCGGGCCGCGACCTCCGCGAGCTGGTCGCCAAGGTCAAGGCCACCGGGGTGCGGGCCATCTTCTCCGAGACCACCTTGCCGCCCCGGGCGGCCGAGGCCATCGGCCGCGAGGCCGGGGTCAAGGTCGTGGTCGGCTCCGACGCCCTGTACGGCGATGCCCTGGGCCCGCCCGGGTCCGACGCCGACACCTACCTCAAGATGCTCCGCCACAACACGACCACGATCGTGAGCAACCTCAGTGGATCCTGACCACCCGCTTCTGGAGCTGTGGCGGGCCACCGTCGCCTACGAGCGCGACCCGGTGGTCGAGGGGGTCGACGGGGAGGTGGCGGCCGGCCAGTCGGTCGCCCTCATCGGCCCCAACGGCGCCGGCAAGTCCACCCTCATCCGGGCCGTGCTCGGCCTGGTCCCCCTGACCGGCGGGACCATCCGGGTGCTGGGCCGCCCGCCCCAGGCGGCCCGCCGCCAGGTCGCCTACGTGCCCCAGGCCGACACCCTCGACGCCGAGTTCCCGGTGTCGGCCCTCCAGGTGGTGCTGATGGGCCGCTACCCGCGGGTCGGCTGGGTGCGGCGGCCGGGGGCGGCCGACCGCCAGGTGGCGGCCCGCGCCCTGGCCGAGGTCGGTCTGGCCGAGCGGGCCTCGGCCCGCTTCGGCACCCTCTCCGGCGGCCAGCGCCAGCGGGTCCTGCTGGCCAGGGCGATCGCCCAGGAGCCGCGGTTGCTGCTGCTCGACGAGCCGTTCAACGGGGTCGACGCCCTCTCCCAGGACCTGCTGCTGGCCGCCCTTGGCCGCCTGCGGGCCGGCGGGGCGGCGGTCGTCATGGCCACCCACGACCTGGGCCTGGCCCACCTGGCCTGCGACGAGGTCTGCCTGCTGAACCGCCACCAGATCGGCTTCGGCCCGATCGGCACCACCCTCACCCCGGAGCTGCTGCGGGCCACCTACGGCGGCCAGGCCCTCCAGCTCCGCGGCGACGGGGTGATCGTGGCCAGGCCCTGACGGTGAACCTGCTCGAGCCCTTCACCATCCCCTACATGCAGCGCGCGCTGGTCGAGGTGCTGGTGCTGGGCGCCCTGGCCGGGGCCGTCGGGGTGCTGGTGGTGCTGCGCCGCCTCGCCTTCGTCGGCGACGCCCTCACCCACACGGTGTTCCCCGGGGTGGTGATCGCCCACCTGCTCGGCCGGTCGCTGCTGCTGGGCGCCCTGGCCTTCGGGGTGCTGACGGCGGTGCTGCTGACCGGACTCGGCGGCCACCGCCGGGTCGGGGACGACGCCGCCCTGGCCATCCTGCTCACCTCGTTCTTCTCGCTCGGGGTGGTGCTCATCTCCCGGACCCGCGGCTTCACCGCCGACCTGACCGTCTTCCTGTTCGGCCGGGTGCTGGCCGTCGACCGCGCCGACCTGGTCCAGACCCTGGCCGTCGCCGCCGTGGCCGCGCTCGTCCTGGCCGTCCTCCACAAGGAGCTGGTGCTGCGCGCCTTCGACCCCGAGGGCGCGGCCGCCATGGGCTACCCGACCGGCCGGCTCGACCTGGTCCTCAACCTGCTCATCGCCCTGGTGGTGGTGGCCGCCGTCGAGGCCGTGGGCACGGTCCTGGTGATCGCCCTGATCGTGGTCCCGGCGGCCGCGGCCCGGCTGCTGACCGAC
>Ga0081538_10005882_pt1 | contig 10927 bp, 9 predicted proteins | sample TabmetS5T2R1_FD_71022 | JGI IMG/M metagenome (GOLD analysis project Ga0081538, IMG submission 71022) | Tabebuia heterophylla rhizosphere microbial communities from the University of Puerto Rico - S5T2R1 | ecosystem: Host-associated > Plants > Roots > Rhizosphere ...
CCGACGTACTGTTCAGCCATGGGGCCTCCCTCGTCGTGGCTGGTGTGAACGGCCCGAGTGTCCAGCACCCGGGTGCCGTCACGGGGAGCGGAGGCCCCGCTCCTTCATGGCATCAACTCGCTTGGAGTTGGCGTCGGTCGCGGGCCTGTTCGTCGCTGAGCATGACCCGCCAGACGTGATCGGCGATCCGGCGCTTGAGACAGCGCATGGCTTCCCGGGTGGTCTTGCCCTCGGCGAGTTTGCGCCGGAAGTAGTGGTAGCCGGCGCAGCCGGGGGTGCCGACCTGGACCAGGGCGATGAGGTGCAGCGCGTGGTTGAGCTGCCGGTCACCAGCGCGGGACAGGCGGTGCCGAGCGCGCTCGCCGCTGGCGACCTCGACTGGAGCCGCGCCGGTGGAGCTGGCAAAGTGCGCCGCCGTGGGGAACCGCGACGCCCGTCCGGTGCGACCGAGCAGCCGGCCAGCGATGACCGGGCCGACGCCGACGGTCTCGGGCAGCCGGCTGCCCAGGGCCGCGATGGTGTCCTGGATCCGGTTGCCGATCATCGCCACCCGGCGATCCAGTCCACGGACCTCAGCGACCAGATCCCAGGCAACCTGCTTGCGGGCACGGTCGGCGTCGGTCAGCGGGCGGAGACCGCGCAGCAGCGCGGCGGCCCGGTCGCACGCAGCTTGGGTGGGGCGCCGCCCGGGATGAGCTCGCGCAGCACCGCATGGAGCTGGTTGATGCTGGGGGTGCGCTGGCCGACGAGGTTGCTACGCCGTTCCTCCAACACCGCCAGCACGACCGTCGCGTCCTCTGGCTGCAGCTGCTCGGCGTCGCCCTGCAAGGCGGCAATCCCGGCCGCCGCAGCCGCGTCCAGCGCGTCGGTCTTGCGGCCGCGGCCCCGTGACAGCTCCCGGACCCGTGCGGTTGCGGTGGTGCGCACGTCCTGGACGGTCTCTCCTTTGATCAGCAGCCACTGGGTGAGGTGGCAGCCCAGCCCGCGGGCGTTCTCGACCGCCCAGCGCCGCTGCGGGAACTGTCGGGCCCAGCTCAGCAGCTGCCGATACCCAGACGGGCTGGCCGGGACTCGCAGGGTGGCCAGCTGCTGGTGGGACCCGGTGACCAGGGCGGTGGCCGTGTGGGACTGCTTGTGCGGGTCAACGCCAAGCATGACCAGGGACATGGAGGTCTCCCTTCTACGCACCGGACGGGGAGCCGTGGCCGACAGTCCGACTTTCGGACGGCACGCTCATGCCTCTGTTCAGTCAGGCCACGACCGGGCGCCGGCGGGTGGCATGCCCACGGTGAGCCAGCCCTACGGCACGGCGGCAGGATGTCTCCGAGCCAGCCCGTCGATGCCCTGGGCACGCTACCTAACCAAGCAGCATGCCCAGCACAGTCAACAAGTCGGATGTCTCCCCCCGGCGTACTGGCGACCAGGCTTGCCCGGGGAGCGGTGGTGCAGCTGCGGCACCATTGGCCCAGAGTCAAGCGCGATGGGACGGCCGGGCTCGTCGGCTGCTGGATCGGGCGGCCGCCGAAGGCGGCACCACCCAGCCGGCGAGTTCGGCTGCCTGCCTCGATCGCGCTTGACCGGGACCACGGCCGCCGGCCACTCCTCGTGGCAGGGAAGGGACGCGCCTTCGGCGCGTGCTGCTTCGCTGGCAAGCTCCGCAGCCCTGCCGGTCCCACCCTGGCAGCCTTTGGCCGGACGGACTTGACCCCCACGTCATTCCCTACGTCAACCCCTACGTCATTCCCTACGCGCTGGGGGTGCGTACCCCTAGCCTCGGCAGTTGAGCGCATCTGTCCAGCTCAGTCCCCCTCGTGGGGCCAGTCAGCCGCAAAAACCGCGGCTGACTGGCCCCCCTCGGGGGAGTGGAGCGAGCGCTCGGCAAGGTGCGCTTCGCGCGATTGATTCATTCCGGCGCTCGCGTTCTTGGCGGACCTGCGGTCCGCGCCGCCTGCGGCGGCGGTCTCAGCCTGACCTGGTTGCCACGCAGCGTGGTGCCACGTGAGTACCGGTCTGCTGTCCAACGCCCAGCCAGAGGAGGCGAACCGGCCGACGCGGCTGCGGTCGCGGCCGAGGGTGCAGTCGCCGCTGGGGCGCCAGCTCGACCGTATGCGCCTCATTGCTCAGCCGCCTCAAGAACGTTTACCCCTGAGGCTTCGACGGGCTCGCACGGCCAAGGCGTTGCCCGGGTCGAGCTCTAGGGCCCGGTTAAGGTCACGGAGAGCATCCTCCTCACGCCCCTGCTCAGCGTAGACCACTCCGCGCGTCGCAAGGACGAAGGCGTCATCAGGCTCAAGCTCTAGGGCCCGGTTGAGATCGCGCAAGGCATCGTCGTAGTGCACCTGCTCAGCGTGGATCATCCCTCTGGAGGCAAGGGCGGTGAGGTTGTCAGGCTCCAGCTCCAAGGCCTGGTTGAGGTCGGGCAGGGCGTCGTCATAGCGCCCCTGCCCAGTGTGGAGATCGCCTCGGGCCGCAAGGGTGGTGGCGTCGTCGGGCTCCAGCTCCAGAACCCGGTTGAGGTCGCGGAGGGCGTCGTCGTAGCGATCCTTCATCCGGTAGACCTCACTCCGGCGAGCAAGCGCGAAGGTGTTGTCAGGCTCCAGCTCCAAGGCCCGGTTGAGGTCATGGAGGGCGTCCTGGTAGCGCCCCTGCTCGGCGTGGGCGACAGCTTGGGAGGTGAGCTTGGACGCTTCATCTTGCGGAGGTTCCAAGGCCTGGACTGGCCCAGGAGGAACGTCTGGCGCTTTAGCTTCCTCACGAGCAATCTCAGGCTCCCGTGGAGGCGGTGACGCGTCTTGCTCACCATCCGATCCCTGGGCTTCCTGAAACACCCGGTCGCGCTCGTGCTCCCAGAGCGTTCGGTGATCGCCCCTACGCCCATGACGAGCTGCCAGGTCAAAGAACCCTTCGCCAGGGAGCCCGCTGGCGCGTCCTACCACCAATGCACTGAGCAGGCCTTGGCCGCGAGCCGTGCGGTGCTCGCTGATCGCCAGCAATAGGTTCGCCATCCGTGGCGATCGCCAATGGACCGAGACGCCACGGCCACGCAACTGCTCACTGAACTGCCGGTAGCTCAGACACTCACGACGAGCGGCAGCTGCCAGCAGTATCGCTGTCCCGACCTCGACCTCATCAGGTAGCACGGCCGGTTGGTCGACGGCCTCGATACGGAGGATCGGCTCGATGGCCCTGATCAGCCGGTCGGCGTCGGAGTGGAAGCTCTCGTGTCGCAAGATCAGCGCATTGCGACGTGCCAGGCCCGCCAGATTCTCCGGCAGCTCCTGGCGTCGGGGCATGACCGCTCCCTCGACCAGGATCGGGATCACCCGGATGTCGCGCTCCAGCGCCGCGGCGATCTCCAAGCGGACGAGGTCATCGGGGTCGTCCAGCCGCCGCCGGCCGTCCTCGTCGGCGGCGGTCAGCCATCCCGGGCCGATGACCGCCAGCAGGATCTCGCAGGTGCTCACCGCCTGGGTGATGACCTTGGCGAAGTCGACTCCCAGCGCAATGGTGTCGACGTCCATGAAGACCTGGTTGTCGCCGAAGCGAGCTGCGAGCCGGTCGTAGAGCCGGCCGGCCAGATGGCTGGCCTCGCGCCGCCGATAGCTGATGAACACGCCACCCGATGAGGAAGCAGACACGGATCCATCCTCCCCTCACTCGGCGGAAGCGATGATCCTACAAGGGTCAATACTCCGGGATAGGCGCAAATGAGTGGTTCCGAGGCTTGGTGGAAGACTGTGCTGCGCTCCAGCCGGCCAGTTGCCGCTGGCCCACATTCGGATTGCCCCCTCGGGGGAGTGGAGCGGCCAGGCCGAGCGGTGCGCTTCGCGCGATTGATCCATCGGCCTGTCCGCGTTCTTGGCGGACCTGCGGTCCGCGTCGCCTTCGGCGGTGATCTGAGCCTGCCGTGATTGCCACGCAGGGTGGCGCGGTATGCATGCCGTCCGCCCTCACCGAGCACTACGCAGGCACCACGTGAAGCAGCGCGGGCGCCGCCGTGGCCACCCACGCCCCATGCGGACCGGCCGCGAGCACATCCTGGAAGAACCAGCGCGGGTCGCGAAGCCACCTAGCCACCCGCCCGGAGACGGGATCGACCCGCAGCAGGATGCCGCCACCGTGCAACCCGCGCGCGTACGGACCGGCCAGCCAGACGGCGCCACCGCCAACGACGAGCCCAACCCCGCCGACAAGACCGCCAACATCCAGGTCCGGCAGCGGCGTGGTCGCGGTGACCTCCCCGGTGCGCTGGTCCAGGCGCCGCAGCCGGCCGCTCCGGTCGCGCGGGGTGCCGGGAGCGCCGGTCCTCGACAGCACCCACACCGCGCCTACGTCGGCGGCGAGCCCGTACCCGAAGCCGGACACCCGCACGGCGCGGGCCGGGCCGCCCGCCAGCGGTACCCGCCACAGCCGCTGGTCCTGGAACGCCTGGGTCCAGACCGCGTCGGCGCCGACGGCAAGCCGCCCGACCGGCTGCCGCCTGCCCGCGGCGTCGGTGACCAGCAGCGGCGGGCGGGGACGCAGCGTGCGGGCATCGGTGCGGCCAAACCCCGTGACCTCCTGCCCGCGCCGGCAGCAATACGACCACAGCACCCCGTGGGCCACCACCACGGTGAAGCCGCCGGACCGAGCGGTCACCCGCAGGCGCGCCGGGTCGACCCGGGCGGTCACCGTGCCCTGCCCGTTGCCGACCCAGACCGCGCCCGCCCCCACGGCCAGTGGGCCGGCCCGTCCGCCCTCGCCCGGCGCTCCCAGCTCTACGCGGCCGGTCACCTGGTGGCGGTCAGGGTCCACGCGCAGCAGGGTGCCCTGCTCCAGCAGCACCCACACCGCACCCTCACCGGCCGCCACGGCGACCGGCTGGCCGGATAGCGCCACCCGTCCGGCCACCGCCAGCCCAGAGGCGACCGGGATCTCGTCCGTCCCTACCGTGCTGCTGGTCGCCCGCGACGGTCCGGCGTCACGGTCCGCGAGGTTTCGGCCCTGCAGGCGACCGACTACGACCAGGGCAAGCAGCATCACCACCACGCCGGCGGCAACGAGCCGCCAGTCGCGCCTAGGTGCGTTCACGCCGACTCCCCGGTCGCCCCGTGCCACCCCTTCTGCGGATTCTCTACCCTGGCGTGTCCATCGCGCCCTGCGCATCCGGACCCGGCTGGGTCGCCCTGGTGGAAGGCGGCCCCAGCCGATCCTCACTCCAGGATATTGCGGCCCTGACGGTCGCCCGCGACCTGCGCGACCTGCGGCTGGCACAGCGCTCAGCCGCTTGTAGTCCGCGACACCTTGGAGTAAGGGTAGGAGCTAGCCAGCGGTGATCGCCCTCGGACGAATGAGGCTGGTCGTGCCGAGAAGATCCGCTTCGCGTGATTGGTTCAATGTAACGGCTCATTGGGCATCGAACGAGCAAGGTCTTTGAGATTTTCGCGAGCAAGGTTTTTGAGATTTTCGGCTAGCTGGTCCAACTCGTGAGCAAGATCCTCGGCCGATATTGTTGGACGAGCTTCGAGTAGGAACGCTTTACCGTATGTATGATGCAATGGGTCGACGAAGCGGTAGCGACCGTCAGCACCTATGCGAAGGATGTTACCTCGGGCATCTGCAGTGAGCTGCTTAAGATATGTCGTTAGATTAGCCGGGGGGTAATGATGTTCTGTCTTCTGTACCTCCCTAAGGATCTCCGAATAGAGCATGCCAGTCAGGGGCCCAGCCGCTAAAGCCGAGAGAATCAACCGTGTATTGTCATATTGGCGAACTTTATGGCGCTTGAGGGCCCTATCAAAGGTGGCCTTCAAGGTATCAGATGATTCAGATACCCACCGCCTTATTGCAGGCTCAAGATGAGACGATTCGAATAGGAAGTGTGCTGATTGAGTCTGCATCACTCCAGCTTCAAGGCAGGCATTCAGCGCCAGCTGATGGCATATGCTCGGCACACCCACTGAATACTGAACAAAGGTCTCACGAAGAACGGTGAGGTCGATGTTCAATAGCGTTTGTCCGTGGTTTACTATCTCTCGAAGTTCATTGTCTATCATTAGCGGCACTTGGATCTCAGCGATCCTATTCATCATTTCACTGTCATATTCAACTACCTGTCTTGCGGTCTCTGCGGCGCCAATTGCGACGATCTTGACATTTGGATATGAGGCGCTGAGGTCGCTAAATATTTTGAATGCCTGAGATAAGGGTTGCCTCTCGTTTGTTGGCACCTTATGGAAGTCTTCTAGGACCCAGCAGAGTTCTTGTGCGCCCAAGAACTCACCTAGGCGCTGTGGTGTTAACTGCGGTGGGACGACTCGCTTTCGTGACTCCTCATCTGATTCCGAAGACTTGGCAGTTATGCCGGCTCGTATGCGTAAGAAATCGGCGCTTAACGCTGTTGAAAGATCTTGACCGGCGGTATTCTTCGTCGTATCCAAGTAGTATTTGTCAAGCTGGTCGAAAGCGTCAAGCAGTAGATGGTCAAATGACATCGAGGCATAACATCGGGTCGTAATATGGTCAGGGTACAACTCCTCTAGCTTCTTAAGAAGTAGGGTGGACTTTCCCGATCCGCTTTCCCCGTAGACCACCAATTGCTTACCTGGCGTCATCAGAGCATCAACTAGGCGATCATTCACAGATGACCGCTGTACGAAATTAACTCTGGCCTGAGTCGTGGGAGTAAAGACTGCATGAACACTATAGACCTCAGCCATTTGTGCTCCCTAATGTCAACTCGGTCATCACAACAATGAACGAACCGCCTTAGGATCACATGAGGCAGCCCAAGGCGGTCTTCTACCACTAGATGCGGTCACCCAGCGACATGCGGCGATGGGCCTCACGAGCGCGCCGCTCCGCCGTCGACTTGGCGTAGCGGTCGACCATCTGGCGGGACCGCCAGCCGGCCAGGCGCATCAGGTCGCCCTCGTTGCCGCCGGCCGACAGCCAGGAGTCGGCGAAGGAGTGCCGGAACTGATGTGGATGCAGCCGCGGGAGGCTGGCCGCCGCGCCTCGGGCCGCGACCACCTGGTACAGCCCCGAGGGCGTCATCGCCCCGGCCTGGCCGAGCCAGAGATTGGGCAGCTGGGCGAATAGGTGGCTGGCGCGCATCCGTAGGTAGCGGTCCAGGGCAAGGGCGGTCTTGCGGCCGAAGGGGACCGCCCGGGGCCGGCGACCCTTGCCAAGCACGATGACCACCTGGTCGTCCAGGTCGAGGTCGCCGGGGAGCAGGATCCCGGCCGCCTCCGAGACGCGGATGCCGGTGTCGAGGAACAGCCGCAGGATGGCTGCGTCCCGCCGGTCGGTGAAGTCGCGGCCCTCGCAGGCCTTCAGTAGCCGGCGCAGCTCCTCATCGCTCAGCACCGGCGGCGGCTCATCGGGAATCCGGGGCGGGTTCATGCCGGCCATCGGGCTGACGGCCAGCTCGCCCTCGGCCACCGCCCACTTGAAGAACGCCTGGAGGCCCCGGTAGCGGTTCAAGGCCGTGAGCGGCCTCCAACGCTCCAGCTGGTCGGCGACGAAGGCCCGCACGTCGTCCCGGGTGACCGCCTCGATGGTCAGCGGGTGGCCGCGCCCGGCCAGGAAGTCAGCGAATAGCCTGACCGCCTCGGTGTAGCTCTTGACCGTGCGCTCGCTCTTGTCCTCCGTACGGAGCGTCCGGCGGAAGCTGCCATTCAGCGCCGAGAGGTTCCCCGCGCTCGATGCCTGAGCCACAACGGCAAGTTATCTGCTGATTGAGCGCTGTGCAAGGCTCGACAGCGCATTCGGGTCCCCGCTCACGAGCCATTCTGAGCCCTCTGAGCTGGGACGATATGATTCCTGGTGCCCCTGGCAGGACTCGAACCTGCAACCTGCTGTTTAGGAGACAGCTGCTCTGTCCCTTGAGCTACAGGGGCTGACGGGGCGCAGGATACCGGAACGCTCAGGTGGGGAGGTTGAGGACGAACAGCCCCCTGGACTGCCAGGACTGGCCGTCGACGGCCGGGCCGCTGAGGACGGTGGTGGAGCCGGTGGGGAGGCCGGCCGAGAAGTCAACGGTGGAGAGGGCGCCGGTCGTGGTGGCGTAGACGAGGCCGCCCGAGGCCATGGTCATGCCGCTGACGGTGGACCAGTTGCGGCCGTCACCGGCGCCGCTGGCCACGAAGGTGTCGGCGCCGATCACGCCGCTCTCCGGGGTGAACCAGCGGTAGTAGAGGCGGGTGTCGCCGCTGAGGGTGTAGTAGAGGCGGCCGTTCCAGAAGAACATGCCGGTGATGCGGCTGATGGGGAACTGGGTGCTGGTGAGGCCGTTGAGGGCGATCGGGGTGCTGAAGCCGGCGGTGGCGCCGTCGAAGTCGCGGACGGTCATGGCGCCGTCGGCGTGGCCGGTGTAGAGGCGGCCACCGACCACGAAGGGGCCGCGGACCGTCGACCAGTCGACGCCGGTGGTGACCGTCGACGGGGCGCCCAGGGTGGTGCCGGTGAAGGCGCGGCGGGTCATGGCGCCGTCGGCGCCGAGGCGGAACAGATCGCCGGGGAGGGTGCCGACCCGGGGCTCGGGGACGGCGGCGCCGCCGGCAAGGGGCATGAAGGCGATGCGGCCGTGGTACTCGTAGCGGCTGATGCGGTCGGTGTCGCTGCCGATCCAGAGGCCCTGGGCGGTGGCGACCAGGGCAAAGGCGTCGACGCCGCGGTCGCGGCCGGGATTCCAGGACAGGGGCAGGCCGTTGAGCGGGTCGAGGGCGGCGATGCCCTCGCGGGCGACCGCGCCCGGGCCGACCCGGTCGCCGGCGAGGCCGTTGTTCATCCAGCGCTGGTGGCCGCCGACGTACACGGCGGTGCTGGTGACGGCGACGCTGTAGAGGGTGTCGCCGCCGGTGTAGTCGACCCAGGTCGACTGCTGCCCGTACCCGGGCGCACTGCTGCTGGTAGCGGGTGGTCGCCCAGTGGTGACGCTCACCGAGCTGGTGGTCAGGTCGAGCATGACGATCTGGTCGCGCTGCAGGCCGGCCACGTAGGTCCAGTTGCCGATGGCGACCATGCGGGTGCCGTCGGGGCTGATGTCGAACTTGTCGATGTTGACGGTGCCGTTGCGGGGCCGGTGAAGGCCAGGTTCACGTCGTTGCTCAGGGCCCCGGTGACCGGGTCGACGGCGGCCAGGGCGCTGCGGGTCACGCCGTTGGCGGTCTTGAAGGTGCCGCCGATGTAGAGGCGGCCGCCGCTGACGGCCATCCTTGACCCGGGCGTTGGTCTTGCCCTTGAACGCGGTGATCCTAGCCCCGTCGCTGAGGCGCAGCTTGACCAGGCTCTTCTGGGCGACCCCGTTGATCTTGGTGAAGCTGCCGCCGGCGAACACGTGCAGCCCGTCGGGGCGACGGCCAGCGCCTCGACCTGGGCGTCGAGCACCGGCGCGAACGCCGGGTCGATCGCCCCGGTGGTGGCGTCGAAGGCGGAGATGTTGCTGCGGGCGATCGCCGTGGTCGGCGCGGCCGCGCTGGTCACCCGGGTGAACTGGCCGCCGGCGACGATCCTGTTGCCGACCTGGACGATGGCGGCGACCTGCCGTCGAGCACATGCGGCGTCCAATCCGCCGGGTTGCTCGACACCATCACGGGCTGCGGCGCATTGACGCCGGCGCCGGGCTACGCCATCAGGCCGACCAGGACCGCGGCCGACAACAGCGCCAACAGGACACGACGACCCATGAGTAGACGATTCCCCTCTCTGGCCAGCTCCGGGACTGCGCGGTTGTCAGCTACCGGTCGATTGGAGCACCCGCCCGGTCGCGCGGAGATCACCCATCACGCGTATCGGGCCTCCCGCAGACGCGCGCCGAGGGCGCTTCGAGATGTGCAACCCGGGCGGCAATGGGATGCTCCGGGCATGCCGGAGCTGCCAGAGGCCGAGCGGGCCCGCGCGGTCCTTGAGCGCCACGCCCTTGGGCGGGTGGTGGCCGACGCCGACGACTCGGACTCCTACGTCTGCCGGCCCTGGCCGCCCGGCGCGATCCGCGAGGCCCTGGTCGGCCACAAGGTGACCGGGGTCGAGCGGGTGGGCAAGCAGCTGCTGCTCGAGACCGACGGGCCGGTGCTGGGCCTGCACCTGGGCATGAGCGGCAGTGTGTGGTTCCACGAGGACCCGGTGGTGCGCTTCAAGCGGTTCGCGCTGGCCTTCACCGACGGCACCACCATGTTCCTGAACGATCCCCGGCGCCTCGGCCGGGTGACCCTCGACCCGGCCCGCGGGCGGCTCGGCCCGGATGCCATGCAGGTGTCGCTGGAGCGGTTCCGGGACCTGGTCGGGCGCAGCCGGGCCCCGGTCAAGGCCCGCCTGCTCAACCAGCAGGCCCTGGCCGGGGTGGGCAACCTGCTGGCCGACGAGGCCCTGTGGCGGGCCCGGATCGACCCGCGCCGCCGCGGGGTCGACCTCGACCCCGAGGAGCTGGCCCGGTTGCGCCGGGCCGTCCGGGCGGCCATCCGCGCCGCGCTCAAGGCCGGCGGCACCGGCCGCACCGCCTTCGCCCGGGCCCGCGGCCGGGGGGTCTGCCCGCGCGACGGCTCGCCGCTGGCCATCGCCAGCGTGGGCGGGCGCACCACCCGCTGGTGCCCGCTGGACCAGGTCTAGTCAGCGCAGCCCCAGGCGCTCCGGGAGCTCGGCCGGCTCGCAGGTGAGGCCGACCAGGAACGGGCCGAAGCGCCCGTAGGAGGCGGTCACCTCGTCGAAGCGCATGTCGTAGACGACGTCCTTGATCGCGCTCAGGTCGTCGGCCAGCAGGGTCACGCCCCACTCGAAGTCGTCGAGGCCGGTCGAGCCGGTGACCAGCTGGAGGACCCGGCCGGTGTAGCGCCGCCCCACCTTGCCGTGGCCGTGCATCAGCTCGCGGCGCCGCTCGAACGGCAGCCGGTACCAGTTGGCGCCCGGGTCGCGGGCCTTGCTCATCGGGTAGAAGGCGAGCACCGCCTTG
>Ga0081538_10005883_pt1 | contig 10927 bp, 11 predicted proteins | sample TabmetS5T2R1_FD_71022 | JGI IMG/M metagenome (GOLD analysis project Ga0081538, IMG submission 71022) | Tabebuia heterophylla rhizosphere microbial communities from the University of Puerto Rico - S5T2R1 | ecosystem: Host-associated > Plants > Roots > Rhizosphere ...
ATGTGCTCGGTGCCGATGTAGTTGTGCTTGAGGGCGCGGGCCTCGTCCTGGGCGAGAACGACGACCTGCCTGGCTCTCTCGGTGAAGCGCTCGAACAAGCTTCAGGTCCTTTCCGGTCGACAGCCGGACCTATGGTACCGAACCGGTCGGGGAAGCCCGAGCCGGCCATGCAGTCCGTATCGGCTCTGCGACGAAGGCTTTAGAGAGTCAAAATTCGGCCGGCCGGACCGCGCGGCGAGCCTGCCCCGTTCGGGGGACGCGGAGGCCGACGCGCGCGCCGATTGTCTGACTATGCGGAGGAGGGTCCTTGCGGCATTCGTGGCGTCGCTCGCGCTCGTGGCGCTGGCGTCGCCGACCCCCGCGAGCGCCCTCACGGTGAGCGACCGAAACGGCCTCGAAGCGAGCGTCGTGGCGCGGATCAATGACGTTCGCGAGAGCCACGGCCTGCGCCCTCTGACGGTCGTGAGCCGGCTGCGGGACGCGGCCGACCGGCACGCCTCGTCGATGGGCGCAGCCAGCTACTTCAGGCACCAGCTCTACACGCCTGGGCGTTCGTCCCTGTGGACGACGTTCGGGGCGTGGATCCGATGGTATTGGCCCGGCCCGGGCTACTCGTCCTGGAGCGCCGGCGAGAACCTCGCCTGGGGCGCGCCCAGCGTGTCGGCGTCCCAAGCCCTGAGCCGCTGGATGGCGAGCCCCCCGCATCGCGCCAACATCCTCAACCGTGCCTGGAAGAACATCGGCGTCGCCGCCGTCCACGTCGACGAGCCGCGCGGCTACTACGGCAACTGGGACGACGTGACCATCGTCGCCGCCGAGTTCGGCACCCGCCGCTAACGCCGCCCGCACCGCACGGTAGGCTCGCGCCGTGGTCCTGGAGACGACGATCAGGCCGCGCCCGCCCTACTCCCTGGCGCTCTCGGCTCGACTTCGCAGCGACCCAACGAGGCGCCTCCGCGACGGCGTCCTCACCCTGGCGCTCGAGGCCGGCGGCGAACCGGCGCTCGCCCGCGTCCGCCAGCGCCCGGACGGGAGCCTGGCAGTCGCCGTCGAGGCTGCCGCGCCCGAGGACGCGCTCGAGCGCATTCGCTTCGTCCTCGCCGCTGACGCCGACCACGCGTCGTTCCTCCACCGGTTCGCCGAGGACCGGCTCCTGGGCCGGGCCGTCCAGCATCTGCGCGGCCTGCGGCCGCTGCGAACCGCAACCGTTACCCACGCCTTGCTCAAGGCCGTCTGCGGCCAGCTGATCCAGGCGAGCGCCGCCCGGGCCCTCGAGGCCAGGCTGCTCCGCGCGCTGGGAACGCCGCTCGGGGACCTCGTCCTCCCACCGAACCGCGCGACCTTCGCCGGCCTCGCGCCGGCCCAGCTCGCACGTCTCGGCCTCGTGGCTCGGAAGGCAAACGCGCTCGTCCGCCTCTCCCGCGAATGGGACGTGGAGCGGTTACGGACGGTCGAGACGCACGCCGCGGTCGCGCGCATCCAGCGCGAGCGAGGGCTAGGGCCGTGGTCGGCGGGAATGATGTGCCTCTACGGGCTCGGGCGCTACGAGCATGGCCTCGTGGGCGATCTGGGGCTGATCAAGCTCTGCGCGTCGCTGCTCGGACGCCGGGCCGAGCCGGAGGACACGTCCCGCCTCCTCGAGCCGTACGGCGAGTGGGCGGGGCTGGCGAGCGTCTACCTACTCGCCGGCCCCGTCCGGACGATCTAGCAGGAAGCTTGGACCGGGGGCGTCGCCCGAGCCGTAGGCGTCGCCCCCGGACCCCGTCTCGTCCGTCCCCAGCTCGACGGACGAGTGCGCGGGCGTCGCGAGGAAGGCTGCGCGGCCCACGCCACCTGCGCACGGGGTCGCACCGGCCGAGCCGGTGCTCCGGCGATGTCGCGCGTCGCGGCCAACGCCGCGGATCGAGCGATTCCCCTCATTGCCTCCCCCGTTGCCGCAGGTCGTCTCTAGAGGAAAGCGCGGCCTACCCCGTTCGGGTACTGGCCGAAGGGGTGGACCCGGGCTCAATCAGGCCGCGTAGGGCGTGCCGCCGACCGGCTCGACGCGAACTAGGCGCCCGTAGACGACCCAGCGCTGCTTCGCGCTGTAGAGCGGATGACAGGCCGTGAGGACGACAGTCTCGAAGCCGCGGTCGCGGATGATGCTCCAGTCCTCGTTGTCGACGATTTCGTGCCGGAAGACCCGGTATTCGAAGGTCGCGTACGGGAGCGACACCGTGATGGGGTCGCCTCGGCGGAGCGAGTCGATGTGGCGGAACGGCGCACCGAACGTCGTCCGGTGACCGGCGATCGCCATCGTCCTGCCAACGCCTGGAAGCGACGTCTGCGGGTAGTGTCCCGGCCCCTGCGAGAGGTCGGGCCCCCACCGCGTCCCGTGGACGAACACCGTCTTCAGGCCCAGGCGGGGCACCTCGAGGCGGCCGAGCGCCTTCCCGAGCTTGAGCTTCGCGTGCAGCTCGTTCGCCGCGCGCGCGACGGCGAGCTTCTCGGCCACGAGAACCTCTTCGTCGCTCAGGGCTCCGAGCGCGGATTCGCCCGCGGGCCGAGAGGCGATGAGCGGTTCCTGCTCGGCGAAGGCCTGGTCGAGCGCCTCGCGGAGCTCGTGCTGCTTCCAGCGGGCATAGAGATCCGTCGCCGGGTCCCGCCAGAGGACGACCGTTGCCGCATAGGCGGCGACTAGGACACCGAAGACGACGAGGATCGCGCCGAGGCGCCGCCGGTTCACCGCTCGGCCCTCCCACGGCCGACGGGATTCGCGAGGGCCTCTCCACGAGGCCGGCCGGGGACCACTGTGCAGCGGGCTCCCGCCGCGCTGCCGAGGCGGTCTCGGTTCCGCGCGACCAGGCGGTAGGCATGCTCGGTCAGAGCGGGAAAGGCGGCCGCGATCGAGGCGAGCGGCCGTCCTCCGGGAAGAAGCCGGAGGAGCGGTGCCGCCACGGCGCCGCCGGAGTGGACGCTCCCGTCTACCACCAGATGCCAGGATGCCATTCGCGTCTGCTCGCTCAACCCGGGGAGCAGGCTATCGGCCTCCGGGCTCTGGAGCGCGACCGGCCGAACGGCGCCCGCTCGATCCCAGGCCACCACGGCGTCGACCGCGCGGCCACAGAACCCGCAATCGGCGTCGTAGAGGAGCACCGCCTCGCTCATGGTCTCCCTCCGGGCTCGACGGACTCGATGCCGGGAACGAGCCACGAGAGCCGGCTCCTGGCCGTCCGATCGCGCAGCCGGTAGAGCCAGGCGCTTACGGTCGCGGGCGGCAGAAACGCGATGTAGCCGACGACGGCGGCGTAGCTGAAGAAGCCCACGCGGACCGCGTACGCGATCCCGAGATGCAGCATCACGCCGAGCAGGAGCACCCACGGGCGGAGCTTCCCGTTCCAGACGAGGATCGCGAGCGCCAGCTCGATCGCGAGAGTTCCGTACGTGAGCAGGTTGACGAGGAGCAGCGAGTCGGTGACGAAGCCCGGGACCGGAAAACGCTCGAGGTCCTCGAGCCGGAAGGCGTACGAGACGGCCGTCCCGTCGTTCCAGGTCTCGCCACGAAGCTTCTCCCAGACCGCGAAGAAGTAGAGCAGGCTCACCTGAACCTGGATCAGCCGCAGCGGCCAGAGTGACCGCACGGGGAAGTCCCAGAAGCGAGACCTCGTCCTGAGCCAGCGGTCGACGGACAGCGCCGCGCCCGACGGGGCGAGCATGAGGTAGAAGCCGAGCACGAAGATCAGCAGGTCGCCGGAGTTCAGCACCCAGGGGTTCCGGCGCGCGAACGAGATCAAGCAGACGAACACGAGCACGGCCGCGAGGCGCGTCCTGAACCCGAAAGCGAGACAGAACGCGCCGACGAGGAGCAGCAGGTAGAGGACGGTGACGGACGCCGGGCTCGAATCGATCTGGAGGAGGCCCCAGGCCCCAGGCCCGCCGTCCGGGTACGCCGGGAGGATGCCGTCGTCGGCGTAGAACGAGTAGAGCCCCGGGGCGAGCGAGATCGTCCAGGCGAAGACGATGACGGCGAACGCGATCCTGAAGAGCGCGAGCGTGCACGTCTCTTCCTCCCGGAACCAGAACCGCTCCCACGTCTCGACGCCCTTGGTCACCGCGGCTCGGCCTCCGCCGCGCTCGGCATCTCGTACGTGTAGTAGGCGTACTCCTGCCACTCGCCCGTGCTCGCGCCGAGGCCCGGCGGCAGGAGATCGCGCCAGCGGCGCACCAGGGTCACGCTGACCGGCGTCCGGCCCTCGGCGCGGGCGCGCCGCGCAAACCACTCGGCCGCAGGCTGCCAGAGTTCGCTGTGGTCGTCCGTGCTCGTCCACTCGGCCCACTTCCGCCAGCGGTAGTCCCAGTATCCCCCGACCAGCCGCCCTCCGCGGGGGATCGAGACGACCTCCTCGCTCCCGTCGGCGTAGCGCACCTGGGCGAGGAGCTGGAGGGTATGGCGGCGGGGATCCGGCGCGAAGACGCCCCAGTTCTGGTTCAGCCCAGTCGCGCGAACGTACGGCTCTGTGAACGCGAGCGCTTCCTCCTTGATCGCAGAGGGAGGCAGGTTCCAGACGACGACGCTCACGATCGTCACGACGATGAAGACGCTGATCGCCGCACGCCCCGCGCGGCTCGACTCGAGCTTCTGCTGCACTCCGCCTTCCTTATGCATCCGTGGCCCGAAGGCCTTCACGGGGCGGCCTCGCGAGCCGCCCCGTGCCAACCGCACTCGACCTATGAGACCTCCTCGCGCTTGCGGCGCAGGAGAATCGCACCGCCCGCGAGCAGAGCCGCGGCCAGGAGGATCGGGACCCAGACCGGGAGGCCCGTGAACGGCAACTCGCCGCCCACCTCGGCTTCCGGCGACCCGCCGGTCGTGCTCCCGGCGATGCCGCCGCCGGTGGTGCCGCCGCCGGTGGTCCCGCCGCCGGTGGTCCCGCCGCCGGTCGTGCCGCCCCCCGTCGTGCCGCCCCCCGTCGTGTCGCCCCCGGTAGTGTCACCGCCCGTCGTATCGCCGCCGGTGGTGTCACCACCGGTCGTGTCTCCACCGGTTGTGTCTCCACCGGTCGTGTCACCGCCCGTCGTATCGCCGCCGGTCGTATCGCCGCCGGTCGTATCGCCGCCGGTCGTGTCACCGCCAGTGGTGCCGCCGTCGGTACCGCCGGTGGTCGACTCCCCTGAGTCACAGTGCGACAGCTTGAGAAAAGCCTGGTCATTGTCGCCGTAATAGGTGACCGACACGGACTGCGAGCCGTCGAAGCCGACATTCGTATCGGCTGAATACGAGCCGCCGTTGCCGTTCTTGGTCATCGCGTAAGCGACGCCGTCGATGTAGAGCGTGGCTGACTTGATGCCCTGGGCCGGAGAAAGCACCCAATGCTCGTTGCCTGAGCAGGGCAGGTTCTCCGAGCCGTGGCCCTGCCACTGAATCGTCGTGCCTGTTGCGAACGCCGGAGTCGCGGAGAGCGCCAGCACCGCCAGCGCAGCCGCGACGAGAACGAATAGTCGCTTCATCCCTCTTCCCCTTCGACTTCGTGTGGTCTCCCACTCCGCCGAGTTGCCGCAGCAGCCGAGGGGAGCCTCCCAAGCCGCTCTGTAGCACGCGCGGCGCGAAATACAAGGCTTGGCGGGACGAACCCCCGCGAACGGCGAGCCGGTCCAGCCCAAGGACCAGGCAGCCCGCGTCGGATCCGTCCCTCGATCGAGGGATGCCGCGCGCGACCAGGACCGGGGCGGCCCCGCAGGCCGCCCCGGTCACACGCGATATCTGCGCGCTATGAGACGTCGTCGCGCCTGCGGCGCAGAAGCAGCCCGCCGCTCGCGAGCAGGCCTGCAGCCAGGAGGACCGGGATCCAGATCGGGAGGCCGGTGAACGGCAGCTCGCCGCTCGTCTCGGCTCCCGGCGTTCCGCCGGTCGTGCTCCCGATGGCTCCTCCAGTGCCGGTCGTGCCTCCGCCGGTCGTACCGCCGCCGGTGGTCCCGCCGCCGGTCGTGTCACCGCCCGTCGTATCACCACCGGTCGTATCGCCTCCGGTGGTATCGCCTCCGGTCGTGTCACCTCCGGTCGTGCCACCGCAGTCGACGTCCTTGCTCGTGCTCGCCGTTCCGGAGCGGAACGGCGAGGCCCAGTTCGCGGTCGCCCCAACGGTCGCGCTCCCGGAGATGCTCAGGGGAATGACGTCAGTGGCGGTGGGCCCAGTAAACGAGATCTGCTTGGTCTGAACCGTCGAGCCGTCGACCGTCACCGTCTCCGTGGAGGTCGATGTCTGTCCCTCGGGGAACCTGCTGTAGCTGAATGTCACCTCGGTGCAGGTGATGGTGATGTCCACCGTGGTCGCGCTCGCGGGGGCCGCAAGGACAAGCGCCCCAAGCGCAACCATGACGGCAACGAAGTATCGCCTCATTCCTCATTTCTCCTTTTGACTACGCCAGACTCTCCTCGGCCACTGGGCGCCGCAGGCAGAAGAGTGTCGCCAGCCTGCTTCCTACACGGATCGAGCGCGCAATACAAGCAGGCCCGCCGGACGATGTCCGCAAAGTGCGGCAGAACCTTGCTGCCCTCGCCGTAGGCGGTGCCGTCCCTCGTTCGAGGGATGCCGGGCATGCACCACGCCGCCGACTCCCTGGACGCCGACCGGCACTCGGCAGCGATGAAGGTCACGACCGCCGTCATTCTCGTGCTCATGACGTTCGTGGGCGCCGCAGCCGGGCAACCCCCCGGGGGCGCCGTCGACGACCCTGCCCGCGGGCTCGTCTACCGGGGACTCGTGCGTGCGCAGGACGGCAGCGCCTGCAAGGCGGGCTTCGAGCTCCGCCTTGCGCAAGGCCGGCTCGGGTGCACCCACGGCCCCGACGCCGCGCCTCGGGGGCTGGACGTTCGCCTCGAGCGCTCGGTCGCCGAGCTCGCCGCGGCGACGGCTGCCGCAGGCGGTCGGGCCCCCGCTGTTCCGTGCACCGGAGACGGGACGACGGGCAACCGCGTCCAGGCCGTGTACGCCTACCCGGCCCAAGGAGACGACAACTACCACGAGATCGCTCCCTTTATCAGGCTCTGGGCGGGAGTCGTCGACACGGCCGTCAACGACAGCGCCGCCGAGACGGGCGGCGTGCGACATGTCCGCTTCGTCACGGGCCCGGACTGCACGCTGGAGGTCGCGAAGGTGGCGCTCTCGCCCGCGGCCATCGCCAGCCTGGGCGGGACGGCCGGCGAGTTGGCGGCGCAAGGGCTCGATCGTCCGGATCGCAAGTACCTCGTCTGGGTCGACGCGTATGTGTTCTGCGGGCTCGCCACCGTCAAGCCCGATGACAGGCCGTCCCCGGACAACGCCAACAACGGCGACGGCCAGCCGGGCTCGGTGGCGCGGATCGACCGCGGCTGCTGGGGCGGCATCGACCCTTCGATCGAGGCGCACGAGCTCGTGCATCTCCTCGGCGGGGTGCAGCCGAGCGCGCCGAACGCAAACGACAACTTCCACTGCACGGACGACGCGGACGTCCTCTGCTACGACGACGACGGCGTGCGCGACGGGCTCGTCTGGGCGAAGGGCCGCCTGGTTCCGCTTCGCTCGGTCTGTCGCCCTGCACACGAGCGGCTCCTCGACTGCGGGCACGACGACTACTTCCACACGGATCCACCCGACGGGAGCTACCTCGCCACCCACTGGAACGTGGCGTCGAGCAGCTTCCTGACCACGGTGGGGCCGAGGGCCGTCCGCGACACCAGGGCTCCCCGGCCGACCGCCCCTCGGCCGAGGCTCGTCGGCGCCATCCGTGAAGGCCGCGTGCCGGTGCGGCTGCGCTGGTCCTCGCGCGACGCGGACGCGGTCGGTTTCTGGCTCTGGAAGAGCGTCGACGGACGCCGGTGGAGGTTCGTGCCGGTGCCGAACCCCTCCGCGCGGCAGGCCGTCCTCGCCCTCCGGAAGGGCCACCGCTACAGGTTCCTCGTCCATGCCTACGACGAGGTCGGGAACGCAAGCCCGGCGGCGTTCGGGCCCTCGTTCGCGCTCAGGCTGCTCGACGACCGGAGCCCGCGGATCGCCTACCGCGGCCGCCGTCGTGCCGTCGCGCGGCTGACGATCAGGGCGCGCGGCGTCGGGTGGATCTCGCGCACGGGCCCGACGGGCGGACGTGCGCGGGTGTTCGTCGACGGCCGCGACGCGGGCACGGTGAGCCTCTACTCACCGGCCCCGATCCGGCGTGCGGTCGTCTTCTCGAAGAGCTGGCGCGGGAAGGGGCGGCACTCCCTCGCCATCCGCCCGTTGGCCGGGCCGCGGCGCACGCCCGTCGACGCCTTCGTGCTGTTGCGCTAGCCAGGGTCCGCCCGCTCCCGGAGCGCCGGGAACAGGATGACGTCGCGAATGGTCTCACGGCCGGTCAGCAGCATCGCCAGCCGGTCGATCCCGAGCCCGAGGCCGCCGGTGGGAGGCATGCCGTGCGCGAGCGCCTCGACGTAGTCGGGGTCGCCCGGGGTCCCGCCGACGACGGCGGCCTGCTCGGCGAACCGCTTCGCCTGCCCCTCGGGGTCGTTCAGCTCCGAGTACGCGTTCCCGAGCTCCATCCCCGCCGCGAAGTACTCGAACCGCTCCGTGAACGCAGGATCGTCGTCCATCGTCCGCGCGAAGGGGGACAGCTCGACGGGGTAGTCGTGAATGATCGTCGGCTGGATCAGCTCGGGCTCGACGAAGTGACCGAGCGCGTGGTCGACGAGCTGCGCCCAGGAGCCGTCGGCGGTGGTGTCGACGCCGCGCTCCTCGAGGCGGGCGCGCAGATCGGCCTCGTCGCGCGTCCAGAGTCCCAGCTCGTCGAGCGCCTCGACCAGCTTGACCCGCCGCCACGGCGGCGCAAGGTCCACCTCGTGGCCGCGAAAGGTCGCGTTCGTCGACCCCGTCGTCTCCCGCGCGACGGTGGCGAGGAGGCTCTCGATTCGCTCCATCACGTCCCTGTAATCCGCATACGCCTCGTACCACTCCAGCATCGTGAACTCGGGCTGGTGCTTGTAGGAGATGCTCTCGTTGCGGAAGTCCTTCCCCAGCTCGTATACCTTCTCGAGGCCGCCGACGATGAGTCGCTTGAGGTAGAGCTCGGTGGCGATGCGCAGGTAGAGGTCGGCGTCGAGCTCGTTGGAGCGCGTCACGAACGGCTCGGCGAAGGCGCCGCCGTAGCGCGGTTGGAGGACGGGCGTCTCCACCTCGATAAACCCTGCGGCGTCGAGGTTGCGCCGGATCGAGGCGACGATGGCGCTGCGAAGCGCGAAGTCCCGGCGCGCGTCCGCGTTGACGAGGAGGTCCAGGTAGCGCTTGCGGTAGCGCGTCTCGGCGTCGACGAGGCCGTGGTACGTGTCCGGGAGCGGCCTGGCCGTCTTCGCCAAGAGCACGAGCTCCTCAACGGCCAGGGAGGGCTCGCCGCGCTTCGTCCGGGTCGGCTTCCCGGCCGCGCCGACGACGTCTCCCAGGTCGAGGTCGACGGGCCCGGAGCGGTCGGCCGAGCAGAGCAGCTGAATCTGCCCGGAACGGTCGACGAGATCGAGGAACACGAGCTTCCCGTGCCCGCGCCGTCCGAGCACCCGCCCGGCGACCCGGCGCGTCTCTGCGCCCTCCTGCGCCGGCTCGAGCGCCTCGGCCTCGGCCCGCACCGCGGCGACCTCGTCCCGGTCTGGGAAGCGCTTGGGCAGGCTCGTGTCGGGCGCGCGCATGTGCGCGCCGAGTCTAGAGAGTCGCGCGGCCCCGACCGTCCTTGTGTTTCACGAGCACAAGATCTTTCGGGAGCCAAGCGGACATGGCCTGTTCCGATGGATCACGGAAGGATCGGGAGGCCGGCGCTTGTGCCGGTGGAACACAAGCGCTCGAAGCGCGGCCGTGCGCTCAGCCTTCGGCTCCCTCCCGTCAAGGTTCGAACACGAGGCCGCTACGCGGCCTTGATGTCCATGATCTTGTACTTCAGGGAGCCGCGCGGAGCGGCGACCTCGACGGTCTCGCCCTTCTTGCGGCCCAGGATCGCCCGGCCGACCGGCGACTCGTTCGAGAGCTTGTTCTCGGCGGGGTTGGCCTCGGCCGACCCGACGATCGCGTACTCGATCGTCTCCCTTGCGTCCACGTCGCGCAGCCGCACGATCGTGCCCACGCTGACCACGTCGGTCGTGATCTCGCGCTTCTCGATCACCCGCGCGCTCTTCAGGCGCTCCTGGAGCGTGGCGATCCGGTGCTCCAGCATGGCCTGCTCGTTCTTGGCGTCGTCGTACTCGGAGTTCTCGGCGATGTCGCCGAACTCGCGAGCCTGCTTGATGCGCTCGGCCACCTCGCGCCGCTTCACGGTCGCCAGGTGCTCGATCTCGGCCTTCAGCTTCTTATGACCCTCGGGAGTGAGAATCACTTCCTTCACGACGAAAACCCTCCAGTGCCCCCATGAACAGGGAAATGCGGCGCTACCGTGCGCCGCCGTGGGCGGCATTGTAGCCGCTCCGTCAAGCTTGAAACGTCGTCGCCAAAGCTACGATTCCCTCTTCGATGACGGTCTATATCCGGTCTTCCTGGCGCATCGGAACCGTCGAGATTCCGACGCGAGTCGTGCTTGCGCCCATGGCGGGCGTGAGCGTGCAGGCGTTTCGGCGTCAAGGCAGGCGCTTCGGCGCCGGCCTCGTCTGCTCCGAGATGGTGAGCTGCGCCGGGCTCAGCCACGGCAACGAGCGCACCCTCGGCTACCTCCGCATCGGCAGGGACGAGGCCCCGCTCGCGGTGCAGATCTTCGGCTCGGAGCCGGGCGTCATGGCCGAGGCCGCGCGGATGGTCGAGGACGCCGGCGCCGACATCGTCGACATCAACTTCGGCTGCCCCGTGCGGAAGGTGACCAAGACGGGCGCGGGCGCCACCCTCCTGGAGGATCCCGATCGCGCCTGCAGCATCGTCGGCGCAGTCGCCGCGGCCGTGGACGTCCCCGTCCGCGTGAAGATGCGGCGGGG
>Ga0081538_10005884_pt1 | contig 10927 bp, 12 predicted proteins | sample TabmetS5T2R1_FD_71022 | JGI IMG/M metagenome (GOLD analysis project Ga0081538, IMG submission 71022) | Tabebuia heterophylla rhizosphere microbial communities from the University of Puerto Rico - S5T2R1 | ecosystem: Host-associated > Plants > Roots > Rhizosphere ...
ACAGTCCATCATTCCGGCCCCGGTCGCATCGCGGAGGGCCTTGACCTGAGCGGCCGTGATCTCCATGTCGGGTGGTGCTCCTTACCTACGTCTCATGCAGATGTCTGTCGGCGGGCTCGGGCCGGCTACACCCGAGGCTCGCGAACGGGGGTCGTCGGGTCGGCAGCGACCTCAGCGGCCTCCCGAGGGGTCTGGCCGGCGGCGTCCTGGGCGGCATCGTCAGACGTCGCGTCCGTCGCGTCCGGCGAGTCGGAGGACTCGGCCGAGGCCCGGTCGTCGGTCGCAGCCGCGGCATCCTCGGACTCGGCGGTGCTGGCGTCGTTGGAGCCGGTGGCGGTCGCGTCGCCGGTCCCGGCCGCGGTCGTGGTGTCGGAGTCGGCGGTGGCTGCGCCGTCGGCCGCGGCGCCGGTCGCCTCCCGGGTCGCGCCCTCGGCCTCGGCGTTCGTCGTCGCCTCGGAGGCGGCCTCGTCGGCCGCGGCCTCGGTCCTCCCCCCGGACTCGGCCGGAGCGGCGGTGCCGGCCGTCGCGCTCGTCGCGCTCTCGCCCTCGGCGTTGGCCGCGGCCTCGGACGTTGCCGCGGTGGCATCACCGGTCCTGGCGTGGGGTGCCCGCTCGCCCCGGGGCCGGGTCGCCCGGCCCTCGGCGGTCGCGGTGCCGCCCGCAGCGTCGCCGCCGTCGGCGCCGGCCCGGCCCGCCCGCCCGGTCTGCGCCCCCGACCGGCCGCCGGCCCCGGCCGGGGTCGCGCTCCGAGCGCCGCTCCGGGACTGGGTCGCGTCCCGGCCGGCGGCGCCCCGCGCCCCGCCCCGGCCGGAGGCGGGCGGCTGGGCGGCGGACGGAGCCTCGGCGGCGGTGTCGTCGGCGCGCCCGAACCGACCGGCCTCGGCCTGGTCGCCGCTCTCCGACTCGAGCAGCTCACGCTCCCACTCGGCCAGCGGCTCCTCGTCGGCCGGACTGGCCGAGATCGGGGCCTCCCCGTCGCCGGCCCCCTCGGACGCGTAGACACTGCGCAGCCGCAGCCCCTCGGCCACGGCGTCGGCCACGATCCGGGTGAGCAGGCTCCCCGCCCGGATGGCGTCGTCGTTGCCGGGGATCGGATAGTCGACCTCGTCGGGGTCGCAGTTGGTGTCGAGGATCGCCACCACCGGGATGCCGAGCTTGCGCGCCTCGGTCACCGCGATGTGCTCCTTGCGGGTGTCCACAACCCAGACCGCGGCCGGCAGCCGGGTCATGTCGCGGATGCCGCCCAGGTTGCGCTCCAGCTTCTCGCGCTCGTGCTGGAGCCGCAGGACCTCCTTCTTGGGCAGCACGTCGGTGGCGCCGGTGGCCTCCATGGCCTCCAGCTCCTTGAGCCGCTGCAGGCGCCGGTAGATGGTGGCGAAGTTGGTCAGCATCCCGCCGAGCCAACGGAAGTTCACGTAGGGCATCCCGACCCGCTCGGCCTGGGTCCTGATCGACTCCTGGGCCTGCTTCTTGGTGCCGACGAACAGCACGTTGCCACCCTTGGCCACGGTGTCCCGGAGGAAGCCGTAGGTCGACTCGATGGCGGCGCTGGTCTTCTGCAGGTCGATGATGTAGATGCCGTTGCGCTCCCCGTAGATGAAGCGCTTCATCTTCGGGTTCCAGCGCCTGGTCTGGTGCCCGAAGTGGACGCCAGCCTCGAGGAGCTGGCGCATGGTGACGACTGCCACGGTGGTCCTCCCTGCCGTTCCGGTTTGGCCTCCGCCCGTTGTGCTCCCACAGTCGTCGATCGTGGGGGGGCCGGGTCCTCGACCCGCTCGGAAACCACCGATGCGGGCACCGTCGAGTCCCGTCGACGGGCGTGCGTTGTAGCCCGGACATCCGGGCCCGCGGCGGACGATAGCACAAGCTCCCCAATCTCCGCCGTCACCCCCGGCCCCACGGCGTGGGAGGATCTCGCCATGAGCGACCCGCCTTCCGACCCCGCCGACGACCCAGGTGCGGGCCGCCGGATGGACCACGGTGGTGTTCCATGCTGGCGCCGAGACAGTCCGAAGCCTCCTCCCCTTCCTCCAGCGGCTGGGCACCGTACGCCCCGGTGGACGTCGACATCGACACCCTCGAAGCCCGCCTACGCGCCGAGGTCACCGCCCAAGCTGGCATCCAGCTCCTCCCGGCCATCGTCGGAGCGTGGTCCCACACCTGACCGGTCGACGGCAGCCGTCAACGGCGACCCGGCCTCAGGCGGTGGGCCGCCACCACACGTCATCAGCGCCACCTGCCCGCCCGGTCAGCCTCCCGGCAGACCACCAGGTGCCAGCAACGGCGCGAGCCGCGGCCGGGGTCTGTCGACCAGGTACGCGAGCGGGTCGACGTACACCCCGTTGACCCGCACGCTCAGGTGCAGGGTCGCTCCTCCACCCGAGCCGATCCGCCCTGCCGACGGCCCGGCGGGACCTGAGCCGCCCTGCTCCACCGGCAGCGGACCCGCCGGCGGCACCGCGTGACCCGGGCCGAGGTGTCCCACCGGGGCCCGCCGTCGGACCTGTTCGGCTTCGGCGGTGAGCGGCGGGTCGAGCACAGGGCCGAGGGTTACCAGCACCCCGGGCGCCACCAGGAGGCTGATCCAGCTCGTGCCCGCCACCGGGCCGGCGAACACGACACTTCCGGTCGCGGGTGCGCGGACCAACTCGCCAACGGAGGCCGCGATGTCGATCCCCCGGTGACCAGGTCCAAACGGTCCGGCCCGGGCATCGAACCCTCGTACGACCGCTCCGGCCACCGGCATCCACAGCGCCGGCACGGGAGGTGGGTCTGGTGCTGTGGGGGGCGGTGGGACCGATCGCCCGGCCACGGCCGCCGGCGAGGCGACCGGAACCGGGACCCCGATTACAAGCAGCATGCCGAGCAGGAGCAACGGCCAGCCACGGACGTGCTGAATGGTCGGTTTGGGATGCGCCGCGAACATGGGAACTCCAGGCAGTCAAGGCGCCGGTGCGCCGTTTCGGACTGCCAGGACGCTACGCGGCAGGTTCGGTCAGCGGGCCGTCATCCACGAAATTGTGGATAGCAATCTCGACCCTGGATCCAGCCGTCGGCGGCAGGACCTGCCCGATCTCGGCCAGGGTGAGGCCCTCGTAGTAGTAGAGGGTGACCACGATCTTCTCCCGCTCGCCGAGCCGGTTGATGGCACCGCCCAGGATGCCCTTCATCTCCTGGGACTCGAAGACGGCCACCGGGTCCTCGGCGCCCCTTGTCGACCAGGCTGAGCCGGTCGCCCGTCAGCTCAGGCGCGCGGATGCGCCTGCTCGTACACGCGACGGAGCCGTTCGTTCGAGACGTGAGTGTAGGTCTGGGTCGTGGTCAGGGCGACGTGCCCGAGCAATTCCTGCACCGCTCGCAGGTCGGCGCCGCCTTCCAGCAGGTGGGTCGCATAGCTGTGCCGCAGGGTGTGCGGGCTGGTCCCAGCGGGCACGCCCGTTGCCGCGCGATAGCGCTCGAGCATGCCCCGTACGTCCCGCTGGGTCATGGGCCTGCCCCGCCGATTGAAGAACAACGCATCCTGAGCGGTCTTGGCGTCGTGCTTGGTCGCGCCGGCCGAGGCTGCCCGCCGACCGGCGCCCGGAAGCATGGCCGCGCGGCCCTTGACGAGGTAGTCGAGGAGCGCGGCGCGGGCCGGCTCGCCAAACGGCACGACCCGCTGCTTGGCCCCTTTCCCGAGCACCAGGACGGTGTCGGCGGCCATGTCGATGTCGCCGAGGCGAAGACCACACAGCTCACCAACCCGGATGCCAGTCGCATACAGCAGCTCCAGGATCGCCCGGTCGCGCAGGCCCACCGGGTCGACCGGGTCCGGCGCGGCGAGCAGGCGGTCGACCTGGCGCGGCTTGAGCACCACCGGCAGACGCTTGGGTCCACGGGGGGCTCCCAGCCCGGCGGCCGGGTCGTCGGGCGCGAGGCCCCGGCGGGCCAGGAACCGGAATCCCGTCCGCAGGGCCGCCGCCTTCCGCGAGATCGATGCGGCGGCAAGCCCCCGCGTCCGCTGCAGGGCCAGGAACCTCCGGAGCAGCAGCGGTTCGACCTGAGCCGGATCGGTCACTCCAGCCCGCCCGGCGAACTGCAGGAACTGGGTCATGTCCCGCCGATACGCCGCGACGGTATGGACCGACAGCCCCCGCTCATCCCGCAGATGCGCGACGAACGCCTCCAGCGCATGCCGAGCCGCCGGCGCAAGCCCGTCCGGGTCATCCACCGCGAGCCCGTCCGGGTCATGCGGCGCGAGCCTGTCGAGGTCGTCAGGCGCGGGCCTGTCCGGGTCACTGTGCAGCGTGGGCTCCGGCGGGGTGCTTTGGGCGGGATGATCAGTCATCGCGGCCATCATCCCTAGCCGACCCGCCGCACTCAAGCACCTCAGCACAGGCAGTCCGCTGCACCTCGCCCGAGCTTCTCAGCGGCCGACCCACCGCCGGGCGGCTCCGCCTGGCCGACCCCATGCCGACTCACGACCTCGGCCAGCCTGATCGCGGGCCTCATGCTCCTCGGCGGCCGAAGCGTCACTCGGGGGACCTCGCGCGCCGGCGGCCGGCCCTGTGGGGAGGCTGATGGCCTGCACTCCGGCGGTGGTTCGGCGGATGAGGCCGGCCAGCTCGAGGTCGAGGAGGGTGGCGTCGAGGGTTGCGGGTGGGAGTTCGGTGACGGCGGCGAGGCGACCCGGGGCCAGGAGCTGGCCGTCGATCAGGGCGGTCAGGACCGCTCGGGCGGGACCGTCGAGGCCCGGCCATCCTCGAGCGCCGTTCGCCGGGGCGCCGGTCACCGTGGCGCCGAGCTCCTCGAGGATGTCGGTGAGGCTGCGCACCAGGGTGGCGCCGTCGCGGATGAGCTGGTTGCAGCCGGCCGCGCCCGGGTCCCAGGGAGCTCCTGGGAGGACGAGGACCCTGCCGGCGCCGCGGCTGCCGGCGGCTCGGGCCGTGGAGAGGCTGCCTGAGTCCTCGGCGGCCTCGACGACCACGACGGCGGCCGAGAGGGCGGCGATCAGACGGTTGCGCGGGAGGAAGCTAGCCGCGCGGGGCTGGCTGCCGGGCGGGTGTTCGCTGAGCAGCGTGCCGCCAGCGGCCCGAACCTTGGCGAACAGGCCGGTGTTGCAGCGGGGATAGGGAACGTCGTGGCCGCACCCGAGCACGACCACGGTTGCGCCACCAGCGTCCAGGGCACCGGCGTGGGCGGCCGCGTCGACGCCGACCGCGCCCCCGCTGACGACGCACCAGCCCGCCCTGGCGAGCCCGGCGCCGATGGACCGGGCGGCGACCCGGCGCAGCGGTGAGGCGCGGCGACCACCCACCACCGCGACCGAGGCCGCCGCCTCTGGTGGGGCCGGTCCGGCGGTGAAGAGCCAGGCGCACGGCGGGTCGGGCGGTGTGGCCGACAGCGGCCACCCTGGGTCGCCAGGGACCAGGAGCCGCAGGCCCAGGGCGTCGAGTTGGGCGGCCACGGCGCCGGGCTCCGGGCTGTGGGCCCGGAGAAGGCTCGACGGGTCCCTGCCCTCCGCGAGCCGGGTCGCAACCGCCGCCGGCAACGGCCCCGGCGTGGCCGCCAGCGACAGCAGCACCTCCCGCTCCCCCAGCCGGGGAGTCCACCACGCCGGACGGGCCTCCGCGCTTCCGACGGCACTCATACGAGCTGCGCCTCCCGGTCGCCGATGATCGGGAGGTGGCGGAGGCTGAGGGCTTCCTTGACGTGCTGGTCCTCGACCCGCTCGGAGCCGGCGAGATCGGCGACGGTTCGGGCGACACGCAGGGCGCGATGGAACCCTCGGGCGCTCAGGCCGAGGCGGTCCACGGCAGCCATGAGGATGCGCCGGGCGGGCGGGGTGACCTGGCAGTGGACGGCCACGTCGGCCGAGGTCAGGCGGCCGTTCTCGGCGCCCTGGCGGCCTCGTTGGAGTGCGCGGGCGGCCAGCACCCTCACCCGGACGGCGGCGGTCGGCTCGGCGTCGGGCGCACGCGTCAGCTCGTCGGCGCTGAGCCGCTCGGCCTGGACGTAGAGGTCGATGCGGTCCAGCAGCGGCCCGGAGAGCCGGCTGGCGTAGCGGTGCAGGTCGTACAGGCTGCACCGGCAGGCGAACCCGCGGTCCCCCAGGTGGCCGCAGGGACAGGGATTGGCCGCCGCGACCAGGGCGAAGTTGGCCGGGAACCGCACGCTGGTCATGGCCCGGGAGACGGTGACCTCACCCTCTTCGAGAGGTTGACGCAAGGCCTCGCAGGCGGCCCGGGAGAACTCCGGCAACTCGTCGAGGAAGAGGACGCCGTGGTTGGCCAGGGAGACCTCGCCGGGCCGGGGGACCTGGCCGCCCCCGACGAGGCCGGCCACCGAGATGGCGTGGTGCGGGGCGCGGAACGGCCGGACCCTGATGAGGCCGGCGTCGGAGCCCAGCAGTCCGGCGGCGGAGAACACCTGGGTCACCTCGAGCGCCTCATCCCGCTCGAGGGGCGGCAGCAACCCGGGGAGGCGTCTGGCCAGCATCGTCTTGCCGGCGCCGGGGGGGCCTGTGAAGAGCAGGTTGTGGGCGCCGGCGGCGGCGATCTCGAGGGCCCGGCGGGCCTGGTCCTGGCCGCGGACGTCGGCCAGGTCCTCGACCGGCGGGACCGCGGGGTCGGGCGGTGGGCCGGGACGGCCCAGGTCGGCCCGCCCGACCAGCCACTCCCCCACCTGCCCGAGCGAGGCCGCGCCGGCGACCGGCAGGTCAGGGACCAGGGCGGCCTCGACCAGGTTGGCCTGCGGGACGACCAGGAGCCGGGCGTTCGACCGGCGGGCAGCCACGGCGGCCGGCAGCACGCCCCTGACCGCTCGAACGTCACCGCCGAGCCCGAGCTCGCCGATGGCCCACAGGCCCTCGAGGGCGGTCGGCGCCACCCATCCGGCCGCGGCCAGGAGGCCGATCGCGATGGGCAGACCGAATGCCAAGCTGGGCCGTACCTATTAGTGGCCCGGCAGTGCTGCGAACACTCCGGGCCTGGACCAAGGAGGATCCCCTTGGCCAAGCATGACCCTACCGCCGCCCGCCGGCTGCTGGTAGCCCAGGTCCGCGACCTGGCCACCGGCGTCGGCCTGGCCATCCGCACCGCCCGCGCCTTGCACCTGCCGGTCGAGCCCGGCGTCCCTGCTGGCCGCGACGCCCTGATCCTGTGGGCACACCTGCTCGACGACGTAGTTCCCGGTGCCTGAGCAGTAGCCCACCGATGCCAGCGGCCCCCGCAGGGAAGCCTCGGGGGCCGCTGGCGTGTCGGCAGCCACGCCTATCCATGCCCAGCCATGCCCTACCCTGCCCAGCCCTGCCGTGCCGAGGCCGGCACCCTACCACGCCAAACCGGGCATCATGGTCGTGTGCCCGAGGTCGACCACGACCAGCTCGCGGCCCTCCGCCGGCTGCGGGCCGCCTTCGGCTTCATCCAGATCGTCGAGGTCATCAGCCACGACCCGGAGGACCCGACAGAACCGCCGGGTGAGCCGATCGAGGGAGCGAGAATGGTAGACCCCGCGTCGGATGACTCCTGAGGAGCGAGAGCAAGCCCATGCGCTCCTCGGCAGGGCGGTGAGCGATCCGGATTGGCGAACTGCAAGCCATGCTCTCGATGACCTGATGCGCAAGCTGCTGGTGGTGCATCGGCTGCTGGAGGCTGAGGAGCGCTTGGCCGAGCGGGAGCCCCGACGTAACTCCTGACGGCGGTTCAGCGCTTCATCTGGTGGTGCAACGAATGGGGACGTGAACGCCCTCGGTCGCTACCACGGCCGGGGGCGTCCACGGCGCGGTGGTGGAGATGCGGTCTCGCCGCCAAGCCCAGGCCGACCCGCCCTTCAGCATCGCTCCAGCCAGACAGGTGGACAGATGGCCGAGGTCCGGTTCCATCAGGGAGCAGGAGGAGATGCCATGCCCCGTAACGTCCTGCGAGTGCTCGCCACCATGCTGATCATGCTCGGGCTGCTCACCCTCGGGGTGACGCCCGCCGTCGCCCAAGAGGAACCCACCGTCGAGGTCACCTTCGACCAGGCCACGATCGACCCGCGGACCGGCGAGGTGACCCTGACGGGGACCGTCATCTGCTCAGGCTTGGACTCACAGTACGCGTTCGTCGAGATCTTCGGTGACCTCCGCCAGGACGTCGGACGCGGCGTGTGGGCCCCCTTCTACGTGGTGACGCCATGCCCCCCGGAGGGGACTACGTTCAGCCAGACCTTCACCGCCGTCGCGGGCAGGTTACGGCCGGGACCGGCGCATCTCACTGCCGTCATCATTGGCTGTATCCCCGAGCGGATCGCCCCTGTCTGCGCAGTCACCTTCTCTGAGCTGCTGGACACGACCATACGACTCACCCCGGCCCGCTAACGCCTCGCCGCTGACGACAACGGGGCCGCCGCCAGGCTCCGTTGTCGTCACTCGGGAAGCTGGATCCGGGCACCCGGATCTGGCCTGCTTGTTCCTGCGCTGCTGCGGCCTGTCCCTCTGGTGAGTCGTCATCCTGTCACCGGAAGGTTCGAACTTCCTTTAGGTGTAGATGGTCGGCGCAGTGTCGGCCAGCTCGGCGGCGCGATGCACGGCCATGACGGCGGCCACGGCGGCGTCGATCCGGCGCTTGGAATCCTTGTGCTCCTTGGTCAGCCGGGCGCCCCGGACGTCCTCGCGGAGCACGCCGTTGCCGACGTGCCGGGCCAGCCGTGAATGCCCGAAATGGGTGAGTTGGCCGTTGACGGGCTCGTAGAACTGGGCGGTGGCCGGCGTCACCCGCCTAACCCGCCTCGCCTTCGCACGCCCTCGACGGGAACCCTTCACCCGTCGACGGACCGGCCGGGGCGGTCGCAGTCCGGGGAGTACCGGCCCTGTCCAGCCGGGTCCGGCGCCACCGGCCGCCCGGGGCGGGCGGAGGCAGCCCGGCCAGCGACCGCGCTGGGCTTTCGTTGGAAGGGTCCGAGGGGTCCTCCCTGGGAGTAGCTACGGCCAAGACTTTGCCGGCAGTCAAGGCTGACGCCTATCGCTTGACGCGGTTGCGGATCGACAGCAGCGCCAGGCCCAGCAGCACGGGTCCGAGGAACCGCACCGCCATTTCTGTGTACTGGCCAGGGACGGTGAGCTGCTGGCCGGCGCTGCGAAAGACGGCCGCGTTCAAGCTTGCCCGAGCAGCCCGCTCCAGCCGCTCGGCGGTTAGCCGTTCCCGCAGCGCCGTGCGCGGCAGCTCGGTGCTGGGCGGCTGCGGGACAAGCTCCCACTCCAGGATGCTCCGATCGGAGCGGAGCAGCCCGGCTGGCCGAGGATTGTCGGCGGGCAGCCCATAGAGGGCGAGCAGCGCGGTGGCCAGCAGCAGTAAACCAAGCAAGGTGGCTAGAGCGCGGGTGGCCCGCAGCGCGTACCCGGCCATCGCCCAGTAGACGCGCAGGACCCACCGCTCCGGCCACCGAGTTGAGCGGGCCTTGCGGCGCATCTCCATCTCGCCGTAGTACAAGTCGGCCGCGCCCGGCTCGTTCTTGGTGTCCTCCTGCGCCTTGCGGAGCTGCCGGTAGAGCACGGCCAGCCGTTCCGGGCTCACCACCGCAACAGGCTCGGCGCGCTCGGCCGGCCGTGAGGGGGGCTGGCAGTCCTGCGGATACCAGCCAGACCGCTTGCGGGTCTCCTCGGCGCGCCACTGATGCTCCTCGGCCAGCGTCTGCCGGCGTGTCCAGCGCCACACCGGCGGCCAAGCCCACCCGGCCTTCCAGCCGTCCGGGCTAAAAGCGAACGCCTGGGCGCCTTCAATACGGAGCTGGTCGAGGTGGTGAGCGTCGGCGAACCGACAGGCGCGCAGGTCCAGGTCGGTGAGGGTGAGCTTCCCCACATCGGCACGTTCCAGCGAGGCCACGATCGGTCTTCGCAATGGCGGCATCGTCTCTTCACCCGCTCGGGAGGGGCGCACAAGCAGGCTCTGGCCGGGAAGCGCATCAGGAGTGTGGGAGGCGATGATCAGCGGGGTGGGGACTTCTGCGGCTTGAAGGTCGACCTCTGCGTAGGCCACGCGCAGGTGTCCGCCCGCCTTGAAGCGGATGCGCCGGCAGGATAGCCGCCCGCACGTAACCTCCAGCGTGACCGGCTCGGTGAACACCACCCCGTCCAGCACGAGTGCCCCACGGATCACCATCGGCCCAGGCTCCAAAGGCCGAGCAAAGGTGACTTCGCGAAAGTCGGCGTCCTCCTTGAAGCCAACCCTGTCAAACCAGACGGCCCGTTGGAAGTGGGCCTCCCCAAATGTGGCGTAGTCCTCGAAGCTGGCTTGGCTGAACCAGATGCGCTCGAACCTCGCCTCGCTGAAGCCGGCGGCACCCTCGAAGCGGGCCTGCACAAAGCGAGTGTCCCCCTGGAATCTCGCCTGGTTGAACCCAGCAACGCCCTCAAAGCTGGTGTCGCCAAAGTCGGTGGTGCCCAGGAAGGTGGCGCCGTCGAACCAAGCGTCGCCATGGAAGCTGGCCCGCTCGAAGCGGGTGGAACCCTGGAAGGTTACGTGCCTGAAATCGGCGGTGCCTCGAAAGCTGGCGCCAGCGAAGATAGCCTCAACAAGGAGGGGGCTGCCCTGCTCGGTGGTCGGTGCGCTGGCAAGCAACTCAGCCAGCAAGTTCTGGCTGAACGGCACCCCGGCAGTGAAATCCAGCGGCCGGCCCTCGCGCAACTGCGCGAGAGCGGTGAGCTGATCCTCCATGCGGGCGTGGGCAAAACAGCGTCCCGCCTCGTTCAGTTGGATGCCGTTGCACCGGCCCTGGTCAGCCGAACAGCCTGACCAGGGCGGCGACAGCATGGCTCCGCGCATGGGCATGGCTGGAGCCTACCCAAGAAGGTGCAAGGTGTCGGCACTCTCAGTGCAGATCTCGGACCTGGGTGACGATTCATGAAGCTGAAGTCAACCAGACAACCAACGGGACTTGGGGCAAGCCCCGACCGGCGGGGGTCCGGGGG
>Ga0081538_10005885_pt1 | contig 10924 bp, 12 predicted proteins | sample TabmetS5T2R1_FD_71022 | JGI IMG/M metagenome (GOLD analysis project Ga0081538, IMG submission 71022) | Tabebuia heterophylla rhizosphere microbial communities from the University of Puerto Rico - S5T2R1 | ecosystem: Host-associated > Plants > Roots > Rhizosphere ...
CGCAACCATAGCCTTGTCCCGCCCGCGTGCTTCCTCGGAGATCCTGCGGGACGCGCTGTGTTTCCAGATTGGTGGGAGATTACGGGCACCGACGCGATACAGGTCCCTTTTCTCTCGTATACACGACCGGATCAGCCCACAGCCAAGGGTAACCGCATATCCGTGGACTTCAAGAATCAATACGGCCGTGAACCGACGTTTGTCGCCTTCGAGGGGTACGATAGCGTGCTCGTGCTCGCGCGGGCTTTTGAGGACGCCGGGACTACGGAGCCGTCGAACGTGTGCGAGGCGCTGCGTAGCATGGAGTTGGAGGGTACGCGCGGCACCATCAAATTCTCGACGGAAGGTGAGGGCGTTGTACACCAACAGTGGAAGTGGCCACCGGTATGCGTAGTGGCTTACAGTCATGCTCGTCAGGGTTTCTCGCAAACCGATCTTCTTTGGGATGCCGAGCATGGTCGTTCTGGCGGAACGAGATCCTTGCGCCGGGCTGGCTAACCCTACGCTCACCGGACGCGCAAAAGCAGCGCGCCGGTTAACACTGCGTTACGCAACCTTCCCGACTCATTCGCCAATGGACGACGGCACCTTGGTCACATCCCGCAGTAGGTTTGGCTGTCGTGGAACCTCAGATCATCCCGTATGAACCGCAACATTAAGGAGGCGCTCGAGCCATTCTTTCAAAAGGCTTGGCGGGAGTTGCGGGCACCATGACCGAACACCGCGAGCGAATGATGAGTGCCCTCAAGATCCGCTTTGTGCCGGCTCTCCGGAAGCGTGGATTCGTCGGCTCCTTCCCTCATTTCCGCCGACTTCTGCCGGACCGCATCGACTACCTGATGGTGCAATTCTACAGCGCCGGAGGCAGCTTTGTGGTCGAGGTTGGACGGACCGGTCCCGAGGGCTTCACTGACGGGCCGTGGAAGGACCTGCCAGTCGACAAGATTAACGTTAGCCACATATTCCATGACAGGCGACCGCTGGTGCCGCGCGACGCGCATGGCGGTTGGCGCGGTGGGGACCGGTTCGAATTCGGCCCGCGCAGCTACGATCCTCCCCGGCCGGTTAAGTCGCAGGAGTTTTACGATGCCATCGCCGACCAGGCGCTCGCGATCTTCGACGCCGCAGGCGAGCCGTGGCTCGCGCGGCCGGAACCGCCCGCTTCCGGTGCGCCTCGTTCGAAGGTTGAGGGTCCGCCACCGTGGCCGATGGGTGACGGGCCGTTCGCCCGCTTCGCGACCCTTCTTCCCTGGAATCGGCCGAACATGCGGATCGCCTGCCTGCTCGCTGGGCCCGAGCCGCCGCTCTACCGATGGGAAACCTGGCGGAAGATCGTCGCGCCGATGAGCGAACTGGCCGACCTTCTGCCGCGGCCCACCTCGATCCGCTCCTACCAGTCCCGCCCGGGCGAGTCAAAATGGCTGCCGTTCGGCCGCTTGGCCTGGAGCGAGGCCAGCAACCGCAAATGGACCAGCGAGTATCTGGAAGCACCTGAGCCACTGGAGTTCGAGGCGACTGAGATTTGGTCGCCAAGCCGCAGCACCTGGGCCGAAGAAGGCAAGAACCCGGAGCTCTACACCAAGATCGACAGGAACACCGCCTGGGAGACGCAAGGCTTCATCCTCGCGCTGCGCCGTGATGTGCTGAAGTCGGCTCCCGGCATCGCCGAAGCCGCCGGCCGGGTAATAGACGCCGTCGCGGCCGCTTTGCCCGACGCGCGCCGCGTAGTCTTCGACCGAGGCTGGAACGAGAAGCGTGTGTTCGCCGTCATCGCCCAGAACCCGCTCGACTACACCGGCTCGCGAGAGGTAATGGAGTGGGCCGAGGCGCACCCCTGGGCGCATGTCGCCTCGTTCACCGCGAAGTAGGGGCTTACCTCGCGCCGGGGCGCGCTGCAGCATCGCTGCTCGCCTAATCAGCCAGTGCAGGGGACGGGGACGCGGCATGATTTTGAGCTCGGCGACTCGCGCTCCCTGCCCTTGACCGGCGACCGGTGTGCCTGCCGGGTCTGTTGGGATATACTCACCAGATGTATTCGAACGAGCACGAACGAAAATGATTGACAACTCCTTAATCAGATAAATCCCGCGGAGCTGTGATTTTTCGGATTGATATGCTCACGGTTAGGCCACGACAATAAGCATATGTCACCGATATATAACCCAACCCTCGAAGATTTCCTTGGACGTGCACGTCAGGAGTTTCATTTCCTCATAGTAGAATTCGGATTCAAAGAGCAGGCATTACCCAGGCACGGGGACCTGAACCAATTCCAAGTACGCTATCGCAACGCATCCACACTGGTGGAGGTGGAAGGCATCAATTGGGGCTATGGTGTAAATGTATTGCTCGGGCCGAGACGACAGCCTATTTTCCGGTCGGAGGATACTTTCCCACTCTGGCCGATTGTGAAGATAAGGAGGCCTGATGTGTATGATGCATTGGACATCGGAGATCAACTCTCCCAATTGACAGCCTGGGCAACCGCTTTGAGGGAGTGTGCCGAAGACGTCCTAAAAGGTGATTTCAGCATCCGTGCCGAAGTCAAAAAACTAACAGAGGAAGAGGCGTTAAGGGGGCGATCAGAATTAGCAGAGTGGCGGTACCGCGCCGACATGGAAAAGGCCAACGAGGCATTTCGGTCTAAGGACTACCACAGAGTAGTTGCCATTCTGGCGCAACACGAGGATAGGCTGACTCCAGCACAGCGCTTGAAGTTGGAATATACAAAAAGGAAATGCAGTTAAAAAAGGCTGCCTAAGAAAGACATCCACTGGAGCGCAAGCTGGTTTCCCAATGTTCCATTGGCGCCGACCCCTGCCCCCGGTGGTGCCGTTCGTTTCACAAATTGAAATTAAATTGAACTGAATTCTCCTAGGAATCAAATTCGTGACTCGCCTAAGTGTGCTACAGTCCACCGCTAGTGGCATACGAAGTTTGACCTGGCCTCGCAGGAGAAATAGGTTGCTGGCCGTTAGTCAGTTCGAAGGGGCTCGCACGGTTTGGTCCAACACGGTTAGTTCCTTATTTCTCCTTTTTGCGATCTCTGAGGTTGATTACTTTTGGGCTTTAGGGATAAAACGCTATACGTTGGGCATGATTGACCGATGAAGTCGCCGTACGCTGAATACGCTGGTTTCGTTGAGCACCCGCGCTACGGGAAGGAACCGCGCTTCACGGGGCTGGATGTTGCCGATTCCCCGGACGGAAGGGTGTACTGTCATTGGCACTCCCCTCCTGGCGTTCGTGTTCTGAACACCGCCGTTGTGGCGGATGTGTCGCGCCAAGGAAAGGCGACGCTTCACGTGACGCACTACTTCGATGCCAAGCGCGTCTGTCGCAAGTGCGGACGACCGTTTTTGTTCTTCGCGGAGGAGCAGAAGCATTGGTACGAGGAGCTGATGTTTCCACTTGAGGCTGACTGCCTAGATTGCGTTCCCTGTCGAAAGGACGAACAACGGCTGCGAGCCATCCGCCAGAAGTATGATGCGCTCTTGGAGAAGACGGCGCGTACTGAGGCCGACACGCTGGAGTTGGTGGAGTCCGGGCTCTTCCTTGTCAAGTCGGTCGTATTTTCTGCGAAGCTGCTGCCCAAGCTGCGTGGACTTCTCAAGCCCCTATTGCTTGATACGGAAGGACCGTACTACACGAGAGCCCGGGCACTTATGTCGACAATCGATGAAGTTGACGCGAAATGACGCCCAATCTTCAGTTGCATGGGAGCGTCAAGAGCCGGCTTAGCCTGTTGCTGCCCGGTGAACTGGGTCGTTCGACGGACAACTGATGGCGGTTACACAAACAGAGGCCGACTTCGAGCAAATGTCCTGGCACGACTGCCATATCTGGCGGATCGAGTTTAGGGTCGGCGAGCCAGAAGAGGACGATTGGACCAGCGATCTCGTGCTCGGGCTCGACTTCATCCTGGAGTGGTTGTGCGGTGTCGATGGCAGCGCGAGATTCAAGATCGCTCCGGCGACTCTCGTATTCCATGGCGTAACCGATCCGAAGATCGCTATCGGTTGGGGAGACACCGATCTTCAAGCGGCGATCCACGACGTCTCCATCGGCCGGGTCAAACGCGACCAGGTTCAGAACCAAAAGGTCTATCTCGATCGGCCGTATTTTCGCTGGACGATCGAGCTGAACTGGCCGAAAGATGGCAGAATCTCTTTCGGTGCGGTGGGGTATACGCAAACGCTCCTGGCGGAGCCCATCGTCTCGGAGAGGCAGCGGTTGTCCCTGAAGGAGCGTAGCCGTCGAACCACCGGCTGAACCCGTCGGCTAGCCGGTGTTAACCCCCAGGATTGGATTGTTTTCTCCTACACGACAATTAACGTTCTGATCCTGTCGAAGTAACTTTGTAAGAGGGCGTTGGAATTAACCCAATACACCTGTACTCCAACACTCCATTTCGTTCACCCGCCACCACCTTTTGCCGGCCCGTTGATATAAGCTCGCGGTGCATAGAGGAGCCTCGATTATGATAAGAGGATGAGTAAATTTAGACTTCCGGCGAGTTCGGAGGATATTATGAGCGTTGACGCTGTTCACGGTTCGCGGCTAGCTCTAGGCCTTTCTCTGTCAATTTTTCTCTTTCTTATCCGCCCCGACGCAACCTTAGGCGGGCAGCAAAGAATCTCTCTGGACCTGAGAGATGCTGACCTGGTTGCAACCATCCGCATGCTCGCGGAAATAGGTGGCCTCAACGTGGTGATCAACGAGGCGGTAAAAGGGACAGTTACTGTACGGGTGGAGGATGTTTCTGTGGACGATGCCCTTGAGGTTTTATTTAGAACTGCAGGCCTTGCCGAGATAAGGAAGGGATCCCTCATCGGCATCCTTCCGCGAGAGACCTTGCTGAAGCAGCAAAGGGATGAAGCAGAAGCGCGCGCTTTACCACCAGTTTCGTTCCGGACCGAGATCGTGAAGCTTCAGTTCGCCAATGCCATGGATCTTGCCAGAACGCTCACTCCGTTTTTAAGCAGATGGGGGAAAATCGCCGCCGATAAACGCACCAATAGTCTCATCATTCGCGACACTCCCAACAGTTCCATTTTCCAGCTGTTTGGATCCAAGGCAGAAGCGCCGAACCAGGAAGTGCCTGAAGGCTAGATTTACGGTTAAGGTAGTACGCTGAAATCCCGTTGGGATTGACTGGGGCGTCGTTGGACTAAACCGCTTCGCGGTGGTTGAGAGGCCGGTTTCATCGATGCGCTTTCGGTAATCTTCCGACCGTTACTTTCTAGTCGATCTTTCCTTTGACTCTTTGCCTGCGCACGGTGATAGCCTCCGTGAATCAAATTCACTCAAGGAGGCATTTATGGGAGTTTTACGTGATCGAATGATTGAGGAGATGAAGCTTCGGAACTTCTCTCCGGCGACACAGGAGTCTTACGTCTACGCGGTGAGCAGACTGGCCAAATATCACCACAAATCACCGGATCAGCTTCGCAAGGAGGACATCCGAGCTTTTCTGGTGCATCTGACGGTGGAACGGAAGTTATCGCCGAATAGTCTGACGGGATACTGTTGTGGGCTGCGATTTTTCTACAATGAAACTTTGGGGTGGGATGAGAACAAGCTGTTTATCCCTCCAAGAAAGAAGCCTTCGCCTCTGCCCGAGGTGTTCAGTCCCGAGGAGGTGGTGCACTTGATCAAGGCAGGCCGAGGTCTCAAGCAGCGTGTCTTATTGATGACCGCCTATTCGGCAGGACTCAGAGTCAGGGAGTTAGTGAATCTCAAGATTGAAGACATCGATGCGGCTCGCATGACCCTTCGTGTCCAACGGGGCAAAGGCGGCAAGGACCGCTATGCGATTTTGTCTCAGAACCTGCTTGTGGAGCTGCGCCAGTATTGGAAACGCTATCGGCCGGCGATCTGGCTTTTTCCCAACCGAGCCAAGAACGGCCCGTTAAGCCGGGGTGAAGCCTGGCATATCTTCAACTCGGCAAAGAGAAGAGCAGGGCTTAAGAAGGGCCGTGGTATTCACAGCCTTCGAGCCTCTTTCGCCACCCATCTTCTGGAGGCCGGTGTGGACTTGCGCTCGATCCAGTTTTTGATGGGCCACACCTCGCTTCTGTCCACCCAGCGCTACTTGAGGCTACGGCCACAGAACGTGGACTCTGCCGTGAGTCCTCTCGACAGGCTCCCGCTACAGATGGCCTAAGCCGTGTTGGCCGCCTGTCAGCGGCCGGCAGGAGCAAGAAGCGGCGTTGAACTGGCCGATATCTTTCGCGCCTATGGCCAGGCGTATCGGCGCGACCATCCATTGCCGGTTTCGCATCTCAAAGTCATCGAGGCCGTGGAGCGCTGTCGCACAGCCGTCCTGGGAGGCCACATCGAGCGCTGTGACTCCTGCGGCTTTGAGCGACCCGCCTATAACTCCTGTAGAAACCGCCATTGCCCCAAGTGCCAATCGCTGGCCAAGCTAAAGTGGCTTGAGAAACAAAAGTCAGAAATCTTGCCGGTGGGATACTTCCATCTGGTGTTTACCTTGCCCCACGAACTCAACGGCCTGATCCTGACCAACAAAAAGATTCTGTTGAGTCATCTCTTTAAAGCCGTCGGCGAAACGCTCGTTGACTTTGGCCACACGCGCCTGGGCGGACAAATCGGTTTCATCACGGTGCTCCATACCTGGGACCAGACCCTATTGGATCATTTTCATCTCCATTGTCTGGTCCCGGCTGGAGCTCTGTCCTTCGATTCAATGCGCTGGAGGCCTGCCCGTAAAAACTTTCTGTTCCCTATTAAAGCCCTCAGCATTGTCTTTTGCGGCAAGTTCCTCGACTTGCTCAAAAGCGCTTTCGCTCGAAACAAGCTCTTATTCGTCGGTCAAACCGCTTCTCTACTCGATCCGGCAGCCTTCCAGGCTCTCTTCAACGCCTTACGAAAAAAACCATGGATCGTCTATGCCAAAAAACCTTTCGGATCTCCCGCCCATGTTCTCGACTACCTCGGCCGCTACACCCACCGCGTGGCGCTCTCCAATGATCGGATTCTCTCGGCCCATAACGGAAAAGTCACCTTCAGTTACCGGGATCGAAAAAATCACGACCGAAAAAAGATCATGACCCTTGATGCCCACGAATTCATCCGCCGCTTCTTGCTGCACGTGATCCCCAAAGGCTTCGTGCGTGTGCGTCACTTCGGCTTCTTGGCCAACCGATCCAAAGCCCTTCTCGCAAAGTGCCGACAGCTCCTAGACCTCGATCCCGCTCTGCCCGAGCTACCTCCCAAATCAGTTCACGAGCTAATGCTTCAACTCGCCGGCATCGATATCACTCGATGCCCTCTATGCCAAAAAGGAACTCTGGTTTTCCTTGCCAACCTGCCTGTTCCTGCACCATGGGATTCTTCGTGATGGATCGCTCAACGACCCAAGACCTGTGTGTTTGCCGCTCTGGCTGGAGCCGGTGCATCGGTGCGCCTTGTTCGATCACCCGCTTTAGCCGCTCTCGATTGTGCTTGGCTACACGGTCGCGACCGATTGTTGGCTCAAAGTGTGCCCGGTCTTCTCAACCGCACTGTGCTGCTGTGTTTGCTTAGCCCGATGTCCTCGTTACAATCCCCATAGACGACCGGCACTGCTTCACCCAGCGCTTTAGTCCAACGGGTTTTATCCTGAATGCGTTCGACTCCAACTGCTGTCGCCCAATCGCTTCGGCTCGCATTCAGGTTAAAACCTATCCGTTCAGTTCAATCCTGTGGTGAAATGGAACCTTCTTGACAGTCCTTTGCCATGTGATATTTGTGCACTCGTAATAAGCCTCCCCCATCATCGAGACGGCTTCTAGCATGATCTGAGGCCAGCGAAGGATTGCAAGACATTCTTCGGAGGGGGAAATGCAAAGGAGAGTTTGAAGCCAGCCGCTCCGGCGATTTATCGTCAGGGTGTGCTGGCTTTTTTATTAACCTGAACCTGAAAAGAGGTTGTTGTGGCTAGTGTTATCGTTCTCATTAACTTTACCGATCAGGGAATTCGCAATGTGAAACAAACAACCGAACGGGCCAAGGTAGCAACGGCTGAAGCGGAAAAACTTGGCATTAAGATTAAGGACATCTACCGGACACTGGGGCAGTATGACGCTTCAACAAGGAGACGAAATGAAATCTATTAGTTGGGTTGTGGTGGTCATTCTACTTTCGGTGCCTTCGTTGGTTCGCGCAGGGGCGCCCATGGACCAGTTGAGCGCCAGTATTAACGAGTTCATTACGATACTATCTAATACTCCGGTAGCTCAATTGCAGGCTAGCGGGCTGCCCGAGAGTGCACGTCGATTGGTCTTTGCCCGTTTCGACTTTTCTGAAATGACGAAGCGCTCGTTGGGCTCACACTGGGAATCACTGGATCAAGGGGAGCAGGGTGAATTTGTTGAAGCCTTCGCGCAACGGCTCTTGGTCGCTTATGGTAAAACCGTCCGATCCTCCGTCAATGAGAAAATCCAGTTCACGCATGAAATTCAGGAAGGGACCCAGACGAGTGTGAAGTCCAAGGTCGTCAACAGCGACCGGGAGATACCCATCGATTACCGGCTGCATGACGTCGATGGCCAATGGAAAGTGTACGATGTTTTGATCGACCATGTGAGTCTGGTCAACAACTACCGCGCTCAGTTCGACCGTGTAATCGCAAAATCCTCAGTTCAGAAGCTGCTTCGCAAGATGAAAAACCAAGAGTGAAAATCCACTATCTGTAGACTTTCAGAACCGCTACTTTGAGGAGGACGGTCAAATGGCTCAAATGGCTAGCGGAGTCTGGTATATCTTCGCTTTGTTGATTTTGGCCGGGTTTCTTAACGTACCTGAACTGTATTCAGAAGAGGCGACCAGCAATGTACTCGACCGCCTTTTACAGTCCTACAAAATCGATGTGCAGACGCGCCTTGAGCAGGGAGGAATTTCCAAAAAAGAATTTGAGACTTTTCTCAGCGAGATAACACGAGCTATTGAACTCGAAAAAGAGAAGTTGGTGCTTCGAGGGCAGGGACAGGGAGAGAGGCAAACCGTTAGCGTAGAGGAAACGGAAAATCAGAGCGCAGTTAAAGGAAAAGACGATCCTGCTACCAAACGTGTGGAGTTCCTTCCAGGTAAGATCCTCTACAGACCCTATGTAGCCGATCCGCGGCGTCCGCGATTCTCCATTAAGTGGCTCAGCGGCGACGGCGGCGAGTCTAATGTCGACACCGCCATCGGCGGTTACTTTCCGATCCTGGATCTCAGGCGCCCTTCTGCGCAGCAGGACGAGAAGGCGCAAGTTGCGGGCTTTGCTGGCGTCTGGTCACGTTGGGACGCCAAGGAGAGTCTAGATCAGATCGGCACAGACTTCCGGGGCGGGCTCTCGGTCAGCTACCGAAGAAAAGAACCTTGGACCATACGTCTTCAGTACTATCATGAGAGTGACCATCTGGGTGATGAGCTCGTCCTTCGAACTGGCAGGAGTCGGATTGACTATAGCCGTGACGATCTTAGCCTCGGTCTCTCGTATGAGCCTCACCCGCAGTATCGCCTGTATGCCGAAGCCGGCTATGGCTTCGCTCTCGGCGATTTCAACAAGCCTTGGCGTGCGCAAGTCGGTGCTGAGTGGGAGGGGAATCCCTGGTTTCCGTTGGGAGGGCGTCCCTATGCCGCCGTAGACCTCCAGACGTGGGAGGAATCCAACTGGGACCCAAACCTCAATCTCCAGTTTGGGGTGGTATATTGGAATCAGTTGCGGAGCCGCTCGCTTCGGCTGTCCTTTGACCTCTACCGAGGTCGTGACCCGCTGGGCGAGTTTTTCCGCGAGAGGCTTAAGTACTTAACTCTGGGCTTTTCCTTCGATTTCTGAAGCCGCCACTCGGCGTTGGAGACTATTTTGGTTTCGGTGCTCACCGAGGAGCAAAACAAAATAACCCTGACACCAATCACCTGGGCGGAACCTAGCCGACACGTGGGCTGCAGCTTATGTGGGTGAGATTCTGAATGGAAAGAAGCCGGCAGATCTGCCTGTAGAGCAGCCGGTGAAATTCGAGCTGGTGATCAATTTAAAGACTGCCAAGCAGATCGGTTTCACGATTCCACCGAATGTGCTGGCGAGGGCGGATAAGGTCATCAAGTGACGGCAGAAAACCAAGCAGCGATGCCAGGATTGAACTGATTTCTCCTTCAATTAAATCTCTGCTAACGCCTAACCTTCTTTAAAGCCTGCCGATTGCTCTTGTGTTTAGACACGCTACGAGGATTAGAAGTCCTCGTGTGGTGCCATTTCGAATCGGAGTATTTCTGATTAAACGCCGCGGCACCACAGGAGCGCTTGCCCTCTATTGCAATTACAATCGTTCAAAGCTTATGAATTCTCAAATTGTCTCCCATCAAACAGCTGTCTAAGCTGTCTTGCGACTTGCTCGCAGGCCCTCCCCCGCGTTTGCGCATATCGACTTTCATGGCGATCTGTCAAGCGAATACTAAAAAGTGAAATTTTCCTTGACAGCGATCCACCTTTTCTCTAGCTTCCTCGGCTGTCGGGGAAGATCACATGGAAGTCGGTGGTGCGCAAAAATTGTTAAACGCCGAGGCCAGGGCCTATACTGATTATCTTTATAGGCGCGTGGCAGAGCGCTGGCGCGAGCGGGTCACGCACCGGCCTTTCATGCAAATGCTCCGGACGGGCAATCTTTCCCGCGATGTCCTGCGGCTCTTCTTTAGGAACTGGGCTTCATTTACCATCGATATCAACACGGTCGAATGCGCCACCTATCACAAGCATATAGCTTTCTTTCGCAACCACCGGGATCTTATGACCGCCATGGCGGAGAAACTCGCGGACGAGCTGATCTATCCAAAGCCGCCGGGGCATATCCACGTCGTTCTTGAAACCGCCAGAGCGCTCGGTATAAGCGAGGATGAGGTTTTCCTCGAACCCATGACGGCCGAGTTTCGCGGCCTG
>Ga0081538_10005886_pt1 | contig 10923 bp, 9 predicted proteins | sample TabmetS5T2R1_FD_71022 | JGI IMG/M metagenome (GOLD analysis project Ga0081538, IMG submission 71022) | Tabebuia heterophylla rhizosphere microbial communities from the University of Puerto Rico - S5T2R1 | ecosystem: Host-associated > Plants > Roots > Rhizosphere ...
TGCATTCCCTCCTGCTCCAGCCATAGTGGCATTAGTTGCATTCCCTCCTGCTCCAGCCATAGTGGCATTAGTTGCATTCCCTCCTGCTCCCCCTCCTCCTGTCATGTTTTGCAGTTGTTCTTGTGCTAATACTGGCTGCTGATAGCTGACAATAAGTGATAGTCCTGACAGCAATATAACTGCAGTAACTATAGCCCCAGCCGCGGGAATAGCAGCTCTCATTTTCGTTCTACTGTTGTTCGGGTTTATCCCATTACCTGAATTCATTAACGTCAGTGAGAGATGGTGAAACTTAACTATTTCTGTAGGATGTTGTCAGGCTTTACAATAGGTCACTTGGTTTATGGATACAACAGAGCCCATCATTGAATGATCCTAATAGGAGCCTGAATTCTATTCAAAAGCCATTGATGCTGATCAAGGTCAAAAAACTCTTTCCTGCCTTTGAACCTTTTTAGAGCAATAGTATCTTGCATACCGTCCTCCAATTTTGTCCACCTATGAATACTGGCTGGGCTAACAGGTAGTACAGAGCAGTAATCCAAACGCTGGCAGCGCAATGATTGGTTTGAAAAGACTGATGACCGATGTTGATATTATAACGCCAACTACAATATACTCATATCATATTTTCTATACATGGCTCTCCTAGAAGTTCAATCTTTAGAAGAACATCCAATGATACTTATTCATAGACATTGTGATAAATTACTAGAGAGAGTTCTATACTGGTCTAACAATAAGAAAAAAATAATCCATGGGTAGCAGCGCGAGAGAGACACGCACAAATCCTACCGACTCTTAATGTGAATCCGGGCCCCAGCCTCTGGGTCTACATATTTTTACCAGTAAGATCGATTACTACTGTCTCTGTCTCAACTTCTACTCCTATAATCTCCTCTTGTTCAATACGTAAGGAATTGCTCTCTCTGTAGCTCAGATTATGTTGTTGCTGCTGGTGATGGTGCTGTTGTTGTTGTTGTTGGTGCTGTAGTTGTTTTCATTGCCTTCTTTTTATTATTCTTATCATCATCATGGTTCCATACTAAGTTGGTATATAGCATCTGAGGTACCAGTCTCTTGAATTGAACACCATCCGATTTGTACCACTTTGGGAACCATTCATAGAGGTGTAATCTGATGGTCTGGATATACACTATTAGACCCTCTATCATCATGATGCCAATGTTGCCGCCAATCAATATTGCGAGCCCAGCGCCAGATTCGTATGCATCAATTACGGTAACCAAGAGCGCTGTATGTACTAGAAGCATTATACCAAGCCTCGAATAGCTAATAGTGTTAGCAAGCATCTCTATTGTTCTGACCATTACTGTCTCAACAACTAAGCCTACAATTCCGCCACCCTCTGGTTCTCGTCCATGTGCAATTGCATGCTTTTGCTCCCTCATCCCGCCGATTATGGTTATAGCAATACAAGCAATAATTACAGGAGGCATGGCCTTTGCTACCAAGTTGACTGTAACCCAATCACCAAAGAGGACGGTTAGCCAGGGCACTGGTTCATTGTGATCCCAAGATAAGAACATACCAATAATGTCATACTGGGCACCAATTGCAGCGAGTATTAGTGATACAACAGCTAAATACTGTATTATTGCAGGAATGTCGTGAGTGTAGGCCATCATCTTGTTCCCCTCCTTTAGGTCTATTCTAAGCCGGAGGAAGAATGCCATGAGCAAGTGAACGACGCCAATGGCCACTGACACCTCCAGTATCTTCAGCACTTGCTCAAATGTCAGCTCAGACACACTCAACAAGCCAATCAAGTTGCCCAATACAGGTATCTCTTTCAGTGGCGCTAGAATCGCTATCTCTTCGAAATGGAACCCAAACATCTCGCCTGTGGCCAAGCCCCCAATAGCTGCTGCAAGACCACTTGCTGCAATGAGAGTTCCCCACACCCTTAGTCTACCATTTCCTCTATATCGAAAGAGCATGCCAAGACCAAACAGCAAAAGACCGTGACCGAGGTCCGCAAACATCAAGCCATAGAATGTAGGCCATACAAAAGCTATGATTGGCGTTGGGTCAATCTCCCCATATCTTGGAAGACCCTGGGTTTCTGTGATAACTCGGAAATTCTGAATATATTTCTTGTTGGTGATGAGTGTCGGTATCGGCTCTTGTTTGTCTCTCTCGCCTTGATGACTATTATTATTATTGTCTACTATATGATTGACATCTTCAATTATTGAAACGTAGTTAGACGTAAGCTTCTTGAATTTAGGCTCCATCTCATGTGGAATATAACCTTCAATAACAGCAAAGTTCTTGGTACCTCCAGGCTTCCTTGTTATTTCCAAGGCATCTTTTGCAACTCTTGCAGCTTCCTGCAATGACAGCAGTTTTGTTAGCATCGACTGTTTGATCTTTTTAAGCTCCTTATCCATCTGCTCATTTCTAGTTTCTAGATCCTTCACCTTAGCCTTTGCAAGAGAATACGCTTCACTTGGGTTCTGAGGCATATTTGTCGGAATCTGAATGGGGTTAACGCCAAAGCTCCTAAGGACCTTGAGCACACGCTCAGAATCTTCTGAAGAGCCAATAACTGTAAAGGACGTCTTATTCTCGTTTAGCTTAGTAGAATAAATGGCCAAGTCTTCAAGGCTCTTCCGGATCTCGGACTCATCTTCTGAATCAATAACAAACAAGCCTGCAAAAAAGTCACGCAACTTGCGAAATGCATCGAGGTTAAGATTCAATGTCGACGCCATTCCAACTACAGCCTCAATATTCCTGTATTCTTCAAGCTGCCTCTCTATTTTGCTGCGCTCTTCAAGCAACTTCTTTGGGCCTTCAAGTATTTCTTTGCCTCGATCCTCCAGGTCGGCGATAAAGTCCTGTATATCATCTGCTGAATAATCGTATTTGCCTTTTGGGGCCCCCTTGAACATTGTTGCCATCACACCAGTTTCCTGCGGTATGCCGAGCATTTTGACTACTTCGTCAATATCTTGGTACAACCTCTGGGCTTTGGTCAAAAGGTCATCATAATATGGATTAATATGTTCAGAAGGATTTTGGAGTGGGTGGAACCATTCAAGGTCAGCCAGCCTACTTACGGCGTCCTGTGTCTCTATCCGTGGTAGGATAATAGTAGCCTTCATCAGCTTGGCTAGTCCCATAATAGTGGTTTATGTGATTTCAATCTCTTTAAAATAGTTTCCTCTGTGAAACGACGACGTCGTCGCTAATCACAAAACATTGAAAAACAAAAAAAGGGTGTTGTCGTTACGGACTATAAAGCGCAAGTGCCTCTTTATTACTGGCCCAAGATGATGAACATCATGACTATACCATAGATGGCAATTGACTCAACCATACCTACGATAATGAAGACGCTTGACTGCATCTTGGGGTTTTCACTGATTGCTGCCAAACCTGCTGCGCCTACGAAGCCAAGACCAAATCCTGCGCCAAGTGCAGCCAGCCCAAAGGCAATCCCTGCTGCAATAAACTTAAACGCGTTTGACTCAGCTGCAGCGCCGCCGCCTCCCTCTTCTTGTGCGAACGCTGGACCCGTCATCATGAAGGCTGCAATTGCAAGTGCTGCGATAACTGGCAAAAGGGCTATTCCCTTCTTTAGTTGCATATCTATCAGAGCTCGAACACTTGAAGCCATATTTAACAGTAACTGCACACGAGAAAGTAGAGACTAGAGCAAAAAATAAAGAAAAAATTAGCCCTTTGAATTTGCCTTACGCTTAGCTGTGCCGATGTCGTCCTTGATCTTTTGTACGATGGAATCTCGATCGGCCTTGAGTTGGACCTTGGCCCTCTCATAATAATTAGAAATTGTGTCTGCAGTAGTATTATTAGTAGTATTAGTCATGTCTGTGCGCTAACCTCTTCTGTCTTAGTACTATTGCTAACCTCCGTTTCAGCATTAGTCTTCTTCTTATCGAGCACGACTTTAACCTTCTTAAGTCTCACAAATTCTTCACGCTCGCGCTCCTCTAGGGTTGCCTTGATGAAGTATATAGCATTTTGATACTGTGGTATTATAACATATTCAAGTGCGTTGATCAGCTTTTGTGTGCGCTCTAACTCCTTTGCAAGGCTGAATATAGCATTTTCATATTCTGCTGCCTTGCAGATTCCTGGCAGCATGTTCTTGATGAGCTTGGCCGCCTTGTCGACTGACGCGTTTGTCTCCAAAAAGCCATAGGAAAGTAACTGCCCTCCCTCTCTTGTCTTGACTTGGAGTGTAGGGATCTTTACATCAACTATACGTCTTACATTCACGTCAACTTCCATCACACTTGGTGTCGAATCAGATATCGATTCAAGAATAGTGGTACCAAGCGTTATGTAAGCCTGGTATACTGAGGAGTAGATCTCCCCTAGTGGTGTCCATATGTCTTCTCTTGCCTTGTTTGCTTCTTCTATCATTTCATCTATCTTTTTTAACAGGACTTCTCGCTTGTCATCTAGAATCTTGTGCACCATTTTGGCTACCTGCATTGAGCGTCTTATCTTGATAAGCTCAATCTTTGTCGCGGTAACTCTACTTCCAAAGGACATGTTTCTTCTCTCTACTCCTCACCCTTTGTAGTATTGCCTGACATGCTTTTCTTTAATCTTGGTCAACTCGCCTTCTGGTAGATCTGAGAGTACATCCCACGCTCTTGCAAGTGTTTCTTCAAGTGTCCTGTTCTCATCAGGTGCTTGTTTTAGGAAATGTTGCTCAAACTTGTCGCCAGCATCGAGATACTTCAAGTCTACGCCAGTAAGACCTGCCCTGCCCACAATCTCAGCAAGTGCTCTGACCTCTTGTGCCCTTGAATAAGCGTCATAGAGCTGATTGCCAACCTCCATATGATCAGACCTAGTCTTTCCTTCGCCCACTCCATCCTTCATGAGCCTTGAGAGCGACATCAGCACGTTTACTGGAGGGTAAATGCCCTTTCTGAACAGATCGCGCCCAAGCACAATTTGTCCCTCAGTGATATATCCAGTCAAGTCAGGGATTGGATGCGTAATGTCGTCAGCGGGCATAGAAAGGATAGGTACTTGAGTTACACTTCCATTCTTGCCCTTGATTCTGCCTGCGCGCTCGTAGTTGTTTGCAAGGTCTGTATAGAGGTAACCAGGATAACCCTTTCTCCCTGGAACTTCCTCCCTAGCTGCGCTGATTTCTCGAAGCGCTTCTGCATAGTTGGTCATATCCGTTAGTATTGCCAATACATGCATGCCTAGGTCAAATGCAAGGTATTCTGCCACGGTCAACGCCACCCTTGGAGTGATGATTCTTTCAATTGCAGGGTCATCTGCTAAGTTGAGGAATAGAACAGACCGCCTCAGTGCACCTGACTCTTCAAGACTACGCTTGAAATACTGGGCTTCAGAGTACTGTACACCAATAGCTGCAAAAACAACGGCAAAGTCTTCTTTTGTGCCAACGACTGACGCCTGACGTGCAATTTGAGCTGCTAGAATATTGTGTGCCATACCAGAGCCCGAAAATATTGGAAGCTTTTGGCCTCTTACAAGCGTAAGCATACCGTCAATGACTGATACGCCTGTCTGGATAAATGAGGTAGGATACTCTCTTCTTTCTGGATTCATAGGTTCACCATTGACATCGAGGAACCTGTCTGCAATTGGATCAGGGAGACCATCGTTTGGCTTTCCAAGACCGTCAAATACTCTTCCCAGAAGCTCCTGTGAAACAGGCATTTCCATTGTTTTGCCAATAAATTTCGCTTTTGTGCCTCTAATTGTAAGGCCCGTAGTTCCCTCAAATACCTGAACTATAGCCTTACCAAATCCCACTTCTAGTACCCTGCCAAGCCGGTGTTCGCCATCTACTGTCTCGATTTCGACCAACTCATCGAATGATACCTTGTCGACACCATCAATTATCATCAGTGGTCCCTTGAGTTCGGCTACCTTTGTGTATTCTACTCCATAAGATGTAGATGTCATCTTAGGCAACTACCTCCGCCTCTTTCTTCTCAGTCATTGCTGTTGCACCCTCTCCTCCTGTGGCTGCGGCCTTGTGAAATTGTTCGTTTATCTGTCTGTCTAGATCGTCAAATTTGTTAAGCTGATCTTCCGGTATCTCAAATTTTGATTTGAGCAATGCTGGAATTATCGGCATTGCCCTGATATCTGCAAGTGGGATGCCTGCCTTCAGTGCCTTCTGAGCCTCCTTGTAAAACTTGACCATCAAGCTTACCATCTTGACTTGCTTTTGCGGGCTGCAGTACGTGTCTACCTTGTCAAAAGAGTTCTGCTGTAAAATGCCGATCTTGACCATACGCGCAACTTCAAGCACCAGCTTCTCTTCGTCGGGGAGTGCCTCGGGGCCGAGCAACCTGACAATTTCTTTGAGTGTGTCTTCTCTCTGGAGCACATGGTAGGACTCTGCTCTGAGATCGTACCATTCGCCCGTCACGTTCTCTTTCCACCATTTGCTCACATCTTCAAGATACCCTGAATACGATTGCATCCAATTAATCGACGGATAGTGCCTTGAATACGCAAGCCTTGTATCAAGCGCCCAGAAGGTCTTGATGAAACGAATGGTATGTGTTGTCACTGGCTCGGTAAAATCTGCTCCTGATGGTGAAACTGCACCTACTAAAGTGACAGACCCAGCTCTTTCAGGTGAGCCAAGCGCCCTTACCCTGCCCGCTCTTTCATAAAATTCTGCAAGCCTTGAAGCCAGATATGACGGGTAACCCTCCTCTGCAGGCATTTCTTCAAGACGTCCAGACATCTCACGGAGTGCCTCTGCCCATCTACTCGTTGAGTCAGCTACAAGCACCACGTCATAACCCATGTCACGATAATACTCTGCCATTGTCACGCCTGTATAGATCGAGGCTTCCCTTGCAGCAACTGGCATATTACTTGTGTTAGCTACAAGCACAGTCCTTTCCATTAGCGGCCTGTTAGATCTGGGGTCGATAAGGTGAGGGAACTCGACAAGCACTTCTGTCATTTCATTACCGCGTTCACCACAGCCTATGTATACGACTACCTTAGAATCTGCCCATTTGGCGATTTGGTGCAATGTTACAGTCTTGCCTGTGCCAAAACCCCCGGGAATTGCGCCCGTCCCACCTTTGGCAATTGGAAAGTAAGTGTCAATGACTCGTTGACCTGTTACAAGTGGGACCGTGGGGTCATACCGTTCGGAATATGGCCTCGGTTTTCTTACCGGCCACTTATGATACATTTTAAGCTGAACTTTTTCGCTACCACTTTTTTCAGTGGTTGCAATTATGTGTTCTAGGTCATAGTCGCCCTCGCCCGCAATATAGGTTATCTTACCACCTGGATGATTTGGTGGAACTAAGATGCTATGAGTCAAAAGAGGTGTTTCCTCTACCGTTCCCAATATCGATCCTGGACCTACCTGGTCGTCTTTTTTCACGCTGGGTTTGAATGTATACGTCTTCTTCATATCTACAGGGCTTGTTATTACACCTCTGCCAATATAGGCCCCTGATTTGGCTGCAATCTCGTCCAATGGCCGTTGGATACCATCGTAGATCCTGCCAATGATTCCGGGCCCGAGGAGCACCGAAAGCGGCTGGCCAGTGCCTGTAACAGGCTCGCCAGGCTTTAAGCCCGATGTTGACTCGTATACTTGAATAAACGCAATGTCGCCAGTTAATCTGATTACTTCGCCGATGAGCTTTGATTCACCAACCTCAACAGTTTCATACATTTTTGCTGATGACATGCCATCTGCCCTAACTGCTGGTCCACTGACCCAAACAATCCTACCTTTTGCTACCAATCTTTTTATTCCACTCCTCTTAGCATCTGGGCAATGTTTTTCCTTATTAAAGGTTTGAGTCGTTCGATACGGGAATCAAGAGTATTATCGTATGTCATAGTACCATCAGAGGATTTTATTCTTATACCTCCGAGCACATCAGTGTGCTGAGCAGACACTTCCGCTTGCTGCTGCATCATACCGGTGTCTCGCAATTCGGACACTGCTTTCCTTACAATTTCAGCATCATTTTTGTTGCTCTCTATGATAACGGTGTTATTAGACCCTCCGATAGCCGAAACGCTTTCTTCAACCATCTGCTTTAACAGATTCTTGTAACTATCCGTACCACTTGAGGCCTGTAGCTTTATCTTGGCCTCTTCAAAGGCTTTGTTTACGGCATTTTCAATTGTCAAAAGCTCTTGGTTGCGTGATGCAAGTCTTGCTGATCCGATAATCTGACGCTTAAGGTTTTCAGCTTGCTTTCTCGCAGCCTCGACTATCCTTGTGCGTTCAGCTTCTAGCTTGCTCCGAGAAGATCCAAGGTTGTCAAGTGACTCCTGGTAAGCAGAATCTATCTGAGAAATCAATTCAGCTTCCTTTTGAACTAAAACCTTGTCAATCATACGTTCTAAAGCAGAACTTGAGCTCATCTGAACTGTTCCGCCTTCTCAAGGAATTTTAACCTTTTGACGCAGAACTACACATATCTAGCATAAAGCGATAGTTGTGTTGCAAGTTCCGCTAACAAGCTTGGCGTCTAGGATTTGGGCAAGAGATCTGATGCCCTTGAGATGACCTCCTTCCCAGTATATCTTGCCGCATTCTGTACATTCGAAAAATTGTTTATGGCATGATATAACCTTGTCAGGTACATCAATATCAGCATGATCATTGCTACCATGATCATTTTTGACCTGATCTGATGTCCTTTCCTCCAGTGGCCCGTTACATATGGAGCAACGAGAGCCAATGCCACTAGTACCGACGGATGTTATTCCATTCTTAGTCAGTATGTGTATCAAGTCCTCAAGCTCGCTTGCGCCACCACTTACTAGCACACCCCGCGCGCCAACCTTGACTACTCGCTTGAACAACTCCCTGTCTGCAGTCAAGATCACTCTGTCCTGCTCAATTCCTGTCTTTAAGATTTCGTCGTCACGAGCGTGTGCAAGATATATTGTATCAAAGCCAAAAATGCGGAGCTTGCGGGCGATGTTTCCAAGCATCGCATCGGCAAGGAAAGATATACTACTACTACGCTCCCTCAGCACCAGACGATTCGCCCCTACACACTTCGCAGATAAATGTATCCTCAACATACTGTAATAGGTCTGACCACTCCCCACATTGATCACAAAAGCCGGAAATATTGCTAGCAGAGCGAGCTATGCCAAGCTCACCTCTGATGATGGTAGCTTTTTCAGATACTATTTCTACAAGATCAGGAGTTACAGCGATGACATCAGAAGAAGAAATAATACCAACAAGTCTGTTCTTATAGACAACGCCAAGACGCTTGATGTTATGTTTCCGGAGTAGGCGAGCAGCTTCTGTAATGCTCTCCTCACTTTCTATCGTATAGAGCTCTTTCATTACTTCCTTTGCCTTTATTTGGCTTGGCTTGGTATCATTGACTATGGCCTTAGAAACAATGTCCCAATCTGTAACGATGCCAACGGGTTTCTCATTCACTATAATGATTATGCTTCCAATATTTCCATCCTTCATCTTCTTTGCAATTGCATAGATCGTGTCGTCGGGAGATGCAGAAACAACCGGGCTATTCATTATATCTCGGACTAGCACTCTTGTAGTCATATGTGCATCAGTATGTTCTCTGACCGGTTTTCTTACCACAAAAAATATTCGAATTTCTGCCTTTAATTACTTATCTGAATCTCATTTGAAAAAACTGGTTGTTATATAAATAGGGGTATAATCTTTATTATATTTTATTACTGGACACCCCTTCTCCTCTCTTCGCTCTTCTCTTATATGCTAGCTACTGCGCGGATTCATAGAAAATTTTGCATATTTGACATCTTTTACGCCTCATCGTACACGGGATCTTTTTAGCATGCAGCAGATTGCTTCGTTCATATTCTCATAAACCTATTATTTATCAGCCGATTCTATAGCAACGGCGGGCGTTGGTACAGACTCTTGCAGTACCTGCTGTTGACCCCTTGCAGTGAAAGATAACCGGGACTGACCTGTTGGCAATGCTCTTACAAATTCGTCAAGGCTCATGTGTTTGACGGATTCAGCGATTTTAGTGTTCTCGTTAGATATTTTTACAAATTCTGACTTGACCTTCTTTGCAGCGTTCATCGGATCCATACCACCCTGCAGGAGCACGCCATAAAACGCCGAGTATTTTTTTATCGCTTCTTCTGGTCCACATACAAGCGTTTCTCTGTTGTTCAAATACATGATACCTACTGCAAGCCTTAATTCTACACCTTTGAGGTAATTGCGTTTGCCCTCTATGACAAACGAGCCCTTTGGCAAGAACTGACCTGTTGGCGCTCCCCTTTTCACCTGTTGTGGCAGAACCCAGTATGCGTCAGCACTAGAGAGCCCATCCTTCCATGCTCGGCTAAATGAGATAGTAGCCTGTGCAACCTGATGTAAGGAGGAATCAATTGATTCCTCCTTAGTTGTTGCAAAAGCAGCAGCATTCTTTATAATGAAAAAGGGTGAGCCATGAACTTCAGCATGAAACACAATGTCTTGTTCTGTCAAATGTTTACGTATTAATGCAGAGTTGGATGAGGCATCACGGCCGCCAATTACCAGGAGGCCATCAGTAGTGATGAACCATCGGTAGCGCTCGTACCATTCCTTGGATGCCTGCTCTTTTACAATGACCCTTTTGTGTATAGCCGCAGTCTCGGTTCTTAATTTTTCAATCTGCGCAAGAATCTTAGTACGTGCCTCTTCTATTGATGCATTGCCTCGCTCCATATCTTTTGCTCTTACAAAAAGCATTGAGCCTGCTTTGGCAAGGCTTTGCTGCATCTTAACTTGCTCGCCTGCTACTTCAATGTATGTGATTCCCTTTTCAGTGACAAATGATGCAGAGTTTGATGCAAGCACGTCTGCTATGTCTTCACTCCCATGATATGAAAGCCTCATTAATTCGCCAGCAAGCTTACGTATAG
>Ga0081538_10005887_pt1 | contig 10922 bp, 11 predicted proteins | sample TabmetS5T2R1_FD_71022 | JGI IMG/M metagenome (GOLD analysis project Ga0081538, IMG submission 71022) | Tabebuia heterophylla rhizosphere microbial communities from the University of Puerto Rico - S5T2R1 | ecosystem: Host-associated > Plants > Roots > Rhizosphere ...
CCGCCAGCCCAGACCAGGCGATAAATGACACCTGGAACTCTTTTTCCGGGTGCTCAAACAAGGATGTCAGATTGAGCAGTTACGCTTGCAGGCGGATCAGCGGTTGCTGAACGCCATTGCGCTCTATCTCATTGTAGCCTGGAGGATCCACAATATTACCATGGCTGGTCGCACCTATCCCGAAGCGCCCTGTGACGTGGTGTTTGAACCTCGGGAGCGGCACACCATTTATACCATGCAGCATCACCGCCCCCCACCGCAGGCTCCGCCTTCATTCGCGAGATGGTGCGGGGCTTGGCCCAGCTCGGGGGCTTCTTAGCCCGCACGGGCGACGGCGAGCCGGGCATCACATCGATCTGGCAGGGCTACCAACGGCTCCATGAGTTCATCTATGCAGTGGAAACCCATCGCACCGTCAACGCCCTCTAGAAATGTATAATGGTGAGCGCTCCATGCTCAGCGGCATGGGCAGAATCGCTCCCGACCTATGCCTCGACCACCAGGCTGTAAAGCACTGCCGGTCCCTCGTCCGCCGTAGCATGTGGTTAAGCATCGTTCCGATCTTGCTGAACATGCGCCCGACGCCCACGGAGATGATCGATAGCTGTCCGGACGAACGACACAAGGCGATCCTGCGAGAGTTCCCTTGACCGGACCAGCACCTCAGTGAGTGGGACATAGTACTGACGCTCCTGAAAGACTTCACGATCGTAGAGGACGGGCGCCGCACTGGCCTGATCGTCAACGAAGATACGGGGCGAGGAACCGCGGATGTACCCGTGGGCCTGCGGGAGCACCCGTTGGTGGCCTCCGCCTGGTCGGGGAGCCCAGACCCACAGGGCCATGACACGTCCCCACACCCTGCGGTCCCACTCGGCCACCGATACCAGCGGACCCACATTGATGAGATGCACGGGCGGAAACGGCCTGCGAATCTGATAGATCAGGCTGTTGGCCGTCTTGAGACACGACACTCCTGGTGCACGGAACATGGGGCTGAGCCCATCATACAACGAGCGGACCTCTTGCGCCGCTTCGTCAGACGTGAAGGGATCGCCAAGGCCGGCCCAATCGAAGTGCGTGAGACCGAGCGCTTCGAGATACTTCGCAAAGTCGCGGGCAACTCGATCCGGAAAACCCCGGACGATGTCGTGCACGTCTTGCCACAGAAAATGCGCTGGCGCTCCAGGCGCACGAGGGCGGACGAACCACGGGGAAGCACAGACGGATGCTTCGAGTGGCAAAGACCTGGCGGTGACGAGCGCGAGCTGTTGGCCCCGCGTCTGACACAACGCGAGATACCGCTCCAATTGATGTCGGCCGAGCGTTGAATCCAGCTTGTGTTCGAACAGCACATCGTAGTCTTGGCATCTGATCAGGAAGTCCGGTCGATTAGCCCGATCACCCATGGGGTGATCGACAGACCCAAGGAACTTCGACGGCGCAAGACCAGATCGGCTCGATACGTGGTCCACAAATGCCTGCCCGACACCGGGCACGGCATCTAACAGATAGTGCCAGTACGCGGTCAGCCGATCCTCAGGATCAAGGGCCGGTGACACCAACAACACATTTGCCACGCAAACCAGCTCCAACGCGGGTGTTAGCGCTATCTCACGTGGCGCGAGATGTGAATTTCAGCTTTCGTTGGGGCAGCTTATAAGGAGGTCGTGGCCATGTGGATAGCGCATCCCTCCCTCTGCGAGGGTAGATGCCACTATGTCGCCAGGCGCGCAAGCACGTCAATGAGCTCACCGACGCGAGGGGTCCACTCCGCTGCCCCGAATGAAACGAACCGGTCCTTGAAGTCTGCCGGGATCGGCAACCACTGCCCTCGCCCGAGTTCCGCTGCCAATCGCTCCGCCCAGGCTTCGGCATCCGGGGAGGTCGTCAGCCATTTGAAGTTCAACGTCAGTGTGCCATCTGAATAGATGGTAAACACAGAGCGGCCATGAATATGGGTGAACCCGGCGCTGAACGAGCCTCGCTGGGTACCCGTGCCATACCGCACCTCATCGGCGTGTTCGGCCGCCCAGTCGTGCAACCGATGGACCGCTCCAAGCTGCTCTGGCGTCAGCCGAGTTTCCGCATCCGCGAAGAAGGCCGGCGCGTCCCAGCGGCGACGCCCGTGGGATGAGGACGCCACCGCTCCTTCACAGGTGTTGCAATGGACCTCGCGCTGACCGTCCCCATTGTCATCCCGCGCCCATTCGCGCACCCCGTGGGCCACCGTGGCATGGTCCGGATGGCTACCCCGATAACTCTGCCATTCATCCGTATAGAGCAGTGTGCTCTCGGAGGGCACGTTGTCGGCGATCAGGTTATGGCAGGTTTGTGGGTCCGCATGGTCGCAGACCCACCAGCGTTGCTCTCCTGTATCCCGCGAGATAATGCTAATGATCGGCGGCCGATCGTTGGCATAGGTGCCGTGGCCTTTGCGCTTATGGGCTCGGCGCCGTGGCGAATCCGTGGGGTCGCGATGGGGCATGGTTTTTTCCCCCTGCGTTCTGGTCGAGCTCATTGGCCTCGAAGGCGGTGCCAGCCATCACCTGGGTCAGGGCCGTCGCATTCAGATTGGCCTAGATGTGGTGCCGCAGGGTATGCAGCTGCTTCCGTGACAGGCCCAACTCGCTGGCCAAGCGTGCGGTGGGCTCGCCCTTGGCCACGCCACGGAGCAGCAACACGAGCGTCGCCGGGCGCTGCCGGGTTTTCGCGAAGGCGGTCCCTGTCGATAACGTGTCATAACCCTCGCAGGCCCGACAGCGGTAGGCGGGAAAGGGGCCTTGCGCACGAAAGAGGCGCCGCTCGGTATGCCCACAGCGTGGGCAAGTCAGTCCAGAGGGGTGGAGATGGCGCTCCAGCCACAGAATGCAGATGCGCTCGTCCATCAGTTCGCCGATCGGGAAATCAATCATGCGGGCATAATATCACATCCCGCACGGTGACTACACATGAGCCATTGTTCGTTTGGGCGCACCCAGCTTTTTGAGGCAGACCCTCCATTTGCCCCACAAATCTCAGGATCTCCGAGGTTTTGAGGCAAAGCCCTCACACCACCGACTAGATTACCCCTTCGGCTATGGCCGAGACGTCGGTGAGGCATCTCGCTCATAGTGGCTGTTCCTCGATTCTTGCCTTGACAACAATTGTGACAACAATCTGGGTGAAATGTCATGATATTCCGTGGGACAACTGGCCTCTAGAAATCCTCGAAATTCCTTGTCAATCGATATGTTATAGTATAGGGTGATGCCCACTGGGTTGAATGTATCCGAATTATAAGTATTAAGCACGGCTATGCCTCGCCGCAGGGCAGCTGACTGGGCTCGGTGTCAACGATCCGCGACGCTGAGGGCTCGACCGTTGGCCACTCCCCCAGGGGAGTGGGCGACTCACAGGCAAGCGCGCTCTTGCTGGGTCTACTTGCGTTCATCTCACCAGGGAAGAGGAGATGCGGAGCGTGACTCCACAGAGGGTCTTGGACCTCAGCGCCATTCCGCTGATCGACGGTCACTGCCACTCAATCATCGCGAGCTTCCGGGAGAGTTCCGTTGAAAACTTCCTGCGCATGTTCACCGAGGCGACCGACGATCGTCTCATCGCCCACCATGTACCCCATGGCCTGACCTGCCGACGGGCACTCCGTGACCTTGCGGCTTTCCTCGGCTGTGCACCGACGCCAGCGATGGCGATCGAGGTGAGACGACACAGGCCAGATTATCTCGTGGCACTGGGCCACGATGCCGGCATACGAGGGCTGCTGGTGGATGGCGGCTATCCACCTGGGACGCTGAGCCTCAGCCAACTGCAAGCTGGATTTGGCTGTCGCGTGGGAGAGGTCCTGCGGATTGAAACCCTCGCAGAGGATCTGCTCCTCACCGCGCCGAATTTCCAGGACTTCGAAGCCCAATTTCGGGAAGCCCTCAGAGCGGCCAAACGACGCGGCGCTGTGGCGCTTAAATCGATCGTCGCCTACCGCTCAGGTCTGGCGGTACAGACAGTTCCCGCCTCAAAAGCGTGTCAAACGTTTCAGCAACTTAAAACCCTGGTCGATCGGCAGGGACGCCTCCGTCTGACGGCGAAAGTGCTCCTGGATTACTGCGTGGGTATCGCCTTGGAGGAGGCTCGACGACTCGAACTGCCGGTGCAATTTCACACCGGGTTCGGCGATCCCGATATCGACCTCCTGACAGCCAATCCGGCATGGCTTCGCCCGCTGCTGACCGATGCTCGGTATACGGGCGTGCGGATCGTCCTGCTGCATATGGGCTATCCGTACGTCCGCGAGTCGGCGTTCCTCGCCAGCCTCTATCCGGATGTCTACGTGGATCTGTCGCTGGCGATACCGCTTCTGCGCCCTGTGCTGCCACATCTGCTACAGGAATTACTTGCCCTGGCCCCGGCAACAAAGCTTCTCTATGGTTCGGACGCCCATTCCCAGCCGGAGATGTTCTGGCTCGGCGCCCAGTGGGGTCGGTGGGCCCTCGGCAAAGCCCTCGCCGATTGGATTGAAGACGACACGGTGGAGGAGCACGAAGCCTTGGAGATCGCTCAGCGCATCTGCTTCCGCAATGCGCTCGAATTGTATCGACTGGACGCGTCCTGGTCGGAGGGCATGATCGAGGCCGGTGACGCCACAGGGAATACCTCCTAAAGGGGTTGACGGCCCGAGTAGCCCGAATCGATCTCATGCCAGTAGTCGATACGCTCTTCGCCATACCTCCAACACAAGTACACCTCCCGGCCCTCGCGTAGGTGAGGGAAATCGATCAGGCCGCGGTCGAGGTCCTTGAGTAGGATTCCCAGAGCTTGCAATTGAGCCAGGCCACGCGCAAACGTTTGCGAGTAGTCAGAGAGGTAAGCTCCGGCCTCACTGCCGCCGCCGTTCCCACCCGCTTTCTGCGCGACGGCTTCGGCTGTCGGTCGGTGTTTTTGCATATGCTGTCGCCCCTGGCGCAAGCGTTCGACCATCGCCTTGATCTGCGGGATCAGGCGATTGGCTTCCTCGACTGTGAAGTATTTTTTGTCGTCCATGATCATGGCCCATCTCGGCGGCATCTGAAACGTTGTGGATCATCCGTCCAGGCTATCGGCAGGCAGGACAAGGTAATCCTGGTCACCCCATGGCATTCCGGAGCGATCTGCCAAAGCCCACACCCTGGCCCACTTATTATAGTCATGTCCCCAGACCATCGGGTGATTTTGTTGGGTCGGTTTGCTCTGTCGCCCTGGCTTTTCCTGCTACCCTGGCCATGCTATACTGGCGCTCCTCAGACGCAGACAATAACCTGATAACGATCATCCAGGGCTGACAGCTCGCGCGACAGCTCTCAGGTGAGTGTGAGTGCCATTGGCTGCCGGACGCGTTATGGCACCGCCATGGCACGACCTCATGCGGCGCCAGATAAAGGAGGCTGGAATGGCCACGTCCGTGGGTTTTATCGGTGTTGGCAACATGGGCAACCCCATGGCTTCTAACGTGTTGAAGGCCGGCTTTCCGATGACCGTCTACGACAGGAGTCCGCAGGCGATGGAGAATCTCCTCCAGGCGGGAGCCCATCCTGCCGCCTCGGCGCGCGAGGTCGCCGAAGCTGCCGAGATCGTCTTGACCTCACTACCAGCGTCACCGGATGTCGAAGCCGTCTACCTAGAGCCTGGGGGACTGGTGGAAAGTGCCAAGCCCGGAACGATTCTGATCGACCTGAGTAGCGTGTTCCCCTCAACGCCGCGGAAGATCGAGCCCCAGGCCATGGCGCGCGGGGTGCATTTCCTGGAAGCGCCGGTCAGCGGCGGCGTGACCGGTGCACGGGCCGCCACGCTGGCGATTATGGTGGGGGGCGACCCTGAAGTGCTGACGCGCGCCCAGCCGGTGCTGCGCGCCATTGGCCCGAATATTTTCCATGTCGGCCCAGTGGGAGCAGGCAACACGGTGAAGGCGATCAACAACATGATGGCCTCTGTCAATGCTCTCGCCATGATGGAGGGGCTGGCGCTCGGCGTGAAAGCCGGGCTCGATCCGATGACGATCTACGAGGTGGTGAAAGCCAGCAGCGGGGGAAGCAAGGCGCTCGAACGTATCCCTACCTCGTTGATCCCACGGCGATTCGAACCGGGCTTCAAAGTGCAGCTGATGAACAAGGATTTGGAGACGTTCAACACGATCGCCAAGGCACTCCATGTGCCGGTGAGCTTTGCCAATGTAGCCCAGCAATACCAGCAAATGGCGATAGCGGCGGGCCTGGCTGAGCAGGATACCAGCGTGGTCATGACCCTTATCGAGCGCCTGGCAGCGGTGGAGGTGTCGCGACCGGAGCAGCCGGTCTCCCCCCCGCCTGCTCCCGCCCGCTAGGTCCGCCGCCGGAGCATACGCCCTCTCCCAGCGGGAGAGGGCTAGGGGGAGCGGAATCGACACGATCAGCGCACGGCCTCTTGTCGCTAATGAGCAGGCATCTCATCGAGTTTGACGCTTGGGAATCCCCGTAGTTTCTCCACCACAAACGTCTGAATACCCTCCAAGCGTTCGGCCGTGATGGCTTCAAAGCGGAGGACAAGAGCCGGTTGTGTGTTCGAGGCTCGTACCAGGCCCCATCCATCTGCGAAGATGACGCGCGCGCCGTCGATGGTGACCACCTCGCGCACTTCGGCTTCGTGCTGAAACGCGACCTTCAGCTGCTCGACTACCCCAAATTTGTCTTCATCGGCGCAGGCGACCCTGATCTCCGGCGTGCTGTAGGTCACCGCCAGATCGTCTAAGAGGCTGCTGAGCGGTGCGTTGGCGCGGTCGAGAATTTGCAACAGCCGGCACGAGGCGTAGAGGGCGTCGTCGTAGCCAAAATACCCGTCGGCAAAGAACAGGTGGCCACTCATCTCGCCTGCCAAGGCCGCCTGTTCTTCGTAGAGTTTCTTCTTGATGAGCGAATGGCCCGTCATCCACATGACGGGCTTGCCGCCGTGCTGCCGGATGTCATCGACCAACACCTGTGAGCATTTCACATCGAAGATGACCTCGGCGCCCGGCCGGCGGCTCAAAATCTCTCGCGCAAAGAGTACCAAGAGGCGATCTCCCCAGATGATCTCGCCGCGTTCATCGATGACCCCCAAACGATCAGAATCCCCATCGTAGGCGAGACCAACGTCGGCCTGGCGCGCTCTCACTTCGCGGATGATATCGGTCAGATTCTCTGGCACGGTCGGATCGGGGTGGTGATTGGGAAAGGTGCCGTCGACGTCGCAGAAGAGCTCGTAGACCTCACATCCGAGGCGTCTGAGCAAGTCCTGGATGATGAGCCCCGAGGTGCCATTCCCCGCATCGACCACGACGCGCAACGGGCGACGGAGGTGAATCTGATTGGTGATATAGGCCATGTAGGGTGAAATGACCTCGGCCTCCGTGCGCTGTGAGGTTCCCTTGGCAAATGGTCCGTGCGCCGCGAGGCGACCGATCTCTTGAATTTCTTCGCCGTGCAGTGCGGCTTGCCCCATGCAGAGCTTGATGCCGTTATACTCAGCAGGGTTATGCGAGGCGGTGATCATGCAGCCGCCATCGGTGTTCAGATGGAAGAGGGAAAAGTAGAGCACGGGGGTCGGTACCAGGCCGATATCCACGATATCGCAACCGGTGGCCTGCAGTCCTTTGCTGAGTGCCATACGGAAGGACTCCGAGCTGAGCCGGTGATCGCGGCCCACCGCCAGGCGCTTGCCACCCCTTTGACGCACATAGGTGCCGAAGGCGAGGCCGATGCGCTCTACATCGGCGGCGTCGAAGTCATGCCCGACGACACCACGGATATCGTACTCCCGGAAAATTTGGGGGTTCATCAGGCCCTCCCCGTGCTCAATAGTCTATGCGGATTTGTCAGTCCACTTCTATTTCAGATTCCTCGTCCGCCAACATCTTCAAACGGTCCAAAATATAGGCGGTTTTGGCTGCCGCTTCGCGGAATTGCTTAGGATCACGGGCTGCGACTAACAGGCGCTGCAAGGAACGCCGTTCATTTTCGAGTAATTCGGGATCAGCAATGCTGTCGATGTGATTCTTAAAGCCTTTGCCTGGCTGTGCCATCGCTCCCCCTCCCCCCAAGTGTTCGGCTTTTGTCGATGCTCATCTAGGCACTTGCGCCGCGGCTGTCGCTGGGGAATGACCTGCCGCCGGCACGCTGACCGGAGGCGCCGCGGGGTGGGAATAGAAGATCGAGCCATACGGACTGACACCTGTCTGAGAACCGATGTGCTGCTCATAGCCAGCCATTGCCAGTATATGATGCGCCCGCACAGATGTCCACTTGTGATTCCACGGCTGCGGTCTCGAAGCCGCGTTCCACCGCTCCAAGAGTTCGTGGCGGCTGGAAGAGGGTCGGCCTTGCGCGTGCGGTACCATCACTTCGGCCGTTTCTGGGCCTGCTGCAGTTGGCGATGGTAACGATCCAGAGTCGTTTGCACCGGCTGGCCTTCGTAGACGATCTCCCGAAACGCTCCGCTCACCGCCCGGTCGACCTCTGCCCAGTTCGACACCCGGGGTTTCGGCTGAGCGTCCCTCAAGGCCTCCTGGACGGCTGCGAAGTAGGGGGCCTGCCAGGGTTCGATCGTCCCATAGGCGTCGCTGCGAAAGGAGGGCCAGCCGAGGGCCGAGACCAGGGACTCCTGGACGGGCTTCGACATCAGATACCGCATGAACTCCAGAGCCAACTCGCGATGCGGGGCGTTCGTAGGGATGCCGATCATCTCGCCCCCCAACGAATGAGCCTCCCGTACCGGTCCCCTCCAACCAGCGTATGCCTTGATCTGCGTTTTCCCCGCTTGCTGCACGAGCAGGTGCACGCCGAAGGGCCAGTTACGGGCCAGATACACCGATTCGGTGGCGAGGAAGGTATTGGTGGTATTCCAGTTGGCACGCCGCGTCTCGGGCGCCAGATAGGGAGCCAGCTGCTGGAGGAAGGTGAAGGCCTGCACGCCCCCTTGATCATTCAGGATCAATGGGTCGCCACCTGCGGCCCAGATGAATTCCACCACATGCGTGGTCGTATTCAGGTCGAGTGTGCCCTGCAGTAACACCCGGCCAATGCCCTCTTCTGCCTTGAAACGTCGGGCCACTGCCAGCAATTCATCCCATGTCCGCGGCGGTTGCAGGCCGTATGCTGCGAATTTCGTCTCATGATAGTAGGCGATCTGGACGTTTGGGCGATAGGGCATGAAATAGACCGCGCCATTGAGGGTGCCGACCTCGACCAATTGCGGCAGCGTCGTTGGCGGAATCTCACCTCGATAGGCCGACAGGTCTTCCACCGTGCCGGCGTCCACAAGCGGTTGCAGCAGGAGCACGTCCTGCGTGATCAGATCGATCTGCATACGCCCGGCGCGATGCATGGCCACGAGCTTCTTGACCGCGTCGGCGGCCTCCGCCTGGATGCTTCGGATGGTTACACCGTGTTGCTGTTCAAAGGGGGGGAAGATCCGTTCGCGCATGGCCCGCCACTCGATCTCGCTGAGGCCCATCATGACGGACAACTCGGTGGCGGCGCCGGTACATCCCGCCATCAGCAGGCAAGCGATCCCCACCAGCATCACCTGGCGGCATGCCATGACCCGTCTCCTAGCCCTTGATCGCGCCCGCGAGCAGGCCGGCTTTTAAGTAGCGCTGCAACCACGCGGTCACGACCATCACCGGGACGGTGAGGAGGGTCGCATACGTAGCCGCATTAAACCAGTTGCCTCGAGTCACGTAGTAGTATACCTGCAGGGGCAGCGTGTTCTCGGTGAGGCTTAAGTACAGGGCATAGGTGAATTCGTTCCAGGACTCTAGCCAGGCGAAGAGGGCAGCGACTGCCACTCCCGGCGCCGCTAGGGGGAAGACCACGCGTGTCAAAACGCCCACTCGGTGGCAACCATCGACCGCCGCCGCCTCTTCGAGATCCACTGGAATGGTCTCAAACGTTCCCACCAGGATCCAAGCCACGAACGGGAGCGTCTTAATGAGGTGTGCCAGCACGAGTCCAAGCTGGGTGTCCGCCAGGCCCCACTCCAGAAACCGCACCGCCACTGGCAGCGCAATGCCGACCTCGGGGATCATGCGGCTGGCGAAGAGGCTCAGGAGTAACCCGTATTTCCATGGCTGAGGAAGGCGCGAGACCACATACGCCGCTGGGGCCGCTAGCCCGATGGCGCACAGCATCGTCCAGGTCGCCACCATCAGGCTCTTGCTCAACGGCCGCTGCATCGTGCCGGCGGTGAGGAGGGTCTGCCAGTGCTCGCCGGTCACCTCACGCAGGGCAAAGCTCGGGTGCGGCGTGAAGACCTCGGCGGGCGGGCTCACCGAGACCTTCACCATCAGGTAGAGCGGAAGCAGCGTGAAGAGGACCGCCAGTAGGCCCGCACCGTACCACCACGTCGCCCGATTCGTCCGCTTCATGGGGCCTCCCCCTCTCGACGCGCACTAAGGCACAGGTAGCCTACCACGCAGAGTGCCACCATCCCCAGCAGCAGGCTGGCTGCCGCAGCGGAGGTGAAGGGGTTGTAGTATTCGTAATACTCGCTGTAGGCGAACGTCCCCAGGACTGGCAGGCTCTTCCCGGTCAAGATCAGGGGGAGCTCGAAAATCCGGAACGCGTCGGTCGCCCGTAAGACCACGGCCGTGATGAGCGACGGACGCAGCAGGGGAAGCGTGACGTACCAGAATCGGCGCCACGCCCCCGCCCCATCGACCGCCGCGGCCTCAAGCGCGCTCTCGGGAATGCTTTCCAGCCCAGCCAGCATGATGAGGGTGACCAAGGGGGTAACTTTCCAGAGCTCAGCGACTAAGATCACCCCAAGGCTGCGCCAATCGCCTGCGAGCCAGTCGATCGGCGTGTCAATCGCCCCCAGCCGGTGGAGGACCTCGTTCAGATACCCTGCGCTCCCGAACAGATAGGTGAACATCACCCCAGCCA
>Ga0081538_10005888_pt1 | contig 10921 bp, 11 predicted proteins | sample TabmetS5T2R1_FD_71022 | JGI IMG/M metagenome (GOLD analysis project Ga0081538, IMG submission 71022) | Tabebuia heterophylla rhizosphere microbial communities from the University of Puerto Rico - S5T2R1 | ecosystem: Host-associated > Plants > Roots > Rhizosphere ...
GGGGTAGCCGAGGTCGGCCAGCTCGCCCAGGCGGCGGGTCAGCTCCAGGGAGTGGAAGGTGTTCTTGTGGAAGTCGTGGCCGGGGTCGGCGATCAGGCGCTCGGCCGGGACCCCGCGCTGGCGGGCCAGGGCGGCCCGGTCGGCCAGGAAGGCGCGGACCTCGGCGACCACGTCGGCGTAGGCCGGCCGGTGGGGGCGGGTCCGGGGCGGGCCGCCGGTGTGCATCACGACCAGGCCGGCCCCGGCCTCGGCGGCGACCTCGGCCAGCCGGGGGTCGTGCAGGCCCGAGGGGTCGTTGACGACGTCGGCCCCGGCGGCCAGGGCCCGGCGGGCCACCCCGGGCCGGAAGGTGTCGACCGAGATGACCGCGTCGCTGCGCCCGCGCAGCGCCTCGACCAGGGGCAGCACCCGGTCCAGCTCCTCGGCCTCGGTCACCGGCGGGCCCGGGCCGGCCTTGACCCCGCCGACGTCCAGCCAGTCGGCGCCCTCGGCCAGGGCCCGCTCCCCGGCGGCCAGCGCGGCCTCGAACCCGAAGGTGGCGCCCTGGTCGTAGAACGAGTCGGGCGTCCGGTTGAGAATGGCCATGACCGCGACCCGGCGAGCGAAGTCGAAGGTGCGCCGGCCGTAGGTCCGCAGCATGCCCGGGATGGTAGCCGACGGCCGGGCCGAGAAAGGAGCAGGCGCGTGCGGGTCCACCTGGAGGAGCGGGTGGCGATCGCGGCCCCGCCCGAGGCGGTGTTCGCGGCGGTGGCCGACTGGGAGGGCCAGTCGGAGTGGGTCGCCCTGACCAGGGTGACCTCGGACGGTGGGCCCCACCGGGTCGGGGAGCGGCTGGTCGCCGACACCAGGGTCGCCGGGATCGGCTTCCGCGACCCGATGGAGGTGACCAGGTTCGAGCCGCCGTCGCGCATCGACGTGCGCCACCTGGGCCGGGTGGTGCGGGGCACGGGCACCTTCCTGGTGGAGCCCGCCCCCGGCGGGGCCTGGTTCGTCTGGGCCGAGGACGTCGACCTGCCCCTGGGGCCGGTCGGGCGGCTCGGCTTCGTGGTCGTCGGGCCCGCGTTCCGGCTGCTGCTCCGGCGCAGCCTGCGCCGCCTGGCCCGCCGGGTCGAGTCCCGCCCGCACCTGCGCGGCCGCCCGGCCTGAGGACGGGCGGGCCCGGACCGGGCGCCGCATGGTAGCGTCGGCCCGCGCCGCGCCGCCCCCCAGGCCGGCCCGAGGCAGGAGAGCACCCCCATGGCCCCCGTCCGCCGCCGCACCACCGCGCTGCTGGTCGTGGCCGGGCTGCTGCTGGTCGCCGTCGTCGGCCTGACCTGGTTGCTGGTCGGCCGGGACGACCCCGAGGGGGCCGCGGCCGGGGTCCCGCTCACCACCGCCGGTCCGGCCGCCGGGGCGGCACCGACCACCGCAGCCGGCCCGACCACCGCCGAGGGCGGCTCGCCGGCCGGCGAGGCCGCGGGCGGCGGGGACGGCACAGACGCCGGGTCGGGCACCTCCGGCCCGCCGGCGCCGCCGGCCCCGTCGTGCGCCGGCGTGCTCTCGGGGGCCGAGGCCGCGGCCGCCCTCGGCGGCCCGGTGGCCCGGGTGGAGAGCCGCGACGGGTTCCTGGTCCGTGCCTGCACCTTCTGGGCCAGCAGCGACCGCTACCTGCTGGTCCAGGTCAGCCGGGGCGTGGCCGCCTCGAGGGACCAGTACGAGCTGAGCCGGCTCCCCGGCGACCAGAACGTGGCCGGGATCGGGCAGGCCGCCCGCTGGACCCGCGACACCGGCCTGCTCGACGTGCTCGACGGCCCGGCCCGGTTCCAGGTCGGGCTGTTCACCCCCGCCGGCACCCCGGCCGCCGCCGAGCCGTCGGCCCGGCTGGAGGCCGCGGCCAGGGCGGTCGCGGCCCACCTGTAGCCGGGCGGCCGTCCGGTTCGGGTCGACAGCGGCGATGGGGCGGTAGCATCGCCGGGCCAGGCCGTCGACCCCGGAGGCGAGATGCCCAACCTGCTGCAGGGCGGCCGAGGCCGCCCTCTGCATCCCATGCTGGTGCACTTCCCGGTCGCCCTGTACCCGACCAGCCTGGTGTTCGACGTCCTGTCGCACCTGGCCGAGGACGGCAACCCGTACGTGCGGGGCGCCTTCGCCCTGATCGTGATCGCCCTGGTCGTCTCCGTCCTGGTCGTGGCCGCCGGCTTCGCCGACTTCCTGCTGATCCCCAACGGCAGCCGGACCTGGCGCATCGCCGTGCTGCACATGAGCGTCCAGCTCGTCACCAGCGGCCTGTTCCTGGCCAACGCCGTCCTGCGCGGCCGCGACCTGGACGTGACCGCGACCCCGGTCGGCCCCATCATCCTCAGCCTGGTCGGGCTGCTCACCCTGACCCTGGGCAGCGCGCTGGGGGGCGAGCTGGTCTACCGTCACGGCCGCCGGGTCGAGCTCGACCCGGCCGTCGCCACCACCCCGGCCCCGGCCCCGGCCCCGTCCCCGGAGCCGGCCGACCCCGAGGGCCCCTCGACGGTGGGGTAGCTGGGGCCCGTCGCCCCCCAGGCGACCAGCCCCAGGTGCCAGCGGGCGAACGCCAGCGGGTCGGCGACCGTCACCACCAGGTCGTCGCCTCCCTCGACCTGCGCGCCGAGCGGGTCGGCGGCGTCGTGTGGTGCACCGGGTTCGACGGCGACTTCGCCTTCATCGACCCGGCCCTGGTCGACGCCGACGGGACGCCGGGCCGCCAGGATGCCGCCGGGCCCGTGCCCGGCCTGTGGTACCTGGGGCTGCGCTGGCTGCGTCGCCGCAGCTCCGGGATCCTGTTCGGCTTCCCGGGGGACGCCGCCGTGGTCGCCGACCGCGGTCCGGGCGCGGCTGGCCGGCTGAGGCTAGAGGAAGGCGGCCAGGCCGTCGGCCTGGTAGGGGACCCGCTCGCGGTCGGCCAGCTCCAGCAGGGCGTCGCGGGCCCGGCCCAGGGCGAGCACCTGGAGGGCCGGCTCGGCGGTGGGGTCGAGCAGGCGGCGGTAGGCCTCGGCGAAGGCGGGGCCGGCGACCTCGGTGGCCGCGGTGGCGTGCAGGGCGTGGGCGGTGTCGCGGAAGGCGGTGCGGCTGAGCAGGCCGACGACCAGGGCGGCCAGCACGGCCGCCTCCTTGACGGCCACCTGGGTGGTGAGCAGGTCGCCGGCCAGCTCGGCCGCGCGGGCCTGGGCCTCCCAGGACAGCAGCCGGACCAGGTCGAAGCCGGCGGCGGCCGCGAACACCTCCGGGCCGGCCTCCTCGACGGCGGCCTCGTGCACGTGCTTCAGCTTGTGGAAGAACCCGCCCGGGTCGTGGATGGCCAGGTGGTTGACGTACTGGTCGGCGGCCAGCGGCCAGGCCGGCCCGATGTGCGAGGCCTCCTCCAGGTAGGCGTCGGCACCGATCGCGCCCAGGTCGACCACCGCCCCCCGGTAGCGCAGGGACCGGTCGGGCACCTCGACCTCGGGCCCGGCGGTGACCACGGCCAGGTCGAGGTCGGACGCGTCGGTGTCGTCGCCCCTGGCCACCGGCCCGTGCACGCCGACGGCGGCGATGGCCGCCGGGCCGTGGCGTTCCAGGAGCAGCTCGGCCAGCTCCCCGGCCAGTCGCACCCGCTCGTCGTGGTCCACCGGCCAAGGCTAGCCGAAAGCGACCGTCCGGCCGAGGCGGCGGTCAGCCGTGGGCCACCACCGGCGGGGTGAGCCAGTCGGAGAACACCGGGGGCTGGTGGTCGCCGAGGAGCCGGCCGCTGGCGCTGTCGTCGAACAGCCGGACCGAGGCCGTGAACCGGATGCGCCTGGGGATGCTCTCCAGGCAGCCGATGGCGAAGGTCACCCGGTACTCCTCGCCGTCGAAGGAGGCGTTGGCGTTGCAGGTGACCCGGCTCGGCCGCTCCTGGCCCCGCTCGACGAAGCCGTAGGCGCCCAGGTTGGGGTCGCCGCGCAGGTGGACCACGTACTGCCAGCGGTCCGAGCCGTCCAGGTTCAGCCCCCAGACGATGCCCGGCCGGTCCAGCGAGCTCCCCAGCCACCAGTTCGGGGCGGTCGGGCTGGTCGGCTGCCGGAGCCTGGCGGTGACGGTCATGGTGCGGGCGTCGCGGCTCAACGCCAGCGAGGCCGAGTGCAGGTCGACACGGGGGTCGGGCCGGTCGTGGGCGGGGACCGGGCGGGTGATGGTGACCGGAGGGACCTCCCAGATCGGCATGGCTGCGCTCCCCTTCTGCCGGGCGGTACCACACGCCCTTCCGGAACGATACCGCGCTCGCGCCGATCGCCATAGGTCAGGCGAACCGCGGGAACCCGCAGCCGGCGACCCCGGGCGGCCGGCGCCCCTACGCTCAGGCCCCGGGGGTCGAGCCGTCGGACCGCTGCTGGTCGGGCGGGCGGCGGCGGGGGATGGTGACGTCGAACCAGCGGTGGCGGGCGCGCTGCTGGGTGATGTCGACGTGGACGTGCTTGGTCTGGGTGTACTCCAGGAAGCCCTGCTCGCCCAGCTCGCGACCCACCCCGGACTGCTTGTAGCCGCCGAAGGGGTACCTCGGGTTGAGCAGGTGGTAGTCGTTGACCCAGACGGTGCCGGTGCGCAGGCGCTCGGCGACCCGGACGGCCCGGGCCGAGTCGCGGCTCCAGACGGCGCCGGCCAGGCCGTAGGGGGAGTCGTTGGCGACGGCCACCGCCTGGTCGTCGTCGTCGACGGGGATGACGGCCAGGACCGGGCCGAAGATCTCCTCCTGGGCGATCCGCGAGGACGGGTCGACCCCGGTGAAGATGGTGGGGGCGAAGTACCAGCCGCCCTCGTGGCCGGGCACGGCGACGCGCTCGCCGCCGGTGGCCAGCTTGGCCCCCTCCTCCTGGCCGATGCGCACGTAGCGCTCGACCCGCTCCAGCTGCTCGGCCGAGACCAGCGGGCCCATGTCGGCGGCGGGGTCGGCGGCCGGGCCGACGCTGATCCGCTCGGCGATGTCGACCAGGCGGGCCACCACCTCGTCGTGGATCGGCCGGGCCACCAGCAGCCGGCTGCCGGCGGTGCAGACCTGGCCCTGGTGGAAGAAGATCGCGTAGGCGGCGCCGTCGACGGCCAGCTCCAGGTCGGCGTCGTCGAGCAGGATGTTGGCCGACTTGCCGCCCAGCTCCAGCAGGACCTTCTTGACGGTGCCGGCGGCCAGGGCGGCCACCCGCCGGCCGACCTCGGTCGAGCCGGTGAAGGCCACCTTGTCGACCGCGGGCGAGGTGACCAGCGGCTCCCCGGCCTCGGGCCCGAACCCGGGCAGGACGTTGACCACCCCGTCGGGCACGCCGGCCTCGGTGCACAGCCTGGCCAGCTCGACCGCGGTGCAGGGGGTCTGCTCGGCCGGCTTGAGGACCACGGTGTTGCCGGCGGCCAGGGCCGGGGCCAGCTTCCAGGCCGCGTTCTGGATGGGGAAGTTCCAGGGGATGATGCCGGCGCAGACCCCGACCGGCTCCCGACGCAGGTAGTTGTGGCTGGGGCCGGGGGCGACGGTGAACGGCAGGGGCACCTCGACCGGGAGCCGGGTGGCGAGCTCGGCGTAGGTCCGGAAGGTGAACATCGCCCCGGCGACATCGGACGACCTGGTCTTGCGGATGGTGCCCCCCGAGTCGCGGACCTCCAGGTCGACGAGCCGGCCGGCCTGCTCCTTGAGCTTGGCCGCGACCGCCTGGAGCACGGCCGCCCGCCGCTCGGGCTTGAGCCCCGACCAGCGGCCGTCCTCGAAGGCGGCCCGGGCGGCGGCCACGGCCCGCTCCACGTCGACCCGGCCGGCCCTGGCCACGGTGGCGTGCGCCCGGCCGGTGGAGGGGTCGAAGGTCTCGAAGGTCTCGCCGCCGGCCGCGTCGACCTCCTGGCCGTTGATGAACAGCTGGTAGTCGGCTGGCATGGTCAGGCTCCCCGGAAGGTGGGCGGCCGCTTCTCCAGGAAGGCGGCGACGCCCTCGGTGTGGTCCTTGGTCTGGCCGGAGGCGACCTGGGCCTCGGCCTCGCCGGCCAGCGCCTCGGCCAGGCCGACCTGGAGGTGGTCGCGGAGCAGGGCCTTGGCCCGGCCCAGGGCCAGGGTCGGCCCGGCGGCCAGGGCGGCCACGGCCGCCTGGGCCTGGTCCTGGAACTCCTCGGCCGGCCAGACCCGGTTGACCAGGCCGAACTGGAGGGCCTGGTCGGCCTCGACCCAGTCCCCGAGCAGGGCCATCTCCATGGCCCTGGACAGGCCGATCAGCCGCGGCAGGTGCCAGGTCGAGCCGGCGTCGGGGACCAGGGCGATGCCGGAGAAGGCCAGTCGCCACCGGGCGGCGCTGCTGGCCAGCCGCAGGTCACAGGCGAGGGCGAGCGACACCCCGGCCCCGGCCGCGACCCCGTTGACCACGGCCACGGTCGGCTTGGGCATCCCGGCCAGCAGCCGGCAGATGGGCGAGTAGTGGCGCTCCAGGGCGGCGGCCAGGTCGGGCACCCGGCCCTCGCGGTAGCCCTGCTCGAGCTCGCGCACGTCCTGGCCGACGCAGAACGCCCGGCCGCTCCCGGTCAGGGCGACCACCCGCACGGTCTCGTCCTCGGCGGCCTCGCCCAGGGCGGCGACCAGCGCCTCGTTGGTCGGCTCGTCGAGGGCGTTGAGCGCGTCGGGCCGGTCCAGGGTGATCCAGGTCGCCGCCCCCCGGCGGCGGACGTCGAGACTCATGGCGGGCTCCTTCGTCCGGGATGATCGGGTCAGCCTACCCGGCCGTCGCGAGCCTCAGCCGCCGAAGTCGCCTCCGCCGAAGTCCCCGCCGCCGAAGTCGCCGCCGCCCCAGTCGCCGCCGCCGCCGCCCCAGTCGCCGCCGCCGAAGTCGCCCCCGCCGCCGGCGTCGCCGCCGTCACCGCCGCCGTCGCCGCCGGCGTAGGCTGGGTAGCCGCCCCAGCCCCAGCCCCCGCCGAGCCAGCTGCCCAGCAGCAGGCCGGTGAACAGGCCGCCCATGGGGAACCCGCCGAAGTAGCCGCCGGCCCAGGGGCCGTAGTAGCCGGGCGCGTTCCAGTACGGGGTCATGCGGCCGCCGGCCCCGGCCAGCACCTGGCGCGACTCCGGTTCCAGGCCGTCGTGGACCCGCTGGGCGTCGGCCGCGCAGGCCGGGACCATCCGGGGGGCGCCGCCGGGCGGCGCCCACTCGACGTCCTCGACCGAGGGGCCGTGGCGGGGGTCGAAGAAGCACGGCGCCCGGCGCTCGGGGACCGGGCGGCCCTCCAGGATGGCCTTGGTCGCCGCCATCTCGTACCGGCCGGCCTCGAGGGCCGCGCTCACCGGGGCCAGGTCCTCGACCCGTCTGGCCTGGTCGAGGGCGGTGGCCGCCTTCTGGTACTGGTCGACGGCCTCGGTGTAGTGGCGCACGGCCTCGGGGTCGGCGTCGGGCATGCTGGTGTCCAGGTCGAGGGCGCGGATGTCGTCGCCCAGGGCGACCAGGTCCTCCTGGGCGACCTGCTTGACCTCCTCCAGCTCGCGCCGGCGCTCGGCCTCCCGCTCCCGGCGGCGCCGCCGGGCCCCGAAGATCAGCGCCCCCCCGCCGACCAGCAGCAGGGCGAGCACGGCGATGGCGCCGATCCCGGCGCCGCCGCCACCGCCACCGCCGGACTGGGCGGCCGGCTCACCCCGGGCGGCGGCGGCCACCCCGTCGACCCACTGCAGCACGGCCGCCTGGGGATCGTTGGGGTGGTCGTCCACGGCCTGGCTGGCCAGTTCCCTAGCCCGGCCGCTGGGGAGCGTCCCGCCGTAGGTGCCCGCCGCCCACTGGTTGCCGCTGATCACCATGTATGTGCCGTCGCGGCGAAGCTCGTTGGCGATCGCCCGGCCCAGCTCGGTCACGCTGCCGCCATAGCCTTCGCGAGCCGACTCGGGCAGTATCGCGATGTAGATCGGGGTACCGGCCTCGAGCACCTGCTCCCGGACCAGGTCGGCGGAGATGTTCGCCTCGGCCTCGGGGTCGAGGTAGACCGGGCTCTGCTTGAGCTTGGCCGCGACCTCGGCCGCCGTGGCCGCGCTCGCCGGGCCGGCGGTCATGACCGCCAGGGCCAGGGCGGTCAGGATGGCGCCGAGCCATCGCCGGGCATGGGGCCGGCGACGCCGCGCCGGCCTACTGGTCCTCATCGGGATCCTCCTGGATCGTGATCGTGCCGGTGTCCGACTCCCGCTCTCCCGTGATAGCACCACCGGTGTCGAGAACGCCCGTGTCGGCGTAGGAGACGGGCAGGTAGCCGTACCCGCCGCCGGAGCTGTTGCGGCCGCCGACGAAGCCGTCGTCCAGGGCGTTGCCCAGCGGGAACCCGACGACCAGGTCGGCCGCCGCGCCCCCGAAGTACCCGCCGAACCAGGACTCGAACTGCGGCGGCAGGTCGTAGAAGGGCACCCGGCGCAGGCCGGTGCGGACCCGGCGCGGCTGCGGCTGGACGCCGCCGGCGATCTGGCGCATGCAGGCCGCGCACACCGGCACCGGCCGGGGCGGACCCCCGGGGGCCTCCCAGCCGACGTCGTTGACCGACGGCCCGTGGCGGGTGTCGAAGAAGCAGGGCGGCCGCCGCCGCGGCGGGTCGCGCCGCTCGAACAGGGCCCTGGCCGAGGTCATGGCGAACCGGCCCGACTCCAGGGCGTTGCTCACCTGGGCCAGGTCGGCCGGGGCCCTGGCCTGCTCGAAGGCCTGCTCGGCGCGCTCCAGGAACTCGTGCGCCCTGGTGTAGTGGTTGACCGCCTGCGGGTTGTCGAGCTCGTCGACCTGGAGGTCCACGTCGAGGTTGCGCAGGTCGTCGGCGAGGGCGGTGATGTCCTCCTGGGCGACCGCCTTGACCTCGCTGAACTGGTTCCCGACGCGGATGGTCCGCCGCTCCGAGCGGTTCTCCAGGGTCACGGCGAGCAGCACGGCCAGGGTGACCACGCCGGCGATGGCCAGCAGGACCACCAGCAGGGTGTCGCCGTCGGCGTCGTCCTGGCCGGGCGGCGGCTGGGTGGGCGGCGCGGTGGCCGGCGGCCGGCCGGCCGCGCGCTCGGCCCGGGCGACGAAGTCCATGGTGGCCGCGGCCAGCTCCGGGTGCTGGCCGAAGGCGGCCCTGGCCTGCCGGGCGGCCACGCCCCTGGCCAGGGTGCTGCTGCCCGCGCCCTCCTCGCCGCCGGCCACCACCAGGTAGGTGCCGGGGCGGCCGACCGAGGCCGCGACCAGGGCGGCCAGCCGGTTGGCGTCGCCGCCGGCCTCGCCGCGGGCCTGGCCGGGCAGGACGGCCACGAACACGGGCGTGCCGGCGATGGCCAGCCGGGCCCGGACCCGCTCGACGTCGGGCGGGGACAGGGTCGGCCGGGCGCTCGGGTGCACGTACAGGGGGTCGTCGCGCAGGCTCCCGGCCGCCCGGTCGACCCACGGTCCGGCCCAGGCCGGGGCGGCCAGCAGGACCAGCAGGCACAGGACCAGCCCGGCCAGGACCGGTAGGAACCTTCGGGGCGCCATGTCACCTCGCTGGCTGGACGGTTCTCGCGTCGGCGGTCACCGACCATTCTGGCGGTTCCGGCGAAGGTGCGGAACGCCCCGGGTCGCACGGCGCCGTGGTTGCGGCCATCATGGCGCCGTCCGGCAGGTGAGCGAGGTGGGTGGCGTGGACTGGCACCGCCTGGGAGACGGCGACAGCGAGGCGGGCAGGCAGGCCGGCGTGCTCGACCTGCTCCGGCGTGCCCAGCGGGAGCTGGGCGGCGGCCCCCTCACCGGCACCCGGTTCCTGTACCGCGTCCGCGACATGCTGGCCGCCACCCGCGAGATCGAGGCCGCCGTCCGTGGCCACGACACCACCCTGTACGTCGGCTTCCAGCGGGCCGACAGGCTCGCCGGCGAGGCCGCCACCTACCGCGACCTGGTCGCGGCCGGGGTCCGGGTGACCGCGTTCGGCACCGGCGAGCCGGGACCGCCGGCCGGGGTGCGCTGGGTGCGGCTCCCCGAGGACCAGGCGGCCCTCCAGAACCAGTGGCTGCTGGTCACCGAGCGGCCCGAGCCGATCGCGTTCGTCGGCTTCGAGACCTCCGAGCCGGACCACTTCGGCCGGGCCGAGGTCACCGACCCGGCGCGGACCTTCGCCGGGTTCGTGACCGGCGACCGGCGGCTGGTCCGGGCCATCGCCGAGCACCTGGAGGGGGTCGGCCGACCCTGAGCTCCCCATGTCCCCGAACTCACCGGCACGGCACACGAGGCAGAGGAAGGAACCGGAGTGGAGCAGGGCGCCAACCTGGGGGCCCGACTCGCCGCCGGCGAGGAGGGGGCCATCGAGGAGTGCTACGCCGCCCTCGGCCCCATGGTCCTCGGCTACCTGCGCCGCTTCGTGACCGGTGACGAGGCCGAGGACGTGCTCCAGCGTGTGTTCTACGAGGTCTGGCGGAACCGGGACCGCTACGACCCCGGCCGCAGCCTCGAGGCCTGGGTGCTGGGGATCGCCCGCAAGCGGGCCATCGACCAGCTCCGCCGCCGGCACGCCAACGTCGTGCCGATCGAGGAGCTGCGCGACATCGCCGGGGACGACGGCCGGGAGCTGGCCGAACGCTACGCCCGGGCCAACGAGGTGCGGGGCGCGCTGGCGCGCCTGTCCCCGGAGCAGCGCGAGGTCCTCACCCTGGCCTACTTCGGCGAGCTCACCCAGACCGAGATCGCCGACCGGCTCGGGGTGCCGCTGGGCACGGTCAAGGCGCGGGCCTTCCGCGGCCTGCGCCGCCTGGCCGACATGCTGGGCACGGTGGCCTGAGCCGCGACCGGCCCGTCCCGGGACGACCCGCCCGGCCCGCTCCTCCGGTCAGAGCCGGTCCAGCTTGGCGGCCAGGATGAAGTCGTTGTCGGTGAGGCCGCCGGCGGCGTGGGTGGTGAGGGTGACCGCGACCCGGCCCCAGCCGAGCTCGATGTCGGGGTGGTGGCCCTCCGACTCGGCCAGCAGGGCCAGGC
>Ga0081538_10005889_pt1 | contig 10921 bp, 12 predicted proteins | sample TabmetS5T2R1_FD_71022 | JGI IMG/M metagenome (GOLD analysis project Ga0081538, IMG submission 71022) | Tabebuia heterophylla rhizosphere microbial communities from the University of Puerto Rico - S5T2R1 | ecosystem: Host-associated > Plants > Roots > Rhizosphere ...
ACTACCCGCACAGCGGCTGGGCGCGCCTCCACGCCGACACCCTCGCCGCGCTGACGCGGCGCAGGGCCGAGCGGGGGCTGCCGTCGCTCGACGCGACCGTGGCCGAGCTGCTCGAGGAGGCCCGTTGACGGCGCAGCTCGAGGAGCTCCTGGCCGCGCTGCTCTACGAGGGCTACGCGCTCTACCCCTACACGCCGGGCTCGGTGAAGAACGCGACCCCGACACCGTTCGGGATCGTGTACCCGCCGGACTACCCGGTCGGCCACGACCATCTGCGGATGGAGTGCGTGCTCGAATCCGATCCGGACGCCCAGCTCGAGGCCTCCGTGCGCTTCCTCCAAGCGGGCGGCGCCGGCCACTCGGCGGCCGAGCGACGGATCGAGCTGTCGGAGCCCGGGGTGGTGGTCGCGTTCGCGTTCGACGGCGAGGTGCGGCTGACCGGCCGCGCGCGCATGCGCACCGACCCGCTCGGCGACGGCCTAACGCGCGTACGCGTATGCGTGCACAACACGACTCCATGCGAGCCCGGCGTCGACCGGGGCGCGGCGCTCGCCGCGAGCCTGCTGTCAACGCACCCGGTGGTGACGACCGACCGGGGGCGCTTCCGGCCCGCCGCCGAGCACCCCGAGCTCGAGAGCGTGAACACCTGGCCGGTGCTGGCCACGGACGACGACCGCACCGTCCTCGGCGCGGCGATCGTGCTGCCCGACCACCCGCAGCTCGCCCCGGAGAGCCGCGGCAGCCTCTTCGACGGCACCGAGATCGAGGAGGCGCTCCTGCTGCACGTGCACTCCCTGAGCGAAGCCGAGCGCGCCGAGATCGAGCGGGGAGATCCGGCGGTGCGGGCGATGGTGGAGCGCGCCGCCGCGGCCACACCCGACGAGCTGCTCCGCCTTCACGGGCGCGTGACGCTGCGCGATCCACCGGCGCCTTCGGCGTTGCCCGACCTGACCGGCGAGGAGTCGGCCACCGTGGAGGGCGTGACCTTCCACCGCGGCGACAAGGTAAGGCTGCGCCCCGGCGTCGACGGCGACCCCTACGACCGAATGCTCCACGGCCGCGTGGCGACGATCGAGCGGATCCTCTGGGACGTCGAGGACAGGCTCTACCTCGGCGTCACGGTCGACGACGACCCGGGGCAGGACCTGCTCCGGGAGACCGGTCGCTTCCTGTTCTTCTTCCCGAACGAGGTGGAGGTGCGCTCGTGAGCGTCCTGATCGCGGGCATCGGCAACGCCTGGTTGAGGGACGACGGCTTCGGCGGCGAGGTCATTAAGCGCCTCACCGAACGGGAGCTGCCCGACGACGTGGTCGTGCTCGACTTCGGCACCGGCGGGCTCGACCTCGCATACGAGGTCATGCGCGGCTACGACGGGCTCGTGCTCGTCGACGTCAGCCGCCAAGGCGGGGAACCCGGGACGCTGTACCTGATGGAGCCCGATCCGGACGAGATTGCGGCCGGGATCGAGGACGGCGAGATCATCGACCCGCACTCGATGGACCCGCAGACCGTGCTGAGGTTCGTCAAGACGGTCGGCGGCTGGCCCGGCAAGGTCGTGGTCATCGCCTGCGAGCCCGCCGCGGTGGAGGAGATGGGGCTCGGCCTGTCGGAGTCCGTGCGGGCGGCGGTCGACCGGGCGGCCGAGCTGGCGCTGAAGGCGGTGGCGGACCTCCGCGTCGAGACCGGCTGACGATGCACGAGCTGTCGATCAGCAGCGCGATCGTCGACACCGCCGTCAAGCACGCCGACGGCCGGCGGGTGACGCTCGTGAGCCTGACGGTCGGAGCGCTGCGCCAGGTGGTGCCGGAGTCGCTCGAGTTCTACTTCGAGATCGTCGCGCGCGGGACGCTCTGCGAAGGCGCGCGGCTTCGGCAGACGCTCGTGCCCGCGAGAGCGCGCTGCGCTGGGTGCGGCCCTTGGGAGCTCGAGCCGCTGGCCGTGTTCCGCTGTCCGCGTTGCGGCGAGGCCGCGGCGGAGGTGGTCAGCGGCAACGAGCTGGAGGTGGAGTCGATCGAGGTGGAGGAGGAGGCATGCATCGCACCAAGGTGAGGGTCGCGAAGGACGCGCTCGACGCGAACGCGACCATCGCCGCGGCCAACCGAGCCGACTTCGACCGTGCCCACGTGCGCGTCGTCAACCTGATGAGCGCGCCGGGCGCCGGCAAGACGACGCTGCTCGAGGCGGTGCTCGCACGCGGCCTCGACGGCGTGCGCGCCGGGGTGCTCGAAGGCGACGTGCAGGGCTCGATCGACGCGGACCGCCTGTCCGCGCTCCACGTGCCGGTAACCCAGCTCAACACCGATCCCGGCTTCGGCGGCGAGTGTCACCTGGACGCGAACATGGTGCGCTCCGCCCTCCCCGCGATCGACCTAGGGGAGATCGACCTGCTGGTGATCGAGAACGTCGGCAACCTCGTCTGCCCGGCGGAGTTCAGGGTGGGCGAGGACGCGCGCGCGATGGTGGCCTCGGTGGCCGAGGGCGAGGACAAGCCGCTCAAGTACCCGCTCATGTTCCGCACCTGCGAGCTCGTGCTCGTGAACAAGATCGATCTCCTGCCCCACCTCGACTTCGATCTCGACCGCTTCCTCTACAACCTCGACTCGGTTCACCCCGGTGTCGAGTACGCGCTCGTGAGCGCCCGGACCGGCGAGGGGGTCGAGCGGTTCCGGGACTGGCTGCTGCGCGCCGCGAACGACCGCATCGCGGCGCCGCGGGCCGAGCCCGCGGCTTCGCGCACGACGGAGGGCGCGCCGGCGTGAGCGGAGCGCTCGCCCCGGCCACGCGCGTCGACGAGCTGCTCGCTCGGCGGACCGAGGCGAACGAGCGCTTCTTCACCGCGGAGGCCGAGCGGCTCGCGCGGCTGTGTCACCGAATGGCCGAGCGCTTCGCGCGCGGCGGCCGTCTGGTCGCCTTCGGGGAGACCGTTTGGGCCCGCTCGGACGTGCGGCATGTCGCCGTCGAGTTCGTCCACCCGGTGATCGTGGGCAAGCGCGCGCTGCCCGCGATCGGGCTCTCGCGGGAGGGGGGCGAGCTCGCGGACCAGGTCGAGCTCGTCGCGGAGCCGGACGACATCGCAATCGCCTACGGTCCGGGCACGGGCGAGGCGCTCGCCGTCGCGGCCGACCGCGGCTGCCTCACGGTCGCGTTCTCGCCTTCCGGCGCCGAGTGGGAGCTCGTGCCGCCGGTCGAGGACCCGTTCGTCGCCCAGGAGGTCGCGGAGACCGCCTACCACCTGCTGTGGGAGCTCGTGCACGTGTTCTTCGAGCACCGCGGCCTGCTCGAGGGCCGCGAGGCGCGCGCCGTGCACGACACCGGCGCATCGAGCTTTCTCTACCCCTTCCTGGCCGAGGGCGAGACCGACCTCGAGGCCGTGGTGGACGACGTCCGGCGCTCTGTGGTGATGAAGGCCGAGGAGGTGGGCGCGCTGCGCGAGCAGACGCTCACCGAGGGCCGCGACGTGCTCGCCGCCGCGGCCGCGTCGCTGCGCGACCGCTTCGAGGCCGGCGGCAGGCTGCTCGCGCTCGGAAACGGCGGCTCGGCCACCGACGCCATGGACGCCGTGGCCGACTTCCGCCGGCCCCCCGCCCCCTGGCCGCCGCGCCGCGCACTCGACCTGACCGAGGACGCGGCGATCCTCACCGCGATCGCCAACGACATCGGCGTCGAGGCGATCTTCGCCCGGCAGGTGATCGCCCACGGCCGCGAGGGCGACGCCCTGCTCGCCCTCTCCACGAGCGGCAACTCGGCGAACGTGATCGCGGCCCTGGCCGAGGCGCGGCGGCGAGGGATTGTGAGCGTGGCGATGGTCGGCTACGACGGCGGCCGCGTGGCGGCCGAGGAGCTCGCCGACCACGTGGTGGTCACGCGCTCGGAGCACATCCCCCGCATCCAGGAGGCCCAGGCGAGCGCCTACCACGTGCTGCGCGAGCTCGTGGAGGCGGCGGGGTGAGCGTCGCTCCGGCCGGCGAGGTGGCCCACGCCGGCTTGCGCGGGGCGATCGCGTCCATGGCCATGACCGGCATGCGCCACTTCACCGTGCACGTGGGCATCGTGAAGGAGACGCCGCCGGACGCGATCCTGAGAAGGCGCGCGAGCCGTCTGCTGAAGCAAGTGCCGGAGAAGCGTCGCCGCGCGGCGATCGAGCTGGCCCACTGGGCGTACGGCGCCGGTGGCGGGGCGGCGTTTCGCCTGCTGCCCGAGACTGTGCGGCTGCGGGCCTGGGCCGGCCCGCTCTACGGGCTGGTGGTGTGGCTCGGCTTCGAGCTGGGGATCGCGCCGGCGCTCGGGCTGCCGCAGGCCGAGAAGCCGCGGCCGGTGGAGCGGGCCGGGCTCGCGGCCGACCACCTGCTGTACGGGCTCGTGCTGTCCGAGACGCGCGCGCGGCCGCGGGAGTAGGCGTGGCGCGGGTCGTCGAGTCGCCCGTCTCTGTCTCGCGCGTGCGCGCGCGTGTGGAGGGCACCGTCCAGGGCGTCGGCTTCCGGCCGTTCGTCTACCGCCTGGCGCGCGAGGAGGGGCTGGCCGGCTACGTCCTCAACGACGAGCGCGGGGTGCTGCTTGAGGTCGAGGGTGATCCGGCGGCGGTGGACCGCTTCTTGGGCCGTGTGAGGTCGGAGGCTCCGCCGCTCGCGGCAGTGGCTCGCGTGTCGTGCGATTCCGTTGCGCCGGAGCGGTCGCGCGAGTTCCGGATCGTCGAAAGCGCGCGCCGTGGCGATCCCGATGCTCTCGTGGCACCGGACACGACGACCTGCGCGGACTGCTTGTCGGAGCTGTCGGATCCCGCCGACCGCCGCTACCGCTACCCGTTCATCAACTGCACGAACTGCGGGCCGCGCTTCACGATCGTCCGGGGTGTTCCCTACGACCGGCCGCTGACCACGATGTCCGGCTTCCGGATGTGCGCGGACTGCCGCCGCGAGTACGACGATCCCGCCGACCGGCGCTTCCACGCCCAGCCGAACGCGTGCCCGCGCTGCGGCCCGCGGTTGACGCTGACCGCTGCCGGTCGGCGGCCCCTGGACGTGCCGGGCGCCCGCGACGCGATCGAGGGCGCGGCGAGGCGCCTGGCCGACGGCCTGATCGTCGCCGTGAAGGGGCTCGGCGGCTTCCACCTCGCGTGCAATGCGGCCGACGAGGAGGCCGTGGCGGCGCTCAGGGCTCGCAAGCACCGCGCGGACAAGCCGGTCGCGCTGATGGTCCCGGACCGCGCCGCGGCCGCTCGCCTGGTCGAGCTCGCCGATGAGGAGGACGAGCTGCTGCATTCGATCGCGCGGCCGATCGTGCTGGTGCCGCGGCGCCGGGGTGCTCTGGTGGCCGCGGCGGTTGCCCCGGGGGCGCCGGAGCTAGGGATCATGCTTCCCTACACGCCGCTGCACCACGTCCTGTTGGGCGACTTCTGCGCGGCCGTGGGGTCGCCCGCGGCCGCGCTGGTCATGACCAGCGGCAACGTGTCCGACGAGCCGATCGCTTACCGGGACGACGACGCGGTCGAGCGGCTCGCGCCGATTGCCGATCTGTTCCTGCTCCATGACCGGCCGATCCACTCGCGCACCGACGACTCGGTGGCCCGCGTCGTTCGGATCGGCGCCCGTCGGCGGACGCTGGCGCTGCGCCGCTCGCGCGGATACGTGCCGGGGCAGGTCGAGCTGCCCGTTCCGGCCCGGGGGCCGGTGCTGGGCTGCGGCGCAGACCTCAAGAACACCTTCTGCGTCGCGAAGGGCAAGCGCGCCTGGGTCGGCCACCACATCGGCGACCTCGAGCACTACGCGACGCACCGCGCGTTCCGCGAGGGAATCGATCACTTCGAGACGCTGTTCGCCGTCCAGCCCCAGGTCGTCGCGCACGACCTGCACCCCGGCTACTTCTCGAGCGCCTACGCCTTGGAGCGCGAGGGCGTCGAGCTGGTCGGCGTGCAGCACCACCACGCCCACCTCGCCGCCTGTCTCGCCGAGCACGGCCTGGAGGGACCCGCGGTCGGAGCGATCTACGACGGCACGGGATACGGCACGGACGGCACCGTGTGGGGCGGCGAGCTCCTGGTCGGCGGCCTCTCGGGCTTCGAGCGCGTCGGCTCCCTGTGGCCGGTGCGCATGCCCGGGGGCGAAGCGGCGATCCGGGAGCCCTGGCGAATGGCATGCGGCTGGCTCACGGAGGCGTTAGGCGACCCGGGCGGGGTTCCGGCGCGCTTGGCCGGCGTCGTCGATGAGCGGCGCTGGCGGGCGATGGCGCGCATCGCGGCGAGCGAGGCGTACTCGCCGGTAACGACGAGCATGGGCAGGCTCTTCGACGCCGTCGCAGCGCTTTGCGGGATCCGGGCGCACGTCAACTACGAGGGCCAGGCCGCGATCGAGCTGGAGGGGGCGGCGTCGGACGGCGCGCAGGCGCCGTACGACCTGCCGGTCGTCGAGGCCGGTGACCGCATCCCGGGCGGCGTGACGCTCGACGCCCGCGAGACCGTGCGGTCCGTCGTCCGCGACCTCGACTTGGGAGCGCCCATCCCGACCGTCGCGGCGCGCTTCCACGCCGCCGTCGCCGACGCGACGGCGCGCGCGTGCGCCGCGGCGGCCGAGCGCCGCGGCCTCGACACGGTCGTGTTGAGCGGCGGCGTGTTCCAGAATCGGCTCCTGCTCGAGAGGACGGCCGCCACGCTGGACGGCGGCGGCCTGCGAGTGCTCACCCCGGAACGTCTGCCCCCCGGTGACGGCGGCATCTCCTTCGGGCAGGCAGCGGTGGCGGCGGCACGATGAGCTTCGACCCCCTGTTCACGCCGGTCGAGGAGCTCGACGCATGGTTGACCGACATGCTCGACGGCGCGCCCCTGCTCGTGGCGCTCGCCATCGCCTTCGTTCTCGGGCTCCGGCACGCCTCCGATCCCGACCACCTCGTGGCTACCACCTCGCTCGTGGCCGTCGACGGTGGAGACGCGCGCAAGGCGGTGAACCTTGGGTTGTGGTGGGGACTCGGACACGCGCTCGCGCTTCTGGCGATCGGTCTGCCCCTGATCGCGTTCAAGTCGCAGCTGCCGACCTGGCTCGAGTCGGCCGCCGAGAAGGCGATCGGCATCGTGATCCTCCTGCTCGCCGCGCGGGTCTTCGTCAAATGGCTCCGGGGCGACTTCCGTCTGGGCCCCCACGCACATGCGCACGGCCACGGGAAGCACCGCCACCTGCGCCGCGGCCCCGGCGATCACCGACACGTCTACGTGCGCACGCCCGCCCAGGCGTTCGCAATCGGGACGCTGCACGGCCTGGCGGGCACCGGAGCGGTGGTGCTGCTACTGATCGCCGCGCTCCCCGGCCGCCTCGAGGCCGCGGCCGCGCTGGCGGTGTTCGCGCCGATGTCGATCCTGTCGATGGCGCTCCTCACAGGGGCCTTCGCCTGGGTCCTGACGAGGCCGGTGATCGAACCGCTCTACCGTCGGGTGGGAATCCCGGCGCTCGGCATGTTCGGGGTGATGTTCGGGCTGTGGTACGCGGGGGTTACGTAGGGCACCCGCCGAGCGGCGCGCCCGCCGCACCACCCGCTAGGTCGCAGAGACGAGCGGCACCACGTCTGCCTGGAAGCGCTCGAGCTGGTGTAGCTCGTCGGCGAGTGGCCAGACGAAGATGCGCTCCGCGCCGGCCTCCTCGTAGGCGCTGATTCGTTGCGCGCACTGCTCGGCGGCTCCGATCGGGAGTGCGAGATCGCGTAGCGCTTCTGTTGGGCGGTTGAGCATCGGAGCCAGAACGTCCCCGAGCATCCGCTCGGCGTCCCGGCGCGACTCGGTCACGTAGAGCCACATCGTGACGAGCCCGTTTGGCAAAGCGCCGCGGCGCGCACCCGCTGCCGCGCGCTCCTCGTGCAAGCGGCGGAGGCTCTCTTTGAATCCGGACGGTGTGGTGTTGTAGCCAGACGCGAGCCAGCCGTCGCCGAGGCGAGCGACACGGCGAAGCCCGGCCGGCGACCCCCAGCTCCCGATCCAGATCGGCGGCCCGGACGGGCTGCTGGGGGCCGGCTCGAGGGAAAGGCCTTCCGTCGAGTAGAACCGTCCCGCGAAGCTCTCGGCGTTGTCATCTAGCAGGGAGCGCAGCGCTCGGATCGCCTCGTCGAAGCGCGGCCAGCGCTCCTCGAACGGCACGCCGATCGCGGCATAGTCGCGGGGCGACGATCCCGGCCCGACGCCGGCGACGAGTCTGCCACCCGAAAGGATGTCGATCGCGGCGAGCATCTTTGCGGTCTGGACGGGGCCGCGAACGACGGGAAGGCAGACCGTCGTCGCGAGCGTCATCTTCGCCGACGCCTCGATGGTCGCGGCGAGCGCCGTGGGCCCATCGAGCCAGGGCCGACCGAAGAGCAGGTGATCGTTGGCGCACAGATAGCGGTACCTGAGGTCGGTGGCGCGCCGCGCGTACGCGCGAAGATCGGCGAGCGTCCGTCGCGCGCCTTCGAAGTCGATCAGGGGAAGATGTGCTCCGTACTCCATCGAGTCGCCAGGCTACGCTCGCGAAGCCAGCTTCTCACCTGGCGCGCTTCAGTCGCGAAGGGACGCGGGCGCGGATGATCGTCCCGCCGCCCGGAGGACTGTCGACCGTGAGCGTGCCGCCGAGCGCGTCCAAGCGGTCGGTGAGGCCGCGCAAGCCTGAGCCCCGGGTGGCGGCCGCGCCGCCGACTCCGTCGTCTGCGACCTCGGCGCTGACCGTGCCGCCCTGGACGTCGACCTCGACCCGAGCAAGGCTGGCTTGGGCGTGCTTGGCGACGTTGGTGAGTGCCTCCGCGACGGTGAAGTAGATCGCCGCCTCGGCAGCCGGCGCCACGCGTTCGTGCGACGCGCGCAACTCGACGGATACGGGCGAGCGGGCGACCAGGCCCTCGAGCGCGGCCGCGAGGCCGCGCTCGCTCAGCACGGCTGGGTGAATTCCGCGGGCGAGATCACGCAGCTCGTTCAGGGCCCTCTGGAGTTGCGCGAGCGCGTCGAGAACAGGCCGCTCCGCGGGTGTGCCGCGCGCCTGAGCCCGGGCCTGCCTCAGCGTCACGGCCGCGAGGACGAGTTGCTGCTGCGCGCCGTCGTGCAGATCGCGCTCGAGACGCCGCCGAGCCTCGTCCGCTGCGGCCACGATTCGCGCGCGGGACGCTTGGATCTCCGCGGTGTCATTGTCAGAGCCGCCGCCAGCTCGCCGAGGCGCGTGCGACGTGGCCATGACGTCACCGCCCCCTCGGAGCGGGGGTGAGCATCATCAGCGTTCCCCGCGCCTCGGCGCCGAGCGCCTCGTAGACGTGCGGCACGGAGCCGTCGTAGCGCGCATAGTCGCCCGGCCCGAGTTCGACGGCCGCGTCCTCGGGACCGACCCGAACGTGCCCAGCATGCAGGTGCAGGTGCTCCACGACCCCGAGCGGGTGCGGTTGAGAGTGGCGCACTTCACCGGGCAGGAAGCGGACCGCGTACAGCTCGCCGACCAGGCCGGGGCGGTCGAAGCGCTCGAGCAGGTTCCCAGCGGCCGCGCCACCTGGAACGCTCGGGCCGCTGCCGGCGCGAACGACGTGTACGCCGGCCTCCTCGGCTGGGGGGGCGAGCAGCTCCGCGAGCGCCACGCCGAGCGTGTTCGCGAGCGCGTACAGCGTCTCGATGGTCGGGTTGGCTTCGCCCGCCTCGAGCTGGGCGAGCGTGCCCCGCGCCACGCCCGAGCGGCGGGCGAGTGCCTGCGCCGACAGCCCGGCCTCGGAGCGCAGCGCCCGGATGCGTGCTCCGGCGAGGCTGGCAGGCATGTGCATCGTGCCTACTATATTGCGCACATAGTGTCCAGTCAACTGGTAGTCGGCGTCTGCACCACGGACTGGCGGGTTACCCGCACCTCGGCACGCCGGGTCGCCCCCATGTCCAGACGGGCGGCCCGGCGACATGCTCCTTGCATCGCAATCGAACGGGGCATCTGCCCTCGAGGAGCCACCAATGAACGCCACCACCGCCGATCCCGTATCCCCGTCCGACGCTTCCCTGGGGGGAGCGCGCGGCTGGTTTGCCAAGAAGGGCCTTAGGCGTACACGCCACAACCGAGTGCTGGGCGGCGTCTGCGCCGGGCTGGCCAGACGCTACGACGTCAACCCGCTGGTCATGCGGGTGCTGGCCGTGCTCTTTGCACTGATCGTCTCGCCGCTCCCCTACATCGCCCTCTGGGTGCTGATGCCGCGGGATTCCTGAATCAGGGCGCAGGTTCAGGGCAACCCCCCGATGTTCTGCAGGCGCTTCACAGGAAGGCTGCATGCATGACGTCCTCCCTGCTCCACCACCAGCCCGAGCAGTCGCGATTGGAGCTTCCGGCCCTCGACCTTCGCGCGCTGGCGCGCCGTGTCGCGCTGCCCGCCGCCCTCGCGGTCGCGGCGGCTGTGGCGCTGGTGGTGGCAGGGGGCCCGATGCAGACCTTCGCCGACGCGCTCGGTCGAGCCCTCGACGCCGATCCGCTGTGGGTCGGCGCAGCCGTCGCCTTCGAGCTGCTGTCCTTCGTCGGGTACGTGGCGCTGCTGTGGCTGGTCGGGCGCCGCACCACCCGGCGACTGGGAGTGCGCGAGAGCGCCGAAGTCACGCTCGGTGGCGCAGCGGCCACGCGCCTGCTACCCGCCGGCGGCCTCGGCGGCGCCGCCCTGACGATCTGGGCGTTCCGGCGGGCGGGTCTGACCATGCGCGACGCGACGCGCATGCTGCTCGCCTTCCTCGTGGTGCTCTATTCGGTCTTCCTTGCGTCAATCGCAATCGCGGGCGGACTGCTCGCTTTGGGGCTCGCCCCCGGTGACGGGCCGCTCGCGCTGACCGCGGTTCCCGCGATTGGCGCCGTGGTGGTCATCGCCGGCGCACTGGCACTCGCCGCCCGTCGGCCCACCGGAGATGAGCGGGTCGACGCCGCAGCTACGGGCGCGTCGCCCTTGGCCCGCGCCAAGGCGGCGACGCACACGGC
>Ga0081538_10005890_pt1 | contig 10920 bp, 8 predicted proteins | sample TabmetS5T2R1_FD_71022 | JGI IMG/M metagenome (GOLD analysis project Ga0081538, IMG submission 71022) | Tabebuia heterophylla rhizosphere microbial communities from the University of Puerto Rico - S5T2R1 | ecosystem: Host-associated > Plants > Roots > Rhizosphere ...
TAAAGCTGGAAAATATCGCGCCGCAAATATCGCCGCACTTGTTGCGGCGTGTACTCCAGCGAAGTGGGACGGATCGCCTCGTGCGCATCCTGGGCACCTTTCTTGGAGCGATAAGTATTGGGCTTGCTCGGTAGATAGGCCTTACCGTACTGCGCCTGAATGAACTGGCGCACGGCGTTAAGCGCATCATTGGAAACCCGGGTGGAATCGGTTCGCATGTAGGTGATGAGACCGACGGAGCCTTCGTTGCCCAGTTCAACGCCTTCGTAGAGCTGCTGCGCCAGCTGCATCGTGCGCCGGGGCTGAAAGCCTAACTTGCGCGCGGCTTCCTGTTGCAGCTTGCTGGTGACAAATGGCGGCGTGGGATAGCGACGGCGTTCCTTTTTTTCGACGTCGCCGATCACCCAAGAAGCACCGTCCAGCGACTTGATGATCTGCTGGACGCTCGGCTCATTCTCGAGCCGAAAATTCTTGTTGTCGATTTTCTTCCCCTGCCATTGTGCCAGACGGGCCTTGAATGATGGCGGCAAACGCCCTTCTAACAAGGCCGTGAGCGACCAGTATTCCTGGGATTCGAAGCCGCGGATCTCTTTTTCACGCTCGCAGATCAGCCGCACGGCGACTGACTGGACTCGCCCAGCGCTCAAACCACGGCGTACTTTGTTCCAGAGCAGCGGGCTGATCTGATAACCCACTAAACGGTCCAGAATGCGCCGGGCAATTTGCGCATCGAATTTGTTACGGTCGAGTTCCAGAGGATTGGCGATCGCCTCTTGAACCGCTTTGCGCGTGATCTCGTTGATTAGCACGCGGTGTACCCGCTTGTGATTTTTCGCCACCTGATCGGCGATATGCCAGGCGATGGCTTCGCCCTCGCGGTCGGGGTCGGAAGCGAGATAGATATTTTCCTTTCCCTTGGCTGCCTTTTTAAGTTCTTCGATGACCTTTTTCTTTGCCTGGATGACGTGAAAATCCGGCGCAAAGTTCTTCTTGATATCGACGCCCAGTTTGCTCTTCGGCAGGTCAACAATATGCCCCACCGAGGCTTTGACCTGAAAATCTCTGCCTAAGTATTTTTCCAAGGTTCTCGCCTTGGCGGGTGATTCCACGATAACTAGATTCTTCGCCATAACCCTTCACTCATGATTTAAATTTGGCATTCGCAGTTCCAAAGTCTAGCCCTCGACCCGGTATTTTTTTCCCGGGAGTTGTTTAACATACCCTAGCAATTCCAGCTCCAAGAGAATTTCCGACACCCTCGATGGGGAGCAACCGCTGCGCTCAATGACCTCGTCGATTTGTAGCGAACGTTCCTGGAATAAAGCGAAGATTTTTTGAAACTCATCCGCCAGGTGCTGCGGCAGCGCACGCCCTGGCGCGCTCTCGGCGTTTTGCGCCAGCGCCGACAGTTGCGGTGCGATCTCTTCGACGATGTCGTTTACCGTTTCTACCAGTTTAGCTCCCTGACGAATCAACCGGTGTGTCCCCCGGCTCCGGCTCGCCCCCGCTTCACCCGGCACAGCAAAGACTTCCCGTCCCTGTTCCGACGCCAGTGAGGCCGTAATCAAAGACCCGCTCTTTTCTGTCGCTTCCACCACCACGACCCCCAAGGAGAGACCGCTGATCAATCGGTTGCGCACCGGAAAATTAAACGCCACAGGTCCCGTACCGAGAGGAAACTCGGAGATGACGGCGCCGCTCTCACTGATGCGCTGGTAAAGCTTCTCATGTTCGCGGGGATAAGCGCGATCGACGCCGGAACCCAAGACCGCCAGCGTTCGGCCTCCGGCATGGAGCGCCGCTTCATGCGCTGCGCCGTCGATACCGCGCGCCATGCCGCTCACCACCGTAAAGCCCAACGATGCCAGACCCCGACACAAATCGCGCGCGACTCTGCGGCCATAGTCGCTTGCGCTGCGCGAGCCGACTACGGCAACCGCCCTCTCATCCTGGTCGCGAATCTCTCCTTTGACATAAAGAAATGGCGGTGGATCGGCAATCAATCGCAGCCGCGCCGGGTAAATCGGATCAGTAAACGGCACAATCTTAATCGCTGCATTTTCCGCCCTCCGGACCTCCGCTTCCATCTCAGCCCAGGCGGAAAAGCGGTGCAGCCCGTCGATGACGTTCGGGTCCAACCCCTGAATTTTAGCCAATGCTTCAGCGGGTGCCGAAAATGCCACGGTCGGATCATCAAAATGTTCTGCGAGTTTCTTGAAATTGACACACCCGAGTCCCGGCACCCGCGACAGGGCGATCCAACGAGTCAGATCCGCTTTGCCACACGGCGGCAAAACTTCCCCCTTTCTCAAGGGCAGCGTTGGCTCCATAGTAGCATTCACATTCATCAGCGGTTACGATTTTTCTCGGCGCTAAACCGGTAAATCCGTCAAGACAGCGAGACAAGCTGCAAATGATAAGGCAAAATCGGCGCGAACGCTAGCACCCATACCGCGACACCGAGGATTTTGTCGCGGGAATTTGCAAATTCACTCTCATAGTTCAAACCAAAAAGTTTAACTCAGGAAAAAAACAAACTCCAGGGGGCGTAGGAAACTCCGAGATTTCGCGTTGAGCAGTAAATGAATCAATCTGCGTAAGTTTTTCAGGCCCGTTTGATCGGACCGAATACGTGACAGCTAACTCCATGGCCGCCCGTGCCAAACTCCAGCGGCGGCTCGGTTTGGTCGCAGATCGGTTCCCGATGCGGGCAACGGGGATGGAAGCTACAACCGGGGGGAGGGTGGACCGGGCTTGGCACGTCGCCCTGGAGCACCGTGCGCTCTTTCTTACGGCTCGTATCGGCGATCGGAACCGCTGAGAGCAAAGCCCGAGTGTAAGGATGCTTGGCGTCGCGATAGATGGTATCGCTCTGGGCAATTTCAACGATTTTGCCGAGGTACATGATCGCCACTCGATGACTGATGTGCTCGACCACCCGCAGGTCATGGGAGATGAAAAAATAGGTCAGATGCATTTTTTCCTGCAGCTCCTGCAAGAGGTTGATGATCTGCGCCTGAATGGAGACGTCGAGGGATGAAACCGGCTCGTCGCACACAATAAACTTGGGGTGGACAGCCAGCGCGCGCGCGATGCCGATACGCTGGCGCTGGCCGCCGCTGAACTCGTGCGGATAACGGTTGTAATGATCTTCCCGCAGGCCCACCTGATGCAGCAGTTCGATGACGCGCTCCCGTTTGGCTTTTCCCCGCGCGAGCTTGTGAATTTCCAAACCTTCGCCGACGATGTCGCCGACGCGCATTCGCGGGTTCAGCGAAGCGTAGGGATCCTGAAAGATGATCTGCATTTGCCGCCGCATGTCGCGGAGTTCGCGTTGGGACATCGCCAAGAGATTCTTCCCTTGGAAATAAACTTCGCCGCCGGTCGGCTCGATAAGCCGCAGTATGGTGCGGCCCAAGGTCGATTTGCCGCAACCGGACTCGCCAACAATCCCTAAGGTTTCGCCTTCTTCCACGGCCAGACTGACACCGTCCACAGCTTTGACCGCACCTTTATTGCGCGAGAATAGGCCCTCGCCGACCGGAAAATGTTTCTTGAGATCACGAATTTCTAACAGACTCATCGCGATTCGCAGCTATTAATTTTGCGCGCCGGCCCTTGGTTCGGTCTCTGGAAAATGACAAGCAACAAAATGATGCGATTGTTTTTCTATCAGCGGCGGCTCGGCTTCGGCGCACAGTCCGGCGGCCTTGGGGCAGCGGTCTCGGAAGCGACAGCCGCTGGGAAGATGAAGCGGGCTCGGCACTACGCCGGGTATCGCATTCAGACGCTTTTTCTTTTTTTCGCCCGTGCCGGGAAGAGAATTAAGCAAACCCACCGTGTAGGGATGGAAGGGGCGGGCGAAAATTGCTGTCGCGCTGGCGCGCTCGACGATCTTGCCCGCATACATGATCGCGACCTCATCCGCTTGCTCCGCGACGACGCCTAGATCATGGGTAATCAGCAACAGCGCCATGCCGATTTTTTGCTGGAGCTCCTTCATCAACTCTAAGATCTGCGCTTGAATCGTTACGTCCAACGCCGTCGTCGGCTCGTCGGCAATCAATAGACTCGGATGGCAGGACAGCGCCATGGCGATCATCACGCGTTGCCGCATCCCGCCGCTCAACTGGTGCGGATAGGCGTCAACCCGAGACTCGGGATCGGCGATCTTGACTAGCCGGAGCATTTCAATAGTCTTCTCACGCGCTTGTTTCTTGCTTAGCCCCTGGTGCAAGCGGATCGCCTCGCCGATCTGGTTACCGATGGTAAACACCGGATTAAGCGACGTCATCGGCTCCTGAAAGATCATGGAAATCTCGTTGCCGCGGATTTTACGCATCTGTTCGTTGTTTAACTTGAGCAGATCACGACCGCGATAAAGAATCTCTCCACCGACGATTTTCCCAGGCGGCGATGGGATCAGGCGCATAATCGAGAGCGAGGTCACGCTCTTGCCACAACCGGACTCACCCACCAGGCCGAGGGTTTTGCCTTCTCCTAGGTCAAAACTGACGCCGTCGATGGCCCGCACTTCCCCTTCGGGAGTAAAAAATGAGGTGTAAAGATTCTTGACGTGAATGAGATCGCCCATGATTACAATAGCGCCGAGACCTTACGCGGTTACGCGTTCGCGCAACCGGTCCAACATCCACAGATCCAATATATCACGAATCGTATCTTCCCTAGCATTGAACCAGAACTGCGAACATGATCAATAGCCCACAACATAAAACGAGACGAGGTGACCTGCGCAAAATAGGTCCGCCCGGAACCCCTCTTCGCAAAAGTAGGCGGATATTACTGGGAGCTTGAAGTTATTGTCAAGGTAGAGTAGACGGACATCACTTGTCGCCATAGGAGGAGGTCGCCATGGGCCGGGTGAAAAGCCTCGACGAAATCAAAGCCATGATCCGGGAGCGCACCGGGAAGCGAAATATTTTTCGCCGCGCCAAGCGCGCAGACGTGGAGTCCGTTTTGGCAAATCTCACAAGCAAAGATCCCGAACTATGGGCCGCCGAATGGTCATGCATAGCCAAGCCTTACGAAGAGGAGGCCGGCAGGCACGAGCGAGCCGGACGCCTGAAGGATGCTCGGGAAGCCTATATTCAAGCCTACACGTACTATGCGACGGGCCGCTATCCCATTCCCCATACAGTTGGCAAAAAGGAGTGCTTCCGCAAGAGCCTGGAGATGTACGAGAAAGCCGGCCGCTACTTCGACCCGCCGTTACAAAGAGTCAGGATTCCCTTTGGCGATCAAACGATCGCCGCGTACCTGCGTATTCCTGCTGACGCCCGCGAGCACTCGGTGGTGATCAATTTCGGCGGCATCGATTCATTCAAAGCCGAAAGTTACGAATACGACGAGGCGTTGCAAGCAGCGGGCATGGGCACCTGCGCCGTGGACATGCCCGGCGTAGGTGAATGCCCGATCAAAGCCTCGACCACGGCAGACAAGCTCTACAGCGCGGTCATTGACTATCTAGAAAAGAGACCCGAAGTCGATGCCAAACGGATCGGCATCATGGGCCGGAGCTTTGGCGGTTATTGGGCCGCCAAGATGGCCTTTGTCGAGGCCAAGCGCCTGCGCGCCGCCGTCGTCTGGGGCGGTGGCGTTCATTATTTCTTCCAGCCCGACTGGCTGCGTGAGTCCACCCATGCGGAAAGCTATCTGATGGATCACGATTTGGCTCGCTGCAATATCTTCGGTGTCAACCAGGTAGATAAGCTCTTGGAAGTCTGGCCCTCGCTCTCGCTGAAGACACAGGGTTGGCTGGAAAAGCCCTCTTGCCCGATGCTCATCGTCAACGGCAAAGAAGACCTGCAAACTCCCATTGAAGATCTGTACATCCTCCTGGAATACGGCAGCCCGAAGTCCGCCCGAGTCTTCCCGGGCGGTCATATGGGGCAAACGCCCGAAACGCTGCCGACGGTCATCCGCTGGCTGAAAAACGAGCTGAGTTGATCGTTGTGGGTAATGCTTTTGGCCGGGCCCGGATGCGCAGCGAAATCTTTACTTGACGAACTGATTTTTGGGAAAGTTCGCCGTCGCCATAACGCCGCCATCGACCACCAGCGGGTGGCCATAGATGAAGTCGGAATCGTCGCTGACCAGAAAGAGTGCCGCCTTGGCTTGATCCTCCGCGGTTCCCAGTCGCTCGGCGAGATTCTCGAACGTCCGGCTGCCGGTGACGTCATCATCGAATCCTACCGGCGAGCCGGAACGGTTCGGCACGACGCAATTGACCCGGATTTTATGTGGGGCGAGCTGCACCGCCATCGCCCGCGTCATATTGATCACCCCTGCTTTGGCCGCGGCATAAGCGATGCCATCGGCCCGTCCAATTAAACCGGAGGTCGAACCAAAGTTAACGATTTTTCCGCCTCTGCCTTGCTTTACCATCTGAGCCGCGATGTACTTGGTTACCAGATAAGGCCCTTTGAGGCTTACGGCGATCACTTTATCGAATTCCTCTTCCGCGCTGTCTAAGATATTCGCGTGATCCGTCAACGCGGCATTATTGACTAGAATATCGATGCCACCAAAACGGGCGACGACCTTACTGACCATCGTTTCCACGTCCTTCGATTTGGCAACATCGCACAACACGAGCATGGCCTCGTGGCCTGCCTTATTGATTTCATCGACCACGGCCTGCCCGCGCCCTTCGTGCATTTCGATAACCGCGATCTTCGCACCCTCGGCGGCGAATCGCTTTGCCATCGCCTTGCCGATATTCCGTCCTGCCCCGGTAATCACGGCGACTTGCCCTTTAAGTTTCATCTCTTAACCCCTTTCGTGCTTTTATCTTCTGGCGGAGAGTATCCAACCGCCCGGCGGCATGTCAAATCACGTGAGCTTGGGTCATGAGCATTCGAATGCACTCTGGCAGTAAGCGTCGGCGATCAATTTATCCGGCGATCGATGGGACTCAGTTCGAGCTGACCAACACGCGTTCCTTGGGCAGCTCGTATCGTGCGATGACGGATTGATTCGCGCCAAATCTCTTCGCCAGAACGATAATGTTTTTATCGAAAGATTGGCCCCCACAAAGGATCGAGTACGCGCCGGATAATAAATTGTTCAGCGTGGATTGAGCGATCCCGATGGTTAAACACAATAACGTTAAGGCCATAGAGGCGCCTGACATGTTCCCATTTCGACTCATCCTGCTGGATGGGAAAATAGACTTCAGTGAAAAAGGCTACCGGATAGGCTTCCGGACGGTTGTCAACGAAAACTCGATGAGCTGGATACAAGTGATAGACGAGGTAGCCCGCTACATCAAAATTGTTAAAAATCGGTCCCGAAATGTTTTCCCTCAAAAGAAACTCGGCAGCCGCCCCATTGGCTTCTTCCAACCCGATGCCGACCCGTCCGCGGTTGCTACTTACGAAATAAGCGGGTTTGATCAGGATCAATACCAGCGCAATTACAGCGAGGATTCCAGAAATTTCTAGAATGGACGGCGCTACACGTGTTTTGCCCTCCACGCCGAGAAAACCTTTTAAATTAACTGCCGAAAGAGGCAGGGCAAGGTAAGCAAAAAATGCGAAATTTCGAATCGCGGACCATGCCATCATGAAAAAAAATAGACTCAACAGAAAGTTGCCGAGGGAAAGAGTTGAGCGGTCCTTTATGACCGCAACCAACCAGCTCAGAGAGAGCAACCCCAAGACAATTCCAAAGTAGCGGAGCGGGAGAAAGTCATAACCCTCCTGCAAAATAGCGCCGACCGAATAGTTTTCGATAACCGGCACGCCATATTCATTCAGTATAAAAAAAGGATAGATCGCGCCCGAGATCCCTGCCGGATTGAGACAGGTGGCCACTAGGGTCAAAGACAAGATAACGGCTAGCCCTTTGATCTGGTCAACGGCGTTCTGCCGTTTGTTGCGCACGAGAAAGAGAACCAGCGATTCAAAAAGATAGACCGCGATCAGCAGTACGCCGATAAAAAAATAAATGTGAAGGTTGACCCAGAATATCTCGAGGATAGGCAACAGAAAAAGCCAGCGGAAGCTGAGTTTACCATATTTATAGCCCCACAGGATTTGGAGAAATAGACCGGAAAAAAAATAACTGAATAGTTCGGGTCTCAGCTCATATCGGGTGATCAAAACCGGAAGGACGATGACGGCGATCGGTGCGGCCAACGCAAAAGAGGAATACTTCGTAGCCAGGTTCAAGAACACCAGAAGTGTAATGACACTCATGACGATGAAAGCAATTGACAATCCAGAAAAACCGGCTAATCGGTGAATCCCGTAGAAGAGCACACCGCTTGCCCAGTGATGGTTGATAAAGGGATAGTCGGGATATGCGTAAGAATAAAGGTTGATCTTGGGTATCGATCCATTTTCGATAAACAACTGGCCATTCTTCAAATGACGTCCGAGGTCGCCGACCGTTAAGTCGATTTGATGAGCAAGATAGAATCCATAGATCAACAAAAGCAGCACCGTTATGATTATTCGAAATAGAAATAGCTGCTTCTCTCGTGTCGGCTGCACCGGAAGCTTGGCGGTGCTCGCTTTCTTTTGCGCGGGACGTTTCTTAGCCATCGCGAGGATTTAGCGCTAGGTAACGGTTTTTTACTATGTCGGCACGACAGCAGAACGGGTGTGGGAAGCCAACGACTCCAAGCGCAAGCTTCTATGCTTTTGCGATTTCCAACGGATTGGCTGATCAATTCCGGAATCAGGGTATGGCTCTCTATCGGTGGTGTCCTCGCTTGCGACCCTATCGATAAGAAACGTTACCCCTGTCATCGAAGCTATTCAATCTTAAATTCTTCAGCCCCGCTCGCCGTCACCAGGTCGAACGCATTCAGAGTGCACGCGATCATGGCGTAATAGCCTACAGTCGCAGTCAATTCGACGAGCCCTTTTTCACCCAAGCGAGCATAGAGTGCCTGAAATGTCGCTTCGCTGGCGCGATGCGTGCGCAACAGTTCTTGAACGTAGCTGATCACCTGGGCATCCTCGGAGGAAAAATGCTCCGGTCCTTTTTTCTGATAAATGGCCCGGATGGTTTCGATGGAAATGCCGTCCTTTTGCGCGTGGTTGACGTGTGCAATCCACTCATGCTTGCAATCCAGCTCCCGGGCGGTGGCGAGCGCGGCCAGTTCGATCAACTTGTGATCGAGGCTCGACTCGAATCGCACGTAGCTGCCCAAATGAGCGGTTCGCTCCGCCAGTTCGGGGCTGTGCAGCAACCCGATAAAGGGACCGCCCACGACGCCTCGGCTGGCCGCGATCGAGTCGTAGACGGGTTGATGCTCGGGCGCCAAATCTTCTCGCTTCCCAATGGTGGCAATTCGAGCCATCGCCTATCTCCTTATGAAAGCTTTTGTTTGAGCCAGGCCGTGACGATCTGCTGAACTTCATCACTGGACTGACCCGGCTTGCGTCCCATGTGGCCGGCGCCCGCGATGATGCGAATATCCTTCGGGCTGCCGTGTTCAGCGAGCAAGTAAAAATCGCTGATCGGATGCTGGTCGTCTTCTTTGCCGTTGATACAGAGCAGCGGCGCGCAAGGTTGGTCGATCAGTCCCTGCGTAACCAGGGACAAGCTCGGCGCGATGTTTAAAACCTCTTCGAGCGTCTTGACGCCAAAGATATAAGAGCGCGCATCCAACAGGCTTGCGGGTCCCATGAGGTATTGAGACGCCGTCAGGGTCAGCGCGGGTCGCAACCATTCTTCTTGGAACGTCCGGTGAACCCCCGCGCCCCAGTTGACAGCGCCACGAAGTCGCTTGGCTTCCGTGTGCGCAAGCTTCGCCGCCCAGTATCCGCCGAAGCTTCCGCCCATGACCGCGATGCGCCGGCCATTGATATCGTTGCGGGTTTCGAGATAGTCGATGGCCGCCGAGAAAGTCCGTTCCGCGCGCGGCTCTTGACCGAGACATGGGTTTTCGCCGGCGCCGGGCATATCGACGGTAAAGGTCGCCAGCCCTTCTTTATGAAGCGACTCGCTATTGGATCTGCGATCCTCCTTCCAACCGTCGACACCGCCCCAGTGCATCACCACCGGCGGGCGATTGACGCCCCGGGGGATTTGCAGATAGCCCACGACTTTTTTACCCTCGAAGGGGATTTCGATCCGCTCCAGCGGCGGATCGAGATAAGGCGCGGCTTTGAGAAAACTGCGCAGCGCCCCCTTATAGCAGTTAATCTTTTCCGGACTGCTGGGGACGGGATAGCGGCCAATCCGATAGTATTCGTAGGCCTGGTAATACGATTCCCCCGCCTCTTTCTTGCCCAGTTTTGCCAGCTCTTCGGCATTGGCTTCGTGGCGTGCGCCGAGCTTGCCCCACTCGCTGCCCCATAAATCCGGATCGAGACTGGTTAAGCGCCCAAGCAGTCCTTCGACTTCTTTCCGATCGACTCGCTCGAAAGGATTGACCCGCCCGGCGCGGCGCGCGATATCGTTCTTGATATCCTCGAGGCTACGGCTCTTGGCTTCCATGCTTTTTCCTCCTTATCTATTGTTTCGCACCGGGTTCACCCGCCAGCGCCTTCAACGCCGCCCTGTAAAAGCGGTCGTCGATGAATTGCTCCGGTTTGAAGTTGGGCCGTTCTTTCAAGAGAACAATTTCAATTTCCGCCCGTTTCATCACGCCTTCGGGGTCGAGCGCCGGAACAAACGCATCGCGCATCAAGTCGTAAAGGGATGCGGCGATCTCGCGCTGGTCCAACCTGCCGTGCTTCATGATGATATCGATGCTGCCTTCGCGGTTGGCGCGGATCCAGTAGAGCGACTTGACCACCGCTTTTACCATGCGATCCGTCAAATCCGCTTCTTCCTTGATCGTTTTCGCGGTGGCCAGCACAGCGCTGAAGGGAACCTCTTTGAACTCATCGCCGCCGTAAACCAACCGTTTAAACCCGGCTTTCAAAAGCGGCTGATCGGTCG
>Ga0081538_10005891_pt1 | contig 10920 bp, 9 predicted proteins | sample TabmetS5T2R1_FD_71022 | JGI IMG/M metagenome (GOLD analysis project Ga0081538, IMG submission 71022) | Tabebuia heterophylla rhizosphere microbial communities from the University of Puerto Rico - S5T2R1 | ecosystem: Host-associated > Plants > Roots > Rhizosphere ...
GCGGGCTTCACGATCACCGAACAGCCGGCCGCCAGGGCAGGGCCGATCTTCCATGCCAGCATCAGCAGGGGGAAGTTCCAGGGCAAGACGAGGCCAACCACGCCCACCGGCTCCCGCACGATCATGGCGACATGGTTGTCGGACGCGGGCGAAACCTGGTCATAGATCTTGTCGATCAATTCCGCATGCCATGTCAGGCAGTTGATGGTGTCCGGCACATCGACGGTCTCGCAGTCAAAGATGGTCTTGCCGCTGTCGAGGCTTTCCATCACCGCCAGCTCGCGGGCATTGCGCTTGATCAGCTTGACAAGGCGGATCAACGCTTCCTTGCGTTCGCGTGGATGCAATGTCGACCAACGGCCATCGGCGAAGGCAGCGCGGGCCTTGCTGACAGCGAAGTCCACATCCCTGGCATCGCATGCCGCAACCCTGGCCAGCACTTTGCCCGTCGCCGGGTTATGTGTGTCGAAGGTGGCGCCGGACTGGGCAGGGCGGAACGCGCCGTCAATGAAGGCCTGCGTGGGCAGCGATAGGCTCTTGGCGATCGCCTTGTATTCTTCCGTTGTCAGCAATCCGGTCATCTCTTTTCTCCGCGGCGATTTCGGCGATGGTCTGCTTCAGCACCCGCACCACCTGTTCCAACTGCCTCTTGTCATCCTTGTTCAGGGGCTTCAACGGAGGCCGCGGCGGACCAGCCTTCATGCCGGCCATCTCGCATCCATGCTTGATGCACTGAACGAACTTGCCGCCTTGCTCGAGCACGCGCATGAGCGGCAGCATGGCCGACATGATTCGGCGGCCCTTCTCGAAATCGCCTTCGATGGCACAAGCCTTGTAGAGCGCCGCATGCTCCTGCGGCAGGAAGTTGGAGCCGCCGCAGACCCAACTCCGCGCACCCCATGCGAAAAATTCCAGCGCCTGATCGTCCATTCCGCAGGACATCTGGATATGCGGATAGTCACGCGCCAGAAGATGTACGCGGTTGATGTCGCCGGAACTTTCTTTGATGGCGCAGAAATTGCGCGAACGGCCGACGCGGTCGAGGAACTCCTCCCCCATGTCGATGCCCATGCGGCCGGGATAATTGTAGAGCATGATCGGCAGGCCTGCGGCGCGGTCGATGGCTAGGGCATTGAGCGCGTTTTCCTGCTCCGTGGGCACGGAATAGGGCGGCGAGCCCACGAGGATGGCATCTGCGCCGATCCTAGCGGCGGTCTCTGCCATAAGCAGCGAGTCGGGAAGGCGGATGGCGCCGGTGCCGATGATGAGCGCGGTGCGCTTGCCAACCACCTGCTTGGCGAGATTTGCCAGCTCGACGCGCTCTTCCATCGTCTGCGCGTAGTACTCGCCCGTCGACCCGCCATTGATGACACCCTGCACCCCGGAGGCGGCGAGGAACTCCACCATCGCGCAGAATGCGTCCCGGTCGATGGACCCGTCCTCGCGGTAGGGCGTGATGACCGGCGTATAGATGCCCTCAAACTTCATGATCTTCCCCGCTGCTTGGCGGCCGTCGGCGTGCCGAGTGGAATGTCGATGCTTTCCGGCGCGACGAACTTTTCCATCTGCGCGCGGGAAAGCTCCCAGTGCTCGACAGCAAGGTCGGCTGCGGCGTCAGCCTGGCCGGTCTCGATCAGCTCAATGAATTGCTCGTGATGGTCCGCGGCAATGGCCTGCACCTTGGACATGCTGGCCAGGCGCGGATTGTAGAAGGTCATGCCGATCCGCGTGTGGTCGATCAGGAGGCGGCGTAGGCTGGGCAACAGGAACTCGTTGTCAGCCATCTCACCAATGACGTCGTGGAAGCGCTCGTTCATGAGCGCACGTTCCGTCCCGTCGCGATTGCGGATTGCCGTGCGGAAGGCTTGTTGGACGGCCTTCAGTTTGTCGATTTGCGCAGGCGTGGCATGCTGTGCTGCAAGGCGGGCGACTGCAGCATAAATCATGGGTGCCACGAGGAAGAAGTTGCGCAGAGTCTTGTGAGTCATCGGGGCAACCTGCGCGCCACGCTTCTCGTGCAGCACGACATAGCCCTTTCCGGCGAGCTGCCTCAGAGCTTCGCGGACGGGGGGACGCGAAATCCCATACGTCTCTCCGATCTCGACCTCATCGAGGTACGTGCTAGGAGGTAGGATTTGCGTCAGAATGCGCCGCCTCAAGTCTTGAATGCAGGCGGATTTTCCAATGGGGGCGATGTCGTCCACTGCTAGTCTCCAGCCGTTTCCAGTTCGGCCAAGTCTTGCAGGGCGGCGCGCAAGGTGTCCATCCGTTCCGCGGCGAGGGCAGACAGCGGGCGACGCGGTACTCCCGCGCCGTAGCCCATCAAGGCAGCAGCCGCATAGACGGTCTTTACGTAGTCTCCCTCCCAGATGAGGGACATGGCAGGTTCCAGCCTGCGCCAAATCTGCCGGGCTTCGTCCCAGCGGCCGGCATCTGCCGCTGCAACCAGGGCCAGGCAGGTGCGGGGCGCAAAGTTTGCGCCTCCCCAGATCAGGCCGCCGCAACCAGCATAGAGCGCATAGAGCGCCAACGGATCGGCGCCGTTCATGACGCCATGCCCCGTGCGGATCAGATTGGCATGGCGCGTGAAGTCACCGCTGCTGTCCTTGACGGCATGGAAGCCCGGAATGGCTGAAAGCCTGGCAAGCAGCGCGGGCGTAATGGTCACACCGACGGCTTGCGGGACATTGTACCCGATGACAGGCAATCCGATGGATGCGACGTGTGCATAGAAATCCACGATTTCCTCGTCGGAGGTCGGCCCCTCGAAGAACGGGGGCAGCACCATCACACCGTCTGCGCCACAGCGGGAAGCGTGGCGCGTGCGTTCCAGCACTTCGTCCACGACCAGCGCGGACGTCTGGACGATCACCTTGGCGCGGCCATTTGCGATCCTGCAGCTGCGTTCCACGAGGTCATGCGATTCCTCGCGTGACAGATAGACGTGCATGCCGGTTCCGGAGCTGACGACGAAGCTCGTCACTCCGGCGCCGATGAACTTCCCGATATTTCGCTCGAGGCCGGTGAAATCGAGGCCGCCCGCTTCGTCGAACGGGGTCGCGAGCGCCAGACTAAGGCCCGGGAAGAGGAACTTTGCCATGTCGCTCCCTACGCGTTCAGGCTCACTTCGAGCTACTTGCGCCATAATACATCATGTATTATAAGGCCTCGTCAAGGACCGGAATGGGTGCGTCGCCCATGTCGGCTGGCCGGGCAGCGTGGGTTCGGCGCCCCTGAATATCCACCACGTGTCAAGGGAGGAACGAGATGCGTAAGTACTTGCTTGCAGCGGTAGCAGCCGCAGCCCTGCTCAGCGGCGCGTCGGCTGCCGAGGCTGATTGCGGCGACATCACGCTCGCGGAGTTCAGCTGGCAATCGGCTCAGGCGATGAGCAACGTCGACCAGTTCATCCTGAACAACGGCTATGGCTGCAATGCCACGATCGTTGCGGGTGACACGGTTCCGACGATCACCGCCATGATCGAAAAGGGCCAGCCAGACATCTCACCAGAATCGACGCCCAGCCTTCTGGGCGACGTCTACACCAAGGGCGCTGCCGAAGGACGGATCAGCCAGATCGGCACGGCGATCAGCGATGGCCAACAGTCAGGCTGGTTCATTCCGAAATATGTCGCTGATGCTCATCCCGACATCAAGACAGTTGAGGATGCCATGAAGCATCCGGAACTGTTCCCATCGGCCGAAGATCCCTCGAAGGGCGCCGTCATCCAAGGTCCGCAGGGTTGGGGCGATACTGTGGTGACCGCACAGCTGTACAAGGCGCTTGATGGCGACAAGCTCGGCTTCGTGATGGTCCCGACAGGGTCGGCAGCAGCCCTTGATGGCGTCATCACCAAGGCCTATGAGGAGAAGAAGGGTCTCATCGCCCAATACTGGGTGCCGACATCGCTTCTTGCGAAGTATCCGATGGTGCGACTCGAAATGGCGCATGACGCCGCCGAGTGGGCGCGTTGCACCTCGAAGCAGGACTGTCCCGATCCAAAACCGAACTACTGGGGCACGGGAGAGATGGTCACTTTGGCCAGCAGCGACTTCGCGAAGCGCGACGACATTCCTGACGTGAAGGACTATTTCGCCAAGCGAAGCTGGACCCAGGCTGAGGTCAGCAAGGTGATGCTGTGGATGACCGAGAACCAGGCGAACGGCGCCGATGGCGCGAAATGGTTCATCAACAACATGCCGGAAGTCTGGACCAAGTGGGTCCCGGCCGACATCGCCGATAAGGTCAAGTCTGCGGCGCAATAAGGCTCTGCCGCACGAATCGTGGAGGCTTCGAGAGTGCTTCGAAGTCTCCACGCGCATCCTTGATCTGCGATCGGGCCCGCAAGCTCGGGCGCGTGGAATCGATGGTGAACTCTAGCGGGGTATCGCGAGATGGATTGGGATTCCAAATTTCCCCAACTGGATCCTGATACGCTGCTGGCTGCCAAGCGCGCCATCGACGGGTCTCTTCGGGCGCTCACGCGAAACTATGGCGAATCGATAGAGAATTTCTTCTATCCGCTTCAGCGTGTTCTGATCTTCTTCGAGAATGTGATCGTGGGTACGCCGTGGCCGATTGTGGTCGCGGTGCTGGCAGGTGTGGCGTGGTTCGCGGCACGTAGTTGGAAGGTGGTAGCGGCCGTCGTTGCGATGCTGATTGCGATTGGCCTGTTGGGCCTTTGGCAAGACGCAATGAAGACCGTGTCGCTGGTTTTTACGGCGACGATCTTTGCAATCGCGCTCGGAATTCCGCTTGGGATTCTGATGAACCGTTTCCGGCGTGCCGGGAAGGTCATGCAGACCGTCCTCGATGTCATGCAAACCATGCCGCCATTCGTTTACCTCATACCGGTTGTCATGCTGCTTGGCATTGGGCGAGTCCCGGGCTTCATCGCTGTGGTGATCTATGCGGTCCCCCCGATCATCCGCCTGACGGATCTTGGCATTCGCTTGGTTGACAAGGAAGTTCTGGAAGCTGCCGATGCTTATGGTTGTTCCCGCTCGCAGAAGCTCTGGAAAGTGCAGATGCCACTGGCGATGCCGACCATCATGGCGGGCATCAACCAGACAATCATGATGGCTCTTGGCATGGTGGTCATTGCCTCGATGATCGGCGTGCAGGGGCTTGGGCTCAATGTGCTCCAGGCCATCGCAAACCAGTATTTCACGCAAGGCATCTTCAATGGCTTCGCCATCGTCGGCATAGCCATCATCTTCGACCGCATCAGCCAGGCTTATGGGCACCGGCTGCAGAAACATCTGGGTGCGGTCCGTGAATAAGGGTGACGCAACGATCGAGGTTCGCGACCTCTACAAGATCTTCGGCGCGTCGCCCAAGGACTATGTGGACGCTGTGCGGGGCGGTCTCTCCAAGGCCGAACTCGGAAGATCGCATGGCCACATTCTCGGTCTCAACAACATCAATATCTCCATGGCGGCGGGTAAGGTCCAAGTCGTCATGGGACTGTCGGGATCAGGAAAGTCGACGCTCATTCGGCACATCAATCGCCTGATTGAGCCAACCTCCGGCTCGATCGTCATTGATGGACGCAACATCCTTGAAATGTCGGAACTTGAACTGCGGGAGTTCCGGCGCAATCGAACTGCCATGGTCTTTCAGCGTTTCGCCTTGCTGCCACACCGGACCGTCATCGACAACGTGACCTTCGGTGCTGAAGTGCGCGGCGTCGACAAGGCCAAGAGCCGCGAAACTGGCATGCGCTGGATCGAGCGTGTCGGTTTGCATGGCTTCGAGCACCGATATCCGCATGAGCTTTCGGGCGGCATGCAGCAGCGCGTCGGTCTGGCGCGCGCCCTCGCCAATGACGCGTCGATCCTGCTGATGGACGAGGCCTACTCGGCCTTGGACCCACTCATCCGGACTGACATGCAAACGATGCTTCTCGATTTGCAGTCTGAACTAAGAAAGACGATCGTCTTCATCACCCACGACCTGGATGAAGCGCTTAGGATCGGCGACAATATCGTTATCCTGCGCGATGGTTCGATCATCCAGCAAGGCGACAGCCAGGACATTTTGCTCAGGCCCGCCGATGATTACATCAGAAGATTCATCAAGGACGTCAACCGGGCCCGTTTCATCAAGATCGATGCCGTGATGGATCGTTCGCAGAAAAATGGAAATGGTGCGACGTCACCTCTCAAATCCGGCACGACACTCGAAGTCGCAGCTCTGGAACTGACGAAGGCTTCTCGGGATTCGGCCCTTGTGACCGACAATGGCGGACAGCCCATTGGCCTTGTCACGCTCCATCAAATCACGGCTGCGCTTTCTTCCGGCGTTGAAACTGAGGCAACTTCTGAAGCTCGATAGGGTGTATCGGATCCGCCTCGATGATGCCGAAATCAGTCTAGGCGACGGGAAGGGGAAGCTTCTTGGTGCGCCCACCATCAATCACATAGACCTGCCCAGTGACGAAACTGCTCTCGTCCGAAGCGAGCCAGACCGCGAGATTGCCGACATCTCTCGGCTCTCCAAGGCGACCGACGGGATGCATCACCATCAGCTCGCGACGAATGCGCGGGCTATCCTGCATGCTCTCGAGATACACCTCGCTGAGCTCGGAGTTGATCCAGCCGGGAGCTATCGCATTGCAGCGCACTCCGTCGCGGCCGTGATCGACCGCGACTGCCGCCGTGAAGCCGTGGATTCCTGCCTTTGAGGCCGAATATGCGGGATGACCTGGATTGGATGCGAGGCCCTCTATCGAGCCGATGTTGATGATGCTGCCGCGGTGATTGCGCCGCAGGAACGGCATGGCGCGCTTGGTGAGCAGGAAGGGGGCCTTCAGGTTGATCGCCATCATCTTGTCCCAGTCGGCCTCGGACATTTCCTCGACTGTCTTCTCGAACATGATCCCGGCATTGTTGACCAGGATGTCCAGGCCGCCAAATTTCTTGAAAACGGCATCGACAGCCTTGTTGATGTCGTCGGACCGGCTCAAGTCGGCGTGAACGAAAAAGGCTTGTTCGCTGACGGTTCGATCTTCGGGTGGTGTCCGCTGCACCACCGCCACCCTTGCGCCTTCTTCGAGAAATCGCTGCGTGATGCCGAGCCCGATGCCCTTGCCGCCACCGGTGACAAGGGCGGTCTTACCGGCGAGTCTGCGAACCATGCTGAATCCCCTCAATAGACGGGCTTCGCGCCGTTGACCTCGACCGCCGTGCCGGCGATGTAGCGCGCGGCGTCGGAAATCAGAAATTGAATGACGTCGGCAATGTCCTCTGGCTCGGCGATGCGGCCGATCGGGACGGTCTTGTTCAGCTCCGCGATGGCAGTATCGGGATTGAACCCGCGGCGGATAAATCCGGTCCGGATCATCGGCGTGTTCACCTCATTGGGGCAGACCGCGTTTACCCGGATGCCGTCCGCCGCGTGATCGCGCCCCAGGCATTTCGAAAAGGTGGCCACCGCCGCCTTGCTGGTACAGTAGGCGGCGTGATTTGGTCCGGGGTAGAGACCCCAGCAGGAGGAGACATTAACGATCGCGCCGCCCCCATGCGCTTTCATAAGGGCGACCGCGCGGCGGCAGGTGTAGAAAATGGCGGTCAGATTGATGTCAAAGGTTCGCTCCCAATCTTCGTCGGTCGTCTCCAGGACGTTTCCGCGGATGATGATTCCAGCATTGTTGACCAGAACGTCGAGGCGGCCCGTTGCCGCGATCGCGTAGTCGATCAGATCTTCGCAATAAGCCTTCGAGCGCAGATCACCGGCTTTCTTCCAGACTCGCTGCGCGTCATTGTTGAGCGTGCCGCAAAGCTCCTCGAGACTGGCGGCATCCGCATCGCCGGCGACAATTTGGTAGCCGCACTCGACGAGCCGCTTAGCAATGGCTTTGCCGATTCCGCCGGCAGCTCCAGTTATCACCGCCGTCTTCCTGTCGTTGGCCATCGCTGCACCCTGCCGTTCTGTCAGAAGGTCAAGACATTTGCCCATACTTCCCCGACCGCCTTCGAAAGGCCAGCGATCGGAGCGGCAAAAGTCTCACCCCCAAGTTGACTTGAGGAACGCGAAAACTGCCCGGCCGAATGCATTTTTTCTGATTGCTACAGGCAGTCTCACGCAGAAAATGGCTAAGCGGCGCAGACTGCTTGCGGCACGTAATCTCCGCGAATTGAAGATCAAAGTTCTCCCATCATCTGCCGAAGGAGCGAATGGGAGTGTGGTTTTGGGGAGATTCAAGCCGTGCACAGACTGCACGCCTTTTGCACGTATTCCTGCGGCTTTCCGAGCGCGTTTCAATGGTGGGTGCGACAGGGATTGAACCTGTGATCCCTACCGTGTGAAGGTAGTGGGCGGGCTGTAATTCCGCAATAAAATCAAATATCTTGATAAGGGCTTCCGGTTCGCTGCACGCCTTCTGCACACTTTCCGCAGGTCAAGGTGTGCCGCTGGAGCCGTATCGGTGCAGGAGCTGGATCGTTACCGCGGCGGCCGAGGCGCGGTTCTCGACGCCGAGCTTCTGGAAGACCTGCTCCAGATGCTTGTTGACGGTACGCGGGCTGATGTTGAGCACGCTGCTGATGTCCTTGTTCGACTTGCCGCGCGCCACCCAGACTAGCACCTCTGCCTCGCGACTGGTGAGCACGAAGTGCTGTCGCAACAGCGCGGACGCATCCTCGCTCGCGGCCTTGGCGAGACGCAGGAGATGCTCGTCACTGCTCAGCCTACCGACATAGGTCAGCTCGAGGCCGGTCTCTCCGCGGCTCCAAGCATATGGTTCGGGCTCGCCTTTTGCCGCCTTCGCAAGCCAGCGAACGATGTCGGCGGGCAGATGAAATTCCGAATCATCTGCGGCGGGCGCCAGGGTTTGCAGCAGCTTGGCGGCCTGCGGCGTGGTCCAGCGCACGCCGCCATCGGCGCCGACGGACAGCAGGAACCGCCCGGCGGCATCGAGAGCTGAGCGCGCCGCTTCCGAGCCTCTGGCGTTGGCAAGATGCACGCGCATGCGCGCCATCAGCTCATCGACCACGATGGGCTTGGTGAGATAGTCGACGCCGCCGGCTTCCAAGCCCTTGACGATGTGCTCGGTGTCGCTGAGGCCGGTCATGAAAATCACTGGAATGTGCGCGAGGTGCCGGATGCGCTTCAGGCGCCGGCAGGTCTCGAAGCCGCCGATTCCCGGCATCACCGCATCGAGCAGAATGAGATCGGGCGTCACCCGATCGGTCAGGTTGAGCGCGCTTTCGCCGTCCACGGCCACCAGCACGGTCGAGCCGCTGCCCTCGATTGCTTCGGTGAGGAAGCTCAAGGTCTCCGGCGAATCGTCCACCACCAGGACGATGTCGCGGCTCTGGCCCGGCGCCGGTTCGGCTCTATGGCGCGACGCGATCACGCAAAGCCTCCACGGTTGCCATATAGCGCTTGAGCTCGAAGTTGCGCACCAGCGCACGCAAGTCCGCGACGACGGCGCCGTGGGCCGGATTGGCATCCACGATCTCGTCCAGCTTGGCCTCGATGCCACGGACATAGCCGATGTTGCCCAACTGATGCAGGTCGTCGAGGTGCTCGGTCGGAATCGGCGCTGCCGGCGCCTCGACTGTGATGGGCTTCGCGTTTTCCTCCTCATATATCCATTCCAAACCGAGGGCCTGCTGGATCGCGGACAGCAGCACCTGCACGTCGATCGGCTTGACGACGAAAGCCATGTCGTGGAATTCGCGAATCTTCGGCAGCTCGTCGACATTGGCCGAAATGATGATGATGGCGGTACGGCGCCCGTTCATCGCGCGCATCGCCTCGGCAACCTCCCAGCCGTTCTTGCCAGGCATCTGCAGGTCGAGGAGCGCGAGGTCGGGCGCCACCGACGCGGCGGTCTGCAGACAGGCGACGCCATCCGGCGCGCTGTGCAGCTCGAACCCGATCGGCGTCAGCAGCTCGCGCAACAGGTCCAGGTGCGCCGGGTCGTCGTCGGCCGCGATCACCGTGATGCGCCGGCCGGCATAGCCTTTGATCCGTCGCTCCTGCAGCACCGGCGCGACCGGTGCCGCGGCGGCCGACAGCATCAGGCGGATGCGGAAGGTGCTGCCCTGGCTTGGCGTGCTCTCCACCGCGATCTCGCCGCCCATGATCTCGGTCAGCAGCTTGGTGATGGTGAGGCCGAGGCCGGTGCCGGGCACCGACAGCGCGCCGGCCATGCTGCCGCGCTCGAACGGCTCGAAGATGCGCGGCAGGTCGCCAGGCTCGATGCCGATGCCGGTGTCGCTGACCTCGAACTCCGAGACCTGGCCGCGATGGCGCACGCGGAACGTGGCGTGGCCCTCGTGCGTGTATTTGATCGCGTTCGACAGCAGGTTGATCAGGATCTGCCGCAGCCGCTTCTCGTCGCCATGCACGTAGGGCGGCAAGCCGGCCGACGGCTCGTAGCGAAACTCGATTCCCTTGGCCCTAGCCTGGATGCGGAACATGTCGACGATCTGCTCCAGCAGTTCGCCGATCGCGATCCGGTCGCGATTGAGCTGCAGGCGGCCTGCTTCGATCTTGGCGATGTCGAGCAGGCCATCGACCAGGGTCGAGAGATGCTCGGAGCTGCGTCGGATCACGCGCACCGCGTCCTGCTGATGTGCCGGCAGCGAGGGGTTGCGTTCCATCAGCTGCGCGTAGCCGAAGATGGCGTTGAGCGGCGCGCGGATCTCGTGGCTGACGCCGACGATATAGCGACTCTTGGCGACGTTGGCGGATTCCGCCGCCACCTTGGCCTTCTGCAGCTGGTCGTAGGTGCGTTTGTGCGCCTCGATCTCGTGGGTCAGCATCTGGGTCTGGCGGTCGGTCTCTTCCTCCGCCACCTGGCGGCTCTCGTGCGCCAAGACCATCAGCCAGGCGACGATGCCGGAAATGCCGAACAAGGCGAAGTAGGTGGAGAGGAGCGTCGTGCGCACGGCCGCCGGATCGCCGCC
>Ga0081538_10005892_pt1 | contig 10920 bp, 9 predicted proteins | sample TabmetS5T2R1_FD_71022 | JGI IMG/M metagenome (GOLD analysis project Ga0081538, IMG submission 71022) | Tabebuia heterophylla rhizosphere microbial communities from the University of Puerto Rico - S5T2R1 | ecosystem: Host-associated > Plants > Roots > Rhizosphere ...
TCCAGATGGCGAATGGATGAGCCGGAGAGGACGATCGAGTGCTCCAGCTCGGCCTGCTCGATCGTCACCGCGTCGCCGATCGCCGTGTAGGGCCCGATGTAGGCGTCCCGGATCTGGGAGCCGCGCCCGATCATCGCCGGACCGCGCACCGTGACCCGCTCGAGCCGGGCACCCTCCGCGATCGCCACCCGGCCCTCGGTCCGCGACTCCACCAGCTCGCCCTCGACCCGCGCCTCGAGGTCGTCGAGGATCAGCCGGTTGGCCTCGAGCATGTCTTGTACCTGGCCGGTGTCCTTCCACCAGCCGCCGACGATGTGCGGGTCCACCCGCATCCCCCGATCCAGGAGGGTTTGGATCGCGTCGGTGATCTCGAGCTCGCCGCGCCACGACGGCTCGATCGCCCGGGCGGAGTCGAAGATCGCCGGAGTGAACATGTATACGCCGACCAGCGCCAGGTTGCTGCTCGGCTCCCTCGGCTTCTCGATCAGCCGGGCCACGCGGCCGTCCCCGTTCAGCTCCGCCACGCCGTAGTTCTCCGGATCGGGGACCGGGGTGAGCAGGATGAGGGCGTCCGGCTGCTCTGCGCGGAAGGTCTCGACGAGGTCGACGATGCCGTCGCGGAGCAGGTTGTCGCCGAGGTACATCACGAAGGGGGCGTCGCCGAGGAAGGGCTCGGCGGTGAGAACGGCGTGGGCGAGGCCGAGCGGCTCGTCCTGCTCGATGTAATCGATCGTCAGCCCGAAGCGCGATCCGTCGCCGGCCGCGGCACGGATCTCGCCGCCGGTCTCGGGGGCGATGATGATCCCCACCTCGCCGATGCCCGCCGCCGCCATGGCCTCCAGGCCGTAGAACAGCACCGGCTTGTTCGCCACCGGTACGAGCTGCTTCGCGCTCGTGTGCGTGAGCGGGCGCAGGCGCGTGCCCTTGCCGCCCGAGAGGATCAGGCCCTTCATCAGTACGTCCCCCCCAGCTTGCGGTGGTCCCAGCTCACCACGCGGGATGGAACGAACCGGAGCCCCACGCGCTTGCGCGCCTGGCCGGCGACCATCTCGCGGATCTCCGGGCCGAGATCTCCGGCATACCGTTTGAACAGGCTGAGCCCATAGCGCTCCACCTGGACCGGGTCTCGCTCCAGTCCCACGTCGCACTCCATCATCACCCCGCGCAGCTCGTGGTACTGCACGCCGTCAGCGATGCCGATGGTGGCGCGCGAGAGCCGCTCCAGGTTCTTCGCCTTCTGCGACTTGGCGTAGGTCCAGCCCACCAGCTCGAGCCCATCGGGCACGTACCAGAGCGGGACCAGGTGGGGGAACCCACCCGCGCCAACGGTTGCGCACTGCATGACCATCTGCTCGGCGATGAAGCTCCGCACCTCCTCGTCGCTCATCCGGATCTCGTCTCGGCGCGACGCCATGGCGGAACCCTACGCCGCAAGCAGCCGGCTCGGCCGGCTGCGCGCGGGGTTACTTCGGGCAAGCAGCCGGCTGGGCCGCAGCCGCAAGCAGCCGGCTCGGCCGGCTTGCCCGCCTATCGGCGCACCGCGCCCGCCAGCGCCTCGGCGGCGTCGAGCACCGCCCGGCGGGCGTCCTCCGGCTCGAGCACCACTGCGTCGCCCGCCTCCTTGAGGATCTCCCGGGCCAGCCAGTCGTGCGAGGCGTAGGTGCGCTCGACGATCACCGCGCCGTCGGCGAGCTCGTCGATCACGTGGCGGGCCTCGCGCTCCCAGCGGGCCCGCTCGGGGGAGACCCAGATCCGGGCGGTCTGCGAGGCGGGCACCTCGCCGGTGGCCAGCCAGCCGTGCACGTCGGGCTCGATGCCGGGGCGCGGGTCGAAGCCCTCGTCGAGCGCCGTGGCCTCGCGGATGCGGTCCAGCCGGTAGGAGCGCGGCGCGTCCTTCTCCAGGTCGTAGGAGTGGACGTACCAGCCCTCCTGCCCGTTGACGAGCTTGTACGGCTCGACGGTCCGCTCGGTGAACTCGTCCTCGTTCTCCTTGTAGTAGTCGACGCGCAGCAACCGGCGGGCGGCGATCGCGCTGGACACCACGCGCGCGATGTCCGAGTCGTCGCCCTTGGCGGTGGTGATGTGCAGACCCTCCTCGGCGGGGTCCTCGCCGAGCGCGTCGATGATCTTCTGGCGTGCGGATGCGAGCGAGCCGTCCGGCAGGTGCTCGCCGATCAGGTCGATCGCGGCCACGAGCGCCTTGGCCTCGAGCGGCAGAAGGCGGGCCGGGCGGGCGAAGTTGTCGCCGTACGGCTCCGGGTCGACCTCGACCTGGTCGCCCTGGACCTCCGCGTACAGCACGTAGCTGCCGCCGCCGAAGTTCACGACGTTCAGCACGTCGATGTCCTGGCGCAGCTCCTGCTCGGATACCTGGAGCTGCTCGCAGAGCTCGGCCACGTCGAGCTTGCGCCCGTCGCGCGCGGCGTCGATGAGGATCCCCGCAAGCGTGACCAGCCGGGCGAACCGCTCGGGGCGGATGGGTGACTCGAGCCCGTCCTCGTCCGGCTCGTCCGGCTCGCCCGCCGAGCGCCGTACCGGGGCGGCGAGCTCCGGCGGCTGAGCGTGGCGCTCGACCACCAGCTCGAGCCGCTCGCGGGCCTCGGCCGCCAGCTCCTCCGGTCCCTCGACGCGCGCCTGCTCGCCGAGCCCGAGCACCCACGAGACCATCTGGCGGGGATCGGCGTAGTCGGTCTCGAACATCACGCCGCCATCCGCCTCCGACACCTCCCCCGCGTGTCCGAAGTGGCGCAGGGCGAGCCAGTCGATCCGATCGGAGAGCCAGATTTGGGCGCGCCCGATCGGGTCGCCGAGCTGCCAGTCGGTGCGGGTGGCGTACGAGCGAGGATCGAAGTCCTCGGGCCGGTTGAAGTCGTGCTCGGCCTTCGACGCGTAGCCCACCTTCCCGCGGATGCGCGAGACCCGGAAGACGCGCACGTCTTCGCGCTCGTGCGAGTAGCCGATCAGGTAGAACTGCCCGCCGCGGAAGAGCAGGTGGTAGGGGTTGACCCGCCGCGGCTCCTCGGCGTCGCGAGCCATCGTGTAGTAGTCGAACACGATCGTCTTGCGTCGGAAGATCGCGGTCTCGATCTTCGAGAGCCGCTGCGACAGGTCGCGCCCGCCCGCCGCGGCGGTGACCGCGAGGGCCACGCTGCGCTGCTCGGGCGCGTCGAACGGCGACGGCTTGCCCCACGAGAGCTGCTGGAGCGCCAGCCGGAAGGGCTCCGCGTAGGCGAACTGGCCGTCGAGCAGGCTGAGCGACGTCCGCAGGGCGCCCAGCTCCTGGTCGGTGAACTCGATCGCGGACAGATAGAAGTTCTCGGGCGGCAGCGAGTAGTTCTCCGCCTCGTAGTAGCCCTCGGCGGGTCGGTCGACCTTCAGATGGATTCCGAGCGAATCGAGCTCGGCCCGGTCGGCGTAGAAGCGGCGGGCGAACGCCTCGTCGTTCATCTGCGAGTAGCCCTCTACGTCCTGCTTGATCTCGAGGGCGGAGACCGGCCGCCGCTCGGCCATCAAAAACGAGATCAGCGACAGCTGACGGATGAGCTTCTCGGTGTCCTTGGCCACGCGTAGTAATTCCCAGATCGAGCTGAGTGCCTCGGCTGAGGATAAGGTGCAAACGCGACCGGCACGCCCCCCGAAGCCCGGGGTCGGACCGCAATTTGCGAGGATGGGCAGCGGATCCTCGCGCTTCGGCATCCCATCGTCCAGGCGCCCCTCGGCGGCGGCCCCTCCACGCCGGCGCTCGCGGCCGCGGTCTCCGGCGCGGGCGGCCTGGGCTTCCTCGCCGCCGGCTACCGCGCCCCGGCCGCCGTTCGTACGGAGATTCGACGGGTGCGGGCGACCACGGATCGGCCCTTCGGCCTGGGCGTCTTCGCGCCGCCCGCCGGGCGGGTTGCGCCCGGCGCGGTCGAGCGCTACGCCGCGACGCTCACGCGGGAGGCCGAGCGCTACGGGGTGGAGCTCGGGTCGCCGCGCCGCGACGACGACGGCTTCGAGGAGAAGCTTCGGGTCGCAGCCGACGAGGGCGTGGCGGTCGTCTCGTTCACGTTCGGGCTGCCGCCCGCCGACGCGATCGCGGCCCTCCGCGACGCGGGCATCGAGGTGTGGGTGACGGTCACGACCGCCGCCGAGGCGCGGGCGGCCGCCGCCGCGGGCGCCGACGCCCTGGTGGTCCAGGGCGTCGAGGCGGGCGGACACCGTGGCTCGTTCGACGACGAGGGGCCCGGCGACCTCGGGCTGCTCGCGCTGCTCCAACTGGTGCAGGCGAGCGTCGACCTCCCGCTGGTGGCCACGGGCGGCGTGGCCACGGGGCGCGGCATCGCGGCCGTGCTCGCCGCCGGGGCGCGCGCCGCCCAGCTCGGCACGGCGTTCATGCTCACGCCCGAGGCGGGCACCTCGCCCGTGCACCGCGAGGCGCTCCGCACGGGTGCGCCGACGGCCCTCACGCGCGCCTTCACCGGCCGCACGGCGCGCGGCCTCGAGAACCGCTTCCTGGTCGAGCACGGCGACGCGCCGCCGGCCTATCCGGAGGTGCACCACCTGACGGCGCCGCTGCGGGCCGCCGCCCGCGAGCGCGGCGATCCCGACGCCCTCCACCTCTGGGCCGGCCAGGCGCACGCGCTTGCCCGCGAGCTCCCGGCGGCCGAGCTGGTGCGGCGGCTGGCGGAGGAGGCGCAGGCTGCGGTGCGCGACGCCCGGCGCCGCCTCGGGCCCCCGTGACGCTCGATCAGCCCGTCCGGACGATCAGGCCACGTCCGGCGCCAGGTAGCGCTCGGGGTCCAGCCGAAAGCGGGCCCGACAGTCCTCGCTGCAGAAGAAGTAGATGGTTCCGGCGTGCCGAAGGGACTCCGCGGGCCCACCCGCTGCGACGGCCATGCCGCAGACCGGATCCACCGCCTCGGCGAGCTCGACGGGGTCGTCCCGGCGGGCGTGGCGCCATGCGACCAGCTCGGCCAGGATGGCCACCGCGATCTCGCTCTGGTTCGCCGGCCCGAGGTCGAGCCCCGCCGGGCTGCGTACCCGGGTGAGCGCCTCCTCGTTCAGTCCGCGGCGCCGCAGCTCCGCGAGAACCACCCCGGCGCGGCGCGCGCTGGCCACCAGTCCGACGTATCCGGCGGGCGTCGCCAGCGCGGCCTCCAGGGTCGCCTCGTCGGCTCGGCCCATCGTCGCGACCACCACCGCGTCGGCGCGCGCATCCAGCTCCGTCTCGACCCTCCAGCCGATGGCGGACGCCAGCCGGACAAGCATCGCGGCGGCGGGACTCTCGCCCACCACCGCCAGGAGCGGCGCCGGCAACTGGGGCTCGACCAGCACCTCGACCGTGCCCTCCGAGGCGCAGCTGGTCGCGCAGGCGACGACGCCCGGGGGCGCGCCCTCCAGCGCCTCGGCCGGGCCGATTCGCAGCATCCGGGTCTCGCCATCGGCGAGCGCCCGCAGCGCCTCCCGGACCACGATCGGCTCCGAGCAGGCTCCGCCGACCCAGCCTACAACGGCTCCGTCGGTCGTGATCAGCGCCCGATCGCCCGGCTTGGTCGAGGCCGGCGGGTCTACCCGCACGACGGTGGCCAGCGCGCACGCCCGTCCCTCGGTCACGAGGCCGGCGGCGCGGACCAGCACCTGCTGAGCGGGGATCATTCCGCCAGCCCGACCTCGCTGAGCGCCTTCCACACCTTGTCCGAGCTGACCGGCATCTCGATGTTGCGGACGCCGGCGCTGGCCAGCGCGTCGACGATGGCGTTCACGAACGCCGCCGGCGAGCCGACCGTGGCGGATTCGCCCACGCCCTTGGCGCCGATCGGGTGGTGCGGCGACGGCGTAACGGTCTCGTGCAGCTCGAACGAGGGCGTTTCCCAAGCGGTCGGCATCAGGTAGTCGCTGAAGTTCGACCCGATGCAGTTGCCCTCCTCGTCGAAGGTGATGAGCTCCATCGCCGCCATCGCGAAGCCCTCGGTCAGGCCGCCCATGATCTGGCCCTCGACGATCATTGGGTTGATCCGCACGCCGCAGTCGTCGACGGCCAGCACGCGCAGCGCCTTCCACTGGCCGGTGCCGCGATCGATCTCGACCACGACCGCGTAGGTCCCGAACGGGTAGGTCATGTTCGGCGGGTCGTAGTACTTGACCCCCTCGAGGCCGGCGTCGAGCCCCTCCGGTAGGTCGGTATACGCCGCGTAGGCGATCTCCTGGATCGTCTTGGAGCTGCCGGGAGCGCCCCTTACGGCGAAGCTCGCGCCGTCCCACTCGAGGTCGTCCTCGGAGGCCTCGAGCATGTGGGCGGCGATCTTGCGCGCCTTGTCGCGCAGCGTTCGCGCGATCACCGCGGTGGCGGCCCCCGCGGTGGGGGTGGAGCGGCTGGCGTAGGTGCCGAGCCCGTAGGGCGTGGTGTCGGTGTCGCCCTCCTCGACCCGAACGTCCTCCGGCGGGATCCCGAGCTCCTCGGCGACGATCTGGGCGAAGGTCGTCTCGTGCCCCTGGCCCTGCGCCTTGACCCCCAGCTTGAGGATCGCCTTGCCCGTCGGGTGCACGCGCAGCTCCGCCGAGTCGAACATCTTGAGGCCGAGGATGTCGTAGTCGCGCCCGGGCCCGGCCCCCACCACCTCGGTGAAGCTGGCGATGCCGATTCCGAGCAGCCGCCCCTCCTCCTCGCGCGCACGGCGCTGCTCCTGTCGCAGCTGGTCGTAGCCGAGTCCCTCGAGCGCGATGTCGAGCGCGCGCTCGTAGTCGCCCGAGTCGTAGACGAAGCCCGTGGCCGACTGATACGGGAACTGGTCGGGCTTGATGAAGTTCATCCGCCGCAGCTCGGCCGGGTCCATCTCGATCTCGTAGGCCGCCGTCTGCACGAGCCGCTCGATCAGGTACGACGCCTCCGTCACCCGAAAGGAGCAGCGATACGCCACTCCCCCGGGCGCCTTGTTGGTGTAGGCGCCGTCGGTGACCACGTGCGCGGCGGGCAGATCGTAGGAGCCGGTGACCACGTGGAAGAGGCCGGCCTTCAGCTTCGTCGGCTGCGCGTCCGCGTAGGAGTACCCCTGGTCGGACAGCATCTTCACCCGCAGGCCGAGCATCTTGCCGTCGGAGCGCAGGGCCAGCTCGCCGTCCATGTGGAAATCGCGCGCGAAGCCGGTCGAGATCAAATTGCCGGTGCGGTCCTCGACCCATTTGACCGGGCGGCCCAGGAGCAGAGAGGCGGCGGTGGCCACCACGTAGCCCGGGTAGACGGGCACCTTGTTCCCGAAGCCGCCCCCGATGTCCGGCGATACCACGCGGATGTTTTGCTCCGGCAGGCCGGCGACGAGCGCGAAGACCGTGCGGTGTACGTGCGGCGCCTGCGAGGTCATGTAGATCGTGGCGTGGCCGGTGGCCGGGTCGAGGTCGGCGATGCAACCGCAGCACTCGATGGGCGCCGGGTGAACGCGCGGATAGTGGGTCGAGAGGCTGACGACCCGGTCGGCCTCGGCGAAGGCGCGCTCCGTGGCCTCGGCGTCGCCCGCCTCCCAGTGGTAGATGCGGTTGTCCGTCTGATCGGCCTTGTCGTCGCGGATGATCGGCGCGCCCGCCTCGAGGGCCGCCTGCGGCGAGGTGACGGCGGGAAGCGGCTCGTAGTCGACGTCGATCAGCTCGAGCGCATCGTGCGCGACGTACGCGTTCTCGGCCACCACGCAGGCGACCTCCTGCCCCTGCATGCGGACCTTGTCGGTGGCGAGCACGGCCTGGGTGTCCCCGGAGAGCGTGGGCATCCAGGCGAGCTTGTGCTGTGCCAGCAGCTCACCGGTCACGACCGCGACCACGCCGGGCAGCTCCTGTGCCGCCGACGTATCGATGCCGACGATCTTGGCGTGCGCGTAGGGGCTGCGCAGGATCGCCATGTGCAGCATCCCGGGCAGCTTGATGTCGTCGAGATAGTTGCCCCGGCCGCGAACGAAGCGCTCGTCCTCGCTGCGCGCGACGCTCTTTCCGATCCACCTGGGCTCACGCTGCTCTTCAACCGCCATCTCGTCCCCTCACTCCGCCGCCTGCGCGGATTGCCCGTTCTTCGCCGCCCACTGCACGGCCTTGACGATGTTCTGATAGCCGGTGCAGCGGCAGAGGTTCCCCGAGAGCGCCCAGCGGATCTCCTCCTCGCTGGGGTCGGGGTTCTCCCTGAGCAGCGCCGCCGACACGAGCATCATCCCCGGAGTGCAGAAGCCGCACTGGAGCCCGTGCTCGGCCTTGAAGCCCTCCTGAACGGGATGCAGGGTTCCGCCCTCGGCCAGGCCCTCGACGGTGGTGATCGCGCGGCCGTCGGCCTGGACGGCGAAGAACGTGCACGACTTGATCGGCGTACCGTCGAGCAGCACGGTGCACGCGCCGCAGCTCGTGGTGTCGCAGCCGACGTGGGTACCGGTCAGCCCGAGCTCGTCCCGCAGAAAGTGCACGAGCAGCACGCGCGGCTCCACATCCGCGGCGCGCGACTCGCCGTTGACGGTGACCTCGACGTTCACGGGCCGCTCCCCGGGCCGCCCGGCTTGTCGTCCAGCTCGTCCATCACGCCCTCCAAGGTCTCCTCACCACTGAACGACTCGGGCGCACCCTCCTCGCCCCCCACGCTTTCCCCGGCGCGCGGGACGTCCGTCGAGGCGCGTGCCTCATCATCGGCCTCCGGGGCCCCCGGCTTGCCGAGAGTGACCTTCGCGCCGCAGTTCGGGCACTCGACCGCGCCGGCGACCGGAACGCTCTCGTGCTGCCCCGCCTCGGCCGGCACCACGGTGCCGCAGTTTGGACATCGCTCCTCGGCCATTGCCCTCCCTCGCTCCTAGCCGCGCGCCGTCGCGGCCGCCGCGCGCAGCGCGCGCTCGGTGAAGACGCGCACGACCTGCCGCTTGTAGTCGGCGCTCCCCCGCTGGTCGCTGCGGGGCTGCGCCACCTTGGCCGCGAGCTCGGCCGCCCCCCGGATCGCCTCGCCGTCGAGCTCGCCGCCCGTCAGGGCCTGCTCGGCCTCGGTGGCCCGCAGGTTCGTGGGACCCACGCCCGTGAGCGCGATGCCGGCCCGCCGGACGCTGCCGTCCTCGACCGACAGCTGAATGCCGACGCCCGCCGTAGCGTAGTCGCCCACCTTGCGCTCGAGCTTCAGATAGGCGCCGCCCGAGCGCGGGCCGGGATCGGGAACGCGCACCTCGGTCACGATCTCGGTCGGCTCGAGCGCGGTGGTGAACACCCCCCGGAAGAAGTCACCCATGTGGATCCTTCGCTCCCCGCTCGGGCCGCGCGCCACGACCTCGGCGCCGGCGGCGAGCAAGGCCGAGCCCCAGTCACCCTGAGGGTCGGCGTGAGCGACCGATCCGCAGACGGTCCCGAGATTCCTCACGATCGGATCGGAGACGAGCGCGGCCGTCTGCGACAGCAGCGGATAGCGACCGCGGAGAAGCTCCGAGCGCTCACACGTGCGGTGGCGAACGAGCGCGCCGATCCGCAGCACGCCGTCCTCCTCGGCGAGCGTGTCCAGGCCGCCGATCCGGTTGATGTCGACGAGCGCGCTCGGGGCCGCGAAGCGCAGCTTCAACAGCGGGATCAGGCTCTGGCCGCCGGCCAGCACCTTGGCCTCGTCACCGTATTGGGCGAGCTGCTCGAGCGCCTGCTCGATGGTGCCCGGGGCGGCGTACTCAAAGCGCGCGGGATACATCCCTGGTCCTCCCTTCCGCGAGCAGCATAACCCGATGGCTTGGGCGCGGGACGCTCTACCGGGCGCCCGCGGCGGTTTGCCCGCGCGCGGCTCGGGCAGCAGCGGGGCATGGAATCTCCAAGCACACGCCCAGTCGCCCTGGTCACCGGCGCGTCCAGCGGGATCGGGCTCGAGCTGGCCAAGCAGTTCGCGGAGCACGACTTCGACCTGATCGTCACCGCCGAGGACGAGGGGATAGAGACCGCGGCGCAGGAGCTCGCGGCCTCCGGCGTAAACGCCCAGGCCGTCCGGGTGGATCTCGCCGCCGAGCGAGGCGTCGAGGAGCTGTGGAGCCGGGTCGGTACGGCCGGCCGACCGCTCGATGCCGCCGCGCTGAACGCCGGCGTGGGCGCCGGCGGAGCGTTCGTCGACAACGAGCTCGCGGACGAGTTGCGGCTGATCGATCTCAACGTGCGCTCAACGGTCCACCTGGCCAAGTACGTGGTCAGGGACATGGTCACCCGCGACCGCGGCCGACTCCTGCTCACCTCTTCCATCGCGTCGACGATGCCGGGCGCGTTCCAAGCGGTCTACAACGCGTCGAAGTCCTTCGTGCAGTCGTTCGCGTTGGCGCTTCGCAACGAGCTCAAGGACACGGGCGTGAGCGTCACCTCGCTCATGCCGGGGCCGACCGACACCGAGTTCTTCGAGCGCGCGGACATGCTCGACACGAAGGTGGGCTCGGGTGACAAAGACGACGCCGCCGAGGTGGCCCGTCAGGGTTTCGAGGCGCTGATGAACGGCGACGAGCGCGTGGTCGCGGGGTCGCTCACGAACAAGCTGCAGGCGGCGGGCGGTCGGCTGATGCCGGACGGGGCCAAGGCGGCGCTGCATCGCCGGATGGCCGAACCCGGGTCCGGTCAGAAGTAAGCGCTCAGGCCGCTTCCCGGGGCTTCGCCGTGCCCGCGTCCCGCAACGCGAAGTAGGCCGCGGCCGCGATCCCGCGGTCGAACTCCGACCAGCGCGCGCCGTCGGCGAGCGTCTTCTCGATGCGGTCGAAGCTGCCCAGATTGCCTCCCAGGTTGTCGATGAAGTGGACCAGGGTCGCCTCGCGCGTGCACGGGACCACGGGGCTGCCGTGCTCGAGCTTGCCGTGGTGGCTGAGGATGATGTGGAGCAGCGCCTCGGCGTCCTCGGGGGGAAAGCCCTCGATCCGCTCGATCTCGCGCCGGACCGTGTAGTAGCCGAGCGCGATCTCGCCGAGCAGCTTGCCGGCGTCCGTC
>Ga0081538_10005893_pt1 | contig 10920 bp, 5 predicted proteins | sample TabmetS5T2R1_FD_71022 | JGI IMG/M metagenome (GOLD analysis project Ga0081538, IMG submission 71022) | Tabebuia heterophylla rhizosphere microbial communities from the University of Puerto Rico - S5T2R1 | ecosystem: Host-associated > Plants > Roots > Rhizosphere ...
CTCCATGTAGACCCCGGCGGCCTGGGACGCCTCCTCCGAGCTGCTTCCTTCCAGGCGGGCGTTCAGATAGGCGGCGTACCAGTCCCACCAGTTGTGCTCCGGGGCGCTCTTTTCGTAGGGGTCGTGGTGCTCGGCTGTATCCCGGAGCAGGTCTGCCAAGGTCGCAACGTCCATCTGGGCCTCCTAGGTAGGTACTGGCGGGGTCTTAGTCGCACTCACCCCCGACGAGGCGACCTTCGACGATCGCCACCCGGAGGCCGGCATCCGCGAGACGCCCTGCGCAATGTTCCCCTGCCGGACCGGCACCGATGACGATCACGTCGAACTCGTGGGCCCTGCGCATCGTGGCCTTTCGTCCGGGTGGCCTGGGGGTATACCGCAATCGACGGGAGTCGCAACCGAGGATTGGCGCTCGCGCCGCGGCTGCCGGCCACAGATCGCAGACCCGGCCAAACCGGATCCGCCCCACTCAGCAAAAGGGCCCTCCTGACTGGAGGACCCCTTCGTCGTTACCGCTTTGGGTGCGGTTAGTGGCCAGTGCCCCTGGTGCCTTCCTCGGGGCCGCCGTCGCTGCGGGTGCTCGGTGACTGCGGCGCGCTGAGCGGACCTCGGGTGCCCTCTTCGGGGCCGCCGTCATAGCGCACGCCGGGCGCTTCCTTGATCGAATTGGAGTCGAACGTCGCCGGCGCCGAGGGCCGGATGAGCGCGCCGGTGCCCTCGTCGGGGCCGCCGTCGAAGCGCACGCCCGGCCGGAGGGCGGGGACGACGCCGCTGGTGCCCTCCTCGGGGCCGCCATCGAAGCGGGTGGTGCCGGCCGGGCTGGGGGCGCTGGCCTGCGTCGCGGAGCCCGCGCTCGTGACGACTGGGTCGTCGTCGGTGGCGAGGATCACGACGGCCGCGGTGAGGCCGACGACGGCGATCATCGCGACGGCGAGCAGCGCTCGCAGGTGGTTGTAGTGGGAGCGGAGCACTACCGCGGGGTGCTGGCTGGCAATTGCCTTGCCCATGACTGCCTCCTATCGAGGGGGGCGGCCGCCTCGGCGGCCCGCCCGGTGGTGTTCGTCGGTGCCGATCGTGCACGGGCGTGGTTTCACCACGGCGACAGGGCGTTAGCAGCGTGGCAACAGTGGGTTGGCGCGCGGCGCGGGCTTCCTGTACGTTGGACTCCCTGGCCCCAGCTGTACCTGCTCCCATGGACTTCCGAATCCTTGGTCCGCTCGAGGCCCTCGACCGGGGCCGGGCGGTGAAGCTGGGCGGCGTCAAGCAGCGAGCGCTGTTGGCGGTGTTTCTGCTGCACCGCGGCGAGGCGCTTACAACCGATCGGCTGATCGACGAGCTCTGGGGGGAGCGGCCGCCGGCCACCGCCGCCAAGACGGTGCAGGTCTACGTCTCTCGCCTGCGGAAGGCGCTCGCTGGTGGGGAGGGCAACGGCTCGACCGACGCAATCGCGACCCGCGAGCACGGCTACGTGCTGGAGCTCGACCCCGACCGGCTCGACGCGCACCGCTTCGAGCGGCTCGTCGCCGAGGGCAGGAGCGAGCTGGCCGCGGGCCGCCCCGACCGCGCCGCCGCGGCGCTCGAGGCGGCCCTGTCGCTTTGGCACGGGCCAGCGCTGGCGGACCTCGCCTACGAGCCGTTCGCACAGCGCGAGATCGCCCGGCTCGACGAGCTCCGCGTGGCGGCGCTCGAGCAGCTGATCGAGGCCCAGCTCGCGCTCGGCGCCCACGCCGAGGTGGTAGTGCAGCTGGAGGCGCTGATCGCGGAGCACCCCTTCCGCGAGCGCCTGCGGGCACAGCTGATGCTGGCGCTCTACCGCTCGGACCGCCAAGCGGACGCCCTCCAGGCCTACCAGGACACGCGCAGGGAGTTCGCCGAGGAGCTCGGCATCGAGCCCGGCGAGCGCCTACGCGAGCTCGAGCGCGCGATACTGGCGCAGGACCCGAGCCTCCAGTTGGTGGTCGAGGAGGAGCCGGCGGCAGCCGAGTCCACGGTGGCGACCTCGCGCAGCGCGTTTGTGGGACGCGAGCGCGAGCTGGCCGAGCTGGTCGGCGGGCTCGACGATGCCTTCGCTGGCCGCGGACGGCTGTTCCTGCTCGTCGGGGAGCCCGGCATCGGCAAGAGTCGCCTCGCCGAGGAGCTGATCGCACACGCCAGCGAGCGGGGGCCACGGGTGCTGGTCGGCCGCTGCTGGGAGGCGGGCGGCGCGCCCGCCTACTGGCCCTGGGTCCAGGCGCTGCGCACCCTCGTGCGCGAGGCCGAGCCCGGCGCCCTACGCGCGCAACTTGGCGCCGGGGCTGCGGATCTGGCTCAGATCGTGCCTGAGCTCAAGGAGCGTTTCCCCGACCTGGCCGAGCCAATCTCGCTGGAGTCGGAAACCGCGCGCTTCCGCCTGTTCGACGCGGTCGCCGAGTTTCTCCGGAGGGCCTCCGAGAGCCAGCCGATCGTGCTGGTCTTGGATGATCTGCACGCGGCCGACGCCCCCTCGCTTCTGGTGCTGCGGTTCCTCGCCCGCCAGGTTGGCTCGAGCCGAATGTTGCTGCTGGGCGCCTACCGCGACGTGGACCCGATCCCCGGACAGCCGCTGACCGAGATGCTTGTCGAGGTCGCCCGGGAGCCTGGGACCCGCGGCCTCTCGCTCGACGGGCTGAGCGAGCGCGAGGTTGCCGAGTATGTCGAGCTGACGGCGCCGGCGATCGCATCCGCGGACCTCGCTGCTGCGTTGAGCGAAGAGACCGACGGGAATCCGCTCTTCGTCGGCGAGATCGTCCGTCTGCTCTCAGTCGAGGGGGCCCGGTCCGAGGGTCTCGCCATTCCCCAGAGCGTCCGCGACGTCATCGCACGGCGGCTCGCCCACCTCTCGGACGAGTGCAACCGGGTGCTGGTGCTCGCATCAGTTCTCGGCCGCGAGTTCGCCTTTGACATGCTCGGTCGCCTGGCCGGCGTCTCCGAGAACGCGCTGCTCGACGTGCTGGACGAGGCAATGCGCGCGCGCGTCGTCTGCGACGTACCCGGCACGCCTGACCGCCTTCGTTTTGCGCACGTCCTCATTCGGGACACGCTCTACGAGGGGCTCACGACCGCCCGCCGCGTTCGACTGCACAGCCAGGCAGTCGAGGCGCTCGAGGCTCACCACGGCGAGGAGCCCGGGCGGCACCTCGCCGAGCTCGCGTACCACTGCATGGCCGGACGCGACTACCACGGGGGACTGCGCTACGCCCGGCCCGCCGGCGACCGGGCTTTCGCGCTGCTCGCCTACGAAGAGGCTGTCCGTCTCTACGAGATTGCCCTGGAGGCGCTTGAGCGGAGCGAGCCGGTCGATGACCCCTCTCGCTGCCGCCTGCAGCTGGTATTGGGCGAGGCGCAGGCTAGAGCCGGGCTGATGGATCGGGCTCGGGGAACCTTCCTGGCAGCGGCCGACCTGGCGATGAGACTCAACCTGCCGGACGAGCTGGCTCGGGCCGCCCTCGGGTACGGGGGACGGTTCGCGTATGCCCGGGCGGGCACGGACCGTCGGCTCGTTCCTCTCCTCGACGCGGCGCTAGCAGCGTTACCGGACGGGGACAGCGAGCTGCGGGCGAGGCTTATGGCGCGGCTGGCGGGGGCGCTGCGGAGCGAGCCCTCGACGCAACCGAGGGCCGCGGTGAGCCGAGAAGCGGTGCAGATGGCCCGGAGGCTCGGCAGTCCCGCGACGCTTGCCTATGCCCTGGAGAGCGCCTATGTGGGGGTCTCGCCGCGGAACACCGAGGCGTGGCTCGCGATCGGGAACGAGCTCGTTGGGGTCGCGCGCGAGGCGGAGGACAGAGAACGCGAGTTCTTCGGTCACCAGCACGGCCTCGGTGCGCTGATGGTGCTGGGTGACATGGACGGCATCGACGCCCGGCTGGAGGCGATGGCTGCACTCGTTGAGGAGCTTCGCCAGCCGACGCTAAAGCGGGCCCTTGCAGTCACGCGCACAATGCGAGCGCTGTTCGCGGGGCGCTTCGAGGAGGCCGAGAACCTCGTCCAGGAAGCGCTCCGGGTCGGCCCGAGCGCGAATGGCCTGGACACGGACTGGTTCTGGGTGGTGCGCGTCCAGGCCTGGGCGCTTGCGCGGGAGCGGGGTCGGCTCCAGGAGTTGCGGCCCGACATCGAACGGCTGGTCCACGACTACCCGATGGTCTCTTGCCTGCATCCGGTGCTGGCCAGCCTCTGCAGCGAGCTCGGGCGCGAAGGCGACGCCCGTGAACGGTTGGAGGCGCTGGCGCGCCGCGATTTCGCCGACCTCCCGTTCGACAGCGACTGGCTCTTCCAGCTGAGCCTCCTGTCCGAGGTCTGCACGTTGCTCGGCGACACGCGGCGTGCCGCCACGCTGTACGAGCTGCTGCTGCCCTACGCCGGCTGCAATGTCCTCGCCTACCCGGAGCTCAGCCTCGGCTCAGCTTCACGGTATCTGGGGCTGCTCGCGTCAACTGCCTCGCGCTGGGCGGAGGCGGAACGACATTTCCACTCAGCCATCGAGATGAATGCCGAGATGGGCGCACGGCCTTGGTTGAGCCACACGCAGCATGACTACGCAAGGATGCTCCTGGCGCGCGGCGCGTCCGCCGACAGGCAGCGGGCGCTCGAGCTGATCGCTGACGCGCGAACGACCTACTTGGAGCTGGGCATGGAGAGCTGGGCGGAAGACGCTTCGGAGTTGGAGGCGAGTGCTACGGGCCTCTCCGGCGCTCGGCGCTGACCTTTCGATCACCACCGGTAGGGCTGCAGTCAGCCTCGGTCTCCTGCCCGCCCGGATCCGAGGTTCGCCGCCGCTTGGCGCCGGGCCGGCGGAACGGCCTCGCCAGGCGCTGGCGCGGTGACGCCTTGGCAGTCGCTGGGCACGTCGAACAGCGATGGGTCGAACGTTTCGTTCGGCTGATAGCCCCAGTAGTCGATCAGGACCAGGCCGACGTCGCATAGTTGGGGAACCTCGGTGAACAAGACCGCGCGGTTCTCGGGCGTCGTGTACCAGATCCAGAAGGTCCGCCCGTGGTCGGAAGGAAGCGCGATGAGCTGGGTGGTGCCGTACGGGCTCAGGTTGGTGCCGCCGTCGATGACCGCCATGACCTGCCCCTTGTCGCACTCGGGCCAGTGCGGTCGCGGCAGACCGACCGGCTCGGTCCCGTTGCAATGGTGCGAGCCATCGGCCGCGTAGGAGATGTCGTAGGTCGTCGAGTCGGTGAGGACGAGGTCGTCGTAGCCCCCGCTCTGGTCGCCATAGAGCCTGGTGAGCATGCGCGAGATCGGCCAGTCGTAGCAGACGATCGTCGGACTGACCGTGAGCGCCGCGGTGGGGATCGTCGACGCGGCGAGCAGGAGCGTGTCCGGCCAGAAGGGCAGGCTGACCGGCTGGCTTGGGAGGTGAAGGCCCGGGATGATCGAGCCTGGCCCCGGCTCCATGCCGCTCTCCGCCTCGCCCGCCCGCGCAAGCAGCGCGACAGGCTCCGGATCGAACTCGGCCGGGGGCGGCCGGCCACCGCTTCGGCAGGCCTCGGCCAGCTCCCTCAGCTCCGGCTGCTCGGCGGCGACGAACGTGGCCCAGTTGACCATCGCGTAGGCGCCGATCACGGGCAGCTTGTATGGGTTGCCCTTGTCGACGAAGAACGTCCGCCATGGGGCGTCCGTGTCCGTGCGCCACCAGGTCCACGAGCCGACCGTCTTCGGGCAGTCGGGTCCTTCCTGCTCGCAGCCGTTGGTGCACGCCGAGGCGCTCGCCCACCACGAGCAATCGACCTGAAGGATGGGCGCGGTACCGATGCCCGTCGCGCCCATGTCGGACAGCAGGGTGGGACCCGGCGTCACCCAGCCCATCTGCGAGGGCCCCTGCCATTGCCCATTCGGGTCGGTTCGCACCCAGGTGTCGGGGCCGATGTTGAGGTACTGGACGTGACCCGTCGAAAGGCCCCAGAGGTCAACGAGCATGAGGCTCTTCGCCGAGTCGTACTTGACGCCCGCGACCGCGATCTGCGAGCCGTCGAACGGCGTGAGCAGAACCGCGGCGCTGAAGGCAGCGGGGAGGCTCGGCGGCGGGCCCTCGGGGGCGGGGCCGATCGGCGGGGGGCTTGGTAGTGCGTTCGGCACGCTGCTCCTCTCAGTTCGCGCTTGTCAGGACGGCGTCGGCCGCCTCGACGACCGATGTCTCCGCGCCGCCGACGATCGCCGCGCGGGCGGCGGCGAGTTCGTTGATGGCCTCAGGGGTTGCGCCGAGCAGTCGACAGCGATCGGTGGCAATCCGCAGTTGCCACCAATGCGCCCCTTGGGCCCGTGCGACGCGGCGCGCCGTGTCCAGGTAAGCCCCCGCCTCGTGATCGGCGCCGGCGGCTACCGCCAACTCGGCCGCCAGGCGCTGCAGCTCGGGCTCGTAGAAGCTCGCGCCCGCGCGGCGGACGAATGCAAGCCCCTCCTCGACCGCGGCCCGGGCTTCCTCCGGTTGCCCGCTCGCCGCCCGCGCCTCGGCGAGCATCGCCAGGTACCAGGGCATGTAGCTGTCCAGGGCTACGAACCTCGGCACTCCGATGCCCTCCTCGATGCGCTTGACCGCGGCAACCGAACCGGTTTCCATGGCCTCGGCCCAGCCCAGGTACACATTCGCGATGGCTCCCAGCATCGTGAAGCCGTAACGACCGGCAAGCTCGCCCAGATCCCCGGCATGGCGACGTACCGCGGCGATGTCACGACGCAGCTGCGGAACCCCCGCAAAGCACAGTATGAAGCCGTGTGAGTAGGGGTGCCAGCGGGTGACCTCGAGCGCCTCCTCGAAGGAGCGCTGGGCGTCGTCGGGGCGGCCGAGCAGACACTGTGCCATCGAAAGCCAAGCCCGCGGGTAGCCGCGGAAGTCGCCCCCGTACTGCTGCACGATCCCGATCGCGGGGTCGCGATCCGCGGCGCGGTGGCTGCGCTCGTTGAGCCCGGCTCCGCGTTCGAGCTCCCCGCGCAGCATCGATACCACGCCGAGCGAGTGGTCGCCCACCAGCTTGCTCGCCGGGTCGCCGAGCTGCTCCCCGAGCTCGATCAGCTCGCCTGCGACCTCGGTGGCGGCGCGGTACTCGGCGCGCGAGGCATAGAAGGAGAACAGCCCGTACATGGCGGGGCCAAGATCGCGAGACCGCGGCGCAGTGGCCGCGAGCTCGCGGGCGCGGCGGTACGCACGTTCCACGTCGGCGTCGCCATATCCGCGCACATTCATGAGCGCGTAGCCCAGCAGCGATTGCGACTGGAGCTCGAGCGCATCCCGCTCGGAGCCTGGGTCGAGCCATGAGATCGGCGCCTCGGCACGCATCAGCTGCTCGGCCGCCTCGGCGTGGGCGGAACTCGCGAGCGCCTGTTCCGCGGCCCGATGGAGGTGGGCCACCGCCTTCGAGAGGAGCGCGGGTGGATCGCCCTCGTGAACCGCGCGGCTCCAGTGGTGCGCCAGCACACCAGGCTGCTGCTCCTCCGGGGGCACGTGGCGCTCGTACCACTCGGCGACGACGAGGTGCACTCTCCGCCGCTGGCTGAACGTCATGAGGTCGTACGCGACGTCGCGCAGGATCGCGTGGTGGAAGGCGTAGCTTCCCTCGGCGCCCTCCACCTCCGGGTGTGCGAGCGCGAGCGTGTCGAAGTGCTCAAGCTGTGCGGGTATCAGGGGACGGTCGGCCGGGACTGGGTGGACGTCGTGCAGCGTCCGGTAGGCGAAGGCGCGCCCGATCACCGCCGCAACCTTCAACGTCAGCTGCTCCCGCGCCGACAGGCGATCGATGCGGCTGGTCACCACCCCCTCGATGGTGTCGGGCAACCGCAGGCCCTCGACATCGCGAGCGGCCGGTCCCAGCTTGGCGCGACCGTGCTCGACGATCAGGGCACCGGCTTCCCGCAGGGCGTGGCTGAGCTCCTCTGCGTAGAGCGGATGCCCTCCGGCGCGCTCGAGCAGGAGCGACTCGATCCGCTCCGGCAGCTGTTTCACTCCGAGCCGCGCATGGACCAACTCGAGCGCCTCCCGAGCGGAAAGCTGCTCGAGCACGAGCTTGGTCGTCTGGTGGCCGGCCGCGAGCCGAGCGTATGGTGGCGGCACCGGCTCGTCCGGGGGTCGCGAGGCGACCACCAGCGCGAGGGGAGCCGCGCCCTCGGAGAGCTGCACCGCAAGCGCCCATGAGAGGCTGTCGAGCCAGTGGGCGTCCTCGATGGTCAGGAGGGTCGGCTCCTCCGCGGCGGCATGCTCGACGAGCCGGACCAGAACCTCACGCGTCCGCTCGGCGCGGGCATCCCCGGTCAGGCCCCTAGTCACATCGTTGTCGGGGAGCTCGAGCGGCAGCAGCGGGCTCAACAGCGGCGCGAGGCTCGGGGCGCCGGCCGCGCTCAGCCGCCCCTCGACGTGAGCCAGGTGCGCGTCTGCCCCGTCGCCGACAGCCGCCCAGTCCAGCAGTTCGAGGATGGGCGTCCTCCAGGCGAGGTAGGGGACGGAGCGGTCGATTGGGTCGGCGACCGCCGCGAGCACGCGTATTCCCTCCGCCCGGGCGCGCCGGCTGAGATGGTCGATTAGTCGCGACTTGCCGATGCCGGGCTCACCTTCCAGCAGTACCGACATTCGCCCGCCCTCGCTGACGGTTGCCGCGGCCCGCTCCAGGATCGCGATCTCGCGCCGCCTGCCGACCAGCGGCGTTCCCCGCATGCCATCAGCCTGGGCCGTCACCGCGGTCTGCCGCAGCTTGTGGACGGGCACCGGCTCGGAGAGGCCCTTCAGTGTGAGTGGCTCGAGCGCCTCGAAGCGTGCTTGCCGGCCGGCGCGGCGCGCGGTCTCGTCGTCCGAGACCAAGCCACCGTCCGCCGCCTGCATCAGCCGTGCGGCGAGGTTGATCGGCTCACCGATCACCGTGTAGAAGCGGCGCGCGCCGGCCGCTATCTCGCCGGCGTACAGCAGACCGGTGGTGAGTCCGATGCCGGCGCGAAGTCCCGCCGCGCTCAGCGCCTGCCGCAGCTCCAGCGCGGTGAGCGCTGCGCGCTCCGCATCGTCTTCGTGGCGCCCTCCCGGCAGGCCGAAGACCACTACGAGGCAGAGGCCCTTGTCGTCGGCTCGCAGGCTCAGGAGGACCCCCTCGTATCGATCGATCGAGCCCTGGACGGACATCACGAGCTCCTGGAGCCGCTCGCGTGCGTCGGGCGCTCCGTGGTCGATCTGACCGAGGCCAGCGAAGACCGTGCTCACCGTCCGGAACTCCGACATCCACTCGATCTGGCCGGCCTCGATCCGCTCTACCACCGGTCGAATCACGTACCCCCGCACACTCGCCTCGGCCTCCGATGGCAGGGCCGTGGTCCGAAGCGGCTCCGGGGCGAGCGGGTCCAGCGCCGTGACCAGCCGGATGACCCCCCCGCTCTCCCGCATGACGGCCAGCGGTCGAAGATCCTCGGCCGCCTCTGGCGAGACGACCACCTCCCCCGCCGCCGCCGCAGCGTTGCACGGCGCCAGTTGGCGCACCGCCACACCGTCGGCCAGCACGAACCAGCGACCGCCGACCCCGCCGAGATCCAGCACGCTCAGCGCGCCGACGCCGACGCTGGACTTGATCGACAGCCGGACATCCCGACTAGCCTCGAACCCGTTCAGCTCGTCCCGGACCGCAAGCGCGCACTGAGCCGCCAGCCGAGCGCCGCGCGCCCGTTCGTGGTCCGGCCAGCAAGCGAGTAGGGCGTCGCCGGCGTACGTCACGACGTCCCCGCCATGCGCAGCGATCAACGACTGAAGGCGCCCCAGGTAATCCCCGAGGATGATGGAGAGCCGCTCGGCGCCCTCCGGTCCCTGACGGGCTAGCTCCCGCGTAAGCGGCGTGAAACCGGTGACGTCGGCGAACAGGACGGCGGTCTCGAGCTGCCGGCACCGGGGACCTGCTCGCCGTTCGCCGTCCAAGCCCCGCTTGGTTAGTTCGGGCAGGTACGCCGACAACGCGTCGAGAACCGGCGTGGTCGACGGCATTCCGCTCGCCCCGAGCAATTCGGGTTGGCCAGTCGAGTCGCGAGCCAAAAGCCATGCATACCACAGGTTTCAGCGGCCTGTCCAGATTTCCGCCGCCCGCGTCGAGCGGCCGGCCGCGCGCGGAGATTCGTGCGCTCAGCGTTCCATACGGGGCCTCAGCGGCGATCCGAGCGTCTGGACGTCGACGCGTTTCGAAACGCCGCTGACCCGGTCAAGCTGTGTGCGTAGCGGGCAACCAGGGGGAGGGACTCGTGCGCGCAAGGTTCGTTGTGGGGATCGCGCTGGTGGCGTTGCTTCTGCCCGCGGGACCGGCGGCCGCGCAGGAGCCGAACCAGGTCACCGGCCTTGCCGTGGAGCAGCGCGACGGCTACGCGTCGCTCAGCTGGGGGGCGGTGGCCGACGCGACCGACTATCAGATCGAGCGCACGCCGTTGGCGCCTGACGACGCGCCGATCGGGCCGGCGACGATCGTGGGTGTGTGGCGCCCGAACCGCACGGTCAGGCCCGACTCGCCGGTGTTCGCGGACGCCGGTTTCAATCCCGGCGACCGCTTCCAGTGGCGCGTGCGCGCCCGGATCGGCACGACCCCGCAGCCGTTCTCGGTCCCTGTGTCAGGGACCACGCTGCCGCCGTTTGGCGATCCCGCCGTCCCGGGAGAGCAGTTGCGCACGCAGTGGGAGCAGACGCAGGCGGCGCAGTTCACGAGCGACGTGAACGAGTACGCCTACACCGCGGACCTCGACGCCGCCAGCGAGCGCGTGCGGGTGGTGGAGATCGGGCGCACCGTGCAGAACCGCCCGATCAACATGTTCATCATCGGCTTCCCGAGCGCGCCGCGCCATGTGAACGCGGTCGCCGAGTCCACGTCCGCGCTCGTCAACTGCAACGTGCACGGCAACGAGCCGTCGTCGCGCGAGGCGTGCCTGATCATGGCCCGCGAGCTCGCGTTCGCC
>Ga0081538_10005894_pt1 | contig 10919 bp, 7 predicted proteins | sample TabmetS5T2R1_FD_71022 | JGI IMG/M metagenome (GOLD analysis project Ga0081538, IMG submission 71022) | Tabebuia heterophylla rhizosphere microbial communities from the University of Puerto Rico - S5T2R1 | ecosystem: Host-associated > Plants > Roots > Rhizosphere ...
CGCTCAGTCCACGCGAATGGGAGGTGCTCGACCTGATGGCCACCGGCGCCTCCCCGCGGGAGATCGCCACCGAGCTGGTGGTCCCGCTCGAGACCGTCCAAAGCCGCGAGCAGCACATCTTGGGCAAGCTCGGAGTCCACTCACGGGCGGCGGCGATCGTGATCGCCCAAAGGCTTCGCCACCGGCGGCCCGGCTGAGACGGCGAGCGAGCCCCTCCGGCCGCCCCGGCCCGACAGCCCCCGAACGTCCTCCGTAGGCGCAGCTACATCGTCGGGCTGCCCCCGCCCTCCGCCTCACCTCAGACACCGGAGACCCCCCAGCTTCTCCCAGCCGTTGCGTGGCCGGCGTCGGCAACACAGCCCACCCGGTTGTATGGCGCCTCCTGACGCAGTGCTCCTGCTGTGGACATCCAGCCGCGCACCGTCGGTCCCCCGTTCGTCGAGGAGCAGCACCGTCACGGACCGCGACGGCAACACCGACCCTACGGTCTAGAGGCCGACCGTCATGTACTCGCCAGAGCCGATCGAGGAGCTGCGGGCGCGCGGGTCATCGCTGCTGTCGCTGCGAAATCAGACAGTCTGTGGCCGGCCCACTTCGCGATTCGTGCAGACGTCGGCTAGGGCGCGATCCTGGCGTTCACCCCGGCGTGGTCCGAGGGCCAGCGGCCGGAGGGGGTGCGGTTGTCCGAGTCGGTGCCGTAGATGCGCGCCGAGCTGGCCGCCGCGCTCGCATTCCGCGTCTGGACGACGTCGATGCGGGAGTCGAAGACGGACGCGTCCGCGTCTAGCAGCAGCTCCCCAAAGCAGCAGGTCAACCCGACGGCGAACGGGTTGGCCTGCGTCCAGGCGTCCTCGAACCCGGCGGCGGCGAACAGGTCGTAGGCGTTGGTGCCACCCTCGCGCGGATCCGAGTTGATGTCTCCGATCAGCACCCCCTTTGCGGCGGGATCGCCAAGCGCTCCGCTCAGCAGCTCAGCCGCCTGCGCGTTGCGGAAGAAGCTGGAGAACGCCTCGAGGTGGGTGTTCACGAGCCTGAACGAGCGCTTGTTGGCCGTGAAGTCGGCGACGTTGTAGCCACGCGTGAACGTCAACGGCCCCGCGACGGTCTGGAAGGTGAGGCTGGCCCCGAAGTTGGCCGAGCGCTGGTTCGTCCACGAAAGCTCGTCCGCGGGCAGATCCGCCTTGGCGAGGAGCACGTCGCGGTCGGTTGCTCGCACGTCGAAGGCGAGTGCGGTGGGCACTTCCGCCGAGACGTTCGTTGCCGACGTCACCACCGTGTAGGGAGTCCCCTGCGCCGCGAGCTCGTCCAGGAGCAGCTCGAGGAAGTCGAAGACGACGGTGTTGGCAGGCGTTGCAGGCCCGTCGTTCGTGGGAGGCTCGCTGTCCATCTCGATGAGCTGGACCTCCTGGAGCCCGAGGATCATCGGGTCGGCGTCGGCGATCTCGCGGGCCATAGCCTTGATCCGCTGGGGCGGATCGCTGCCCCGGACGTTGCTGAAAGCCTGCGCCGTCGCCGTGACGAACTGGCCGAAGGAGGTCGCCTGCACCACCGGAGTCAGATCAGTGCCGATATACATGTTGCGGGTCATCACCTTCACGCCGGGCGTCGCCGCCTGCGCTGCCGCCGCCCCCGCCACAGCGACGAGGCCGACCGCTCCAATCAGGGTGAGCATCGAGCGCGAGCGCCGAAAGCGGGACATGGGCACCCTCCTTAGATTCGCCGAACGACCGGCGTAGCTGTGGCTGGAATCGACGCCGGGAGAGACCGCCCTAGGGTCCGGGTTCCCGGAGGTCCACTCCGCCGATCCATCCCCGATGGGGTGCGAGTCCTTCACAGATTGGCGAGCGCGACACTACTCGCCGCCAAGCCTTGGGGTCAAGTGCCCGGTCGCCAGCCAGGGGAGACCCCTGAAAATGCCGTCCACCTCGCCGGGCGCGAGGGCTACGGCATATGCCCACAACGGCCGCTTCGACAAGCCGGACACGGAGTTCGTCCCCGACGAGGTCGTTGACCGCTCCTGCGTGCTGGGGACGGTCGGCGACCACCTGGCCGTGCTGCGCGAGCTCGAAGCGCTGGGCGGCGACCAGTTCAACGTCACCTCGTGCGCGAGGCGATGGACTCCACGCTCGGGGGCCGGCGCGGAGGTCATCCCCACGGCAGGGCGCTGAGCCTCATTTCACGGCGGCGGGAAGGAGTCGGGATAGAGGTGCTGGGCGATAGCGAACCACGTCGCGGTCGCGGGCACGTCCGTCGAGCCGGCCCTGTTGACCATGACCACGATCGTCGCCCGCGCCGACGGCAGGTGGAAGACGAAGTCGCTGTAGCCGAAGATCGAGCCGTCGTGCCCGATCCAGGCGCCGATCTTGGTCATGCCCAGTCCGTAGCCGACGAAAAACGGCGAGGGCGGGCCGCCGGTGTTCAGCGGGCTGAAGGCCAGGCGCTCGGCCTGCGTCTCGGGGGAGAGCAACGCGCCCCTGGCAAGCAGCCGGGCGTACCTGGTCATGTCCGGTACCGTCGAGACCATCGCGCCCGCCGTCCACGGGACGCTCACGCTCTGAACGGTCACGTCGCGAACTGTCCCGAGCGTGTCGTCGTAGCCGTGGGAGAACGGGGGCGGCAGCGTCGTCACCGTGGGGAACGTCGTCTCGCGCAGGCCGAGCGGCCGGACCACCTTGCGTTCGATGTAGCGCTCCGCGGAGCGGCGGGTGACCCGCTCGATGATCAGCCCGAGCAATATGTAGTTGGAGTCCGAGTAGACCGCGGGCGTCTGGCCCGGCGGCTGCGCCTTGTCGGCGTTCCGCTGCAGCACACCGATGACGTCCTCCGGCTGCCATCCCGGCAGCAGCGGGTCGGCGTTGTAGGCGGCGATGAACTGCGGGTCGTCGAGCCAGTCGAAGACGCCGGCGCGCATCCCGAGCAGCTGCCTGATGGTGATGGTGTCCCCGCTGGGGACCCCCGCCACGTACTTCGACAGCCTGTCGTCGAGGCTCAGCCTCCCCCGGTCGGCGAGCCGCAGGATGGCCGTCGCGACGAACGTCTTGGTGACGCTCGCGATGCGGTAGTGGTCGCGCGGACGCAGCGGCCGGCCGGTGCTGATGTCGCTCGTGCCATACGAGCGCAAGAAGGTGCCCTTGCCCGGCGCCCGGATGCTCACCGTGACCCCCGGCAGGCCTTGCTCGGCCATCTGGGCGGCGACCACCCGGTCGATGAAGGCGACGTCTTCGGGAGGGAGCGACCCGGGCCCGGCGCCCGCGCTCGCGGGCGCTGCCAAGGCGAGTACTAGCGGGACCGCGAGGGCCGTGAGCGCGATGCGTGCTGCGAACAATGGAGACCTCCTGCTCAACGCCGGCTCGCGAGCGACTCTACCGGACGTTGGGAGGTCTCCGCCCGCTCGCCTACCAGGAGTCTGCTGTGCAGCACAGAGCCGAGAGTTAGCGTCGCCGCGGCGCCTGTCCAGACAGTGCCGAGAGCACCCGCGGGCGCACGCGCGCGACGATGCCCTCGCTGACGAGGGAGGTAGATGCCGCAGACGACCGCGGCGCCGGGCCCGGGGGCGGCGCCCAGCCGATCGAGTGCGCCTGCCCCGACGCCGGCCAGAACCAGCACGAGCCCGCCGAACGCCAGCACCAGCGCAGCCAGGCGCCGCGGCGACGACAAACCGCGAAGATCGCCGCCACGTCTCGTCGTGCAGGACGCGCGTGTTCTTGCGCGACCGCTCTCGGGTGGATGCGGGAATGCACGTCGAGGCTCGCCACAGGCGTGGACGATCGCCCCGCGAGCGGTGGTCACCTTCGCGAACGGGCCGAGTGAGTCGCCCGAGGCGTCGGCCAGGACGGCGAGGCGAAGTCGCCCCGAGCCCGCCCCGCGGACCTCGATCGCGATCCCGCAGAGCGCCTTATCGCCACGCTGGCGCCCGCCTCGTCGCCCCTCCTCGAGCCCGCCGAGGTAGAACTCTTCGATCTCGACCACGCCCCTGAGCGGCTCGCGCTCGGGGGCAACCATCGCCCGCCTGAGCTTCTGCAGAATCAGCCACGCGGTCTCGTAGCGCCGAAGCCCGAGCTGGCGCCGAAGCTGCCTGGCCGAGATCCCCGGATGGTGGGTCGCGACCAGGTACGCGGCCCAGAACCAGTTCCGCAACGGCGTCCGCGTCTTGCCCGCGGTCACCGACGTCTGCTGGGCGCAGGCCGCGCGCTCCCACAGACGCCGGCGCTCGAGCACCCACGCGCTCCGGCCGCCGCAGGCCGGGCAGACGAACCCCTCCGGCCAGCGCGACGCGGCCAGGTACCGCAGGCACGCCGCCTCGCTCGCGAACCGCTCCCGGAACTCCATGATCGTGCGCGGGAAGTCTGGACGAGGCACCGGCCGCACCGTAGAGCCCCAACCTGACGTAACCGGATACGCACTACGTCGGTAATCGGGAAAGCGCGGGCGTCCTCGCAGCGAGGCGCCAGGCGATTGAAGCGCCTGGGCTCGTCCCTTCCGGGTATCAAGAGCCGGGCGGCGCGCTCTCGCGTGTGCAAGGCGCAGGTGGGAGGGGGAGCTCAGCGCCTTCGCCGACTTGGGCGCGCAGACTTCACCGACCTTGGGCAATCGCGCGACCGCCCGTCGCGCGCAGGTCCCAGGGCGCCTGCCAGCGTGGCCGCTACGGCGCAGCTGTCCTGGACTCTCGCTTCGCCCGGCCGCGTTGCCCGGCGCCCGCGAGCTCCACGCCGGCAAGGGTTCTCACGGGGTGGGTGATGGGTTAGGCTCGCATTCGGGCGATAGGAGGAGGGAGTCATGACGGCACGTCAGCTGCGGCACTCTTGCCTGGGGATTGCGCTGGCCGCGATCGTGTTTCCGGCGGCTCCGGCGGCGGCCGACACCTATCTTGTGGTGTATCGCGGCGCCGACGTACCGGCCAAGGCGGCAAGCACGGTGCAACAGGCCGGCGGCAAGCTGGTAGCCAGCTACGGTCGGATCGGTGTGGCGGTAGCGCGGTCGAACAGCTCGTCGTTCGATGAGCGGATGGAGCAGGACGCTCGAGTCGCGGGCGCCGAGTCTACGGCCGGGTTTGGCGTGAGCCTCCGCGACGCCGGCACCGAAGACGGCGGCGCCGACGGTGCCGGAATCCTCGCTACGTGGGGCGATCCGCTGTCCGGCCTGCAGTGGGACATGCGCCAGATCAACGTGGCGCAGGCGCATGCGATCGAAGCCGGCGATCCCACGGTCGTGGTCGCCGACATCGACACGGGACTTAACTTCACGCATCCGGACATCGCGCCCAACTACGACGCCAGCCGCAGTGCCGACTGCTCGAGCGGCGCGCCGCAGCCGCTGACCGCCGACAGCGATGACTCGATCGGCCACGGCACGCACACCGCCGGCACGATCGCCGCCGCGGCCAACGGCCGCGGGATCGTGGGGACGGCCCCCGGCGTGCAGATCGCCGGCATCAAGTCGAGCAACGACGACGGATTCTTCTTCCCGGAGATGGTCGTCTGCTCGTTCATGTGGGCGGCCGCTAAGGGCATCGACGTCACCAACAACAGCTACTTCGCCGATCCGTGGCTGTTCAACTGCCGCAACGACGCCGAGCAGCGCGCGATCTGGAACGCTGAGCGGCGCGCGATCCGGTACGCCCAGTCGCACGGGGTACTGGTGGTGGCGTCCGAGGGCAATCAGAGCACCGATCTCTCGCATCCGGAGCGGGACGTGATTAGCCCGGACTTTCCGCCTGGCAGCGAGGTCGAGCGCGAGATCACGAACGCGTGCAGCGTCGTCCCGGTGGAGGTGCCGGGCGTGGTCGGCGTCACGGCCACCGGCAACCTGCGCCTGAAGTCCTTCTACTCGTCGTACGGCATCTCGACCGCTGACCTCGCGGCGCCCGGCGGCGACTCGATCCTGCAGGTCACGCCTGAGGCCCCGAACGGCCGAGTCCTCTCCACGTTCCCGGCGGCCACGCCGTGCACGCGGGTGGTCTTCGACGCCGGCGCGAAGTACTGCTATCTGCAGGGCACCTCGATGGCGGCTCCGCACGTGACCGGGGTCGCGGCGTTGATCCTGAGCGCCCCCGGCCGGGACCTGTCGCCGGGAGCGCTGGCAGCAAAGGTCCAACAAGCCACCAACCCGCTGGCGTGCCCCTCGGACATGTCGATCTACGCGCCGTTCCCACAGAGCAACGGCGAGCCTCAGAGCTGTCAGGGCGGCGCGACCCACAACAGCTTCTACGGCCACGGAGAGGTCGACGCGCTGAAAGCCGTCGAGTAGGACCAGCAGGGCGGTTCGCCCCCAACGCGGGATGAGCGGCCCCAAGCGCGCTCGAGACGATTGCGCGCTGTCGTCCCCATCGTTCCAGCGAGCGCTCCAACCTGCGACCGATCGCGCTGAGGTTGTCGCCGGCGAGAATGCGCGACACCCTCCCGCTTCGCAGCCGGTGGCCCGCTGCTTCGGCTCGGCCGGAGATATGACGAACCGCCCGAGCTACGCGCAAAGCGACCACGCCGCTGGCGAGGCAGCCCGTGGCTGCGTGCGACGATCTACGATCGCCCACCCGGGCAGCCGCCCGGATGCTCGCTCGCGCGGGCGACGAAAGCAGACGACCCAGATGCCGGCGCGCCCGAATGTCCTCCAACGCGGTAGCAAGCGATCGGCTGCGCGGACTGCCGCATCCCACGCGGAAGCGGCAGCGCAGGATCCCCGAAGACCATTTCCGGTGTCGTGAGGGCAACCCGGCGTGATCCGTCACGCGATGGCTTGCGACGCACGGCGCATGCGCATCTTCTCGCCAGCGGAAATCCCGCAAAGGCGATTCCCGCGGCGCCCGCAAGCAGACCTTGCCGTCTAGATAGGCGGCTCGAGCGAGCCAGCCAGGCCCACCGGCCGCCGCGTGGGGAACGATCAGCAAAGTGACCGTCACGACGCCGGGGTTGTAGCGACGCTCTCGAATGGCCATGGCGCCGTGCATCAGAGCATTGCCGGCTTCGATCCAGAGAACGGCGGCGGCGACCACCGGCGTTCGCCTCCAGAGCGCGAGACCGGCGAGCGCGCTGCCCCAGCCGAGGGTGACGTTCACGTGAAAGCCATCGCCTTCGGTCAATGGCCAGTCCGGCCGGTCGCTGCCCAGCAGCCGCTGGTTGCAGAACGGCAAGAAACCGCCAGGCCACGCCCCGGTCACGACCGCCGCTGGCGGTCGTGACCGGGGCGGGTGCCCACGTCGGCAGGCAGGAGCAGGAACCCGATCGTGAAGCCGGCGCACTCCTGCGGCGGGCGAAACGGAGGCGTCAGCGAGCAACTATCCAAGCCCGAGGCCGCGCAGGGTCGGCGGCGAGGCGCCGGTGCGGGCTTTGCGGCCAGTGGTCTCCTCGCCGCCGCCCTCCGAACCGGACGTGCGACTTCCACCGCATCCGGCTCTCCATGAGCACAACGAGCGATCGCTCGCCCGTGCGGCTGGCGAGCGTGAAGTACCCACTGCATTCGTGCAGCGGCGCGCCGATGTTCATCGGCGACCTCCTCCCGTCCAGTCGTGCCGCGTGCTCACTGGACCCCTTCGCCCTGTGGACGGCTCTCCCGCCCTCCCCGGTGGGGCGTTACTCCCACGGCTACTACGGGTCCTCCGCCACGCCCCGGCGGCAACGGCGGACGGTGCGCCTGCCCCGAGCCCGAGGGCTCGGCGAGCACCGCCGGGACGCTTCCCACGTTCACCATCGACCGGTCGGCAGGGTCGGCGCCCAGCTCTACCCCGGGGGCCTCGCCGCGCGCCACCGCAACACGCCGGGCGGCCTCGCCCCGCCCGCTCAGCAAACGAGCGAGACGGTCCCGAACAGCTACCGGGACCGAGCACCCAACAGCCCGTAGCCGCCAGTTTCGGGGCTGGCCACAAATATCGGGGCTTCCACCACTGGTATCGGTTTCCCTACGCCTTTCTGGTGCAGCCTGTAACAGCCTCGATCCAGCGGGTGAGAGTCCCGCCCTGGGAGTTGTCCGATGTGCCCAGGTAGTCATATCCGGCACGCCCGGGGGGCGACCCCTGGGCCTGGAAGCCCGGAAGTACAAGTACCCGGCGGCCCGGCCGTTGATGGTCGAGGTCGGTTGGTCCAGGGGTGCGAGCAAGCCTTGGGGCCGCAGCATCAAGCGAATCGCTGCAGCGTCGTGAGTAGGGCCCACCAAGAGCACCCTTCGGGGAGCGCTCAATGCCAGCTGTGGGGATATGGGAGCGCCGAGCCCGTCAGAAAGGGGCGAAGGCCAGCGTCTGCGGGGAAGGAATCGGACGCGTGCACCCGCAGGGCTCCCCGGCGTAGGGGCGGTGGCACCAAGGCAAGGATCGGTGGCTCAAAGCAGGGAAGGTCTGGAGTCCAGCCAACACCCGACCGCATGGCAAAGACTCGGCGTATAACCGCAGAGACGGGAAGTCGTCGAGAGGGCTCCAGACTGGCGGCTGAGGCCGTACGAGCGATGACGGCGAGGACAACACAACCTCACTCGAGCAAAGGGCCTCTGGGCAAGCGCGGCCGCCGTTTCAGGAAAGGCCGGGCGTAGTGCCGCTTGCGGCTATCACGCGCCGGGGCGCAGTGCCGGTATGGCTGCGCGCCTCATGGTCATGTCCTGCGGTGGCGGCGAAGGTGGCATGCCAACCCGCCACACGCCCGGCGACGTGAAGGGCTGGTCGGGTGAGCCTGTCGCCGAGCCGGTGACGGGGAATGCGGCCGCTGATATGCGCTCGCTTCCAGCCGGACTGGGGAGAACCCAACGTCCGGTTGATAGGGGGGCGGGAGGAAACCGGCGCCAGTCGGCTCTGCCGTGCCGCGCGCGGCGCCTCCCGCCTACCCGACCCTTGCTACCGCACGCGGCCCGCTGGCGGCGGACCGCTGCTCGATTGTCGAGGGCCGCTTGCCGCCCGACGCCGCACCTCCGACGTCGGTGCTGCCCACCAGCTTCTCCCGGCCGTTGCGGCGGCCGGGGGCGGGGCCTCTCACCCCACCCGGACATATGGCGCCCCGTGGCGCGCAGGCAGACTCGCAATCGTGGAGGAGGAGCACTGCCCGCCTGGGCGGCTGTTCACCGTCCTTCGTGGGCGCCTCGGGCTTGCAGGCTGACGTGCCTACGATTGCTACGAGAGCGAGCGTAATGCTCAGATCCACCAGCCGCGGGCGAGCGAGCCGGCGTCGCCAGAGCGCGGTCGGTGCAGCCGTCGTCGATGCGAGCCGGACTTCGCCCGGCAACCGACACGCGCAATGAGGCGGTGGCTTGCGAATGTGCCGCGGGGAGACGAGCCGCTGGTCTTCAGGTCTGACGCTGCGAGTGGGCGCGGCAAAACTCGCGCACGGCCTCGTTGAACTGCTCGGGCTGCTCGAGGTTGCTGACGTGACCGGCGCCGGGGATCACGACGAGCGTCGTGTCCGGGACGGCCCGCTCGAACTGGCGTGCGACGCTGAGCGGTGAGCGCGCGTCGAGCTCGCCCCAGATCAGCAGGGTCGGCACGGCGATGCGGGGCAGTAGGTCGCGCTGGTCTGCCGCGGCCATCACTAACAGCAGCGTGCTGAGGCTCTCGCGGCGGACAGCGGCGAAGATCTCCCCGAGCAGCGGGACGATCTCCGGCGGCGGGTCGCCGGCGAACAGCCCGGCAGGGGTGGGATCGAACTCCTCCGCGGGCGCTGCGAGCATCTGGCGCAAGCCCGCGACCCGCGCCCGCACCTCCTCCTCGGGCAGCGACCCTTTCCAGCCGGCGTAAGTGTCGGCGAGGATCAGCGTCGCGACGAGCCCGGGATGGCGGCGGTAGAGCTCCAGTGCGACGGTGCCGCCCCAGGAGAGGCCGGCGACGTGCGCCGGCGTGAGTTCGAGCGCCTGGATCAGCGCCGCCAGGCAGTCCGCGTAGTCCGCCAGGCCGAAGCCGGCAGGCAGATCCGAGGACCGGCCCGCTCCGGGCTCGTCCCAGGCGACGACCGTGAACTCGTCAGCCAGGGCGGCAAGCTGTGGATGCCAGAGGCGGCCGTCCGCGGGAGCGCCATGCACGAACACGAGCGGCGGTCCCTGGCCGACGCGCTCGTAGGCGATCTCGAGCCCGTTCGCCCGGACAACCTCCACGGTCGCAACTTACACACGTCCAGGCCGAACGGGAGCTACCGGCGCTCTACTAGGTTCGCACGAAGACGAGCTGCAACCGGTGCAGTGGCCCGGCCTCCTCCGTCTCGTCCTGCCGAGCATCCACCGCGCCGTCGTCGACGCGACTCCTTTGTGACGAGAGCAGTTGCGCGGGGGCGTCCGGCCCTTAGGGACTGCGGCTGCGCGCACGATACTGGGGGCGGGCGAGTGGCCCATAACGACGCGAAGATCATCGATCACTGACATGCGGCAGTTACGGCACGAGAGCGGCGCTTCGGTCAGCCAGCGTGTTTTCGGGGTCCACGAAGCGAGGATCATGTATCGCTTCGAGCACGAGGCCCTCGACGCGGCTGACTTCAACACGGCGACCGCGACTCGAATCAAAGGTGGCCGAACCGAAAGGCAGCAGTCCCGGCCTTGGCTGCTGCTGGTCGTCCATTCCGAGCGCCTCGCGGACGCCCGCTCGCGCGCAAGGGATGGTGCCTCGAGCGAACTGGATGAACTCCCGAGTCGGTGTCTTTGAGGGGGGGCGGGGCAGTGCTTGTAATGTCGCCGAGACTTGATCCCGGCGACGACTAGAGGAGTCGGATGAGCCGTGTGACGTCGAGGGACGGCACGTCGATCGCGTATGACCGTCAAGGAAGCGGACCGGCGGTCGTCCTGGTTGGCGGAGGTCTCGACGACGGCTCTGAGAACGCGCCGCTCGTTCCTGAGCTTGGGGCGCGGTTCACCGTGCTCAACTACGCCCGGCGCGGCCGCGGAGACAGCGGCGACACGCCGCCGTACGCCGTGGAACGCGAGATCGAGGACATCGAAGCGCTCATCGCCGAGGCCGGCGGATC
>Ga0081538_10005895_pt1 | contig 10918 bp, 7 predicted proteins | sample TabmetS5T2R1_FD_71022 | JGI IMG/M metagenome (GOLD analysis project Ga0081538, IMG submission 71022) | Tabebuia heterophylla rhizosphere microbial communities from the University of Puerto Rico - S5T2R1 | ecosystem: Host-associated > Plants > Roots > Rhizosphere ...
GTTGATCGTGTCGGCCTCGGTGCTGCGGTCATCGACCACCCCCGCCGTGGTTCGCTTAGGCCGACGCGGCTATCAGCCGGGAAAGGAACGCCACGATCTTGCGCGCGTCGATTCTGTTCGGGTCGAGATCGGGGTTGTAGATGACCACGCTCGCCCCGCGGCAGCCGGCCGCGTTTGCTGCCGTCGCTGCGAGTCGGTCGAGCTCGTCCCAGGCGAGGCCGCCCGGCTGGCGGTAATCGACTGCCCCAAGCGCCTCGGTCCGGAGGGCGTCGAGGTCGATGTGAAGCCAGAACCCGTCGGCGGCCATCGCGTCGAGCGCCGCTTCGGACGGATCGTGCCCAGCTCGTAGGGCCGCCGAGGTCTCGATGTCGTCGGCGTAGAACGCCACCTGGGCGCGGAGCGACTCGAGGCCGGCGGTGGTGAGCTCCTCGCGGTCGCGCGGGCCGAGAAACGCGACCGCGGAGGGTTCGAGGAGGGGGAGGAGGCGGCTCACGGGCTCCGGCAGATCGGGGACCCGCCCGAGCGCTATGGCGATCTCGCTGTCGGAGGCCTCCCCGGTCGGGGAGAGGGTCGGCGGCCAGGCATCCTCGTGGCCGTCCAGCATCAGGAGCCCGGGTGCCGAACTGTCCCCCCGGACCGCCGCCAGCGCGCCGAGGAGCACCGGGCAATCGCCCCCGACGAGGAGCGGGCGGCGCCCGGCGCGGTGCGCGTCGACGACCCGGCCCTTGGAGGCCTCCACGAGGCGCACTAGCGCAGACTCGTTGAGGACGCCCGACGGACCGCGCTCACCGCTGGGCTCCTCGAGCGCCAGGTCGCCGGCGTCCTCGACCCCGAGCGATCGAAGCTCCTCGCCGAGGCCGCACTCGCGCAGCGCGGCGATCGCGCCCGCGATCCCGCCGGGCTCCTTCATCGAGGTGTACGGGACTCCCGTCAGCTCCCAGGTCATCAGGGCGCGTAGTTGATGCCCTCGCGGACTTGACGCGCACGCTCCGGACCCGCCAGCCGCCCGACGACGTGGAGCGCCATGTCGATGCCGGCCGAGAGACCCGAGGCGGTGATCACGTCGCCGTCATCGACAAACCGCACACCGGGACGCGGTTCGATCGTCGGGTCGATCGACGCCATGTGATCGAGGCTATTGCGGTGGCTGGTCGCCGGCCGGCCGCGCAATAGCCCCGCAGCCGCGAAGACAACCGATCCAGTGCAGACGCTCGTCATCAGCGGCACCCGGCTCCTCTGCTCCCGCAACCAGCCGAGATGAGCCTCGTCCTCGATCATCGCGAGGTGACCATCGCCGCCTGGATGGAGGAAGACGTCGAGCGGCGGCACGCTCGCGATGCTGTGATGGGGATTGACGACGAGCGTGTTGTCACCGGTCACGGGCTCCCCGTCCCTGGAGAAGGTCGTCGCTTCCCAGCCGTCCTCGGGAAATGCATTCGTCCACCAGGCAAAGACCTCCCACGGGCCGATCGCGTCGATCTCCTCCACCAGATCGAAGAGGTAGATGCCGATCCGCCGCGTCGGTTCGTTTCGATGAGACATTCAGGCCACTGTGGCTCTCGTGGCGCCCATGATCAACGGCCGAGAGGCGAACGCATCGCGTAGCATCGGTTAACGATGTGGCAGACCGTCGAGCTACGGGAGCTGCGTCTGTTCCTCACACTCGCCGAGGAACTGCACTTCGGGCGCACGGCCGAGAAGCTGCAGCTGACTCCCTCCCGTGTCAGCCAGAGCCTTCGCGCGCTCGAAGCGAAGCTCGGCGCCCAGCTCGTTCACCGCACGAGTCGACGGGTCAAGCTCACACGCTTCGGCGAGCAGTTACGACGCGACGTGGCGCCTGCTGTCGAGCAGCTCGACGGCGTGCTCGACAGGGCGAGTGCAGACACGCGGAGCGTCGAGGGGACGCTTCGGCTCGGGATGTTCAGCGCGCCCGCCGGAGGCCCGCACCTCGTTGAGATCGTCCAGGCCTTCGAAGCGCTTCACTCCACCGCCGCGGTCGAGATGATCCCGGTGTCGTGGGACGATCCCTTCGAGCGCCTACTGGACGGCGACGTCGACCTGATGGCGACCTGGCTTCCGTTGGCGGAGCGCGAACTGGTCGTCGGTCCCGAGCTCACCGCGCAGCCCCGAGAGCTCGCCGTTTCACAGGGCCACCCGCTGGCGGATCGCGACTCCGTGGACGTCGAGGAGCTGGCCGACTACCGGCTTCCGCGCTTCGACAACTGGCCGAAGGAGCTCCACGAGTCCGTCCTGCCCTCCCGAACGCCCGGGGGCCGGCCCATCGAGCGTGTACTGATCCCGGTCGGCGAACGAATGTCCGACATCGGGGTTCGGGTCGCCCGGGGCGAGATCGTCTTTCCCACCGTCACCTCGGCCACCTCGTACATGGGGGACCTGCGCTTCATCCCGATCACGGGGATGCCGAAGCTCCGCAGCGCCTTGGTGTGGCGCCGACCGGCGCGCGATCCAACGCTGCGAGCGTTCATCCACGTCGCACGCGAGGTTCTGCGGGCCGGTGGCCCACGATCAGGACGCCGTCGCCGACGGCCTTCGCCGTGACCAGCTCCATCGGCTTCCGTGGTGCCTCCTTCGTTCGCTCAGTTCGTCTCCACCGTGTGACCGGTGACCGTCAGGCGCGTTGCGCGGCGACGCGCCTCGGCCTGACCAGGCCTGGGCTGTCGCAGCGCCACGCGAGCCACGCGACCACCACCGCGGCGGCCGCAGCGCTCGCCAGGATCGATGCCGTCGCCGCCAGGCCGAGCACGGAGCCGACTACGCCGGCGATCGGGTAGGTCGCGAGCCAGCAGGCGTGGGAGAGCGAGAACTGGGCCGCGAAGAGCGCCGGCCGCTCCTCGGGACCGCTCGAACGGGTGATGATGCGGCCGATCGGCGTCTGTACGGTCGAGAGGCCGATACCGAGCGCGAACCACACCCCTAGCAGCGCGTGGAAGCCGTCGACCACCGTGGACACCGCGAGGCCGATCACGAGCATCTGACCGCCGCCGAGCATCACCGTGCGGTCGGGCAGGCGGTCGAGCAGCCGCGGGAGGAGGAGCGCGGCGAGCATCGCACCGGCCCCCGAGGCGCCCAGCGCCAAGGCGACGTCACCGGCGTCACCTCCGAAGTCGTTGCGGACGTAGACGACGGTGTTGACGATCACCATCGCGCTGGCGGCGGCCACCGCGAGGTTGAGCGCGAGCAGGCCCCGCAGCCGTCGCGTCGCGAGGTAGCGACGCGTGCCGAACGTGATCTGCCGCCAGCGCGACTCGGCCGCCTGAGACACGCGACGCGCGGGCAGCCTGGTGGACAGCACGAGCGCCGCCGAGCACAGGAACGCCACCCCGTTGGCCGCGAACAGCCCGTCGTAGCTGACGAAGGCGAGCAAGGCCGCGGCGAGCGTCGGGCTCAGCAGACCCTCGAGCTCGTAGGCGATGCGCGAGAGCGAGAGCGCCCGCGTGTAGGTCGGCTCATCGGTCAGCACGTCCGGGATCGTCGCCTGGAACGTCGGGGTGAACCCTGCCGAGCAGGCGTTGACGAGCACGATCAGCAGGTAGACGTGCCAGACCTCGGTCGCGAACAGCATCCCCGCCACGCTGCCGGCACGCAGCACGTCGAGCACGACCAGCAGCCGCCGGCGGGGGAGCCGGCCCGCGAGCCCGGTGATGACCGGAGCTCCGAAGACGTAGACGACCATCTTGAGCGTGAGCGCGACGCCGACCACCGCGCCGGCGTCGTCCCCCGCGAGGTCATAGGCGAGCAGCGTCAGCGCGATCGTGGTGAGCCCGGTGCCCGCAAGCGCCACCACCTGCGCGCCGAACAGCCGACGGTAGGTGGCGTTCGCCAGCGGGCTTCGCGCCTTCGTCTCGGGCTGGAGGTTCATCGTGCGCCAAGGCTGGCGCTCCCGAGTCCCCCGATCAACGGCCGAGTCGTGAAGGCATCGTGTAGCGGGACTTCACCGTGTGGGAGGCGCTGGACCCCCTTCGCGTGTGAGCCAGAGCCTTCGCGTGCCTATTTGTCCGAGCAGATGACGCCCTGGCCGGGCGGGCAGACGGACCCGGGGCCGGCGTACGCCTGCGCACTGCCCACCATCGGCACGTGCTTCATCAGCCACTTGGGGGCGAGGTACCGCGTGAAGTGGATCCCCTCCTTCCCGGTCCGATTGAGCGCCGAGTCGAAGAACGCCACCGCGATCTCCTTCATGCCCTGCTTGACCTCCTCGGTCTCCAGGCCAGTGCATGGGATGGTGGTGGGGGAGGGGCATTCGATGGACGGCAAGGGCGCGCAGACGCGCACCATCTCGCCCGAGCAGCTGAACTCCGAGCTGGGGGTCTCACCGGCCAGCGCACCCACCAGTTCCCGGATATCCACGGGGCTGGTGAAGAACTCGGAGGCGCAGTAGTGGACGGCCTTGCCGGAGGCCCCGCCGGGAGGGGAAACCGCGATCTGCCTGACGGTGTGGAGGTCGAGGATCGCGCGGGTGGTGGCCAGATCGGTGATCCCGTCATCGTCGGTATCCAGATCGGACAACCTGACCACTCCGTCATGATCGCGATCGAAGGCCGCCCCGGCGGACTGCAGCTGCGCGCAGTACGTTGAGTCGAAGCTGCGGTGCGTCGCGTTCGGGATCTCCACGAATAGCTTGTCGGCGCTCGAGATTTCCCTGAATGCCCGCCGACTGACCTCAAGCGCGCCGGGCGGGGGAGGCGGGTTCCGGTCCTTCCCGCCGGCGACCAGGACCGCGGGCACTTCCACCTTCGTAAGGTCGGCGGCGAAGGTGATGGCCGGAGCGCCGATGGCCATGCCCATGATCGCTTTCACGCGCGGCTCCGGCCCGAACCCCCACGCGTCGCTGCCGCCGGCGGCGGCGAGCGCGGTGACGGTCCCGCGGGAGTGCCCCATGACGCCCGCGCGTGAGACGTCGACGCGGGCTCCGAACCAGCCGGGAAGGGCGTCAAGGATGTGGCTGATGTCCCTGGCGCGGTCCTCCATGCTGAACGGAATGCTTGACCTCGAGCAAGGGGGAGGCCGCCCGTCGTTGCACGTGAACAGTGGGGGAAGAGGCGGGACCTGCGCCGCGGCTTGACCGTTGATGAAGTCGATGCGCACGTCGTCCTGCGTGTTGTTGGTGTGCGTCGGTGCCGCGACGACGAAGCCGCCGGCCGCTATCAGCTCCAGCGTGTAGGCGTAATCGATCGGGTCGTTGATGTTCCCGTGCGAGAAGACGATGACCGGAAATGGTTTACCGCTCGAATCGATGGGTGGGTCTTCGCGCGCGACCCGGGCCTCGACCGTCCAGGAGAGCGGATCCCACCGCGGTTTGGGATCTTCCGCCGGCGCTAGGAGCTTGTCGTGGAGCGCCGACGTGTAGACGGTCTTAGGCCTATTTGAGAGCCCTTTGTGGTCAGCGGGGTACCAGAGATGAACGTCGACTGCCCTCCTCTCGAGCTCGCAGGGCAGTTTGGGGTCCGGACACAGGGCCGATCCCGGCACGCTGATGTGCTTGACCGTATGACCCACCCTGAGGTCCGCGGGCGGTTCGGTGCTGGCAGCCGCCGTAGGCCCGGCAAGGCCGAGCGCGAGTGTTATCGGGATGAGAGCAGCGGGCAGTCGAGATCGGCTTCTCACCGCGGCACCGGCTGCAACTGCTGTTGTTCTGAGCGAAGGGTGGGTCTTGAGTGTCATGGAGGCTCCTGTCCTGGAGGATCGCGGCGCGGGGGGCTGCGCTGTAGCTGGCATCGCGGCGGGCTACCGGCGGAGACTGAAGTTGGCGGTGACCGCTCCGCCGGAGGGCGGCACCGTTATGCGTTGCGTCGACGGCCTGTAGCCGCTCGCGCTCGCTGTGCAGCTGTACGTGCCGGGGGCGACGTTCGGAATCGAGTAGCCGCCGTTGGTCGTGGTCGTCGTGGAGTAACCCGCGCCGCAGCGGACGCTGGCGCTCGGAATTCCGGCGTTCCCGTTCTTGCTCAGAACGGTGCCCGCGATCACTCCTGGCTTCGCCTTCACGACGCCCGTCGCGGCCGAATCGGCCGAGCCGGTGCCGTGGGCGTTCGTCGCCGTCTCGCGGACCCGAATCGTGCGACCGACGTCCGCGGCGGTCAGCGGGTAGATCGTGCTGGTCGCGCTCGCGATGTCAACGCAGTTGGCTCCCGCCGAGTCGCAGCGTCGCCACTGGTATGTGCGCTGTATCTCGGTGCCCGACCACGCGCCGGCGCTGACCGTCAGCTCTTCACCCTCGATAGCCGTCCCCGGGATCGCGGGCGGGCTCGAGTTCGTCGGTGCCGTGCCGCCGGGCGGGGAGGATGCCGATCCGCCGTGGTATCGCGCTACCGCGAAATCGCCACTCGGGGCGTCGCCGCTGAACCCCACGGACCCGACGATCACGATCTTTCCGTCGGCTTGGATGGCGACGTCCGCCGACAGGTCGGTCGCTGGTGTACCGAAGGAGCCGTCGGCGCTGCCGTCGGCGAGGAAGCGGGCGAGCATTCCGTATGTGAGGCCGACGATCTTCCCGTCGCTCTGGAGCGCCACGGCGAACCCCGGAACTGCGGCCCACAACGGCCCGTTAAACATGCCATCGGGTGTGCCGTCGGGGTTGTAGCGGAGGATCATCGCGTAGCTCTCGAGGACCACGTAGCCGTAGCTGCTGGCCGCGACCACCACCTTGCCGTCGGGCTGTACCACCACCTCGCCCGCCGCGTCATCCTGGCCCCACCACACGGGCGTCGAGAACGTGAGATCGAGCGTCCCGTCCTGGTTGTAGCGGGCAAGCGCGATCTCACTTTCGAGTGTCCCAGAGACAACGATCTTGCCGCCCGCGGTCAGGGCGACGTCGGCGTTTGCGAACCCCGTGGTGACCGTGCCGCCTCCGGCCGCGCCGAACGAACTGTCGGGCGTGCCGTCGGCGTTGTAGCGGGCGATCACCGACACGCCCGTCACGACCAGCTTCCCATCAGACTGAATCGCTAGGGCTCCGACACCGAAGGCTGTGGCCTGGGTGCCATTTGTGCCGAACGAGCTGTCGAGCGTGCCGTCGGGGTTGTAGCGTGCGATTACCCCGTCGCCCGCGACCACGAGCTTGCCGTCCGGCTGCAACGCGAGGTCGCGCGCGCTTTGGCTTCCACCGAAGTCGGTAACCACCTTGCCGTCGCCCGAGAAGCTCGCATCGAGCGAACCGTCGGGGTTGTAGCGGGCGAGCGCGAAGTCGTCCCCGCCGCCTCGGAAGCTCCGTCCCGCCACCACGATCTTCCCGTCCTGTTGGATCGCCGCCGCTGCCGCGTCCTCGCTCCCCCCAAGGTCGGTGGTCTGCATCCCCGCCACGCCGAACGACGTGTCGAGGTCGCCGGGCGCCGCCTGGTCAGGGGCAGTGGCCAGCAGGCTCGCGGAGAAGAGAACGAGCATGCGGACGGTGGAGGCTCTAAAGCGTCTGATCTCTCCAACTCCTGTCAGCGAAGCGCTCCATCTGCGCCGGACCTCGTGCCAGCTTCGGGCACCGACGAGGCCACTCGCATCGGGGAAATCCCTGATTTGGCGGGTCTACCGGTACGCGCCATCGTCCGCATAGGCAAAAGGCCGCAAGTCGATGCTTTTTCGCATGCGGCGCGTCCAGCTACGGCGGGCGGGCTAGAGTCGCCCAATGCTGGTCGGCCGTAGGGCCGAGCGGACTCGCTTGGATCAACTCGTCGAGGGACTCTCCGATGGCGACAGCGCGGCGCTGGTGCTCGTGGGAGAGCCCGGGGTCGGCAAGACCGTGCTTCTGGACTACGCTCGTCAGCGGGCGCGCGGAGCCCGGATCCTGGCGGCGAGCGGGTTCGAGAGTGAGCGCGACTTGCCCTTTGCGGGACTCTCGATGCTGCTCCGGCCGTTGTCCGCGGAGCTCGACGCGCTTCCGGGCGTGCAGCGGCGAGCGCTCGCCGCTGCGCTGGGCCGGGAGCGGCCGGCCGACGCCGATCGGTTCGCTGCGTACATGGCTGTACTGAGCCTGCTCGCGACGGCAGCGGAGGCCTCGCCGCTGCTCGTGACGGTGGACGATGCGCACTGGCTCGACGCCGCCTCCGCCGAGGCCCTCGTCTTTACCGCGCGCAGGCTGGGTCAGGAGAGGATCCTGATGCTGTTTGCCGCCCGCGACGCGGAGCATGCGAAGCTCGAGGCCGCGGGGCTGTCCGAGTTGCCCCTCACTGGGCTCGACGCCGGCGCCGCCGCGACTCTGCTTCACGAGCACAGCGGGCAGCCGGTCCCCGAGTCCGTGGCCGGCCGCCTCTGGGAGGCGACCGCAGGAAACCCGCTCGCGCTCGCCGAGCTGGCCGACCTGCTCGACAGAGCACAGCTCGAGGGCCGGGCACCGCTCGCCGAGCCGCTGCCCGCGGGCGTGAAGGTCGAGCGCGCATTCGGCCGCCGCGTGCGGAGCCTGCCAGCGTCTACTCAGAGCGCGCTGACCGTAGCGGCCGCCGACGCGACGGTAACCCTGGACGTACTGGCCGACGCTCTCCGGCGGATCCGACTCGCACTCGCCGAGCTCGAACCGGCGGAGGCGACCCACCTCGTGGCATTGACGAACGGCGGCATCGAATTTCGCCATCCGCTGCTGCGTTCGGTTGCCTATCAGCGCGCAAATGACCCGGAACGCCGCGCCGCCCATCGTGCGCTCGCCGAGGCCCTCGGTACTGACCAGGATCGCGGTCGGCGGGCGTGGCATCGAGCCGCGGCGACGGCACGCCCCGACGAGCGGGTCGCTGCGGAGCTCGAGGCGGCGGCTTCGGATGCCCGCGCGCGGGGCGCACCGGCAGCTGCCGGCAGGGCGCTGCTGGCCGCCGCGCGCGTGACGCCGACCGGCGAGACGCGCGTCCGACGCCTACTCGCGGGCGCGCAGGCGTTTGGTCTGGCCGGCGATCCCGAGGCCGCCCGGCCGTTGCTCGACGCGGCACTCTCTGCGGCCGCCGGGGACGCGCGCCTCCGCGCGGACATTCAATTGGTCCGCGCGACGGTGGAGCTCATGAGCGGTTCACCGGGCTTGATGCGTGATCTGCTGCTCAGGGAGGCTGGGCGCGTGCGCCCGCATGACGAGGCCAGGGCGGCTCTGCTGCTGATCCACGCGGGCATCTTCTCCGTACTGGCAGGCGATCAGGCCCAGGCGCTCCGGCTCGCTCGCGACGGATTCCCACTCGCCAGCCGAATGCCGGGGATGGCGGGAGTGGCCGCTCACAGCGTGCTGAGCGCCGCGCTCGCCTCGGCCGGCCAGGCGGAGGAGGCCCGCCCGCTGCTCGAGCACGCGTCCCAGCTGGTCGAGCAAGAGGATCTGTTCTTTACCAGCGCGATGTCAACCGGGTTCGCGCTGAACTACCAGTGGCTCGAGGAGTACGAGCTAAGCGCGGGCCGGATCGGTCGCATCGTTGCCCGCGCGCGCGACCGAGGAGCCGCCGTGGCGCTCCCCTTCGCCCTGGCGGGCTTGGCCGAGATCGAGTTTCGCCTCGGGCACTGGACCTCGGCCTACGCTGCGGCGAACGAATCGGTAACGCTCGCGGAGGACACCGGTCAACGCGGCGAGCTCGCCCACAGCCTCGCGCGGCTCGCCCAGGTGGAGGCCGGTATCGGCCGCGAGAGGGACTGTCGGGTGCACACCGAACGGTGCCTCGAGATCTGCAACGAGCTAGATATGGAAGCCCCCCAGCTCGTCGCTGGGAGCGCACTCGGTCTCCTGGATTTGGGCATAGGTCGGCTGGATGCTGCGGTCGAGCAGCTCGAGTCGACCGGCCGGCGCTGTCTCGAGCTCGGACTCTATGAGCCGAACACCATCGCCTGGGCGCAGGACCTGGCCGAGGCCTACATCCGGCTCGGCGAGCGCGAACCTGCGGAGCGGACGCTCGCCATGCTGTCGCGTCAGGCGGACCAGACCGGCGGGCGGCTTGCGCGCGCTGCCGTGGCCCGCTGTCGCGGGCTGCTCGCCCAGAACGACGACGAAGCCTCCGACTGGTTCGATCGCGGACTGGCCCTGCACCACGAGCGCCCGGCGCCCTTCGAGCGTGGTCGGACCGAGCTCTGCTCCGGCGAGCGGCTGCGGCGCGCGCGCAGGCGAGCCGCCGCGCGCGAGCGCCTGCGCTCGGCCCTCGAATCGTTCGACCGCCTCGGTGCCGCCCCCTGGGCCGAGAGGGCGCGCCGGGAGCTCGCCGCCACCGGGGAACGGGCCCGCCGCCGTGTCCCCACCACCCGCGACGAGCTCACCGGACAGGAGCTGCAGGTCGCGCTTGTGGTCGCGGAGGGCGCGACCAACCGGGAGGCCGCGGCCCAGCTCTTTGTGAGCCCCAAGACGATCGAGACCCACCTGAGCCACATCTACCGCAAGCTCGGCGTTCGCTCGCGCACCGAACTCGCGCGTGCAGTCGCTGTCCAGCCCCGCGCTTCATAGGTCGCGTCAGCCCCGGCTGGCCGTGACGTTTGCCAGCAGCTCGGCGGCGTTGTCGTGCATGACGCGGCGCGCGACCTGCTCGGGAAGCTCGAGCGCGTCGAACTCGGCGAGCAGTTCGGCGGGATCGAACATCGGATAGTCGGTGCCGAAGCAGAACTGGCGGCTGAGCCGTCGGCTCATCTCGCGCCGTACGTCGTCGGGCAGATAGCGGTACTTCCAGCCGGAGATATCCAGGTAGACGTTGGACTTGTGCAGCGCCATCGCGAGCGCCTCGAGGTGCCAGGGCCAGCCGACATGCGCGAGCACGATCGACATGTGCGGGTGGCGTGCGGCGATGCGGTCGAGCAGCAGCGGGCGCGCGAGGTCGATGCGCAGGCCTTGACCGCCCGGCTCGCCGGCGCCGACCCCGCTGGTGCCGGAATGCGTGAGCACTATCAGACCGAGCTCGGCGGCGGCGTCGAAGAACGGCAGCGCCGCGTCGTCGCCAGGATCGAATCCCTGCAGCGTCGGGTGCAGTTT
>Ga0081538_10005896_pt1 | contig 10918 bp, 12 predicted proteins | sample TabmetS5T2R1_FD_71022 | JGI IMG/M metagenome (GOLD analysis project Ga0081538, IMG submission 71022) | Tabebuia heterophylla rhizosphere microbial communities from the University of Puerto Rico - S5T2R1 | ecosystem: Host-associated > Plants > Roots > Rhizosphere ...
TCGGCGTCGGCATCTCTACCTACATCGAGATCTGCGGCCTGGCCCCCTCGCAGGTCCTGGCGGCCCTGAAGTACGGGGCCGGCGGCTGGGACGCCGCCACCATCCGCTGCCACCCGACCGGCAAGGTCACCGTGGTGACCGGCACCTCGCCGCACGGGCAGGGCCACGTCACCACCTGGTCGCAGATCGCCGCCGACGCCCTTGGGGTGGACCCCGACGACGTCGAGGTGCTCCACGGCGACACGGCGGTCTCGCCGATCGGCATGGACACCTACGGCAGCCGCAGCCTGGCGGTGGGCGGCACCGCCCTGTACAAGGCGGCCGAGAAGATCCGCGCCAAGGCGCGCACCATCGCCGCGCACGAGCTCGAGGTCGCCGAGGAGGACCTCGAGTGGAAGGACGGCAAGTTCCAGGTCGCCGGCGCGCCCGAGAAGGCCAAGACCATCCCGGAGGTCGCCTTCTCGGCCTGGACCGCCCACGCGCTCCCGGCCGACGTGGAGCCGGGCCTGTTCGCCAGCGCCGTCTACGACCCGCCCAACTTCACCTTCCCCTCCGGCGCCCACATCTGCGTGGTCGAGGTCGACCCCGACACCGGCCGGGTGGAGATCGTGAAGTACGTGGCCGTGGACGACTGCGGCAACGTCATCAACCCGATGATCGTGGACGGGCAGGTCCACGGCGGCGTCGCCCAGGGCATCGCCGAGGCGATGTACGAGGAGGCCCGCTACGACGAGAACGGCACCCTGCTGACCGGCAACATGTCCACCTACCGGGTCCCGTCCGCGGCCGAGCTGCCCAGCTTCACGCTGGACCGGACCGTCACCCCGTCCCCGACCAACCCGATGGGGGTCAAGGGCGTCGGCGAGGCCGGCACGATCGCATCGCCGCCGGCGGTGCTCAACGCCGTGGCCGACGCGCTGCGCCCGCTCGGGGTGGAGTTCATCGACCTGCCGGCCAGTGCCGAGCGGGTCTGGCGGGCGATCCAGGCCGCCAAGGGCGAGGCGCCGGCGGAGCGGCCCGCCGAGGGCGGGCAGACCGGCGCGGCCAGCATGACCCCGACCCCGGAAGGAGGCCCGGCGTGATCCCGGCGCCGTTCGACTACGAGGTGGCCGAGTCGGCCGACCACGCGGTCGCGCTCCTCGGCCAGCACGGCGAGGACGCCAAGCTCCTGGCGGGAGGCCACTCGCTGCTGCCGCTGATGCGGTTGCGGCTGGCCGTGCCGTCGGTGCTGGTCGACATCGGCCGGCTCCGCGACCTCAACTACGTGCGCGACGCCGGCGACCACCTGGCCATCGGCGCGCTCACCACCCACGAGGAGCTCCACCAGGACGAGCTGCTGCGCGGCCAGTGCGCCATCCTGGCGCACACCGCCGGCGAGATCGGCGACCCCCAGGTTCGGCACGTCGGCACCATCGGCGGGTCGGTGGCGCACGCGGACCCGGCCTCGGACCTGCCCACGGTGCTGCTGGCGCTGGACGCCGAGCTGGTGGTGCACGGCCCCGGCGGCGACCGGACCGTCCCGGCGGGGAGCTTCTGGAAGGGCATCTTCGAGTCCGACCTGGGCCCGCAGGACCTGCTGACCGAGATCCGCGTGCCCAAGACCGGCGCCGGCGGCTGGTCCTACCAGAAGTTCAACCCCAGGGCCCAGGACTGGGCGGTCGTCGGCGTGGCCGCGGTGCGGCGCAACGGCGGCACCGCGGTGGCGCTGACCAACATGGGCGCGACGCCCCTGCGCGCCGGCGGGGTCGAGCAGGCGCTGGCCGGCGGCGCCGGCGCCGCCGACGCCGCCGAGCGGGCGCTGGACGGCACCAGCCCACCCGACGACGCCCTCGCCAGCGCCGACTACCGGCGGCACCTGGCCAAGGTCCTGGTCAGGCGGGCCGTTGAGGAGGCAGGGTCTCGCTGAGCGGCTCGGGACCGGGGAGGGCGCCGGCAGCCGGCGCCCTCCCCTTCGCTTCCGTCGACGAGCTGGAGGCCGACCTCGCCGAGCACGCCTACCTGGCCGACCGGGGCCTGGCCACGGCCATGTACCTGGCCCTGCACCTGGACAAGCCGCTGCTGCTGGAGGGCGAGGCCGGGGTCGGCAAGACCGAGGTCGCCAAGGTGCTGGCGGCGCTGCTCGGCCGCGAGCTGGTGCGCCTGCAGTGCTACGAGGGCATCGACGCCAGCCAGGCCCTCTACGAGTGGGACTACTCGCGCCAGCTCATCGCCGTGCGCGCCGCCCAGCTCGGCGAGGGCGAGGCCGACCTGTTCGGGCCGCAGTTCCTGGTCGAGCGGCCGCTGCTGGCGGCGGTCCGGGCCGGTCCCGCCGCCGTGCTGCTGATCGACGAGCTGGACCGCGCCGACGACGAGTTCGAGGCGTTCCTGCTGGAGGTGCTCTCCGAGTTCGCCGTCACCATCCCCGAGATCGGCCGGGTCGCGGCCGAGCGGCCCCCGGCGGTGGTGATCACCTCCAACCGCACCCGCGAGCTGCACGATGCGCTGAAGCGCCGCTGCCTGTACCACTGGATCGACCATCCGTCGGTGGAGCGGGAGGTGGAGATCGTGCGGGTGCGCGCCCCCGAGGTGCCGGTGGCCCTGGCCCGCCAGGTCGCCGAGGCGGTGGCGCGGCTGCGCGGCATGGACGTGGCCAAGCGGCCCGGGGTGGCGGAGACCATCGACTGGTCGCAGGCGCTCGCCTTCCTGGGCGCGACCCGGCTGGAGCCGGAGCAGGCGGCCGCCACCCTCGGCGCGCTGCTCAAGGACCACGAGGACCTGGAGCTGGTCCGCAGCCGGCTGGACCAGGTGCTGGGGCGGGAATGAGCACCTCCACCGCGGTCGCCGACGCCGGGCTGGCGCGGCTGGTTGGGTTCGGGCGGCTGCTGCGGCGGCGGGGCCTGCCGGTCGGCACCGGGCGCATCCTCACCTTCTGCCGCGCGGTGGCCGCGCTGGACCGGCTGGACCGGCGCGGCGTCTACTGGGCCGGGCGGGTCGCCATGGTCGCGCGCAAGGAGGACCTGGCCGCCTACGACGCGGCCTTCGACGACTGGTTCCCGTCCGAGCTGAACGACGTCCTGGCGGAGATCGCCGGCTGGGTCGCCAGCACGCCGGCCCGGCAGGGGATCGAGGTGCTGTTCGACGAGGGCTTCCAGGAGGAGCGCTGGGAGCCCGCCGAGGGCGCCGAGGACGCCGAGACCCCGATCGGGGTGCTGGCCAGCGGCGCCGAGGTGCTCCGCGCCAAGTCCTTCGACGAGCTCTCCGAGGCCGAGCGGCTCCAGGCCCACCACATCATCCGCGCCCTGGCGGTGCACCTGCCGCACCGGCGCAGCCGCCGCCAGCGGCCGTCCCCTTACGGGCGCCGCTTCGACCTGCGCCGCACCCTGCGGGCGTCGCTGCGGACCCAGGGCGAGCCGTTCCGGCGCGCCTGGCGCGCCCGCCGCGTGCGGGCGCGCCCGCTGGTGCTGGTCCTGGACGTGTCCGGGTCGATGTCGGCCTACTCGCGGGCGCTCATGCAGTTCGGCTTCGCGGCCATGCGGGCCGGCCGGCGGGTGGAGGTGTTCTGCTTCGGCACCCGGCTGACGCGGGTCACGCGGGCGCTGGCCCGCAGCGAGCCCGACGACGCGCTGCGGGAGGTCGCCGCCACCGTGGTCGACTGGAACGGCGGCACCCGCATCGGCGCCTCCCTCAAGGAGCTGCTGGACCGCTGGTCGCAGCACGTGAGCATGCGGGGCGCGGTGGTGGTGCTCTGCTCCGACGGGCTGGAGCGCGGCGACCCGGCGCTGCTCGCCGGCCAGGTGGCGCGGCTGTCGCGCCTGGCGCACCGGCTGATCTGGGTCAACCCGCTGAAGGGCAGCCCCCGCTACGAGCCGCTGGCCCGCGGCATGGCGGCGGCCCTGCCGCACGTGGACGTGTTCGTGGCCGGCCACAACCTGGCCAGCCTGGAGGCCCTCTGCGAGGTGCTGGAAGAGGTACGGTGATCCCCGTGAACGTGACCGTGCTGCTGAGCGAGGAGCCGCTGTCGCTGGACGCCGCCTTCCGGGCGGTGCTGCGGCCCGACTGCGGCGGGACCGCGCTGTTCGTCGGCACCACCCGCAGCCCCAACCAGGGCCGCGACGTCGACGAGCTGGAGTACGAGGCGTACACCGAGGCGGCCACGCCGGAGCTGGAGCGGATCGGCCGGGAGGCCACCGCCCGCCACGGCCTCGGCGCGGTCTACCTGGCCCACCGGCTCGGGGTCGTGCCCGCCGCCGAGCCGAGCGTGATCGTGGCGGCGTCGGCGCCCCACCGCGCCGAGGCGTTCGCCGGCTGCCGGGAGCTGATCGACCAGCTCAAGCGGACCGCGCCGATCTGGAAGAAGGAACGGTGGGCGGGCGGCGGCCGCTGGATCGGCGTGCCCGAAGCCGACGTGGACCGGATTGGCGGGTAAGGCACGCACGTACCCTCTGCGGTTCCCGGGCTAGCCCTGGTTTTGGGGTACGCTGCGGCCTTCGGCGCCGGGCTGGACGGAGGAGGGACGATGCAAGCGGATTGTACCTTCTGTCAGATCGTGTCCGGCGAGCTGCCGGCCGACCTCGTCGACGAGGACGAGCGCACCGTCGCGTTCATGGACATCAACCCCGCTACCCTCGGCCACCTGCTGGTGGTGCCGCGACGGCACGTGGCCGACGTGATGTCGGCGGGACAGGAGGACTGGCTGGCGGTGGCCGCCACGGCCAGGCGCATGGCCCGCTGGGTGGTCGGCGCCTTCGGCGCCGGCGGGGTGGACCTGGTGCAGGCCAACACCGACGGGTCGGTCGGCAACCAGACCGTGTTCCACCTGCACGTCCACGTGCTGCCGCGCTACCACGACGACGAGCTCGGCTCCTGGTGGACGCCGCAGACCGCCGACCCGGCCGAGATCACCGCGGCGGCGCGGCGCCTGGTCGAGCACGGCCGCCACGACCCGGAGACCACCCTCGGGCTGGCGTCGCGTTTATCGTAGCTGCTCGCAGGCCAGTCGGATGGTCGAACGAGGCAACCGACGGGGAAAGGACGACCCATGGACGCAGGCCTGCTCATCGCCATCCTGATCGTGGTCGCCCTGCTGGTGGTGCTGGCGCTGTTCGCCGGCCGCCAGCGGCGCAGCCGCAAGCTGCGGGAGCGGTTCGGGCCGGAGTACGACCGCACCGTCGCCGAGACCGGCGACCGCAAGGAGGCCGAGACGCAGCTCCAGGAGCGCACCGAACGCCGCCAGCAGCTCGACATCGTCGCCCTGGACCCGGCCGACCGCGACCGCTACGTCGAGGCCTGGCGGCAGACCCAGGCGCGGTTCGTGGACGAGCCCGCCGAGGCCACCCGCGAGGCCGACCGGCTGGTCACCGACGTGATGCGCAAGCGCGGCTACCCGATCGACGACTTCGAGCAGCGGGCCGCCGACATCTCGGTGGACCACCCGCAGGTGGTCGACGACTACCGCGCCGCCCAGGCGATCGCCGCCGCCAACGAGCGCGGCGAGGCCAGCACCGAGGACCTGCGGCAGGCGCTGGTGCACTACCGCTCCCTGTTCGAGGAGCTGCTCGAGGTGGACCGTGCCGACGACGACCGCCAGCCCTACGATGGCCGCGCCGACCGGCCGGCCGAGGAGGCACGATGACCGAACGCCACGCGTACGGCCACCGCTACCGCGACGAGCCCGGCGGCTCGGACACGCGGCCGTCGGGACGCGGAGCGGTCGCCGAGCGGCGCGCCGGGCAGGATGAGGAGGTCCGCGAGGTCGACCTCACCGACGAGGCCGCCGACCGCGAGGCGGCGGCGCGGGCGGCCGAGGCCGGCGAGGACGAGCGCGGCGCCGTCGGCGACGCCGCCGCCGCGGCCCCCGGCACCGAGGCCGGCGAGGCCCTGCCCGAGGAGCGGGAGCGGTCCGGGTCCTTCGAGCCGCACCCGGCCGCCGCGGCGCCCGCCGCTGCCGGCACCTCGATCTTCGACGTCGGCCGGGAGCAGGGCGCCGAGCCCGCCGCGGCCGAGGGCGCCGAGCCTGCCGCGGCCGAGGCCCCCGAGCCCGCGGCCGCCGAGGCGGCCGCCCCGGCCGCGCCCTCGCTGGACGCCGACGGCGTCCGCAACCGCTTCCTCGACATCCAGGCCGGGTTCGTGGACGAGCCCCGCCAGGCGGTCGAGGAGGCCGGCCGCCTGGTCGAGGAGCTGGCCCAGCAGGTGATCGACGCCCTCCAGGCGCAGCGGGGCCAGCTCCAGGTGCCCGCGGAAGAGGCCTCGACCGAGGACCTCCGCCTGGCCATGCGGTCCTACCGGCAGTTCGTCGACCGGCTCCTCGACCTTCAGCTGTAGGGACCCCGGGGGAGCTGGTGAGCGGCCAGGTGGGGTTCTCCGGCATGCCCGACGAGGGCCTGGCGTTCCTGGAGGACCTGGAGGAGCGCAACACCAAGGAGTTCTTCGACGCCCACAAGCAGGTGTTCCTCCAGCAGGTCCAGGCCCCGTTCGCCGCCCTGCTGGACGCCGCCTGCGGGCGGCTGCGCCGCAGCGTGCCCGGGCTCGGCCGGCCCAAGGTGTTCCGCATCTACCGCGACCTGCGCTTCAGCAAGGACAGGACGCCCTACAACACGTCGATGCGCGCCTGGGTGGCGCACCCGTCGGAGGGCGTGGAGACCGGCTACTACGTCGACGTCGGGCCGGGCGGGATGTACGCCGGCGGCGGCCGCTACCACTGGGAGCGGCCGGAGCTGGAGCGGCTGCGGGCGGCGGTCGCCGACCCGGAGGCCGGCGACGAGCTGGCCCGCATCCTGCGCCGGGCCACCCGCAAGGGGATGGAGCCGTGGCTGGACCCGCTCCAGCGGATGCCCAGGCCCTACCCGGCCGACCACCCCAGGGCCGAGCTGCTGCGGGCCCGCTCCCTGACCGTCGGCCGCCGGCGCCAGCGCGGCCCCTGGCTGCTCACCGGCGAGCTGCTCGACCACCTGGTCGAGGACTGGCGGTCGCTGGTCCCCCTGAACCGCTGGCTGGAGCGCGTCTAGAGCGCCGGTCAAGTACCCGCGGTGCGCGCCGTCGCCGCATCCTGTCGCCGCAGGTGACCGAGGCGCGGCACCGATACTTGACCGCCGCTCTAGGCCAGCCGCGGCGCGACGAACACGACCAGCACGGCCGGGTCGGGCCCGAGGTTCTTGAGGGCGTGCCTGGACCCGGCCGGGGCCAGCACGGCCTCGTACTGCGCCGCCTCGGCGCTCTCGTCCTCCACCCGCACCAGCACCCGTCCCGCCATCACCAGCAGCACCTTGTCCGCGCCCTCGTGGACGTGGAGGAGCTGCTCCTGCCCCGGGTCCAGGCAGTACAGGTCGGTCAGGGTGCGGTCGGTCTCGAACACCCGGTGCTTGGCCATGCGCCGACCGTCGAACGCGATCAGCTCGGCCAGCCGGCGCCGTTCCATGCCCTGCCCTCCCACCGTCGGAGCAGCCCAAGGCTAGACTGGCCGCCTCAATCGTGCATGGAGGTCCCCGTCCCGATGGTCAAGATCACCCTGGGCAAGCCCGAAGCCGTCAGCGGCAAGGCCGACCTGCTCGCCGTGCCGGTGTTCGCCGGCCCCGAGCTGGGCCCCGGCGCCGAGGAGGCGGTCGCCGCCCTGGACGCGCCGCTCACACCGCTGCTGGAGGCGCGCGGCTTCACGGGCAAGGCCGGCGAGGCGCTCGCCCTGCCCACCCTCGGCCGCCTGCCCGCCGCCACCCTGCTGCTGCTCGGGCTGGGGGAGCGCGCCAAGGTCGACGCCGAGGCGCTCCGCCGGGCCGCCGCCGCCATCGTCCGCCACGGCGCCGGCGCCCGCAGGGCGGTCACCACCCTGCCGCTGGCGCTCCCCGCCGACCCGGCCGCCGCGGTCCGGGCGGTGACCGAGGGGACGCTGCTGGCCGCCTACCGCTTCGACAAGTACAAGCGCGCCAGGACCGACGGGTCGCGGCCGCCGGCCGTGCTCGGCGCGCTCGCCCTGGTCCCGGGCGAGGCCCGGCGCGCCGCGCTCACCGGCGCCGTGGCCGCCGGGCAGGCGCGGGCGGCCGCCACCAACCTGGCCCGCGACCTGTCCAACGAGCCGGCCAACGCCATGCACCCGGCGGACCTGGCCGCCGCCGCCCGCAGGCTGCTGGCCGGCAAGGGCGTGACCGTGAAGGTCAAGGACGAGCGCGAGCTGGCCAAGGAGGGCTTCGGCGGCATCGTCGGGGTCGGCCAGGGCGCCGAGCACCCGCCGAGGCTGGTCGAGCTGCGCTACCGGCCGCAAGCGCCGGCCGGCGAGGTGGTCCTGGTCGGCAAGGGCATCACCTTCGACTCCGGCGGGCTGTCGCTCAAGCCGCCCGAGGGCATGAAGACCATGAAGACCGACATGTCGGGGGCTGCCGCGGTGGTCGGGGTCATGAGCGCCCTGGCCGACCTGGACGTCAAGGTGGCCGTCACCGGCTACCTGGCCGCGGCGGAGAACATGCCGTCGGGCCGGGCGACGCGGCCGGGCGACGTCCTGACGATGAAGAACGGCACGACCGTGGAGGTGCTCAACACCGACGCCGAGGGCCGGCTGGTGATGGCCGACGCGCTCGCGCTCGGGGCCGCGGCCAAGCCCGACGCGATGGTCGACGTGGCCACCCTGACCGGCGCCTGCGTGGTCGCGCTCGGCAACCGCTACACCGGCCTGATGGGCAACGACGAGGCGCTGGTGGCCGAGCTGCTGGACGCCGCCGCCGAGGCCGGCGAGCCGACCTGGCGGCTGCCGCTGCCGCCCGAGTACCGCAAGGACATCGACAGCGAGATCGCCGACCTCAAGAACGTCGGCGACCGGTGGGGCGGGGCGCTCGTGGCCGGGCTGTTCCTGGAGGAGTTCGTGGACGGCCGGCCCTGGGTCCACCTGGACATCGCCGGCCCCGCCCGGGCCGAGGCCGACGACGGCTACCTGGCCAAGGGCTCGACCGGCGCCGCCGTCAGGACCCTGCTCTCCTGGCTGGAGCGCCGCGGCGCGAGCTGAGCGGCGCCCGTCGCCCGTGCTCCGCGACCTGCTGCTGCACCGGCTCGCCTGGGAGGCCGGCCGCGCCCGGCTGCGCGCCGGCGCCGGCCGCACCGCGTTCACCCCGCCGCCCTCCGGCCCGGCGGCCGCGCTGCACCTGACCACCGTCGCGCGGCTGCCCGCCGACGTGGTCGCGGCGCTGGCGCCGGCCCTGGAGCGGCTGCGGGCCGCCGGCCCCGGCCACCGCTTCTACCCGCCGGGGACCGTGCACCTGACGGTCCACAACCTCGACGGGCTCGCCCTGGACGGCGACGCCGGCGCGGCCAGGCTCGACGAGCTGGCGGCGCTGGTCGGCGCCCACCCGCCGTTCCGGGCGGCCGTGCGCGGGCTGGGCGTGTCCGCCGGCACCGTGTTCGCCCAGGTGCTCCCCTGCGACGGCACCCTGCGCGCGCTGCGCGCCGACCTCCGCGGGTTGCTGCGCCGGCACGCCGTGCCGGCGCGGCGGGCCCGCCCGCTCGGCCACGCCAACCTGGTCCGCTTCGCCGGCCCGGTGACCGCCGCCTTCCTGGCCGAGGTGGCCCGCCAGCGGCGCCGCGACTTCGGGAGCTGGACGGTGACCGGGGTGGAGCTGGTCCGCACCGACCGCTACCTGTCCCACGAGGGCACCACGGTGCTGGCGCGGCTGCGGCTGGGCGCTACGGGTACGGGCCCTGCGCGCGGACCTTCCTGACCGCCACCAGGGCGGCCTCCAGCTCGCGGATCCAGTCCCCCTCGTGGGTGCCGACCAGCCGCACGCACCAGGCCAGCGCGTCGCTGCGGCTGCGCGCCACGCCGGCGTCGATCAGCGTGTCGAGCACCCGGCGCTCGGCCAGCCGCAGCCGCGTCATCACCGGGATGCTGAGGGTGGTGAACAAGATCCGTTCGCGGCCGCAGTCGACCCCCCACGACACCTTCCGGCGCCAGCGGCGCTGGAGCTCGGCGGCCAGGCGCATGCGCTGCTCGCGCGTGTCCTCGCGGAACCGCTCGGCCCGTGACAGCGGGTCGCCGCCGGCGTCGGCCAGCGTCCCGACCACGAGGATCTCCTCGCCGTCGACGGTCACCTCCGGCGGCCCGGCGAACCAGCCGTCGGGCAGCCGCCGCTCCAGCCAACTGGTTACCTCGTGCTCCACCCTGTCTGGTTGCATGTAATTACAGTATTACTGAGAACCACCTAAACAAAGTCGCCCGTTTGTGCGGCGAAAGGTGGGAAGACCGCCCCGACGAGCGGTTTCGACCGTTCCGCTTTTCCCCATCGGCGATCCGGGCCGGTATCATCCGGGCGACGGCAGCAGACAAGGGGTACACGCCGTGCAGATCGATTTCAGGTCCTCCGAACGCTCCAGCCTCGGCGTCGAGGTCGAGCTCGAGATCGTCGACCAGGCAACCCGAGAGCTGCGCAGCGGAGCGTCGGAGGTGCTGCCGATCCTCGGCAAGGACCACCCCGGCGGCGAGCACCCCAAGGCAAAGCACGAGCTGCTGGAGTGCACCGTCGAGATCATCACCGGCATCTGCTCCACGGTCGAGGAGGCCCGCGCGGACCTTGCCGGCACGCTCGGCGAGCTCACCCCGCTGATCGAGGAGCGGGGCATGGCGCTGATGTGCTCCGGCAGCCACCCGTTCTCCGACCCCGCCAAGCAGGAGATCAGCCCGAACCCGCGCTATCACCAGCTCGTCGAGGACATGCAGTGGATGGCGCGGCGGTTGCAGATCTTCGGCATCCACGTGCACGTCGGCGTGCGCTCGCCGGAGAAGGCCGTGGCGATGGTCAATGCGCTGTGCGCCTACATCCCGCATTTCCTCGCGCTTTCGGCGTCCAGCCCCTACTGGGAGGGCCAGGACACCGGGCTGGCGTCCTCGCGCAGCAAGGTGTTCGAGGGCCTGCCCACCGCCGGCCTGCCCTACCAGCTCTCCGGCTGGGACCAGTTCGAGCAGTTC
>Ga0081538_10005897_pt1 | contig 10917 bp, 12 predicted proteins | sample TabmetS5T2R1_FD_71022 | JGI IMG/M metagenome (GOLD analysis project Ga0081538, IMG submission 71022) | Tabebuia heterophylla rhizosphere microbial communities from the University of Puerto Rico - S5T2R1 | ecosystem: Host-associated > Plants > Roots > Rhizosphere ...
TGGCGGCGCTGTCCGGCATGCCGCTCGTCGGCAAAGGCGAGCGCTGCCTTGGTCCGAGGAAGCTGACGCGCGAAGGCCGGGTGTTTGTCCTCTCTTGCCAGAGTGGATTCCATACGGGTGAGCGTTTTCGGGGGCGCCACTGAGCAAACGGCTTTTACATTCTCGGGGTTTGTTCTCGAGACAGCGTCCCCCCGCGGCATTCTCGGGCATGCGAGGCTCCCCGCCAAGTGCAGTCTGTTACCCGCCTGAAAAGCGGTTGTTACAGATCCGCCAAAGCTTCGTTACGGATATGCGATTTCCCTGGAAAACGGGCGCTTGCCGTCCGCGCGCCCGCTTAGATGCCCAGTCATGCGCACGCTCGTGATCCGCTTCCTGCTGCCGGCCTTGATCGTCACCGGCGTCGTCCTTGCGCTCGCGTCGACCACCTCCGACTCGCCCGACCCCGGGCGCGCGGCGAACGCTGCCGTACGCCCAGCAGACCCGCCCGGCCCGGACGTGAACCCTTCCCGGACCGTGCGCCGCCCGCACGCCATCCTCTTGGTTCTCGACGAGTTCCCGAGCGACTCACTGCTCGACGCGCAGGGACGCATCGATCCCGTGCGCTACCCGAACTTCGCCGCGCTGGCCGCGAGCGGGACGTGGTTCAAGAACGCCTACTCGGTGTACGACTCCACGACGAAGGCGGTGCCGTTGATCCTCGACGGCGTGCGCCCGCGGCCCGGCACCTCGCCCGATCGCCGCGGCCATCCGCGCTCCCTCTTCGACATGTTCGCCCGCCGCGGCTACCGCCTCGTGAGCTCGGAGGAGGGCACGGCTGTCTGCCCGCCGGCGCTCTGTCGCGGGGGGCGCAGCCGGCGGCCGGCCATCCTGCCGAACCTTGCCCACGGCAGGCCCGAGCGTCTCGAGCGCTTCATCCGCTCGATCCGGCCGAGCCGACGCCCGACCTTCTGGATGAAGCACGTGCTGCTTCCGCACGGGCCCTACCTCTACCTCCCGTCCGGCGCGCGCACTCGTCCCGGCGCACGCGACCTGCTTCCCGGGATGCTCACCGTGCCCGGCTTCCACGACGCGTTCCTCACCCGGCACAACGAGCAGCGCTACCTGCTGCAGCTCGGCTTCGTCGACCGCCTGCTAGGCCGGCTCCTGCGCCGGCTCCATCGGCTCGGGATGTACGACGACACCTTGATCGCGGTGACCGCGGATCACGGCATCGCCTTCCAGGTGGGGGTGGCCACGCGGCGCAGGGTGAGCCGCTCCAACGTGGAGGAGCTGACACCGGTCCCCTTCATCATCAAGGCGCCGGGCCAGCGGCGCGGGCGCATACGCCGAGCCTACGCCCGCACTCTCGACATGGCGCCCACGATCGCCGGGGTGCTCGACTACCGGCTCGGCTATCCGGCCGACGGCCGCTCGGCCTTCTCCGCCGCCGTGCGGCGGAGGCGCACCGTCCGACTCACGACACGCGATTTCAGCTCGACGGTCGAGATCTCCGGGCGGCGCTGGGAGGCGCTGCGGCAGCGGGTCGTGCGGCGCCGGCTGCGCGAGTTCGGCTCGGGCGACTGGGCGAGCCTCTACACGGGCATCGGCCCCAACCGCGAGCTGATCGGCCGTCGTCCCGACGGGCTCGCGCGCGCCTCGGCCGCGGCCGTCCGAGGAAGCATCGCGATGGCGGGAGAGCTCGGGCACGTCCGGCGGGCGGCGGGCATCGTTCCGGCGCAGATCACGGGGGACCTGCACGGCGGGGACCCGGGGGAGAAGCGTGACCTCGCGGTGGCGGTGAACGGCACGATCGAGGCCGTGGGGCGGTCCTTCTACCTCGCCGGCGACAACACCGAGCACTACGCCGTCATGGTGCCCGAGGAGTCACTCCACGAGGGCGGCAACCTGGTTCAGGTGTACGAGGTGACGCGCGACCGGGCCTTGCGCCTGCTCGCCCAGTCGTAACGCGGCCTTTACATTGAGGCCCGTGCGCCCACGGGTGATACCGCTGCTGGTGGCAGTGCTCGTGGCGGTTGGTTGCGGTGGAGACGACGACGGGCCGCCCGCCCTCGCCATCGCCCATCCGCCCGTCGTGATCTTGGTCTTCGACGAGTTCCCCGCCGACACGCTGCTTCGTCCGGACGGGGAAATCGACGCGGAGCGGTTCCCGAACTTCGCGGCGCTCGCAGGGATGTCGACCTGGTTCCCGAACGGCCACACGGTGTACGACTCGACCTTCTCTTCGGTGCCCGCGATGCTCGACGCCCGCCTCCCCCGCCCGCGGACCGCCGCGGACGTACGCAGCCACCAGCCGAGCATCTTCCATCTGATGGACGAGCTCGGGTACGAAATCGTCAAGGTCGAGTCCGCCACCGCGGTCTGCCCGCCGCGGATCTGCACGGGGGCGCGATCCCGCCGGCCCGGTGTGCTCGCGCGCCTGGCAGGAAGCGGCCGGCCGGCCCGGCTGCATCGCTGGATCGGGGCGATTCGGCGGCGCGCGCAGCCCACCTTCTACTTCAACCACACGCTCCTGCCCCACGAGCCCTGGATCTACCTGCCCTCCGGCCGGCGCGACCGTCCGACGGGCGAGGACCCGATCAAGGGAGTCAACCGCTGGGTGGGCTTCCACGATCCGCGCCTGACCGAGCACAACCACATGCGCCATCTGCTGCAGGTCGGATACACGGATCACGAGCTGGGACTGCTGCTGAACCGCCTGCGCCGCACGGGACTGCTCGAGCGATCCCTGCTCGTCGTTACGGCGGACCACGGCTACTCGTTCGACGTCGGCGTGCTGAGCCGCCGCAAGGCGAGCGAGACGACCGTGGAGGAGATCGCGCCCGTTCCCTTCTTTGTCAAGGCGCCCGGACAGACGGAGGGCGAAGTCGATGAGAGCCTCGTGCGCACCGTCGACATCGTTCCGACCGTCGCCGACCTGCTCGGCGTGCGCGTGCCATGGCAACACGACGGTCGCTCGGCCTTCTCCCCGGTCACACGCGCCCGCAGCGAGGTCCGCATCCCCACCCGCGGCTTCGACCGCCTGATACGGATCGGGCGCGAGGAGCTCGAGCGCCGGCGGCGCGCGATCCGCGTTGCCCGAGCACGCACCTTCGGTACCGGAACTCAGAGCCGGCTCCTGCTCGGCGACCCCTGGGCGAGCGTCTACCGGGTGGGGCCGCACCGCGAGCTGCTCGATCGACGCCTGGCGGACCTGCGTGTGCGCGACCGCGGCGGCGACGCCCGCGCGGCGGTGGCGAACGCCGGGCTGGTGCGCCGGGTGACCCGCGGCGACGACCTCCTCCCGACCCGGGTGACCGGCACGCTCGGCCGAGGGCGCCCGCGGGCGCTGCGGGACCTGGCGGTCGCGGTTAACGGGCGGATCCGGGCGGTTGGGCGCAGCTTCCGGCTTCGGTTCAGGCGGACCGAGTACTTCTCGTTCGTCGTGCCGGAGGACTCACTGCGACCGGGGCGCAACGTGGTGGAGGTGCTCGAGGTGAAGCCCGGCGGAGAGCTGGTCCCGCTGGCCGGGGTGAACTAGCCAGGCTCCCCCCAAGCGCGCGAACGTCCCGGACTACCGCCTATGGGCGGCAACGCGGGACGTTCGGCGAGGTTCTTGGGGCGCCAGGCTTAATACCTGTACGCCGAGTTCGGCTCGGCGCTCCGATCGCGGTGCACCCGCGCCGGGTCGTGGCTGGTATCGACGAAGGCGCAGAAGTAACGGCGACGGTCGTCGCGCGCGATGCAGGTCCGAAAGAAATCCTCGCGCAGGCGCACGGTATTGGCGGTCTCGAGGTTGCGGATCAGCTCCTCGTCGCCGCTTCGCAGCACGAGCGAGCGAAACGCCTCGGCATTGCGCTCGGTGTCCTCGGTCTCGGACACCACGGTCGGGCGCGCGGCGAGACCCGCCGCAAGCACACCGAACACGCTGGCCAGCAGCAGCCCGGTTCCGATGCGGTCCGTGAGCACCTCGAGCTGAGCCTTCGGTGGGGCGCCGGGATCGGCCGCCGGCCGGCGCGCCCACATCCGCTTGGCGAACCAGGGCGCCACGACGCCGACAAGGAAGAGATTGCCGAAGGTGGCGAGCAGGATGCCGGGAATCAGATCGACCCCCGTGCCGATCGGCGGCAGCAGATGCAGGATCAGCCCGTCCAGCAGGGTGAGCGCGATGAACGAGGGCCACATCCAGGCTCCACGCAGGCGCCAGCGGATCCGTGCCGGCCAGAAGCGTTCCTCGCTTCTCACTCGCCTGAGAGTAGCCCCGCTTCGCCGGGTAGCCTTCTCTGGGTGGCGGATCTGTGGGTGACACAGCTCGGGACAGTCCCCTACCAGGAGGGGGTCGAGCTACAGGAGCGCGTGCGAGAGCGCCGGCAGGCGGAGGAGATTCCGGACGTGCTGCTGGTGCTGGAGCATCCGCCCGTCTACACGAAGGGCAAGCGAACCACCCCGGCCGACCTGCCCATGGAGCCCGATTGGTACCGCGCCCGGGGGATCGACGTCTGTGAGACCGACCGCGGCGGTCGGGTGACCTACCACGGGCCCGGCCAGCTGGTGGCCTATCCGATCATGGCGATCGAGCGGGTGTCCGACTTCGTGCACACGATGGAGGACGCGATCGTCGCGGCGCTCGCCGACGAGGGGATAGAGGGACGGGTGCGCGAGGCGCCGTTCACCGGGGTCTGGGCGGGCGACGCCAAGATCGCCTCCATCGGCGTCCGCGTGTCGGGCGGCGTGACCACGCACGGCCTCGCCGTGAACGTGGACAACGACCTCCGGCCGTTCGAGTGGATCGTGCCCTGCGGGATCGACCACGTGCGAATGACCTCGGTCTCGGCTGAAACCGGCCGCGCCCGCTCCCTGCCGTGCTTCCGCCGGCACATGGCGCATCGCTTCGCCCAGGCGTTCGGCCGCCGGCAGCGGCTGGTCACGGTGCGCCGGCTCCTCGCGCGGGAGGCCGTCCCCGCATGAGCACCCGTTCGCGAGCCAACCCCGGCGGCGCGCGCGTGCTCGAGATGGGCGAGGTGCGGCCCTTCCGCGACCGCAAGCCGGCCTGGTTCAAGCGGCCGGCGCCGGGCGGCCCGCGCTACAGGGAGCTGCGCGGCATGATCGAGGGTGAGGGCCTACATACGGTCTGTCAGGAGGCCGCCTGCCCGAACATCGGCGAGTGCTGGGAGCGCGGCACCGCCACCTTCATGATGCTCGGCGACACGTGCACCCGCCGCTGCGGCTTCTGCAATGTGAAGACGGGCAAGCCGACCCACAACGATCCGCTGGAGCCTCTGCGCGTGGCCCAGTCGGTACAGAAGATGGGCCTGCGACACGCGGTCATCACGAGCGTCGACCGCGACGACCTGCCGGATCTCGGCGCGACCGCCTTCGTGGGCGTCATTCGCTCCATCCGTCGGCTCGCCCCCGGCTGCACGGTGGAGGTGCTCACACCGGATTTCCGCGGCGAGGAGATGCCGCTCGCGCGCGTGATCGCCGAACGGCCGGACGTGTTCAATCACAACGTCGAGACCGTCCCGCGCCTCTACCCGATGGCGCGGCGAGGCTCGAAGTTCCTGCGCTCCTGCCGCGTGCTGGCGAACGCGAAGGAGATGGGCGGCGACGACGTGGTCACGAAGTCCGGCCTCATGACCGGCCTCGGGGAGACCAAGGACGAGCTGCTCGAGGCGTTCGGGCTGCTGCGCGAGCACGGGGTGCAGGTCCTCACCGTGGGCCAGTACCTGCGTCCCACCCGGGACCACTTGCCGGTGGTTCGCTACTGGCACCCGGATGAGTTCGCCGACCTCGAGCGCGAGGCCTACGCCCTGGGCTTCGAGTCGGTGGCGGCCGGGCCCCTGGTGCGTTCGAGCTACCACGCGGAGCAGACACTGGCGCAGGCCTCCGCCCAGTGAGGGCGGTGCGCCGCGGGCTGATCGCGGCCGGCGTCGCCCTCCTCGCGGGAGGGGCGGCGGTTGTGCTGGCGAGCACCGCACCGGAGGACTCCCGCACCGATCGCTGGACGGCGCTCGCCCCCGCTGGGCTCGAGCGGACCGAGGTGGCCGCGGCTCGGATAGGGCGCTTCATCTACGTGGTCGGCGGCTTCGAGCGCGGAAGCAACCAGCCGACGGCGGCCGTGGAGCGCTACGACATCCGGCGCAATGGCTGGCGGCGGGTCCGATCGATGCCCCTGACGCTGGACCACGCGACGGCCGCGACCTACCGCGGGCGGCTCTACGTGCACGGCGGCTACACCGCCGGCCTCTCGCAGCCCACGAATGCGCTGCTCGAGTACCGCCCGGAGCTGAACCGATGGCGGCGGCTGCGACCGTCCGCCTCACCGCGTGCGGCGCACGCGCTCGCGGTCATCGGGCACCGGCTGTACGCCGCCGGCGGTGCGAACGAATCGGGGTCGCTCAGCTCGCTCGAGATCTACGACTTCCGCCGCCGACGCTGGCTCAACGGACCGAGCTTCCCCGGCCCCGCGCGCAACCACACCACCGGCGTGGCATCCGGCGGCCGCTTCTACGTGCTGGCCGGCCGCGACGCCGCCAACTTCGCGGTCGCCGAGCGCTACCACCCGCGCCGGCGCACGTGGGCGCGGCTTCCAGACCTCCGCACGCCGCGGGGTGGCATCGCCTCGGCCCGCTTGCGCGACGGGCGAATCGTCGTCTTCGGCGGAGAGAATCTCACCCCCGGAGGAACCACGATCCGCGAGGTCGAGCTGTTCGACCCGCGCCGCCGCCGCTGGGAGCGGCTGCCGGACATGCGCACGCCGCGCCACGGGCTCGGCGGAGTCGCGCTCGGCAACCGCGTGTACGCGATCGAGGGCGGAGTGGAGCCCGGCTTCTCCTTCTCGAACGCGATCGAGGCGCTCGACGTGCGGTAGCCGGTCGGCTGTGCACCGCGCGTCTTTCGACCGTGCCGTCGGGTTGCGCTGCGACGATGGTCGCCACGATCGCCCCGAGCCACTCCCCCCGGTGAGGACCGTCACGGCATTCGCCATCATGGCTCGCAGGTCCCGTGTTTCCTCTGAAGGACGACATCCCGACCCGGCGCTTCCCGATCCTCACGGTGGCGATCATCATCGCGTGCGCGGTCGTTTACTTCGTGTTCGAGCAGGGGCTTTGGAGCCTCGGGGACAAGGGCAACGAACGGGTGATCGAGTATGGGGCGATTCCATACGAGATCACCCATCCGGGCGACGACTGCGGCGTCGCCACGAACGGCCAGATCGTCTGCGAGGGCCAGCCGGGCGTCACCGGGCCCGCGCCGGATCAAGCGCCGTGGTGGGTCACCGTCTTCACCTCGATGTTCATGCACGGCAGCCTGCTCCACCTGGGCGGGAACATGCTCTTCCTATGGATCTTCGGCAACAACATCGAGGATTCGATGAGCCGATGGCGCTTCGTCGCCTTCTACCTGCTGGGCGGAGTGGCCGCCCTGCTGGCTCAGACTCTGATGGACACCGGGTCCACGATTCCGACGGTGGGCGCCAGCGGCGCCATCGCCGCCGTGCTCGGTGGCTACGCGCTTCTCTATCCGCGCGCCCGAGTGATCACGCTCATCTTCATCATCATCATCTTCACGGTCATCGAGCTGCCGGCCTTGGTCGTGCTCGGCCTCTGGTTCGTGCTGCAGCTGCTGCCCGCCTTCAGCCAGCCGGTGATGGAGGGGGGCGGCGGGGTGGCCTACTTCGCCCACATCGGCGGCTTCATCTTCGGCCTGCTGCTGATCAGGGCCTTCGCCAACCGCGTACAAGAGGACTACGACACGCACCGCCGTATCCCGGTCTACTGATGGCGCGGACCGTCGCGCTCATTGGCAGCCTTGCACTCATCTGCCTCCTCGCCGCCTTGACGATCTCGGTGGCGGTGGATGAAGGTGTGGACATCCTCGTGATCCTGTCGCTGATCGTCATCGCGCTGCTCGGCTTTGGAGTGCTGGGCGCGCTGGCCTCCCCGCCACCCCCCGATGAGTGAGGCCGGCCCCCCTTCTGCGCCCCGGCATGCGGCGGGCGGGCCGCGTCGGAGCGTCCTGTCCGGCGGCCGCCGCCGGCGGCGGCGCACGCGAACCGGCGCGGTTCTGTTCGCGCTGCTGCTCGCTCCGGCCGCTGTGGCAGCGGCCGCCTTCCTGTCGTTCGGGATCGAGAACGGCTCCTCGGGCACCGCGCCGGCGCCGCTCGCCGCCGGCTCGCCGCCCATGCCCCTTGAGCCGGTCGAGACGCCCGATGGGGTCCAGTCGGTCGCGACCGCACCCGTCCCGGACGTTCCGCTCGACAGCGTCGACGCGTTCCACGTCGACCTGCGTAGGCCGCCGCGGGCGGGACTCGTCTTCGACGTTCGCACCGGCGAGGTCCTCTGGCGCCGCCGGCCGCTGATGCGGACCCCGATGGCGAGCCTCACGAAGATCATGTCCGCGCTGCTGGTGGTGGAACGGACGCGACCGAACGACCCGGTTCGCATCACGCCGGCGGCGTTTCGCTACAGCGGCCAAGCCGTCGGACTGCTGCCGCGCGGCAAGCGCGTTCGCCTCGAGACGCTGCTGAACGGGATGCTGATCGTCTCCGGCAACGACGCGGCGATCGCCCTCGCGGTGCACGTCTCAGGCAGCGAGCGGCGCTTCGTGCGCGCGATGAACCGCCGCGCCCGCGCGTGGGGGCTCGACTGCACCCACTTCGCCTCCTCGCACGGGCTCGAGAACGGCAACCGCTCCTGCGCGCGCGACCTCGCGGTGTTGACCCGCTTGGCGATGTCGAAGCCGCGCATCCGGCGGATCGTCCGTCGCCGGCAGGTCGCGTTCCACTTCCCGATCAAGGGCCGCAAGCTGTACCTGACCGGGCACAACCCGTTGATGCGTCTGGGCTACCGCGGCGCGATCGGCCTCAAGACGGGCTATACGTCCGCCGCCGGGCGCTGCTTCGTGGGCGTGGCGCGCCGCGACGGCCGCACGCTCGGCGTGGTGCTCCTGGGATCGCGCGACCCCTCGAAGCACGCGCCGAAGCTGCTCGACGCGGCGTTCGCGCGGAGCTAACCGGCCGGCTCGAGCCTGATCGTCGTGTCGAGCACCTCGGCGCGGACCATGGAGTCCACGACCGACGAGTCGCGGTACTTGCGCAGGTAGCCGGCACTCACGCGCTCGATCGAGTCGCTGTCCACTGCCGGGACGGCCCGCACCGGCACCGCCTCGCCGTCCACGTGGAGGACCGCACTCGGGTTCGCAGTGATCTCGCGATACCAGCGACCGGCGCTCCCGCGATACGAACGGACATAGACGTCGCCGTCCTCCACCACGGCCCAGATCGTCGTGCGGTGAGCGGGCGCATCATCCGCCCGGCGAGTCTCGATGTCCACCTCGCGCGCGGCTTCGATCTGGCCGGGCCAATCCATGCCGAGCGCAGCCTAGCGCCGTCGGCAGCACCGCGAGTACAAGTTGTTACACACGTAACCCACCTGTCGGTTATGTCTGCGTAGCGTGGGACCTGCGTGGAGCTCAACCGGAAGGCCAAGGGCGACATCGCCGAGCTCAAGGTCGCGGCCGAGCTCCGAGCCCGTGGCTACAAGCTCGCCTTTCCGTATGGCGAGGACCTGGACTTCGATCTGATCCTGTGTCGTGAGGACGGCAGCCTCGAGCGCGTGCAGTGAAGTACGCTCGCTCGGACGGGCGAGTCATCATCGTTCAAGTGCCGTTCGCATTGCCTTACCAACGGCAAGGTGAAGAGGACGAAGTACTACACGGCCGAAATGATCGACTGGCTTGCCGTGTGGGATGCCACCGAGGAGCGGTGCTTTTACATACCGGCATCGGAGCTAGGTGCCGGAATCAGCACTCTGTCGCTGCGGCTAGTACCCACCCGGAACGGTCAGCTCCGTCGGATCCGACCCGCTGAGCGATACACGCTTATCTGAGGAGCTGCTCGCCTACCATTGCGCACAGGGGCCATAGCTCAGTTGGAAGAGCGCCTCCCTTGCACGGAGGAGGCCGCCGGTTCGAGTCCGGCTGGCTCCATCTCAACTACCTGTGTGCGACTGCGGGGGCGGGCAGCGCCTAGTCGAAGTCGAAATCGCGCGGCGGCCTCTGCTCGAACCAGAGCCGATCGTGCTCGGGCGTTTCTTCGAGGAAGTCCGGAGTGTCCTCCAGCACGTCCCCCTCGTCCTTCGGCTCCTCCTCGAGGTCCTCATCCGCGCCGGACTCGTCGTCTTCCGCCGCCGGGGCGTCGGTGCGGGGGTCGCGCTCCGCGGGGTAGGCCTCCCGCTCGAAGCGGTCCGATCCCTCCGGCGGGTGATCCGAGCTTGGCTCCGGACCAGACTCGATCCAGTCGGGCGCGGGTTCGGCCGCCCCCTCAGGCTCCTCGGGATCCGGGAGCGGCTCGAGGGGTTCGACGGGATCCGGCACCGCAGGCGCCCCCTCCTCGGCGAACGGCGCAAGTTCCGGCTCGTCCACCTGAGGCTCGGCCTGCTGCGAGGGAGCCTCGCCGTCGAAAGGCGGGAGTTCGGGGCCCGCCGCCGGCTCGGCGATTTCCTCGTCGACCGCCTCCGCCTCCGCCGGCGCCTCACCGTCACCGGAGGCCTCCGCCTCCTCGGGAGGAGCAACCTCGCGGCGCACCGGCCCGAGCGCCTCCTCTTCGTGGCGTCGAAGCTCTTCCTCCGGCATCCCGTGCTTGCGCTTGAGCTCGAGATGCTCCCTGATGGCATCGTCGAGTACGCCCATCGCGCGGAACCTTATCGAGGCAAGCGGGATCACTGAGGACCCTCATGAATCGAAGGGTCGAGCATCGAGTGCACCGCTACCATGAGTGCGCCCACGGGGCTATAGCTCAGTTGGGAGAGCGCCTGGATCGCACCCAGGAGGTCGCCGGTTCGAGTCCGGCTAGCTCCATCGCAAGTCCCTGCAAACGCCGCTGCTTGCTCACGGTCGCGGCGGCGAGCGTCGCTCCACGAGGACGAGTGCGAGTAGGCG
>Ga0081538_10005898_pt1 | contig 10916 bp, 7 predicted proteins | sample TabmetS5T2R1_FD_71022 | JGI IMG/M metagenome (GOLD analysis project Ga0081538, IMG submission 71022) | Tabebuia heterophylla rhizosphere microbial communities from the University of Puerto Rico - S5T2R1 | ecosystem: Host-associated > Plants > Roots > Rhizosphere ...
GGCTGCTGGGTCCACTGTGTTCCCCCCATCGGGTCTCGTCAGCGGATGAGACCCGATGGGGGGAACACAGTGCAATAGCAAGACCATCATGCAGGACTCAGGACGTTACCACGAAATCCGGGGGAATGTGGGATTTCCTGGAGCGGATATGAAGCTCGTCCGGGTATGGCCGACTTGCGGCCTTTTATCTTGGAGCGAGATGGGTGTGTCTGTCAGCGCTGCGGGGAGCCCGTGACTCCGAGCCGCGCGAAAATCGATCATATCCGCCCCGTACGACGATTCAAACGGCCGGTGGATGCGAACACGTTCGACAATTTGTGGACGCTATGTCAACCCTGTCATCGGCGCAAAACTGAGTCCGACCGACACGTGGAGAGCCGTGTGCGGTGAAAGTCGCATGCACGGTGTGCGCCGTGAGGCGCTTCGTTGTATCCCCAACGCCGTTGGGAGGAACTTGGAGGAACGTTCTTGGGTCAACTGGCTGACCTGGACGCGAACGCGCGAGGGGACCAGCGCATGCCAGGAGAACAGCGGCCGACCGACGACGTCCAGGACGGTGCGCTGCACGACCCGCGCGATATGGCCAAGGCTCGACGGCTTGAAGCCCAATTGCCCGCGCTGAGAGTGCGCACCCATCGGCACGACGTCTGACACCGATGCCGCGTCATGCGCCGGCATGAACTGTGAGGCCGAGGCACCCTCCATGGCGCAGGGCGCCGCCCCGCGAGGGCGGGCAAGGAGATGAATGGGCGGCCTACGTCGCGCTCGAGACGTACGACGCAGACGTCCCGCGGCATCGCCTCTCGGGCGTGCGCCCCAAGGCGACGGAGTGCCCATAGGAGTCGTGGGGGTGACGTCCCACCCGGGAGAGCGGGAGCGCCGGTCACCGGGCGAAGGGGCCCAGGTGATCCAGAAGTCCAGCGCTGGGAGGCATGCGTAATGCCGAACGCCGCAACGGTGCTGGACGTCATCCGCCAGCGCGGTGCACGCGGACTGCCACTCGAACGGCGGTATCGGCACCTGTGCAACCCGCAGTTCTACCTGATGGCCTACGGGCGCCTCTCCTCCACCCAGGGGGCGATGACGCCGGGGGGCACCGGGGAGACCGTGGACGGCATGTCGCTGGAGAAGATCAGCGTGAGCCTCAACGCGCGGCGCCGTGAACGCTACCGGGGGTCCCCGGCCAAGCGCGTCCACATCCCGAAGCAGAGCGGGAAGCGGCGCCCGCTGGGCCGGCCGACCTGGTCGGCCCAGCGGGTCGCCGAGGTCGTCCGCCTGCTGCTGGAGGCGTACTACGACGTCCAGTGCTCCGAGCACGCTCACGGGTTCCGTCCCGGCCGGGGCTGTCACACCGCCCTGGACGAGGTGGTGCGGGTGTGGAAGGGGACACCCTGGTGCATCGAGGGCGACATCGCTGACTGCTTCGGCCGCCTCGACCACGAGGTCAGGCGATCGATTCTCGCGGAGAAGAGCCCCGATGGCCGGTTCTTGCGCTTGCTCAGCCCCAGGCGCAAGGCCGGATATTTGGAGGACTGGCGGTGGAACGCCACACTCAGCGGCGCGCCGCAGGGCGGGGTGGCCCGCCCGATCCTCCGTACTATCTACCTTGAGCGACTGGGCCAGTTCGTCGAACAGCCGCTGCGGCCCGAGTCCAACCACGGCCGCCGTCGACGGCGCAACCCCGCGTATCAGACCGCCGAGGACGGGATTCAACGGGCCAAGCGGCACGGTGACCGGGCGGCGGTGCGGGGGCGTCGGCGCCAGCGCCGCACCCTGCCGAGTCAGGATCCGAACGACCCGCACTACCGACGGCTCCGCGCCGTGCGGGACGCCGACGACTGGCTGCTGGGGTTCGCCGGTCCGAAGCACGAAGCCCAGGAGAGCACGTCACGGATCAGGACGTTCCTGCGCGACGCGCTCACACGAGGGCTGTCCGCGTCCAAGACGCTGCTCACCCACGCCACCAGCCCGGCGGCGCGGTTCCTCGGCTCTGCGGTCAGAGCCCCGCACGCTGACGACAAGCGTGACCGACGGGGTCAGCGTGCCGTCAATGCCGCGATCGGCCTGTTCGTGCCCACGCCGGTGATCGGGCAGCGACGCGCCCGCTACATCAGCGACGGGAAACCGGCGCAACGCGGCGCCCTGCGTCACGACGACGACGGCACCATCGCCGCGAAGGACCAGGCCGAGTACCGGGGACTCGTCCAGTCCTCCCTCCTGGCTCAGGATGTCTTCCGCCTGGGCACGCTCCACGGGGTCATGGCGACCTCACGGCTGAAGACGCTGGCCCGCAAGCACCGCGCCACGGTCATGCAGATGGCTCGAACGTACAAGGCGACGATCGAGACACCGGAGGGCAGGTCGCCGTCGAGCGCGATGGGGGCAGGAAGCCGCTGGTCGCCCGCTTCGGCGGGAGCCCGCTCAACCGGCAGCGCACGGCCGTCCTCACCGACGTCTCGCCGGTCATGGCCAGCACCCGGCGCAACGAGCGGATCCACCGGCTCCTCACCGAGTGCTGCGAGGGCTGTGACGCCCAGGGGCATCTTGCGGTGCACCATGTCCGCAAGCTCGCCGACCTCAACCAGCCAGGCCGCCGTGAGAGACCTGCATGGATGCATCTCATGGCCAAGCGGCGGCGCAAGACCCTCGTGGTCTGCCGTCGCGGCCATGCGGACATCCGCGCTGGACGAGTCACCGTGCCCGTCCGGAAGTGATCACTGGAGAGCAGGGTGCCGGGAACCTGGCAAGCCCTGTTCGGGAAGGGGCCGACGGAGCAGGCCCCCAACGGGCACCTCGCCGGCGGCCTACTTCACTCTTAGAGGAGGGGACGGTGGCAACGCCGTCTCCTTACTCGACTACGATTGGCGGGACCACAAGGTCCAAGACATCCGTGCGGGGATGTTTCACCCCACGCGCTTTGCCTCGCCACAGCTCACGCTGATGCCCTTGCCCCCCCAGGACTCCATGGCGGTCCCTCGTGCGAGGCCCTCCAGAGGAGACCGACCGGTGTCCCCCTCCCTCCAGACGGCACAACAGGGACAGGCGGCGGTCGGTTGCCGTCGGCGTGAGCTGGAGCCCCACAGATGGCTTCTCAATGGTCACCTTGGTGAGGTGCACGGCGCAGGCTGGTGGGAGTAACGCGGTGATGCACGTATGAAGTTCATGGGCCATCATTACATATGATCCCGCGAGACTCCACGCTTTCGCCCCCGACTCACCAAAACTGACGGTGAGCCAGGATGTCGTGGCGAGCTTTGAGGGATCGCCCTTCACCGTGGGCCGAGGCGTTCATAAAGCCCCCGATGATGAAGCGTCTTCCTTGGCCTCCCTCTCGGGCCAAAAGTCCGCGTCCAGGACCTGCTCGGGCCCCCACGGGCATGCCTCGGGAAAGGTCGCCAGCGGGAGGCCGGTTTCGTCCGCAGCATCCTCGCGCGCGTGTCGATAGGCGGCCGTCATTTGCCGGGGTGGGTAGTCATGCAGGCTTGGGCTCTCGGCGAGGAGTTTGGCGATCTCGTGCCGGGCGTGGCGGATCGTGCTCCGCCAGCTCGGGCCACGACCCTGGGGCTGCTCACGCCATTTCAGCAGGTGGAGCAGGAGGCGCTCCAGGTGGCTCACGATGGCGCGGCGGTCACTGCGTCCCAAGCTCTCGATCTCCTCGGCGAGGTTTTCCAGGTCCAGGGCAGCGAAGTCCTTGGCGCGCAGGGCCGCGGCCTGCGTCTGCGTCCACCGGTAGAAATCGGCGTCATAGTCGCCCATCACGCTCCTCCACCGCACTGCAGTGCGCTCGCAGCCGGGCCTCCTGGGCAGCGAGCGAGACACCCGCGCGGGTCTGCTCATCAGTGCTAACCCGGATGTAACTATGTGCCTGCATACGCTTCTCCCTCCCATTGAACGCCCGAAATACCCGTGACGCTCTCGCCTATAGCCCGCCTGTGCACCAGGCGAAAAGGGTAGCCTTGAGGGATGATCGGTTAAAGCCAGAGAACTGAATTGCCGCCGGTCGCAGCGTCGCTCTCACCGCTCTAGGGGGGCACGAAATGTGCCCCCGGGGGGTTCCAGGGGCACGGCAGCTCCAGTGTAACGGGTTGTTATTCCCACACGGCGGCTTTGGCTTGGGCCTCGACTTTCTTCGCCATGGGTGTGTCTTCCAGGTGGAAGAACTTGATCATGTTCCCCGCCAGGATCGGGTATGCCTCCTCCCACGGCACGCCGGCAAACATCTTGTCAGCGTAAGACCGCGTCTCCGGCCAGTCGCACTCGATGTGCGGGAAGTCGGTGGCGAACATCAAGTGATCCACACCGATGTGGTGGCGCATCTCGATCGCTGTCCGCTCCACGTGCTGTACGCTCAGCACGATGTTGTCGCGTACATACTCGCTGGGCAGCCGCTTCGGGGGGTTGAAGCCGAGCAGCCGCTTGTTCCAGCTCAGGTGTTTGTCGTACCAGTAGTCCGCCATCTCTAGCCAGAAGGGGATCCAGCCGACCCGGGTCTCGGCAAAGAAGATCTTGAAGTCGGGGAACCGGTCAAACACCCCCGACAGGATGAGCGGCGACATGGTCTTCGCGGCATCCATACCCCAGCGTGCCACGTAGTCCACGATGTGTCTGGTCGACTTCAAGACCTCGGGATCCGGGTTCGGGAACAAGAACATGGGCTCGCTGGCGCGGGGACCGTTGCGGTTGAACCCGACGTGAACGGTCACCGGCATGTCCATCTCCTGGGCCGCAGCCCAGAACCTGTCGTCTTCCGCGGTCGGGTAAACCTTGCCGCTGGGGAAAACCCCCAACAAGACACCCTTCAACCCCATCTCGACGGAGTGGGTGAGTTCAGCAAGGGCGTCGTCGATATTGGTCCACGGGATGACACCCATCCCGACGAGGCGGTCAGGAGCCACCGGGCAGTACTCTTCAGCCAGCCAATCGTTGTAGGCCCGGACCGCCGCCTTATACGCGGCATCATCCTTCATGTTGCGCCAGAGCCCAGGCCCAGCGGCCATATTGGGGAACAGCACCTCAGCCGAGAGCCCGTCCACATCCTGCTCTTGAACCCGCTGCTCGGGTGGGCCAATGCCCGGTGTATTCTCGACTTTGACGCCGACCGGCTGCCAATCGTCTGCCTTCCTGCCACCTCGCAGGTCGATGTAGTTGACCTTGAACGGCCCCGCGCCTTCCATCACGATGGCGTCGCTCCCATCGGCCAGAGTCGTCGTGCGAGGAGCGAGCTCCCGGTATTTCGCGGGCATCCGGCTGGTCCAGCGCTCCGGGAGCACCTCCAGGTGCCCATCACTGGACAGCATTGGATATGTTTTCGCCATGGTAATCTCCCCCTTCGTTCAATGTTCTGCCGGTGTAGCGGAATGCTGTACGGCCTCCTCCACTCCTCTGGCGTGAGCATATCACGTCGTCGGGGGTCGGTACAAGCGAAGGGGGAGCACTCCCGCACTAGCCTACCTGAGGCGCATCCAGGCCCTACTCCAGAGAAGTTTCTCTGATGCACGGCCGACCTGCAGGCTGGGTTTCGGTCTGATTTAGTCCGAGGCCTGCGGACTTTCAGCCGCCGGCACCTGTGGCCCCGGCGTCTCCTCGCCTGGCACGGGCGCGTTGCTGGGCGGGCGCTTGAGGACGGCGAAGGTCAACGCCCCCACCAGCGACACCCCGGTGTATACCCAGAGGGGAAACGCATAGCTGTGGTGATGGTCGTACCACCACCCCACAAACACCGGGGCAAATAGCACCCCAGGGAAGTTGGCGAACTGGATATAGCCCCGCAGCCGACTGAATGTCTTGCGCCCGAAATACTCGCCGACCACCGCCCAGTTAGTCGGCGCGCAGCCATCGCACACGGCGAACAGCAACACGAACGCCAGGAGCATGCCGAGGCCGTGGAAGGGCGAGGCCAACAGCGCCAGGGAGAGCGTGCCCGCCAGGGAGGCCCCCATGAGCACGGGCGGTTTCGGGAATCGGTCCGCTGCCCAGCCGAGCAACAGATACATGGGGACCGTCATGAATAATTGCAAGCCAAACACGAACGCCGCGGTCTTCTCGGACACGCCCTTGCTCACCATGATGGGGATGATATGCACCGTCACGCCCGTTTTGGCGATCAGGCGCAACGCCGTCCCCCCGGTCAGGTTCCAGAACGCCCAGGAGCGCAACGTCTGGTGCATGCTGTATTCTTCGGGGGGCCGCCAGGCGGGCTTTGCCCACCGGGCGCGGCGGGCCGTTGTAGGACGCGAAGGTTCCTGAGCGTCGCCGGGCTCGTCGCCGTCCATGGTGAGGCCCATACTCTCCGGTGCGTCCTTGATGAACCAGGACAGGGGCAGGATCACCATCAGCAGGATGATGCCAATGATCTTGGCGGTGGTCTGCCAGGTGAACGCGGCGATCGCCAGGGCCATGACCCCCACCAGCACGGCGGGCAACAAGGAATCCACCGCCTGGAACACCGACATGGCCAGGGCCTTGCGTCGGTAAAACCAGTTATTGATCAACGTGGCCAAGGCGTAGGAAAAGCCAAGGTTCGCCCCGGTGGTGACGATCAGGAGATAGATACAGGCAAAGGCCCAGAGGCTGCTGGTGTAGCCCAGCGCCAGGAAGCCGCCGCCGCTCATCAGCGCCCCGACAAACAACGCCCGGCGCGGGCCAAACCGGTCAATGAACCAACCGGCCATGGGGCCCGTCGGTCCGCTTTCGGCGCGCGCCAGCGAGAAGATGAACGACACGGCGGCATTGCTGGCCCCAAAACCATCGCGTACCGGGGCCACGAACACGGGGAAGCCCTTATTGACGGCAGTCTTGTTCAGGGAGCCGAGGAAGCCGCCCAACCAGACCATCCACCAACCGTAAAAGAGTTTTGTGCGAGGTGCCCTCGGGAGTTCCCGCCATCGTCGAACCAACAGTGTCTCCCCTCCATCATGGGTTGATTTTACAGGTTGTCACCCACACCAGCGGACAGGACCAGTGCCCTACCGGATGAGCCGGGCTCGCGGCAGCGCCACACCGATCGCGATCGTGATCAGGGCGCCCGTCGCGCCCATCGACGCCACCGCCCACCGGGCCCCCACGAGCGCCGCCAGCGTCCCGGCCAGCATGCTGCCCAGCGTCACGACGACCGAGCTCATGTGAAAGATGGCCATCGTCCGCCCGCGGAAGGCGGACGGGGAGTATGCCTGGACGACGGTTTGCACGAGGGCGTGGGAGCTGACGTGTGCGAGGCCGACAATCGTCATCAGCCCCAGCGACAGCCGGAAGGCGGGGGAGGCCGCGAAGGCGACGACGCTGAGCCCATACACCGTCACGCCTCCCAGCATGAGGAGCCCCCGCGGGAGACGGTCCCCGAAGGACGCCAGCAAGACGGCACTACACAGCGCCCCCAGGCCCATGGCCGTCAGGAGTCCCCCCTGGCCGGTGGCCCCGACACCCAGGAGGTCGCGCGCAAACACCGGCAAGAGGGTCGTGAAGGGGACGATCAATAACGAGGCGCACATCATGATGAGGAGCCCCGCGCGGACCGCTTCGTTGCGCCAACTGAACGCCCACCCCTCGACGATGCTCTGGCCGAAGGTGGCTCCGGACGCGACGCGACCGCGTGCGCCGGTGGCAGCGCTCGGTTCCGGGCGAAGCCCTAGGGTCCAGACGATCGCCAGCAGATAGAACCCCACTTGGGCGGCATAGCAGCTGGCGGTGCCGAGCGTGGCGATGAGGAAGCCGGCCAGGGCCGGACCGGTGCTGCGGGCCACGTTAAACATGACGGAGGTGAGGCCGATCGCGTTGGTCAGCTGGCCGGGCGGCACCGCATCGGCGACCATGGCCGCCCGGGCTGGTTGATGAAACGTCTGGACCATGGCCATCACGAAGGCCGTCGCATACACGTGCCAGGGCCGGATACGGCCGGTGATGATGAGCAGGGCGAGCACGACGTACATCAACCCGGCCAGCACTTGGGCGACCACCACCTGCAGCTGGCGGGGGTAACGGTCGGCGACACTGCCCGCGATCGGGGACAGCACGAGAATCGGGAGGGCTTGGACGCCGTGCACCAGTCCGAGCTGGACGGGGGAGTTGGTTAGCTCATACATGAGCCACCCACGGACCACCTGATCCATCCACATCGCCATGGCCGTGGCCGCCTGCCCGGCCCAGAGCAGACGGAACTCGCGGTGGCGCAGCGCCGCAAAGGTCCCCAGGTGCAGCAAGCCTCTGAAACGCTTCCAGGACCGCCGTGCATCTCCCTGCTGGACGGCCTCGCGCCCTGACGCTCTAGGCGCCGCTGTGTCGGTGTGCGATGTACGCCGCGGCGGCTCCCCATCTGGCCAACGGTCGGCGACGTTTTCCCCGCTCCTGATGTCTTTCCGCAGGCCGTCTCGCTGACACACAACCATGCCCCTTGTGCCGGCACCCCATGGGAGGGTGGCAAAACCTTCACTGTCCAGGCCCCGAGACCCTTCCTCGGCCGTGGTGTACACAGGATCGCAAGCGTGGGGCGCCCCACGCTTGCGGGGCGGGAGACGTGCTAGTATACATCCGATCCACACATCGGGGGAACACCCAATCCCACGCAAACGCGAGAGACGATTGACAGGCGCCACAGACCTGCACTATGCTCCGACCAACCCGTGGGTGTCCCGGTAACAGCCGGGAGAGACGGCCCTGGGGCCTCGCAAATCCCACACCACCCTGAGCACGGAGAGGACAGATGCCAAAGGTGATCCCTGTACCTGATGCGTTAAGCAAGCCCTTCTGGGACGCCGTGAATGAGAAGCGGCTGGTCTTGCAGCACTGCGGTGCCTGTGACAGGCTCCAGTATCCGCCGCAACAGACCTGTCAGTTCTGCAGGTCCGCCGACAAGCTGGAGTGGAAAGAGGTCCGCGGGAGGGGCCACATTGCTACGTATATCGTGATAGAGGACGGCCGGCTCAACCGGCGCATGCCCGATCAGCCCTATAATCTGGCGATGATCACCCTGGATGAGGATCCGCGTGTCAATTTTTACTCCAACCTTCCGGGGACCCCACCCTACGAGGTCCCGGTGGGTGCCGCCGTCGAGGTCACATTTGAGGAGGTAGCGCCGGGCCAATTGATCCACGAATGGCGCGTGGTCAAGTAGCCTACCGCTCCGGCGCAAGTGACGTTGCGATGTGTCATAAAGAAAGGGAACCAATGGCTACGCAGAGTACGTATTCCTGGCGGAGAGATAAGGACGGTCTGGGCGTCTGGGAGCACCGGGGCAAGGTCGCCGTGGCCGGGTACGGGCATTCCCCGGTTGACCGGCGTTGGGACGGCACCTCGATGGACCAGACCCTGGGGGCCTACTCCATACTGGCCTGCCAGAAGGCCATGGACGACGCGGGCGTCACCCCAGATCAGATTGACGGCGTCATCTGCTGCGATAGCCACATCGCAGGTGCCAGTGGCGGTTCCGCGTCGCAATGGGCGCCACGGCCCTATTTTGACCCGCCCTACGACTCGGAGTGGGGGCTCACGCTGGTGAACGCAGAGTGGTTAATCAAGCAGATGCATCTGCCCAACGTCAAGTATGCCCCCGCCAACGTGCCCACCATCAGCGAAATGGTCGGCATGGCGTCCCAGGCGGTGGGAGACGGTCTGTGCACCACCTGTCTGGTGATCTACCCGACGGGCAACCTGGAAGGGCGGTATCGCCGCGGCGGCGAGAACGCAAGCGACTATGCCAGAGGTGCTCGCCAATGGACGGTGCCCTGGGGGAATCACGGTGGGAATGACTTCATCAACATCTTCCCGCACAATCAGTATTGCCTCAAATACGGCGGCAGCCATGATGACCTAGCCCCCTTTGTGATCAACCAGCACCGCAACGGCCTGCTGACGCCGTGGGGGTACAACGCCACCCATGGGGTTCCGCAGCTGACCGTGGAGGACTACGTCACCTCGCGGTATATCCTGAATCCCCTCAGGATATGGGACTGTGACCGGCCGGTGAACGCGTCAGCCGCCTATCTCTTCACCACCGCCGAGCGCGCTCGGGATATGAAGCAGCCACCGGTCTACGTGCTGAACCATTCGCAGCACAACTTCAGGCAGCGCACGACGCAGCCAGACCTGGACGAAATCGAAGAGTGGACCGACCGCGCGGCCCGGCGGATGTATGAGGGAGCCGGGCTCGGCCCGCAGGACGTCGACATCTTCAACCCCTACGATGGGTACGCCACCATGACCCAGTTCTTCCTGGAAGCGTTCCAATGGCATGGAGTGAAGCGCGGTGAGGCCTTCGCGTTTTACGCGGGTGATATCCGCGTCGAGGGCCCGCATCCCTTCAGCTCCAGCGGCGGCAATCTCGGGAACGGGCGCACCCGCACCGCCATGTACACCGATAGCATCGAACAGCTCAGGGGCACCGCCGGCCCGCGGCAGGTCAAGGTCCGGGCCGAGACCGCGCTCGCGGCGTTCACCACCCCTAGCAGCGGCGGCTGGATCATGTTCGGGAAGCACCCCAGCTAGAGACCTTTCTCGGCACGCGGACGACGGCACGACTGGCCGGGCGAGGTGGTTGCCTGACAGGCCGCAGCCGCGTGCCATATGCGCCTGCCGGCAGGCCGGCGCCCAACGAGAAGATGTGTCACAGACCGTCGGCGTGCCGCCCCAGCGACGACGCCAAAGACTCCTTGAGCTCGCCTGGCGCACGCTGTTTGTCTGGAAACGAGGCTATCTCATCATCGACGATACGGTGATTCCAAAGCCGTTTGCCGCGGCGATTGAAGGCCTCGCGCGGGTGTTTGTCAAGCAGGGAGCGCAAACCCGTGTATGGGCTCTCCGTTGTCCTATTGGAGCGGTTGATGAGAGCTGCGTAACCTCTGTGGGCGCTGAGGCGTTTTCCCAACTCCCGTCACGCTTACGAAGTGTTCGCCGCCTGCTTGGGACATGTCCTCGGTCGCCTGCTA
>Ga0081538_10005899_pt1 | contig 10915 bp, 11 predicted proteins | sample TabmetS5T2R1_FD_71022 | JGI IMG/M metagenome (GOLD analysis project Ga0081538, IMG submission 71022) | Tabebuia heterophylla rhizosphere microbial communities from the University of Puerto Rico - S5T2R1 | ecosystem: Host-associated > Plants > Roots > Rhizosphere ...
GCAACCTGGGCTCCGCGCGAGCCTTTGTGGTGCACGGCGCCGACGGCCTGGACGAAATCACCATCGCTGGAGAAACCCATATCACCGCACTTGAGGCGGGCAGGATTACCTCGTATACCATCAGCCCAGAGCAGTTCGGACTCCGCCGTGTTCCCCTGGACGCGTTAGCGGGCGGAGATGCTCCGCAAAATGCGGCAATTACCATGGCGGTGCTGGAGGGGAAACAGGGTCCTCATCGGGATGTAGTCTTGCTCAACGCCGCGGCCGCGCTGGCCGTCTCCGGTGCTGCTGCAGATCTGGAGGCGGGGCTCCGGCTTGCGGCGCAGGCCATCGATTCCGGGGCTGCCCTGGAGAAGCTTCAACGCTTACAGCGTTTCACGCCCTAGCTGCCGCCAGTGCCAGGCCTCATTGACGAGTCTGGCTGCTCAGGTGTTAACATGACATTGCCACTTACGGGGTTGCGCGTCCTGGATTTGAGTCGGGTCCTCTCGGGCCCCTACTGCACGATGCTGCTGGCTGACATGGGGGCTGAGGTGATCAAGGTCGAGGTCCCCGGCGAGGGGGATCTCACGCGCGGCAAAGGTGACCCGGAGTCAGAGGCGCGTGGCGGGCAGCCAGTCTTCTTTGATCTGAATCGCAACAAGAAGAGCCTCACCCTAAATCTCAAGGCTGATGCGGGGAAAGAAATTCTCAAGCGCTTGGTAGAGACCGCGGATGTCCTGGTGGAGAACTACCGGCCCGACGTCATGGATCGGCTAGAGTTGGGGTACACTGTCCTCTGTCAGCTCAATCCTCGGCTAATTTATTGTGGCATCTCTGGATTCGGCAAGACTGGGCCGTACAGTCTTTGGCCGGCCTACGACCAAATTGCCCAAGGGATGTCAGGGCTGATGAGCGTCACCGGTGACCGCCAGAGCGCCCCAATGCGCGTGGGGGTGTCCATCGCCGATACTATCGCCGGGCTTTTCGCGGCGTGCGGGATTTTGCTGGCTTTGGCGCATCGTCAGCACACCGGACGAGGGCAGGAAATCCAAGCGAACTTACTCGACGGACTCATCAGCATGTTCACAGCCCGCGCCTCGAATTTCCTCGAAAGCGGTGTGCTGATCCCACCGGTGGGCAATCATCTCCATGATCTCGGCCCGGCCGGGACTTTCGAAACGCAGGACGGATACATCAACATCACAGCCTGGCCGGATGAGACCTTTCGTCGGTTGTGTGCGGCGCTCGAGTTGGGAGAGTTGTGGACCGACAGCCGGTTTATCACACCGCGCCTGCGCGCCACGCATCGCGATGCGCTTGCCGACATCCTCAACGCCACACTGCGCCTGCGCCCGACAGCGGACTGGATGAACATTCTCCATCAGCAACACATCCCGTGCGGTCCGATTCTGAACCTGCAACAGGTGTTCGCGGACCCACAGGTGCTGCATAACGGCATGGTGGTTGAGCATGCCCATCCCACGGTCGGGCGTCGACGATTGCTCGGATTCCCGTTGAAGCTGAGCGAGGCACCGCTGGAGATTCGTCTGCCAGCCCCAGCGCTGGGCGAGCAGACGGAAGCGTTACTCACCGAGCTAGGCTATTCGCGGGTGCTGATCGAAAAGTTCCGGTGCGATGGGGTGGTATAGGACATCATATAGGCGCCGCCGCGACCAACATCCCATGCGCGGCATACAAGGCCCTCCCGCGTCAGTCCTTTGACTTTATCAACGCAGGCCAGCGATGTTGTACCCAGAGGCAGAGACCGGCGACCATGCCAGCCCCTGTCACATCCGCCAAGAGGTCATACACGCTCATCATGCGACCAGGTGTGAACGCTTGGTGAAGTTCGTCGGAGACACCATAGATAACGGCCAGAAAGGCCGCCCATAAGACGACGGCTGTGGAAGGGCATGTGGCACACGTCAAGCACAATGCGCGAATCAGCACAAAGGTCAGACCACCATATTCGATCATGTGATAAAGCTTATCGAGGTGCGGTAGCTCCCAGGTCGAGACCAAGGGCGGATGTGACAGAGACGACGCGACAAAAATGCCGCCAGCATAGAGAGCGACCAATATCCAAGCACTGGCTAATCGAAGCAGATGGGGCATGCTAGAAAAATATCCTTGTGCGCAAAGAAAACTCCTGACAGGATTTTTCGTTGCTCCAGTGAAAGGCTGTTGGTATTGAACTCGAGATGCTGTTAAGGAGTATAACAAATCGACCTTTATGAACCACAACAAAATCTGCCCCTGCCCCTCTCTTGTCTCGCTATCTCTTTCCCTTGGAGTGGCTGAAGCCCCACGGCGAAAGGCTAGACAAGGAGCGGGGCTTATGTTATTTTGACCACATTTCCCGGCGGACTGTATGGGCGAGGGGACCCATGAGCGGAGCGGTGAACGTTGTGCGGCAAGCAACAGTGGCCGCTGAGGCACTTGAGCAAGCACGGCGTGTGCTCGATCTGGAGAGCGAGGCGATCGCGCAGTTACATGAACGCCTGGATGTAGGATTCCTCAAGGGCGTCGAGATGATCAGTCAATGTCAGGGGCATGTCGTGGTCACTGGCATGGGAAAATCTGGACTGATTGGCCGCAAGTTGGCAGCGACCTTCGCCAGCCTCGGCGTCCCCGCCTTTTTCCTGCATCCAGCCGATGGGGCGCACGGCGATGTCGGCATGGTCGCACGCGGCGATGTGTTGCTGGCGGTATCGAATAGTGGCGAGACTGAAGAGATTTTGCGCCTCCTCCCGATCATCAACAATCGCTTCGGCCTGAAGCTCATCGCCATCACTGGCAACCCGCATTCAACCTTGGCTAAGCGCAGCGATGTCGTGCTCAACGTGCAGGTCTTACAGGAGGCCGGCCCCTTCGGCTTGATTCCAACTGCCAGCATTGCAGCAGCTTTGGCGATGGGCGATGCGCTGGCCATTGCGGTGATGACCCACTGCGGGTTTCAGCAGGGGGATTTCGCGCTCTTTCATCCCGGCGGCCACCTTGGACGCCGTATCGCGCTCATGGTCAGGGACTTGATGCATCGCGCTGACGAAATCCCACTCGTGGATGAAGATGCTTCGCTGAAAGAAGTGATTCTCGAGATGTCCGGCAAGCGCCTGGGCCTGACCTGTGTTGTTGACGCTGCCGGTCGCCTGCAGGGGCTCATCACCGATGGAGATTTACGGCGAGCAATGGAACAGGCTGACGACCTGTGGTGTCTGAAGGCTCGCGAACTTATGACCAAGCATCCCAAGACTGTTGAGCTTGCCACGCCAGCCGCTGAGGCACTGGCAGTCATGGAAAAATGCTCGATCACCTCGCTATTGATCGTCGATGCGGATGCTAGACCGATTGGGGTGCTTCATGTGCATGATCTTCTCAAAGCTGGGTTGATGTAACCATGTTGACACTGCTCGAACGCGCACGCAAGACCCGCTTGCTCATAATGGACGTCGATGGTGTCCTCACCGACGGGAGAATTATCCAGGATTGCCACGGCCATGAGTTAAAGGTGTTCGATGTCAAAGATGGCCATGGAATCGTCATGGCGCATCGAGCCAAGCTGAGAACAGGGCTCATCAGTGGCCGAGAGTCCGAGACGATCACCCGCCGTGCGGAGGAGTTGGGGATTGAGCTGGTGTTCCAGAAGATCTGGAATAAGCTTGAAGTCTATGAGAGGATCCTGGTGGACACCGCGCTGACGCATGATGAGGTGGCGTATATTGGAGATGATTTGATCGACATTCCCCTGTTACGACGGGTGGGATTGGCGGTGGCAGTGGCCGACGCTGTGGATGAGGTCAAAGCCGTCTCCCACTTTATTACCCAGCGCCCCGGCGGACAGGGTGCTGTGCGCGAAGTGATCGAGCTCATCCTCAGGGCCCAGGGCTATTGGGATACCCTGCTCGAGCGCTATACCAAAGCCTGACGGTCGAAGGGACATCATGGGGGAAACGATGAAGACTAGTGCCATCCATACCGCACGCCTGCTAGCCGAGAGCAAGGGATTCACCTTGATCGAAATCATGGTGGTCATCATCATCCTCGGCCTGCTCGCCACGTTAGTCATCCCGAACATCACCGGCTATACCGAAAAAGCCAAACGCGAGAAGGCGCGTGCTGATATCGCCAGTCTTGAGGGAGCCCTGGAGCTGTTCAAAGCTGACAACGGCTTCTATCCGACCACCGAGCAGGGGCTCGATGCCTTAATCGTCAAGCCATCGACGGGTCGTATTCCGGCGAAATGGATGGACGGCGGCTACTTCAAGAAAGGGGTTCCCCTAGACCCGTGGGGCAATCGCTATGCGTATTTCGCGCCCGGGCGTCGTGGGGAAGGCTATGAGATCATCTCTCTGGGGACCGACGGACAGGAAAGCGATGATGACGTCTCGAGTTCAGATCATCTGGACTCAGGACGGGCTGTCGCTCGTTGAACTCTCCATTGTCATCCTCCTCCTCAGCTTTCTCCTGCTTCTTAGTATTCCCCGGTTCGGCGCGGTCTTGGTGGGGCAACGGCTCAATAGCACCGGCCATCTCATCACCGGCGTGGTACGCTATCTATACGATCAGTCCACGGCCAAGAAACGAGTCTATCGTCTGAACTATCACCTCAATGAGGGAGAAATCTGGGTCACTTTCCCGAATGATGAGGGGGAGTTCGTCGAAGATCAAACGTCAACCTTTACCCGCCGGCGAAAGCTTCCACCAGGCATACGGTTTGAGGATGTCGTGACAGCCGCAGAGAAAGTCAAGGAGGGGCAGGCCTACACCCAATTTTTCCCGTCGGGGCTGGTGGATCGCTCGATCGTGCATCTGCGCGCCGACGATGGCTCCCAACTCTCCGTGCTGATCCACCCGCTTAGCGGCCGTGTGACCATCGAGCCAGGGTATCGTGAACTGGAAGTGGTACAGAAGCGCTGACGGCTTCACGTTGCTGGAAGTCATGGTGGCGCTGGCCATCATCGCCTTCGCGGTGGTCACCTATGTGCATTCGCAAAACATGAGCGTAGCGCTGCTCAATGAATCGACGAACATGACCGTGGCGACGCTGCTCGCCCAGGGACGTATGGTGGTGCTTGACAGCAGCGACATTTCCGGCGCCCTGGAGCGGGAAGGGATCTTTGATGAGCCCGAGTATGCGGCATTTCGGTGGAAGGAGCGCGTGACCTCAGCGCCGCTGCCGAATATTTTCGAGGTCCATGTGGAAGTCTCCTGGGATGATAATCGGGGACGTCGCTCCGTGGAATTGATCAACTTCACCATCCGCAAATGATCGCTGATAGACCGAGCGAGGTTCGAGAACGCTGGCGTGCCACCGAGGGGTTCACGCTGCTGGAGGTGATGATCGCCATTGGGATTATGGCGACCATCCTAGTGATCCTGTTTGGGACATACTCTGCTGCCGTGGATCGTGCCGCTCGTACGCGCGACTTATCCCAGGTCTATCACGAAGCACGGGTGCTGCTTCAGCTGATGGCGAACGATCTGCGTTCGGCCTATATCAAGGAGCCCACCCAGGAAGCGCAGCAAGCATTGCAGCAAGCAAAGGCGCAACCCATCACGTTTATCGGGGAAGATCGCACGGAAGCCAACAATCCGGCGGACACAGTGGGTTTTTCCACCATTCTGCCGACGCAACGTCCCGATGTACCTGATACGGAAATGTGCCGGGTGACCTACAGTATCGAGCCGGTGAACGAGCCGCCTGAAAGGCGTGCGTTGTTTCGACGGGTGAATTGCAGCCTGGATCCGCAGGCGTCTGACCAAGATCACCTGTTTCTGCTGACCGAGTTGGCCCACGGGCTTGATTTCAAGTACTATGATGACCAGGGTACCGAGTACCTCGACTGGAATTCCCGCCAACCCCGTGGCGGCAAACGCATGCCGGCGCGCATGAAGATTACGCTTCTGCTGGCAGGCCAGCACGGACAGCTACGCCCATTCGCGATGATCACAGACTTTGTGCTCTCGCGCTAGCAAGTCTCGATCAAGAGTTCTCAGCTTTTGGGACGATCGTGAGTATAGGACGCAGCCCGCATATACAACGCTGGTTACGGCCAGTAGCCAACGAATCCGGTGTGGCTCTGGTTCTCACCCTCGTCATCGTCACGCTGGTGGCGATTATCGTGCTTGAGCTGAACTATCTCATGCGGGTCGATGTTCACGCTTCGACCAATTTTCGCGATGGAGTCAGAGCCTATTATCTGGCCAAATCCGGTGTTACTGTGGTCAAAGAGCTGTTCAGCCGGGATATCCAGGAACTCGAGGAGCTGAAAAATACCCTCCTGGCTGGGGGCTCCCATACACTCCCTATCGGTGAGGGGGAGACCACTGTACGCGTCATCGACGAAACAGGCAAGATCAATATTAATGCTCTGATCGTGGATACGGCTACCCCCCAGCAGAGTGCTGGGGCCCAGTTGCCGCAGGGGCAGCAGAGCGCTGGGGCCCAACTGCTGCAGGGGCAGCGAGGCGCTCAACCGCGTGAGGCCCAAACGGTCAGCCCATGGATTCAGGTCACGCAGGATCTCTTTCAACGGCTCGGCGTCGACCCGACGCTCGTCGGCGCCATGGTCGATTGGATCGATGTCGATGATATTCCTACCGGTGCGGGAGGTGCTGAGAGCAGCTACTACAGAGGCTTGGAAAAGCCCTATACGGCCAGGAATGGGCCTATGGAAACAATTGCCGAACTTCGCCTCATCAAAGGCTTCACCGATGAGGTGTTGCTCAAGCTCGGGGCACGACGCGTGGGGGGGATGGTTGATCCTGTCACTAACTTGTATCTGACTGCGGTGCCGCTGCCGCAGGGGGGTGGTTGGCGCGTCAATCTCAACACCGCCCCAGTGGCGATCTTGAACAGTTTGACCCGAGAGATGGGCCAGTTCGCTGACGCCATTGTGCAACAGCGGGCGCAACATCGCATCGAAAAGATTGACGACCTCCAACAGTTCGGGATTAGTGGCGAAGCCCTGCAAGATTTTCAGCGTTTGGGCACACTCACCAGCCTCTATTACGCAGTGGAGGCTCGTGGAACCGTGGGCGACATGGTGAAACAGATCACCGCTCTGATCCGGTCGGGTGGCGATCAAGTCAGTCAGACCCTCCTCTGGCGAGTTCAGTAGCGCAGGTAGGGCGGCGAATGCAGATGTGGCGTCGACCATTGATTCTGGCTGGTTATCTATGCTACGCGGTGGTGTTGTTTGCGCTTTTCACCTATCTTAAATTCCCAAGCCAACAGGTCCGTGCTCTCGTGCTCACCGCACTGAGTCACCGTGGATTGGAACAGGTTCGTATCGGGTCCGTCCAACCCCTCCTGCCAGTGGGTTTGACGTTCAGTGAGGTGAGTGTGACCCATGATGTCAATGGCCAGCCGTTGGAGCTGATGCGCATGCCAGAACTTCAGGTGCAGCTTCGCACCTTGCGTCCCTTTACTAACCCACTACGCATCGGCTTTGAAGGGGGGCTCTACGGAGGGAGCCTCCTGGGTGCTGTCGAGTGGGAGCACAACGGCCATGGTCCGTTGCTGGGCATCAGCGTCGATCTGCAAGATATTCGACCAGCGACTCACCCACTCGCCGCCAAATTGGGGAACGCCGTCGTGGAGGGGAAGCTCACAGGCAATATCACCTTACAGCTCTCCAATGGACGCTGGCAGGATGGTAACGGGCGCCTGATCATTGAGGGCGAGGCCGGGAGCCTTGCCGGTCTCGACATCGGGGGCGTCCGGCTTCCCTCCCTCACTTATGAGCAGCTCGTTGCCGAGCTTACCCTCCAGCAACGCCATGTGGTGGTGAAGGATTTCCAGATGCGAGGCCGCGATTGGCAGGTCGACGTGCAGGGGAAGGTCAGTCTGAACGATCGTCTGCGACAAAGCCCTATCGACCTGGCATTACGCGTGCGCACTTCTGAAGCGTTAGAGCAGCAGCTCGGCCTCGTTGGCATGTTCCTGAAACAACGTCGCGACCGGCGAGGCTTCACAGCTCTTAAGATCAGTGGCACCCTGGAACATCCCAACCCGGTGCTGTAAGTTTCGATCGCCTACGTCTAATAGCGACAGCAAAGCAAGGCGTGGCAGAAGGAGTCTTCATGACCGGTAATGAGATTCGCCAAAGCTTCCTTCAGTTTTTCGCTGACCATGGTCATACCGTGGTGCCGAGCTCGTCCCTGGTCCCGCGCGATGACCCGACCCTCCTGTTCACGAACGCCGGCATGGTGCAGTTCAAGGATGTCTTTTTGGGGAGGGAGAAGCGCCCCTACACGCGCGCAGCCACGGCGCAAAAATGCATGCGCGCCGGCGGCAAGCACAATGACCTCGAAAACGTCGGCCGGACAGCACGCCATCACACGTTCTTTGAGATGCTGGGGAATTTCTCGTTCGGCGATTATTTCAAAACCGACGCCATTGCCTATGCCTGGGCCTTTGTCACCCAAACCCTGGGACTGCCACGGGAGCGGCTCTACGTCAGTATTTACCAGGATGATGACGAAGCATTCGAGATTTGGCGCACGCAGGTCGGCGTGCCGGCTGAGCGCATTTTCCGCTTCGGTGAGAAGGACAACTTTTGGGCCATGGGCGACACGGGCCCTTGCGGCCCCTGCTCGGAGCTCTTTTACGATCATGGGCCTGAGCTCTCGTGCGGGCGCGCCAGCTGCACCGTGGGGTGCGACTGCGATCGCTATGTGGAAATCTGGAACCTGGTGTTCATGCAATTCGAGCGTGACCTGAGCGGCCAGTTGACACCCTTGCCCAGACCAAGCATCGATACTGGCATGGGCCTTGAGCGCATCACCGCCGTCCTGCAGGGGGTGCACAGTAACTACGACACCGATCTGCTGCGCCCCATTATCCGCTTCGTCGAAGAGCAGATCGGCAAGCGCTACGGTGCTAACGAGGCCCACGATATATCCATGCGCGTCATCGCCGATCACGCCCGAGCTTCCAGCTTCCTCCTCAGCGATGGCGTGCTGCCATCGAACGAAGGGCGCGGTTATGTGCTGCGGCGGATCATCCGACGCGCCGCCCGTCATGGCAGGATGCTCGGATTTACAGCGCCCTTTTTCTATAAGGTCCTCGGGGCAGTCGCCGACGACATGGGTGGGGTGTATGCCGAATTAAACGCCTCGCGACAATTCGCCGCCAACGTCACACTGCACGAGGAGGAGCGCTTTGCATATACTCTAGAGACGGGCATGCGTGTCCTGGCGCGGGTCTCGGCGGAGACCCGCCAACGCGGTGAACAGCAGATCCCCGGGGAGGAGGTCTTCAAGCTGTATGATACCTATGGCTTTCCCCTAGACCTCGCGGAGGAGATCGTCCGCGAGCAGGGGTTGGGGCTCGATATGGCAGGCTTTGAGCGCGCCATGGATCGCCAGCGCGAGATGGCACGAGCGGCCTGGAAAGGGAGCGGCGAGGAGGCGGTCAACCCGGTGTATCCCACGCTCGCGGAGCGCCTTGGAAGTACACGCTTCCTGGGCTATGACACGCTGGAGGCCCAGGGAAAAGTCTTGGCCATCCTGAAGAATGATCAACTGGTCGAGGCCGCTGAGGAAGGCTCCGAGGTGGAGGTCGTCGTCGACCAGACGCCGTTCTATGCCGAGGGGGGCGGACAAGTCGGCGACACGGGCCTGCTAGTCAATCCGCAGGTGATTCTCGAAGTCAAGGACACCAAGCGGCCGCTGGACGACCTGATCGTACATCGCGCTCTGGTGAAGCGTGGGCGCGTCCGGGTGCAAGAGGTGCTGCACGCCAGAGTTGAATCCCATCGCCGTCAAGCGATCGCCCTCAACCATACGGGCACGCACATTCTGCATGCGACGTTGAAGCAGGTCCTGGGCGACCACGTCAAGCAAGCGGGCTCATTGGTGGCCCCCGATCGTCTGCGCTTTGACTTCACCCATTTTGGGCGCCTGGCGGACCGTGAGGTCTACCGCATGGAAGATCTCGTCAATGAGCGCATCCGTGAGGACCGACCGGTTGAAGTGGTGCACTCGGCGCTGCACGAAGCCTTGCAGATGGGTGCCGTGGCCCTCTTCGGCGAAAAGTATGGGGATGACGTCCGGGTGGTCAAGATCGGCGATTTCAGCATGGAGCTGTGCGGCGGAACCCACCTGCGTTCGACGGGCGAAATCGGTCTGTTCAAGGTCACCCAAATCAGCGGTGTCGCGGCTGGCGTCCGCCGCATCGAAGCGCTCACGGGGGCGGCGGCTTTTGAGCATGTCCGACGCGAAGAGGCGAGTCTGCACGAGTTGCGTGAACTCCTCAAAGCCCAAGCCTTCGAAGAGCCTGTTAGAGTGCAACGTCTCATCGAGCAGGTGCGCGAGCTCGAGCGTGAGGTTGAAACGTTGAAGGGACGACTCGCCAGCGCGCGCACGCAGGATATGTTGGATGGCGTGATAGAGGTCAACGGCGTGAAAGTTCTCACACTCCACGAGGGCAGCATGAATCACAAAGATCTTCGTGCCCTTGTGGATATGGCTAAAGAGCGGCTGCACTCCGGTGTGGTCGTGGCCGGCGCGATCGTGGATGAGAAAGTCGCGCTGGTGGCCGGGGTCACGCCTGACCTCACCCGCCGCGTGCACGCCGGCGAGTTGGCTAAAGCTGTGGCGTCCCTGGTCAACGGCAGCGGCGGCGGACGCGCCGATATGGCCCAAGCGGGCGGCAGGAGCCCCGAGAAGCTCTCGGAAGCCCTGGCGCAGGTGCCTACGCTGGTCGAAGCCCAACTGCAGGCGATCTGAAGGCAACAGGCGGGCAGGTCATCCGCAGCGCTCTCAACGCCAGGGGCGGCGGGAGTGTCGGGCTAAGGGGGATTCGTAGGTTCTCGCATCGAACATCACGGCCCGGGCCCGGGGGCGGGGCCCCCGGCGGGGGCCGGGCCGGGGGGGGAGGGTTTTTTTAACGAAGGAGAGGGGGGGTAAAGAAAAAAAACATGTTTCT
>Ga0081538_10005900_pt1 | contig 10914 bp, 10 predicted proteins | sample TabmetS5T2R1_FD_71022 | JGI IMG/M metagenome (GOLD analysis project Ga0081538, IMG submission 71022) | Tabebuia heterophylla rhizosphere microbial communities from the University of Puerto Rico - S5T2R1 | ecosystem: Host-associated > Plants > Roots > Rhizosphere ...
GCTGCCCGCCTCGGCGACCCCCAGCCGCATCACCCGGTCGTGGCGACCCCAGATGAGCATGGTCGGGACCGCGATCCGCGCCAGCTCCTCGGGGGCGATCACCTTGGTCCCGAGCTCCCGCAGCATCCGGCGGTTGGCGGCCCGGACGCTCGGGGTGCGGGCACGGTCAAGGTTGTAGGCCTGGGACGCCTCCCAGCGCTCGCCCATCATCGCCTTGACCCTACCCGGGTCCACCGCCACCTGCCGGAGAAACCCCTGCTGGGTGCGCTCGCTCGGCCGGGCGAGGAACCGCACCAGGGCGAACAGGACGCCTGGTGCTGGCCGGAACCGGCCGAGGCTGCCCGCATCCACCAGCACCAGCCGGGCCACCCGATCCGGTTGGGCGATGGCGAACCGGGCGGCGATGGACGCCCCGAGCGAGGCGCCCACCAGCACTGGCGGCACCGGGCAGGCGTCCTTGACCAGCGCACCGAGCCAGGCGAGTACACGGGCGGCGTCCGGTGGGCCGTCGGGCAGCTCCGAGGCACCCAGGCCCGGCAGGTCGGCCGCGATCACGCGATGGGTCGTCATCAGGTCGCTCATGACCGGCAACCACATCCCCGACCACCCGCCCTGGCCGTGCAGGAGCACCACCGGCGGCCCGTCCCCGCCCTCCAGGACGGCGGTCGACACCCCGGCCAGGACCACCCGCCGCTCCGTCACCGGCGCCCCGGCCAGCACCCGCCGCCGGGCCTCGTCACCACCGGCTCGCCGGTGACCGTCCTCCGCCGTCCGCTGCCTGCTCATGGCCGATCGCCTCCTGGAGCCTCCGACGCTTTTCGCCGGTCATCGTCGGGGACCACACCTGGCGTGCCTAGGACAGGTTGTGAACTGGCCGCTGACGGCCAGGACGGCGTCAGGTTCACGATTGGAACTAGTCAGGGCGGCCACGGTGGGAGAGACTCCGTCCGTGCGCAACTACGGCCAGTTCTGCCCGATCGCGCGGGGGTCGGAGATCCTCGCCGAGCGCTGGACGCCGATCATCCTGCGCAACGTGCTCATGGGCTGCCACACCTTCAACGAGATCGCGGCGGGCGCTCCCGGCCTGTCACGGGCCCTGCTGACCCGCCGCCTGCGCGAGCTCGAGCACGCCGGGGTGCTCAAGAGCCGCCCCAAGCCCGACGGGCACGGGTCGCTGTACGAGCCGACACCCGCGGGGCGGGATCTGGCGGGCGTGCTCCAGGCGATCGGGGGCTGGGCGGAGCGCTGGACGGAGGTCACCACCGAACATGCCGACCCCGACGTCGTCCTGTGGTCGTGGTGCCAGGAGTTCCTGCGCCGTGACCTGCTGCCCGACCGGCGGGTGGTCGTCCGGTTCGAGTTCGCCCGTGGCGGCCGCCGGGTGAGGGTCTGGCTCCTGGTCGAGGGGCGGGAGGTCGAGATCTGCCGCTTCGATCCCGGCTTCGGCGACGACCTCGTGGTCACGGTCGACGACCCGGTCACCTTCGCCCGCTGGCACATGGGCGTGGTCGGCTGGGCGGCGGCGCTGCGCTCCGGTGCGGTCACGGTCACCGGGCCCCGGGAGCTGCGGCTGGCCTTCCCGACCTGGAACGCCGGTCCCGAGCGGCTCGGCCGGCTGCGCGCCGAGCACGGCCTGCCGGTCGCGGGTCCGCGCTAGCCGGGAGTCGGCGGGCGCTCGGGATCGCCCGGCGGGAGCTCCTCCGAGGCGACCAGGTCGAGCTCGACCCGGCGGCCGTGGCGGAAGACCAGCTCGCCGCCGAGGGCGGCGCCGACGGTGAGGGTGAGCAGGCCGACCACGCTGAGGATGATGGGGCCGACCGGGGTCGCGGTGACGTCCAGGTCGCGGCCGCGCAGCAGGGCGTTGGCCAGGAACAGGCCGCCGGTGACCAGCTGCAGGCTCATGTGGAGCACGGCGATGCGCCAGGTGCGGCTGCCGTTCTCGATGGTCAGGAAGTCGGCGAAGCCGGCGGCCACGGCCAGGGCCGAGACCACCAGGGCGACCACGATCAGGGTGAAGGCGCCCCGCACGAACGGGTTGCCGTCGGCCGCCAGATGGGAGAGGGCGTCGAACACCAGGCTGGTCGGGTACAGGGCGATCGGGAAGTGCACCAGCATCGGATGCAGGGGGCGGCCTCGGCCGCCCTGGAGCAGGTTCGCCATCTCGTCTCCGGGGGTTGGCGGCCGGGCCCGGCGATGCTACCGCCCGCGACCTACAGGTGGGCCGCGACCGCCCTGGCCGCCGTCTCCAGCCGGGCCGGGGGCTCGGTGGCGGCGGGGCCGCCGGCGGGCGTGAACAGCCCGACCTGGAACCGGGCGGGACCGTCGAGCACGTCGAGCAGGCCCGTGTCCCGGGTCCAGCGGGCGGCCTCCCCGATCCCGGCCACGGTCCTGTCCCCGGGCAGCCGGCTCAGCTCGTACTGGTCCCTGGAGGCGGCAACGCCCCGGTTGACCTGGACCAGCAGGTAGCGGTCGCCGCTGCTCCAGAAGGTGCAGGTGCGCATCAGGAAGCCGTCGCGGGTCTCCACCCTGGCCACCGGCGTCCCGAGGGCGGCCGCGGCCTCGGACCCGGACAGGACCCCGGCGCAGGCCGGGGCGGGCGGGGCCGGCGGGCCGGTCGTGCCCTGGCTGGCGCCGGCCTCGGTCGACGACGCGGTCGGGGCGGCGCCGGCGGCCGAGGTCGGGTCCGGCGCCGTGGTCGGCCCCGGCGCGGCCGGGTCGGCGGCCGGGTCCTGAGTGGTGGGCGCCCCGGCCGTGCCCTCGCCGGCCGGGTCGTCCGCTCCGACCAGGAACCAGGCCAGCCCGGTCACGGCGGCCAGCAGCAGGCCGGCGACGACCAGGAGGGCGAGGGTGCGGCGGCGGACGGGGGCCATGCGGGTGCTCCTGCTCGGGCCGGGCCAGGGGGACGGCGCGGCGCGGGGCGACGCTACCACGAGTGCCTGTGGACAGCCGTTCGCTCCCTGTCCCCCCGGGGGGCTGTGGACAGCCGTGGGCACCCGGTTCCGCGGTCGGCTACGCTCCCCCTCCGGGGGCCTCAGCGCCGGCCGGATCGCTGCCGCTTGCCCGCTTGCGCAGGTGGGGGCGGGACTCGACCCGCCGGGCGAGGCGGCGCAGGCTGCGCCGGAGCAGCAGCCGGAACGCGGGGCCGACGACCACGAAGCCGAGCCGCCCGACCACCCCCAGGGGCAGCTCGACGTCCTCGGCCCAGACGAACCAGGCGCCGCCGGGGGCGGGCTCGACCACGAAGGTGCCCGTGCCCCGAACCACCCGGCCGAGGTGGCGGACGTCGATGCGGTGGGGCGGGTCGAAGCGGGTCACCTCCATGGGGTCGCTGAACCCGACCCCGGCGAGCCTGGTCTCGGCGACCAGCCGCTCCCCGACCCGGTGGGGCCCGCCGTCGGCGGTCACCGTGGTCAGGGCGACCCACTCCGACTGGCCCTCCCAGTCGGCCACGGCGGCGAACACCGCCTCGGGCGGGGCCGCGATCGCCACCCGCTCCTCCAGGTGGACACGCACGCGCTGCTCCTCTCTCGGCCGTCGGGCTACCATCGCCGGCATGCTGCGAACCTTCGGCCGGCGCACCTTCGACTTCGGTCGCCGGGTCGCGGTCATGGCCATTCTCAACCGCACGCCCGACTCGTTCTACGACCGCGGCGCCACCTACGGATTCGGCGCCGCCGTGGCCGCCGGGGAGCGGGCCCTGGCCGAGGGCGCCGACTGGCTCGACGTCGGTGGGGTCAAGGCGGGCCCGGGCGCGCCGGTCGACCAGGCCGAGGAGCTGGAGCGGGTGGTGCCGCTGGTCGAGGCGCTGCGGGGGCGCACCGACGCGGTCATCTCGGTCGACACCTTCCGGCCCGGGGTGGCCGGCCAGGCCCTGGCCGCCGGGGCCGACGTGGTCAACGACCCCTCGGGCCTCCACGACCCGAGGGTGGCCGAGGTGGCCGCCGAGGCCGGGGCCGGGCTGGTCGTGATGCACACCGGCGGGCCGCCCCGGACCCGCCCCCACCGGCCCGCCTACACCGACGTTGTCGCCGAGGTGCGCGCCTTTCTCGAGGCCCGGGTGGCGCTGGCCGTCCGGCATGGCGTCCCGGCCGAGCGGGTGATCGTCGACCCCGGCCACGACTTCCACAAGAACACCTTCCACTCCCTGGAGCTGACCCGCCGCCTGGGCGAGCTGGCCGACCTGGGCCACCCGCTGCTGGTCGCCCTCTCCAACAAGGACTTCGTCGGCGAGACCCTCGACGTCCCCGTCGACCAGCGCCTCGAGGGCAGCCTGGCCGCGGCCGCGTTCTGCGTCGCCGCCGGAGCCAGCATCGTCCGCGTCCACGAGGTCGAGGCGACCGTCCGCGTGGTCCGCATGACCGAGGCCATCCTCGGCCGCCGCCCCCCGGCGGCCACCCGCCGGGGCCTGGCCTGAGCGCCCCCGGGCGGGCGCCAGCGTCAGTCGAGCGAGCAGCTGTAACCGTAGGCGGAGGGCGGTCGTTCCTTACTGGCGAGCCGGGATGCCTTGGGCCAGGGGAGGGAGGCCTGACGACACCGCGACGTCATGGGGATGCTGGCGGTGTCGATGGCACCCGCCGATCGAGGACCTCCGTTCTGGGGATGGGCGGAGGTCCTCGAGCTGTGCCTGTGGTGCATGGTCGGGCATGATCGGCCCCGACTTCCCGGACGTGCTCGGCGCCGCCGCCCGGGGCGACGAGGAGGCGTTCGGGCGGCTCTGGCACGACCTCCAGCCCCGCCTGCTGCGGTACTTCAGGGTGGCGTCGGCGGCCGTCGCCGACGACCTGGCGTCGGAGACCTGGCTCGGGGTGGTCCGTGGCCTCGACCGTTTCCAGGGCAACGAGCCGGCGTTCCGCGCCTGGGTGTTCACCATCGCCCGGCACGAGGTGCTCGACTGGCGCCGCCGGGCGGCCCGCCGGGTGGCCGAGCACCAGCCGCCTGACGGCCTGGCCGACCCGGCCGCCCCGGACGACCCGGCCGCCGACGCCATGGAGCGGGTCGCCACCCGGGAGGCGCTGGCGATGGTGGCGACCCTACCGGCCGACCAGGCCGAGGCGATCGTGCTGCGGGTGGTGGCCGGGCTCGGGGTCGACCGGGTGGCGGCGATCATGGGCAAGCGCCCGGGGACGGTCAGGGTGCTCACCCACCGGGGCCTGCGCCGGCTGGCCGAGCATCTTGGCGACGGCGGCCGGGTCCGGAAGGTGGTGTAACGGGATGGGGCCCGGCGACGCTTCCTCTGCTGATATGCGCCGACCGCCCTTCGACCCGCTGGCCCTCGACGACGACACCGTCGAGCGGCTGGTGACGGGCGACCTTCCGCCCGCCCAGGTGCCACCGGCCTATGCGAGGGTGGCCCAGCTGCTGGCCGCGGCCGCCGCCGCACCGAGCCCCGGGGAGCTGGCCGGCCAGGCGCGTGTCCTGGCCGAGTTCCGCGCCGTGACCCGGGGGCGGCGGTTCGCCACCGCGACCTTCCGGCCCGCCCCCGCTCCGCGGCGGCGGCGCCGGACCGGGCTGGCGGTCGTCGTGGTGGCGGGCGCGCTGGCCACCGGTGGCGTGGCCGGCGCGGCCACCGGGCATCTCCCGGGACCGGTGCGAGAGGCGGCCCGGACCGTCCTGGGCGGCGCCGGCGGCGCGGCACCGGCGACCCCGATCCGCCCGGGTCCGGCGCCGGCGGCGGCCACCCACCCCGCCGGCGCCGGCGACGCCGGGCCGCATGGCTCCCGGCCCGGCGTCGCCACCAGTCGCGGCCCGGGACCGTCGGCGGGCGCCCCAGCCCCCAGTCCGAACCTGAAGGGGCTCTGCCAGGCGTACGCCAAGGCGTACGCCGCCGGCGCCGGGCAGGGCGCCGCCATGGAGGCGCCCGCCTTCCAGGCGCTGGCCCGCGCGGCCGGCGGCGAGGACAAGGTCTCCGTCTACTGCGAGGACCTGCTGCCCGGCGACCAGAGGCTCAAGGAGCCCAAGGACAAGGACGCCGGGAGCTCCGAGAACACCAGGAACCCGGGGGACCCGGAGTCGCCCGGCGGCGGGACCCCAGGTCAGGGCGGACCGCCGCCGGCGCCCGGCGGCGGCGACCAGAACCGCCCCGGCCGCGGCCTGTAGCGCAGCGCGCCCACCCCAACGACCGTCGCTGCATGGGAGAGAGTCAAGGTGGCAAACCCGAGCCGAACACTGCTGGGGCTCCTGTACGGAGGCCGGAACTGGCTGCTGCGGCAACAGTGGTTCACCAGCCGGGTCCTGCCGGCGCTGCCGCGGTCGCTACGTTGGACCCTGCGCAGGCTCTACTTCCTGCCGTCGGACCTGCTCGAGCGACTGCTCAACGATCGGGACGAGCTGGTCCCGCCGAAGTCGTCGATCTTCACGGGCTCGGTCGACGATTTCAGGAGCAGCGGCGAGGCCCTTGTCCGTCGTCTTGCCGATGCCGGCTGCCTGACGCCGGAATCGAAGGTCCTGGACATCGGTTCGGGGATGGGACGGGTCGCCGTGGCATTGATCTCCTACCGGGGCGGAGCGGGGTCCTACCAGGGTCTCGACATCGTCCCGTCAGGGATCAGGTGGTGCAGCGAGAAGATCACCGCCAAGTACCCGACCTACACCTTCACGCTGGCTGACATCTTCAACAAGGAGTACAACCCCGCTGGGCGGCTCAAGGCCTCCGAGTACCGCTTTCCCTTCGAGGACGACACGTTCGACCTCGCGGTGCTCGGATCCGTGTTCACCCATATGCTCCCCGAGGACATGCAGCACTACGTCGCCGAGGTCGCCCGGGTCCTCAAGGTGGGCGGCACGTGCTGCGCCAGCTACAACCTCCTGGACGCCGAGTCGCTCCGCTCCATGGAGGCCGGGCTGGGCGCGTTCCGCTTCACCCGCCTCGGCCCGCACTGGGTGGTCGACGTCAACGTCCCGGAGCTGGCCGTCGCCTACGAGGAGGACTACGCCCGAAAGCTGTTCGAGGAGCACGGCCTGTCGTGCACCATCCATCACGGCTGGTGGTCGGGCCGCACGGACACATCCCGCGAGCCGCCATGGTTCCTCGACCAGGACGACCCGGACTTCCGGTACTTCGACCAGGACTACGTGGTCGCGACCAAGGTCGAGGTGGGACGGCGGAACCCGGTAGCGCCAGGCGCCAGCCTCGGCTCCTCCTGAGCGCCGAGGCTGGGCCCCAATTCACTCCCCGGTCCGCAGCCGGCCAGCCCGCCGCAGCAGCTGGCGGGCCGCGCTGCGCAGGGCCGGCCGGCCGAGCACGAACTCGGTGGCGTACCGGCGGGGGGCGTGCTGGAGCCGGAGGGCCACGGCGACCGCGGACGGCCGCTCGACGCAGCCCTCGGCCACCGTGAGCTGCTGGTTGGCGAACACCGTCTTGTACTCCTGGTCGCCCTTGCCCAGGTCGAGGCGGCGCAGGCCGGCCGTGGCGGCCGCCTCGGCCATGCACAGGTGCAGCAGCAGCCCGGGTGAGTACCTGGCCAGGGCCACGTCGTAGCTGGGGAACCAGCTGACCAGGGTCGCCGCCGAACGCAGCCCGAAGTGGATGGCCACCGGCCGGTCCCCGACCGACAGCACCGACAGGGTGCCCGAGCAGCCCGGGGCGCGGGTCGTGAGCAGGTCGCGGACCAGCCGCACGGTGGCCGGCCGGGCGAAGCGGTCGAACCGGCCCGTCCGCCGGTACTGCGCCGACTTCCAGCGCATCAGGGTGTCGAGGGCCTGGTGGTCCTGGGTGTGGAACTGGAACCGGACGGCGCCCTGCTCCCGCTCCAGCTTGCGCTGCTTGCGGCCCATGGCGGCGATGCTGCGCCGGTAGGCCCGCCGGCGGTCCTCGAGCCAGGCCTCGTAGCCGCCGCCGACGTCGATGACCGGGGACGGCCGCCGCACGCGGTGGTGGGGCGTGAACGGGCGCTGGCTGGCCAGCAGGTGGTCGAACTCCCAGACGTCCAGCCCGGCGCCGCGCAGCAGCTCCCGCGGGTCCCATTCGAGGTCGGGGGCGTGCACCAGGCCCTGGCAGTCGGACAGGCCGGCGCCGATCGGCCGGCCGACCCGGAACGGGCCTCGTTCGTAGGGGAAGAACCCGACGACCTCCGGCCCCTCCTCGAGCACGGCCACCCGGGCGCCGGGGCGGACCCGGCCCACGCACACCGCGAACTCCGGGGCTAGGAAGGGGTTGGCCAGCTCCGGGTCGCCGTGCAGCTGTCTCCAGTGGGTGAGCTCGGCCGGGCCGAGCTCACCCGGGTGGACCACCGAGATCCTCAAGTACCACAGCCTCCCTTGCCGTGAACGGTCCGGCCGGCGTCGGCGGCGCAGCCGGAGCAACGTGGCGTCGCCGCTTCGGTAGACTACGCGGAACCTGGGCGGACCAGGAGGGCCTGCTCCAGCCGCTGGACCGCCCCAGCGGGGCGGGGCGGGCTGCACCTCGTGGCCAATCATCTCGTCGGGCGCCGAGGTGCAGGTACACCCGGCCGGCCTGCCACTCGACCTCGTCGCTATCTTGGGTTGAGCCCAACGGCAAGGCTCTGGACAGCGGTGTTGCGTCGAAGACGGCGTCTGCACTTCACGCAGACTCAACGAAGGTCCGAGGCGCTCACACCTCCGGTCCACCCCACTTACAGACGGGTGAGCACGGCTACGGCAGGCACGGCCACGCGTCCTGTGAGGCCGTCGCGTTTCGCTGTTCGGGCATCGTCTGGAGACTTGCCCGGAGGTAGGACCGTGCCTGACCGCAGCCGCGTCGACGGCCGAAGCACCCCAAGCCCATCGGCGTTGATGGCGGTCCAACTGCCGACGACGCACAGCCTCGCCGCGAGGAGCTGAGCGGCGTTGCCTGAGCCACCCGTCACGGCGGGCTCCTTGCGCCGATCTGCGCGGCAGGATCGCGCACCGTCGGCGCCTGCGGCTGGGCATGCGGCCGAGGGGGTGAGTGGGAAGCCCATCCCGAACCGGGATACCTCCGTTCAGGCGTATGACCTGAGACCCGACCAGACTCCCATCGACTTCGACATACGCGCCTGGCGCGTGAAGAGCGGACTGCCGGCCAGGATCGACAACCCGGCCGTAATCGAGGCCGTTGCCGCGCTCCTCGCCCGTGACCTTACGCCGAGGCTTGCAGCTTCCGAGGAACGATCTCGACCGAGTCAGGGTCGAACCGGGCGCCGAAATGCTTGTCGAACGGGACCGGCCGATGCCGACTCGGCTTGACGATCACCTTCTCAATCAGCATCCCGATGAGTTCACGACGCCAAGCAAGATCGTCGGCGTGCGCGTCCCATTCCTGCTGCGCCATCTCGCCTACGGGGATTTCCTTGACGTGCCGGTAGGTACTCGCCCGGTCGAGCTGCCGCTGGACTGCCGCGAGATCAGCCTCGAGGGCGTCGTGGGCGGCGAGGAACGCCGGACGGTTGATGACCTTGAGCCGATAATGGTCGATCGCCACTTGTGCGATCTCATGCTCAAGCTCCCGCTTCCGTGCGTCGAGCTTGGCGAACTCGTCGTCGTCAGCGACCGGGATACCAAAGTCGCTGTCCTCGAGCGTGGCGATGACCAACTCCGTGACGAGTTGGTCGATCGGCTCTGCGAGCCTGCTCAGCTTGCCGCAGCCCTGCCGGTGCGTATCCCGCTTGCAGACGTAGATACGCTTGCCGCGTCCATCGCGGTTGGCGGTCAGCTTCTTCCCGCAGCCCTCGACACCGCAGTAGACATAGCCCACGACCAGCGCCGTCCGCGTCGTCACGAAGTTCGTGCGCCGAGCCGGATTCGTCAGGATCGCTTGGAGCTTGCGCCAGTCAGCCTCGCTGATGATCGGGTCCCACCGCGCTTTGACAAGTTCCGGCAGCTCAGGGTGGCGCACAAGCCCAGCAATTGCCGGCTTGGAAAGGATCGGATGCAGGTTGCCTTGCCGCCAATGCCGGCCGTCCCGCGTCCGAATGCCACGGCGGTTCAGGTCCTTGCAGATTGCCATGATCCGTTCTTCGGCGATCACCCGCCGAACAACTTCGCGGATGATGGCCGCTTGTGCCTCGTTGATCAGAACCTGCTCGTCCTGGATGACGTTGCCCTCGCCGTCTCGGACGGCCGGGATGTAGTCGAACCCGTAGCCCGGACCTCCGCCATGCCAGCGGCCCTCGCGAGCACGATGCTTGGCTTTCGTCCTCACCTTCTCCGAGATGTAGTCCGAGAACTCCGCCGCCTGCTTGGCGGCCTCCCGCAGCTGGGCCCGCCCGACGCCGGTGCGGATGTCCCAACGGCGGACGGTGGGATCGATGGTGTACAGCTCCACCTCGTAATGGAACTTGTCCACCGGATCAAGCAGCTCCTCCAGCTCACGCGGTCGGCGGTAGAGGCGAGTGAACTCGGTCGCAACGATCACGTCGATGAGCCCGGCCCGCACATCAGCCATCAGCCTGGGAAACTGAACGCGGTCGGTTCTGCTCTTGTCGCTGGCGCCGATGCCGTCGTCGGCATACACGTCGACGAGCTGCCAGCCCTGCGACGCGACGAAGTCGCGGCAGTCGCGCTCCTGTTCGTGGACGTTGGCCTTCTTGCCCTTGCGGTTTTTGCTCAATCGGCAGTAGACCGCCGCTCGCATGCCAACCTCCAGCAAGGTCGCGTCGACGTGTCCGGCCGATAGTAGCGCAGGTCACTGCGCTAGCCAACTCCAGGCGCCCCCTCGCGCGCCTGGTGCCGCCGGCCGGTCGCGTGCGACGCGACCCTGCCGCGTGCCATCGTGCAGCAAGGCGGTCACGGTCCGAGCGTGGCCGCGTCTCGATCCGGCCACGGAGGTACCGCGAATGGCGAGGAACGCGCGGAACGGCATGGACCTGCGCGCCTGGCTGGACGCCGCCGCCGGGTTCGCCGAGGGCTTCCGAGGCCGCTGGGAGCGCTACCCGGCCGCGCTGGCGCTGGAGGTCGACGGCGGGCGGCTTGCGGCCG
>Ga0081538_10005901_pt1 | contig 10913 bp, 9 predicted proteins | sample TabmetS5T2R1_FD_71022 | JGI IMG/M metagenome (GOLD analysis project Ga0081538, IMG submission 71022) | Tabebuia heterophylla rhizosphere microbial communities from the University of Puerto Rico - S5T2R1 | ecosystem: Host-associated > Plants > Roots > Rhizosphere ...
GGGCGAAGCGGGCGCTTCGTGGCGTCACGATTTCACCGGCGCACCAGGCCAATCGTGCCGACACGCCAGCGAGGCTATATTCGCGACGATGCGCTTTCTCGCCGATGTTCAAGGCTGGCTCTATGCCGGTGCGGTCGCCAATTTGAAGGCGGTCGCGTCCGGCATCGACCCGTTCCAGCTGCTCGCCGCCATGGCGATTGCGGCCCTGTTCGGCCTGGTGCACGCGCTGATGCCCGGGCATGGCAAGACCGTTCTGGTCTCCTACTATCTCGGCCACCCCGGACGTCTGCTCGGCAGCGTCGGCACCAGCGCCATCCTGGTGGCCACGCATGTGGGCTCGGCGATCGTGCTGGTGCTGGCCGGCTTCACGGTCCTGCGCGCGACCATTGGCGGAGCGGGCCGCGCGCCCGCCTTCGAGGTGGCCAGCGCGGGACTGATCGTCATCATCGGTGTGTGGCTCCTGTTCCGCGCGCTGCGTCCACATCGGCACACGGCGACCGATGAACGCGTGCTGGCCGCGGCCACCGGTTTCGTTCCCTGCCCGCTCACCACCTTCATCATGGTCTATGCGGCCACGCACGGCATCATCGTCGCCGGCCTGCTGGTGACCGCCAGCATGGCGATCGGGATGATCGCGACCATTGCGCTGTTCGCTCTGGCAGCCGTGCTGTTGCACAATCGAATGATCACGCTCCTCGAGCGCACGGCGCGCATGCGCAATCAAGCGGGACGCGCCCTGGAGGCGGCGAGCGCGATCGCCATCATCGTGTTTGGCGCGTGGATGTTGGCCACACGTTGAACCCTTCAGCCTTGGCCGTTTCGCCGGGAGATCGAGCCCGGTAGGCTATGGAAGCCATGGCCATAGAAGCCATGTAGGTTATGGACATGACGCCGCACCATCATCACCACGATCACCCGCATGGTCATTCGCACGGGGCTGTCCATGCGCATGGCGTCATCGATCCGGAGATCACCGCCAGCACTCGTGGTCTGTGGGCGGTGAAATGGTCGTTCATCGCCCTCATCGCCACCGCGCTGTTGCAGCTGATCGTGGTGTTCATATCCGGCAGCGTCGCCCTGCTCGCCGACACGATCCACAACATCGGCGATGCGACGACCGCCATTCCGCTCGCCATCGCCTTTCTGTTTGCGCGCAAGCGGCCGAGCGCCCGCTTCACGTTCGGCTATGGGCGCATCGAGGATCTGGCGGGCGTCGCGATCGTGCTCACGATCCTGGCGAGCGCGATCGTCGCTGGATATGAGAGCATCCAGCGCTTCCTGCATCCGCAGGACATCTCGCATCTGTGGGCGGTGATCGCGGCTTCGATCGTCGGCTTTGCCGGCAATGAAGGCGTGGCGATCTTTCGCCTTCGCGTCGGTCGCGAGATCCAGAGCGCGGCGTTGATCGCCGATGGCTACCACGCGCGCATCGACGGTTGGACCAGCCTCGCCGTGCTGTTCGGCGCGGTCGGCGTCTGGCTCGGCTATCCGCTGGCCGACCCGATCGTCGGCCTCGTCATCACGGCGGCGATCTTCGCCATCGTTATTCAGAGCGGAAAGTCGATCTTTACACGCATGCTCGACGGAGCCGAGCCGGCGGTGATCGACGAAATTCGCCACGTGGCCGGGCATGTGCCGGAGGTGGCCGAGGTCACTGAAGTGCGCGCCCGCTGGCTCGGGCATCGGCTCCATGCCGAGATCAACATCGCGGTGAACCCGCAGATGACGATCGCCCAGGCGCATGCGGTCGCGACCGAAGTCCGCCACCGGCTATTGCACCGCTTGAGTTACCTGTCGCCGGTCGTCATTCATGTGGATCCTGCCGACCAGTCGGGCGAGGCCCATCACCGTATCGCGGAGCACGTCCACGACGGCCTGCCGGCGCATTCGCATGGGTAGAGTTTTGCGGATCGGTAAGCCTTACCGATCAGCGGAACGTCCGTTGCCTGCGATTGCCGGCATCGCCTTGCTATTGCGTCGCCGCCCCCTATATTGCGCGACGAATCGACCGCCGGTGCGGCGGAATCACCGGAATCCCTTTATGTTGTTGCGCAACGTGGCGATCATCGCCCACGTCGACCATGGCAAGACCACGCTGGTGGACCGCCTGCTGCAGCAGTCGGGCGCGTTCCGCGAGAACCAGCGGGTGGTCGAGCGCGCGCTCGATTCCAACGAGCTCGAGCGCGAGCGCGGCATCACCATCCTGGCCAAGGTCACCTCGCTGGTGTGGCATGGCACCCGCATCAACATTGTCGATACGCCCGGCCATGCCGATTTCGGCGGCGAGGTCGAGCGCATCCTCAACATGGTGGACGGCGCCATCGTCCTGGTCGATGCCGCCGAAGGGCCGATGCCGCAGACCAAGTTCGTGGTCGGCAAGGCGCTGACGGTCGGCTTGAAGCCGATCGTTGCCATCAACAAGGTGGACCGTCCCGATGCGCGGCCGACCGCCGTCGTCAACGCGGTGTTCGATCTCTTCGCCGCGCTCGACGCAAGCGAGCAGCAGCTCGACTTTCCCATCCTCTATGGCTCGGCCAAGCAGGGCTGGATGGCGGTGGGCCCGGACGGGCCGAAGGACTCCATGGCGCCACTGCTCGATCTGGTGCTCGGGCACGTTGCGCCGCCGGCGGTGGCGGACGGGTCGTTCCGCATGCTCGGCACCATTCTGGAGGCCAATCCCTATCTCGGCCGCATCGTCACCGGCCGCATCACCTCGGGCACGGTCAAGCCGAACCAGGGCGTCAAGGTGCTCGACCGCGACGGCAATGTGGTCGACGAAGGCCGCGTCACCAAGGTGCTCGCCTTCCGCGGGCTCGAGCGCACCGGCGTCGACGAAGCGGAGGCCGGCGATATCGTGGCTGTCGCCGGGCTGCCGGAAGCGACCGTGTCGCATACGATCTGCGCGCCCGACGTCGCCGCGCCGCTGCCGGCCCAGCCGATCGATCCGCCCACGCTCGCCATGACGTTCCGCATCAACGATTCGCCGCTCGCCGGAACCGAGGGCGACAAGGTGCAGAGCCGCGTCATCCGCGAGCGCCTGCTGCGCGAGGCGGAGGGCAATGTCGCGCTCAAGATCACCGGGTCGGCCGAGAAGGATGCCATGGAGGTTGCCGGCCGCGGCGAGTTGCAGCTCGGCATCCTGATCGAGACCATGCGGCGGGAAGGATTCGAGCTGTCCGTGTCGCGGCCGAAAGTCCTGTTCCGGCGTGACGCGTCCGGTGCGCTGCTCGAGCCCATCGAGGAGATCGTCATCGACGTCGACGAGGAGCACTCCGGTATCGTGGTGCAGAAACTGTCGGAGCGCAAAGCCGAGCTGATCGAGATGCGCCCGTCCGGCGGCGCGCGCGTGCGGCTCGTCTTCTACGCGCCGACCCGTGGCCTGATCGGCTATCAGGGAGAGCTGTTGACCGATACGCGCGGTACCGCGGTGATGAACCGGCTGTTTCATGCCTACGGTCCACACAAGGGCGACGTCCCGGGCCGCCGCAACGGCGTGCTGATCTCCAACGATGCCGGCATCGCGGTTGCTTACGCCCTGTGGAACCTGGAAGAGCGCGGGCCGATGATGATCGAACCGGGCTGGAAGGTGTACCGCGGCATGATCGTGGGCGAGCACACGCGCGACAACGATCTCGAAGTCAACGTACTCAAGGGAAAGAAGCTCACCAACATCCGCACCCATTCCAAGGACGAAGCGGTGCGGCTCACGCCGCCGATCCAGATGACGCTGGAAAAAGCGCTCGCCTATATCGACGACGACGAGCTGGTGGAGGTGACGCCGAAATCCATTCGCCTGCGCAAGAAGCTGCTCGACCCGCATGAACGAAAGCGCGACGAGCGCAGAAAAGAAGCCGAGCGGGTATAGCGCTTTCGCGCCCGCAAATGGCCGACGCGCACCGTTGCATCTCTGCCACGCCCCGCAACAACCTTAACTGTCCATTAACTAGGGGCTTGAACGAGCCCCGTCGGGTTTGCTTCAATCGCCGCATGAGTACCACCCTGATCGAGATCCGCCGAGCCAAGCCAGCCGATGCGGTGGCGGTGGCGGAAGCCCACGACGAGGCTTGGCGAAATGCTTATCGGGGTATAATTCCCGGCGCAGAGCTCGAGAAGCTGATCAGCCGGCGTGGGCCGGCGTGGTGGGAAAGCGCAATTCGCAAGGGCAGCCGTGTCGCGCTGCTCGCGTTCGGCGACCGCATTGCCGGCTACGCCAATTACGGACGCAACCGCGCGCGCAGCCTGTTCTACGACGGGGAAATCTACGAGATTTACTTGCGGCCGGAGTTTCAGGGGCTGGGCTTCGGCCGCCGCCTTTTCACCGCAGCGCGGCGCGACCTGGCGCAGAGCGGATTGAAGAGCCTGGTCATCTGGGCCTTGTCGGACAACGAGCCGGCGGTCGAGTTTTACCGCGCGCTGGGGGGGCGCGCGGTCGCCCGCTCGTCGGAGAAGTTCGGGTCCCGGACCCTCGACAAGGTCGCCTTCGCCTGGCGCGCCTAGCAGCCGGACACCCGAGTACCTCACGGGCCCTTGCGGGCTTTTTTATTGAACATCCGGCTCCGGCAAACCGGCGATGGCGCAGGCCGCGCGCAGCGTGTTGGCCATCAGGCACGCGATCGTCATCGGGCCGACTCCGCCCGGCACCGGCGTGAGCGCGCCCGCCACCTCGGCCACCTCGGCAAAGGCGACGTCGCCGACGATGCGCTGCTTGCCGCCGTCTGCCGCGACGCGATTGATGCCGACATCGATCACGGTGGCCCCCGGCTTGACCCAATCGCGCTTCACCATCTCGGGGCGGCCGGTCGCCGCAAAGACGAGGTCGGCCCGCCGGCTCAACGCACCCAACTCGCGCGTCTTGGAATGAGCCACGGTGACGGTTGCATTCTCGCCGAGCAGAAGCTGCGCCAGCGGCTTGCCGACGATGTTGGAGCGGCCGATCACCAGCGCGTCCAGGCCGGCGAGCGACGCATGCACCGTCTTGGCAAGACGGATGCAGCCGAGCGGCGTGCACGGGACCAGCGCGGCGAGCCCGGTGGCAAGCCGGCCAGCGTTCACCGGGTGGAAGCCATCGACGTCCTTGGCGGGATCGATCGTGGCGATCACCTTGTGCGAATCGATTTGCGGTGGCAGTGGCAACTGGACCAGGATACCGTGAATGCTGCGGTCGGCATTGAGCTGCCGCACCGCGTCCAGCAACTCGGCCTCGCTGATCGCCGCCGGCAGCGTGTGCATGGACGAGCGCATGCCCGCGGCCAGGGTTTTGATTGATTTGCTGCGCACGTAGATCTCGCTCGCCGGATTGTTGCCGACGAGGACGACCGCAAGCCCGGGCTCGAGGCCGCGATCCCTGGCCAGGCGCTTCACCTCGGCCGCGACCTTGGCGAAGAGGGCGTCAGCGAGCGCCTTGCCGTCGATGATGCGGGCCGTCATCGCGGGCTCCTCACGTGGTGATCAAGCCGCGCCGCGAGCGCTGCGCCGTCGCCGGCAATCTTGATCTGCTTGATCCGCGCCGCGGCGCCGGCCGCCAGGCTGATGTTGCGGCGCGCCGTGTCGAGCACGTCGGCCATGAGCTTGATCAGCGCCGCATTGGCCGCGCCCTCGCTCGGCGCAGCGCGTACGCGCACCTTCACCACGCTGCGGCCGTCGGCCAGCTGCTCGATGCCGTCGATCGCATCGCGCCCGCCCTTGGGCGTTAGGCGCACCGCCACCATGAGGCCGTCGGGAACTTGCCGCCACGGCGTGGCCGATCCTGGGCTCAGGCGACCAGCCAAAAGAGGAGATTCCTCAGGAACAGCAGCCCCAGAATCAGGATCACCGGGGAGATGTCGATGCCGCCCAGATTCGGCAGAACCGAACGAATCGGTCGCAGCGCCGGCTCGGTGATGCGGTAGAGAAAGTCGCCGATCGACGCGACGATCTGATTGCGCGTGTTGACGACGTTGAAGGCGATCAGCCAGGACAGCACCGCGGCGGCGATGAGGATCCAGATATAAATCGTGATGACGGTATCAATGAGCCAGAGAAAGGGATTCATGGAGCACCCGTAGGCCAAAAGGTTGCAGACGAATACCCGCTCGCCCCGGCAAGGAAAAGGGCCTTGACAGGCCTTCACACCATCTAATGGCCACCGCGGCGGCTGCGCGGGCGGCAGGCGAGCCCCAACCTTGACACTGCGCGGAGCGGCGGCCTACATCACGGCCAAATCTTTGGGGCCGTAGCTCAGTTGGGAGAGCGCCGCAATCGCACTGCGGAGGTCAGGGGTTCAAATCCCCTCGGCTCCACCAACCTTCGCTGCTTCGCAGCTTTGGTTGGCAAGCCAGCCACCGTCCTGTCGAGCGAAGCCGAGAAGCCTGCCCGTGGTAGCCCGCAGGGCGGGCGGGCTCGAATTGCTTCCCGTAATGACTCTGTCTCGTCAGGGGGCTTCGGCTGGCCCGCCGCTCCGAACAGGCTGCATCAAGATCAATGAGCGCGGCTTTGCCCGCCTCGTTGCTGCGCGAGCGGCCGTTCGTCCAGTTCTGGGCGGCGCGCTTTTCCACCACCATTGCGCTGCACATGCAGGCGGTCGCGGTCGGCTGGCAGATGTACGAGCTGACCGGCAATCCGCTCGACCTCGGACTGGTCGGGCTGGTGCAGTTCGTCCCGGCGTTCCTGCTGGTGCTGGTGGCGGGTCATTTTGCCGACCGCCATGATCGGCGGCGGATCATCTCGGCGGCACAGGCGGTGGCCGGCCTCGCCTCGGCCCTGCTCACCATCGGAACTTCCGGCGGGTTTTTGACGCGCGAGTGGATCCTGGCGACGGTCTTCGTGGTGGGGGTGGCGCGCGCCTTCGAGGCGCCGACCATTGCGGCGCTCCTTCCCGCTCTCGTACCGGCAGCCCTGCTGCCGCGGGCCGTCGCGGCGTCCTCGGCCGCAGGCCAGACCGGGATGATCATCGGGCCGGCCATCGGCGGTCTGCTCTATGTCGTGAGCCCGGTTCTGGTCTATGGCCTCTGCTGTTCTCTGTTCCTCATCGCCGGCATTCTGGTGTTCGCGCTGCGCGTAGTCCCGCGCCAGGCCCAGCGCGAGCCGGTCACGCTCGAGCGCCTGTTCGCCGGCATCGCATTCATCCGCACCAATCCGATCGTGCTTGGCGCGATCATGCTCGATCTGTTCGCCGTTCTGCTCGGCGGCGCGACCGCGCTGCTGCCGATCTTCGCGCGCGACATCCTGGAGACCGGCCCCTGGGGTCTCGGCGTCTTGCGCGCCGCCCCCGGCATCGGAGCGCTCATCGTGTCGGTGCTGCTGACCCAGTTCCCACCGAAGCAGCGGGTCGGCCGAGTCATCTTCGCCGCTGTCGCCTCCTTCGGCGCAGCGACCCTGGTGTTTGCATTGTCCAACGCGTTCGTTCTGTCGACGATCGCGCTCGTCGTGCTCGGGGGCGCCGACATGATCAGCGTGGTCGCGCGCCAGACGCTGATTCAATTGCACACGCCCGACGCCATGCGCGGACGCGTCAGCGCGGTCAACTCGATGTTCGTCGTTGCGTCGAATCAGCTCGGCGATTTTCGCGCCGGCCTGATGGCGGCCTTGATCGGCGCCGTCCCGGCGGTGCTGATCGGCGGCATCGGTACGCTCGTCGTGGTGCTGGCCTGCTGGCGGGCGTTCCCCGCGCTGGCGCGCGTCGACCGGTTCGAGACCGGCGTGGCAAAAGCCGTGTCGCGCTGATCGACGAGATCATGTGCACGCCTCGAAGCATTGCCGCACAAGTATGCGACGCGCCAGGCACGAAAGGACCGCCCGCTTGCGCGGACGGTCCATATGGTCCGATCGCGAGTTAAGATCAGTCGATCACTTCAACGATCCGGTGCTCGTTCGGGTCGACCAGGACCACGTCATTGTCCTTGACGCAGAACCGGTACGAGCGCATCTCCGGCACCTCACGCACGACCTCTTCGGGGAACGGGTTCAGTCGGATGGTGCGCGAGACCTCGGCGCCGACCGACAACCCGATCTCCTGGCAACGCGGAATCGACTGCTCCTTGATGACGATGTCGCGAATGACCCGGCGCTTCTCCGGCGCCAGCTGCAGCCGCGAGGACGTCGTAGCCGTGGTCTGCCGGACTGATGTCGAGGTGCCACTCGTGGCCGCGCCGGAACGCGGCATGACCGCGACGACCTTCTGGGTGCCCGGCTCGATGATCACGATCTCGTCCCGCACGACCACGAACTTCTTGCCGCGGTATTCCGGGTACACCGTGACGATGTCCCGCGGCACGTCATAGAGGCGCACCGAGCGCGGAACATTGCTGCCGACCGAGACCGAGAAGTTCACATTGGTGACCGGCTTCACTTTCTGCTTCTCGATCACCTCATTGAACTTGCTCTGGTGCTCCTGCGTCACCGAGACCGAGCTCGCGGTGCCGGGTTGGCCGGCTGCAGCGGACGGGGCTTGCCGCTGACCCGCGCGTTCCGGCTGGGCGGGGGGCGGCGTGCCGGGTTGGGTTTGGCCGGCCGTTCCGGACGGAGCTTGCCGCTGATCCTTGCGCTCCGGCTGGGCGGCAGGCGGAGCGCCGGGTGTCGCCCGGTCACCCTTGGTCTGCGGAGCGGAAGGCGATTGGCCGGTGGTCGACCGCTCGTTCTTTTGCATCGACGGGCCGGCCTTCGGCTCGGCGGTCGGCTTGGCGGCGGGTTTCTGGCCGTCCGGCTGCGCCCCCTGAGCGCCCTGCGATGTCCCGGTCGTGTCCTTCTTCATGTCGGACCCGCCAGACTTCTTCATGTCCGACGCGCCAGATTTCTTCATGTCGGACCCGCCAGATTTGCTGCTGCCGCTCGGCTGGGCGCCCGGGGTCGGCGAGGACTGCGAGCCGGTGGTCTGCTTGCGGTCGCTCGACGGGGTGGACTCGCTGGCCTTCGGGGCGGCGCGCTTGTCCTCCTGCGCACTGCCCTTCGGAGCGGTCTGCTGGGAGCTTGCCGCCGGCGGCTGTCGCGATTCCGATGGGGTTTGCGCAAACGCCAGCGTGGGCCCGGCCAGGAGGGCCGTGACCGCGGCCGATGTCAGTAACACTTTCCTCATGGGGAAGGCTCCTCTGTTGTGTTTCCTTGCCCCCTCGCACCGCCGGTTCAGCGGTCGTCGAATCAATCGAACGACACGAGGTCGGGTTCCCGACCGCGGCGCTCGTTCTTTGGTTAATTTCAGGTCAATTCAGGGATCGTGGCGGGAACCAATCGGGCTGACCCGCCGTGTTCATCGCGCGTTCATGACGGCCGTTGGCGGCGTTGCCGCCGTCCGTCCAATCCAATGATCCAGGAACGATTCAAGCCACATGCGGATCGCATAGTCATGCACCGCGCGGCCTTCGAAATGCGCCGCGCGCGGGCAGGCGCCGGGAAGCTCCATGCGGGCCGCTCCCCGCGTCGTCCACCGGCACATCATGGCGTGGGTGACTTCCGGGTGGAATTGGACCGCGTAGGCGCACGGGCCCCAGCGAAACATCTGCACCGGAAAGGCGTCGCCCTCGGCCAGCAGCTGAGCCCCGCGCGGCAGGTCGAAACCCTCGCGGTGCCAGAGATAGACGTGGTCGGGCCAGGCGTCGCAGATGGCGCGGCCGGCGCCGGTCGGTCTGATCGGGTAGTACCCGATCTCCACCCGCCCGTCGCGGTGACAATAGACTGCGCTGCCGAGGTGGCGCGCCAGGATTTGCGCGCCGAGACAGATGCCGAGAAAAGGCTTTTCCTCCTTCAGCGGCACCTTGAGCCATTCGATCTCGCGGCGAACGAACTCCTCTTCGTCGTTGGCGCTCATCGGCCCGCCGAAGATCACGGCACCGGCATGAGCTTCCAGCGTGTCCGGCAGCGGATCACCGAAGCGCGGCCGGCGGATGTCGAACGTGTAGCCGCGATTGCGAAGAACCTGGGCGACGCGGCCAGGGGTCGAATGCTCCTGATGCAGGATGAACAGAACCGGTAGCAGCATGAAATCAGTAGAGCACGTCGCGGGCAGCCCCGCGTTCACATATCCGGTTCGAACCTCCAAGCAAAGGCCGTGCGCGGGAAAGCCAGGTCACCGCGCGAGGGTCGGCCAGGCCCGTCACCGCCGTTTCGGCCAGCGCGGCTGCGCCATGGAGCGTCGCTTCATGGCCTTGTCGGTGGAGCGCAGGATGACCCCCTGCGGCGCCGCCTGCAGCACGAGGCGGAGCAGCTTGTTGCTCCATCCGGGAATCACGACGCGCTTGCCGCGCATCAGACCTTCATAGCCCTGGAGCGCCACCCACTCGGCCGAACGCAGGAGCAGGCGCGGCAACTGCGTGGTCTCGAGGCCGGCGCGGGCCTGGAATTCGGTCGCGACCGGCCCCGGGCACAGGACGGTGACGCGAACGCCCAAGGGGGCGAGCTCCGTGTGCAACGCCTCGCTGAACGAGAGCACGTAAGACTTGGTCGCGTGGTAGAGCGCCATCCCCGGCCCGGGAAGGAAGGCGGAGACCGAGGCGACATTGAGGATGCCGCCGCGCTGCCGCGCCAGGCTGCCGATGAAGCGGAGCGACAGGTCGGTGAGCGCGCGCACGTTGAGGTCGATCATGGCGAGCTGTTCGGTACGGTCCAACTCGGCGGCGCGGCCGACCAGCCCATACCCGGCATTGTTGACGATGAAGGCGGGCTCGAGGCGGCGCGCGCCGAGCTCGTGCCCGATGCGCACCGGCGCGTCGATGCGCGTCAGGTCGATGGCAATGACCAGCGGCCGGTTGTTTCCTCCCGCGACAATTTCATCGGCCAGTGCGTCCAGCAACGCCTGGCGCCGCCCTACCAGGGCGAGATCGTGACCCTTGGTGGCGAACACGCGCGCCAGCGCAGCACCGATTCCGGAGGAGGCGCCGGTGATCACCGCAACGGGCTTCAACGAGGTCATCGAGATAGCGCTTTGCTCCGTCCGGAAAACCTCA